>Ga0209253_10002840_pt1 | contig 15296 bp, 15 predicted proteins | sample FrelakmetBRP12BR_FD_187145 | JGI IMG/M metagenome (GOLD analysis project Ga0209253, IMG submission 187145) | Freshwater lake sediment microbial communities from the University of Notre Dame, USA, for methane emissions studies - BRP12 BR (SPAdes)... | ecosystem: Environmental > Aquatic >...
CCAGGGACATCGCGCAGAGCTTCGGAAACAAAACGGATCTGCCGTTGCGCCAGTTCTTCCGCCGTGATCACGGTGATCGCGCTGCCGATCTGCTCCACCGGCGTCGCCACGCGGGTGGCTGTCACCACCGTTTCCGGCAGCGTTTGATCCTGAGCGAAACCAGGGGTGGCCGCCGCAGCGGACAAGGCCACGACAACCCCCGTCAAGGTTTGTTGGAGAAGTGAGGTGTGAGGCGTGAGGAGCAAAAGACCGACGACCGACGACTGACGACCGACGATCGATTTGAGAATTAATTTGTTATTCTGTATGGAGTTTACCATCATTGCGACTCGGTCAGTTCATAACACCCGGGGCGTAGTAGGCGCCCCGCTTGGGCGCTCCTGCGTCCGGCACACAACGATGGAAACGGCGTTATCAGCTTCGCCGATAACCGCCCTGAACGACGATTCTCAACTGGCGGGAATGAGATGACGCCCCACCGGCCACCACGACTCCGACAACGCAGTTTCCCGCGTCGCCAAAACGGGCTGACCGTCCCGCTGAAAATAACCCGTTCAGCGGTCAGGCGACGCCTTCGACGGCAGGTCTCCTGGCTTGCGGATCGCCGCCGACACCCGGCCTTCCCGGTTTCCCAGTGGCGTATGGATGGGCGCCGGCTAACCGCCTACAGTTGCGGGGACAGCCACGGCCTTGGCCCCGAAGGCCCGCACCGTGTTCCCTTTTAAACCCGAATGGGCACCGTCTCAAATAAATAGCATATGCAATTCGCTGTTTCTGTCAAGGGAAAGTTCAACAGCAACCGGTGCCTGGCTCAGGATTTAGCCGCCAGCGTCACCGCCTGGCAAACCTGGCTGACCGGCACCCAGGGGGCGTCCCCTCACACGGTGAGCGCCTATCAGCGGGATCTTGCCGGATTCCTGACTGCTCTCTCGGAACGCCGCGGGCGCCCTGTTCGTCTTGCGGACCTGCCTGGCCTGACCCTCGCCGATTTTCAGGATTACTGCGATGCCCGTCTGATAGAGGGCCACGCCCCCTCCTCGGTCGCCCGGCTGACGTCGACGCTGCGGAATTTTTTCCGCTTCCTTGCCGCCGAAGGGCTGGCTGGCAACCCCGGCATCGAACAACTGACCACCCCGCAAATCCCCAGGCCGAATCACCCCCACCTTTCGGCATCGGAAGCCCAGCGGGCCGTGAAGACAGTTGCCGAGCTGAGCGACGCGCCCTGGATCGCGCAACGGGACGCCGCCCTGCTGGCGCTGATGTACGGTTCCGGTCTGCGGTTGGGTGAGGTGTTGGCGCTGAACCGGGAGCAGACGCCCACGGGGGCGACCCTAACCCTGGTCAGCCGCGGCAGAAGCCGCACCGTGCCGGTGCTGCCGGTCGTGCCCGAGTTGCTCGGCAGCTATCTGGACAGTTGTCCCTATGCCTTCCGGAGGGGCCAGCCGCTGTTCATCGGCGTCCGGGGCAAGCGGCTAAATCCTGGCGTCGTCCAGCGGCAGATACGGCGGCTGCGGCAGGTATTGCCGCTCCCCGCTGACACCACGCCCCGCGCTCTCCGTCAGGCTTTCGCCAACCGGCTCAAAGAGGCGGGCAGCAGCCTGGAGATAATTCAGCAGCTCATGGGGCACGCTCACCGTGCGACGACCCGGCGTCACCTCGACGGGTCCTGATGAGCGTGATCGTGGGGCTCCAGTTCCTCGGGGCTATGCCTGTGCTCGTGGGGTTTCAGGCGGTGATGAGTATGCTCATGGTGATGTTCGTGGCGGTCGCCGCCATGGGCGTGGGGATGGGCATGCTGATGGATATGCCCGTGGGTATGGATATGGCTGTGTTCATGAGTATGCGTCAGCTCCCCATGGCGATGCTCATGGGTATGGCTGTGGGTATGCTCATGATCATGAAGATGTTTATGCTCGTGCTCGTGGGACATAAAGGTTTAACCTGTTCAGCTAACGCAGCGGGGTTTTGTTGGCTGCAGGGGCTGGCTCCGCCCGATAGGGACAGTGTTCTTTGGTGCAGTGGCCATAAAGAATCAGACAGTACTCGACAAGTTCGAAACCCAGCATGGCGGTAATGGTCCGCTGACGCTGTTCGATAACCTCATCACGGAATTCCTCGATCCGGCCGCAGGTCAGGCAAACCATGTGATCATGATGATCGCCCCGGTTCCATTCGAAGACGGACTGGCTACCCTCGAAGTGGCGGCGCTTGACCAGGCCGGCGGCTTCGAACTGGGTCAGCACCCGGTAGACGGTGGCAAGGCCGATCTCTTCCCCCGTCTGCAAGAGCGTCTTGTGGACATCCTCGGCTGTCATATGCAGGTCCGGACGCCCTTGCAGCATTTCCAGTATCTTCATGCGGGGCGTCGTTACCTTCAAACCCGCTTTCTTCAGCTCTGTTGAATCCAAGCGTTAAACCTCAAATTAAGAGCCCTGACCAAAGGTATTCTGAATTTTTTACTTAAATATAATATGTTTATATAATCAAGTAATAAAGTGTGTAAAACCTTGGAACAATGACGCAGGATCGGTGGGAGTCGCTCTCTTGTTCGGTTCACACGTCCCCCAGAAACTTCTCGCTTTACTCTCTGGGGGACGTACTTTACCCCATTGACCTCCTCAGCGGGTTAGCGGCTGCGCCCCTCTTGCCCCTTCAGCTACCCTCGATGAGGCGCTGAAACGCCAAACTCTAGTTCTCAGTAACTAACGTATCTAAAATTATACTCATGTGTTTAGTAGCGCTCAAAATCCATTGCAAGCCACCGACAATATGGTCTGATAACCAGCAGGCGCAGGAAAGGATCCTGGATAACGCCGTGATCGTGATGGGCACGTTTGGTTTCGAGGGTTCAACGAGGTGGTAACACCCAGCAAAGTTCTATCTGTCGATAACGATTTCAACGCCTGGCTGAGGACTCTTGCTGTTAACTGGAGTGCAGAGCAGAGCGCAGTGGTGCGCCGCGCTTATGACCTCAGCACGGCCCGAGGCTTTGCCGTAGCGGATCTGCTGGCGGAGCTGCGTCTGGACCATGAAACGGTGGCGGCCGCCCTGCTGCATCAAGCCATGGCTGCCGGCCGGCTAACCCTGCCGGAGGTAGAGGATACCTTCGGTCACGCCATCGGGGCTCTGGTGGAAGGCGTCATGACGTTGGATTTTGTTGGCGACCTGCACCCGCACACCCTGCAGGCCCAGGGACAGCTGGAAAACCTGCGCAAAATGCTGCTGGCCATCGCCCAGGATATCCGGGTGGTGCTGATCAAGCTGGCTGTTCGGCTGACTGAAATGCGCGATTTGCAGTCATTTCCAGAGCATCAGCGCGCCCGTGTCGCCCAAGAAACAGTGGATATTTTTGCTCCTTTAGCCAACCGGCTAGGTATTGGACTTGTCAAGTGGGAGCTGGAGGATCTCTCGCTGCGCTATCTGGAGCCGGCGACCTACAAGCGGTTGGCCCGGGCGCTGGACGAGCGCCGAGCAGACCGGGAACGCTATATCACCGCCGTGGTGGAGCGCCTGCAGACCGAATTGTGGAAAGCCGGCATTCAGGCTCAGGTATTTGGCCGTGCGAAGCATATCTACAGCATCTGGCGCAAGATGCAACGCAAACATTTACCCTTTGACCAGATCTTTGACGTGCGCGCCGTCCGCATCATGGTCAATTCCATCGCCGACTGTTATGCGGCCCTTGGGATAGTTCATGGTCTGTGGAATCATATCCGCAAGGGGTTCGACGATTACATCGCCAATCCCAAGGCAAATGGCTATCAGTCGCTGCATACGGCGGTGATCGGACCCGAAGGTAAGACCCTGGAGGTGCAGATCCGCACCGTAGCTATGCATCAACAGGCGGAGCTGGGCGTCGCCGCCCACTGGCGCTACAAAGAAGGAGGACAAGGTCAAGCCAAAGCGTTAGAGCAGCAGATTGCCTGGATCAGGAAAATGCTTGAATATAAGGATGACAGCGCTGATGACGGCGATCTCCTGGAACGCTTTAAGGCCGAGGCCTTGCAGGACAGGGTTTATGTCATCACGCCGAAGGGCGCCATTGTTGAACTGGCCCAAGGCGCCACCCCCTTGGATTTTGCCTATCACATCCATACCGAGGTGGGTCATCGCTGCCGGGGCGCCAAGGTAAACGGGCACATTGTGCCCCTGACCTATGAGTTGAAGAATGGCGATCAAGTGCAGGTGTTGACCGCCAAGCAGGGAGCTCCCAGCCGGGACTGGTTAAGCCCTCATTTGGGTTATTTGAAGACCTCACGCGCCCGGGCCAAGGTGCGTCAATGGTTTCGGCAGCAGGCTCTGGAGAAGAGCATTGCCGCGGGGCGGGCTGATTTGGAGAGGGAATTGAAACGGCTGGGCGTTGATATCAAGTCAATCGAGATCATACAAGTCGCCCGGCGACTCAATTTCACCAAGCCGGATGAACTGTTCGCCGCTATTGGATATGGCGATATCACCACGGGCCAGGCGGTCTCCAAGATTCAGGAATTAATCCTGCCGCCGCCTCCCGATACGCTGCGCATTGCTCGCAAAACCAGGCTGGGCGAGACGGGCAGAGAGATTAAAGTGCGTGGAGTTGGGAATTTGCTCACTCATATGGCCAAGTGTTGTGAGCCGGTGCCGTTTGAACCCATTGTCGGTTTTATCACCCACGGGCGAGGGGTCAGCATTCACCGACAGGATTGCTCCAATCTGCTGGATTTGGCCAACCATCACCGGGAACGGATTATTGAAGTGGATTGGGGGGAAGAAACGGACGTCACTTATTCGGTGGCGATCCACATCGACGCTTATGACCGTCCTGGCTTATTGCGGGACGTGACCTCCGTTTTTCTGGCTGAGCAGGCTAATGTGCTGGGTTCCAACACTCATACAGATCCTAAAACAGCCATGGCGCACATGCTGTTGACTCTGGAAATCAAGGATGTGGAACAACTCAGCCGGATTATGGATAAGATCGCCCAAATACCAAATATCATGGAGATTCGCCGCAAGGGTTAATTTCGCAGCAAACCTCCGCTGATTTGTTTGATGTGTTATACGATGAACAAAGGGCTGGGAAAAAGCGGAGAAAAACTGATTAGAAGTGGGAATACATAGGGTTAGTGAACCCTGCTGTACTCCTTGATATTCGCGTCCAGTTTTTCCAGCCGTTTCATGATCCCTTTAACGTCTTCGTTGGTAGGGACCCCTAAACGGCTTAACGCCCAGGTAACGCGATCCTGAAACACCTGTTCCAGCTTGTTCAGTTTTTTGCTAGCCTGATTTTTCACTTTTTCTACTTTACCCTGCATGAATTTAACCTGTGCGTTAACGGCCTTACGGGTACGGGTTTCCACGTTCTCACCCATCTTGATGAGAGTTTGAATAAATTGGCTGCCACCTTCCTGTGTTTTCGCGAAAACCCCTAAACTTGCTAACCAAATCTGATTGGCTGAATCCACCAGATTGCTGGCAATTGATTTTTCAGAGTGTCTGCTTGTCAATGCTGTTGCCATAGTGTGCGCTCCTTTTGGAATGTTGCTGATGGCAAAAACTCGATCGGAGTCTTTGATTTAAAAATACTTTAACAAAAGTAATTAGAATAAACATACTAATCGATTCAGCAATCGGACATTGTCGATTACCTTATAAGCCACAAAAATTTTCAAAGTACTATTGACATTATTACAACATTTGTTATTACTGTAATAATTTGAGATGGCTAAGATATCTTGTTGTTGTAAGAATGCAACAGGCAACATCAGGTGCTATCGATTTGAGGGAGACACAACCATGTTTAAGCATGATGAGATCCAAGGATTATTTCAAGTTGACCGGGCGCCTATTACGGTTCCGTTCCTTCGGCGTCATCAGCCGGTGATGAATTCCCTGCCTTGCCAGGATATTAATACCGACCGACCATTGACCAATGAAACGCTGCGCCACCAGACAGACGCCTTCAAAGGCACGGGTGGCACGAGCGAGGAAAGCCATCGCTATGGCTTTGCGCCGGCGTTTCTGGATACTATGACTGGACGAATTTATCTTGCCCGCTATGCCGACGGACGCCTGGCTCCCGTGCATTTAATTGATGGTCTGCCACTGGATCTGGTGGCGGAGCGTGACGCGACAGGCCGGTCTACAGCGATCAAACCTTTCGTTATCGCCGGTTTTGTTCGGGGCCAACGCTTCTATACGCGCGAGGAAGTGGCGGCAGAGGCAATGAAATACTCTTGACTGCAGAATCCGCCCGCCTGTTGCGGCTGGCCACCCATGCATCGGTCATTACCGCTGCGGTGCTGATCAGTGGAAAATTTGGGGCCTGGCTGCTGACCAGTTCGGTCAGCATCCTGGCGTCACTGATTGACTCCCTGCTTGACCTGGCCGCCTCTCTCGTTAACCTGGTCGCTGTCCGCTATTCTCTGCTCCCGGCGGACGAAGAACACCGTTTTGGCCACGGCAAAGCCGAATCGCTGGCAGGCCTTGGCCAGGCCACTTTCATCGCCGGCTCCGCCGTCTTCCTGATTTTGCATGCTTTAGACCGGTTGCTCCATCCCCAACCCCTGGCGGGATTAACCATCGGCATTGCCGTCATGCTGTTCTCCGTAGCCGCCACTGCTCTGCTGCTGGCCATTCAACGTTACGTCATCAGGCGCACCGGCTCCACCGCCATCCGCGCTGACTCATTACATTACGCTACTGACTTGCTGACCAACCTCAGCACTATCCTGGCGTTGACTTTGGCCGCCTGGGGCTGGCCTAATGTTGATGCCCTGTTCGCTATCGGGATTGCCATCTATATCCTAAAGAGCGCGTGGCAAATCGGCTTCGAGGCAGTACAACTGCTGATGGACCGGGAATTGCTTCCCGAAGATCAGGCGCAGATTCTGGCGGTTGCCCGGCAATTTCCCGGCGTGCATGATGTCCACGATCTGCGGACGCGCCGTTCCGGGCAAACCTGTTTTATTCAGCTTCATGTGGAGCTGGATGGCGGCATGCCGCTGGCGAAGGCCCACGTCATCACCCGGGAAGTCCAGACCGCGCTGCAAAGGGCTTTTCCCAATGGGGACATCATCATCCACCAGGACCCAGTCAGTGATGCTGACCGTAGAGCCGTTGGCTTTTCTCCGTAATTCGGGATTCGGCTATGGCCAGATTTCCTGGAGACGCTGGTCCCGGCCGCAACTGAACCGATAAAACTTGTAGCGAACAGGATTTTTCCGATAGTAGTCCTGATGGTACTCCTCGGCCGGATAAAACTTCGCGGCCGGCATAATCTGGGTCACCACAGGCTGGTTAAAGCGACCCGATTTCACCAGGGTTTCCTTGGACTCCTCGGCCAGGCGCCGTTGCTCTTCGGTATGATAAAAAATGGCCGTGCGGTACTGATTACCCTGATCGCAGAACTGCCCTTGCGAGTCGACCGGATCGATATTGCGCCAGAAGACATCCAGCAGCCGGGCATAATCAATCCTGGCCGGATCATAGCGGATCTCTACCGCCTCGGCATGGCCGGCGCCGCCTGCCGAAACCTCTTCATAGGTCGGGTTCTCCTTATCGCCGCCGGTATAACCCGACGTCGTCGACACGACTCCCGGCAGCTCGTCAAAGGGCGGCTCCAGGCACCAGAAACAGCCGCCAGCAAAGGTGGCCTTGGCCAGCCCGGCATTGCCGGCTGGCTGCCCCTCACTGGCGAAGGCAGCGCCGGCCAGGCTCAGCCAGCACACGCTGGCGGCCAACCCCAACCTGATACTGCTCAGCTTGCTCATCATGACTTTCTCCAGGCGCGCAGGCCACCAGGGCCGGTGGCAAACCTCACCCCGGCAGGGACCGCCCACAGTCCATCCGGGTCACGGGGGGGTGCTCCTCTGCGGGTTGAACAATCGCTGACGGACGGGACTGGAGCCATTCCTCCAACTGGTCCAACGCGTCGCTCAGATCATTGGTCACGCCGTTACGCAACTTAGCCAACTTGATTTCCGCTGGCGACACCTGCAAATGGGAGTCAAAATGACGGCTCCTGTCTGCCAGGATGTCCGTCCGCAGGGTAACGCCATGGCGTTGCAGTATCCGCCCCAGCTCATTCCGGCGGGCGTACAGGTCCGCCCGCGTGGTCTGGTAGGCATGTTCGCAGACTTTAACGCGGTTAGCGAAACTGAATACATTGGCGAAAAACATGTTCGAATCGCCGCTGTCCGGCTCAAACACAATCACATCCTTATTCGGATAGGCGGCGGCGTAGTTACTGATGCCCACCGTCATGCGGGAATGGATGATGGTGCGAAAGGCCTGCGACATCACCACTGGAAAACCGCCCTCAACCAGCGCATGCAGATTCTTTTTCTGCGCCGGGTTCACCAGATTGGCGTTGAACGAAACGATCGGGTTAATGCAGAACAGCAGATCCGCGCCGGCGTCCAGGGCAGTCGAGGCGTGCACCGTCTTCATCAGGCCGCCATCCACATAGTATTCCCCCCCGATGGCGACCGGCGGAAACAGGCCGGGCACCGCCGTGCTGGCCTGCACGGCTTTGGCGATGGGGACATGATCCTGCCCAGGCGCACCAAATTTGATAATTTCAGCCGTATCCAGCTTGGTGACCACGATAAACAGTTGGCGCTTCAGCTTGCGGAAATCGTTGGTGCGGCCTCGGCTGCTGAACAGTTCGGTGAGGAAGCGATTAATCCGGTTGTTATCCCAGACGCCGCTGGGCAGCGCCAGTGCGAGCCTGCTGAAGGCGCCCAGCAAACCGGTGTCGCCGGGACTACGGGCATGTTCCCACACCGCGCTCCAGAATAAGCGGGGCAACCGCCCAAATCCGCGGGCATACAGGCGGAAGGCCGGTGTGAGAAAATGCTCCGGATTAATGGGAAATGCCGTCGATTTGCTGAGCACGAAAATGCGGCACATCTTCGCCGGGCTGAACCCGTTAGCCAGCACCGCCGCGTTCGCGGCCCCGGCGCTGACCCCGACATAGGCGTGGAGGTCATTGAAACTGACGCCCTCGATAGCCTCCTCGAGGGCAAGCAGGACGCCAATCTCATAAATAATGCCCAGCGGACCACCGCCCGCCAGCGCCAATCCAATCCGGGACCGGGCGCCCGTTTTTCCGCTGCCCGCAACAGACTTGAGATCTAACATGTCATTCAGTATTGCTGCCAGGGGCGTCTAGCGATCAAGACCGCCCATACACAGGTATTTGATTTCAAGATATTCTTCAATGCCATACTTGGAACCCTCCCGGCCGATGCCGGACTCCTTGACGCCGCCGAAGGGAGCGACTTCGGTGGAAATAAGGCCGCTGTTGACGCCTACCATGCCATACTCCAACGCCTCGGACACCCGCCAGACCCGGCCCAGATCGCGGCTGTAGCAATAGGCCGCCAGACCGAATTCGGTAGCGTTGGCCAACTGAATGGCTTCTTCCTCGGTTTGAAACCGAAACAGCGGCGCCACCGGTCCGAAGGTCTCCTCCCGGGCGATCAGCATAGCCGGGGTTACCTGAGTGAGTACAGTAGGCTGGAAAAACCCGCCGCCCAGGGCATGACGCTTGCCGCCAATAACAACGCGGGCGCCCTGGCTGACGGCGTTGGCGATGTGGGCTTCCACCTTGACCACGGCGGCCATATCGATCAACGGCCCCTGGGTAACCCCGGCTTCCAGGCCATTACCCACCCGCAGTTGCTGCACCAGGCTGCTTAACTTCGCGGCGAAGGCGTCGTAAACGCCATCCTGGACCAGAATCCGGTTGGCGCAGATGCAGGTCTGGCCGCTGTTACGGTACTTGGAGGCGACGGCGCCGGCAGCGGCGGCGTCCAGATCGGCGTCATCAAACACGATGAACGGCGCATTGCCGCCCAGTTCCAGAGACAGTTTTTTTAACGTCCCGGCGCACTGCGTCATCAGCAGCTTGCCGGTGGCCGTAGAGCCCGTGAAGCTGAGCTTGCGCACGACCGGGTTGGTGGTCAGTTCAGCGCCGATCTCGGCAGCCGGGCCAGTGACCACATTAATAACGCCCCTGGGAATCCCGGCCCGTTCGGCCAGCTCGCAGAGGGCCAGCGCCGAGAATGGCGTCTGGGAAGCGGGCTTGACAACCATGGTGCCGCCGGCGGCGATGGCGGCGCCCGCCTTGCGGGTGATCATGGCGGCCGGAAAGTTCCACGGGGTGATGGCGGCGCATACCCCTATCGGCTGTTTGATGACCACAATCCGCTTGTCAGTATACTGAGCGGGAATGACATCGCCGTAGACCCGCTTGCCCTCCTCGGCGAACCACTCGATGAAAGCCGCCGCATAAGCGATCTCGCCACGGGACTCAGTCAGGGGTTTGCCCTGCTCCAGGGTCATGATAACCGCCAGATCTTCCTGGTGTTCCATCATCAACTCAAACCAGCGGCGCATGATGGCCGCCCTTTCCCTGGCTGTCCGCGCCCGCCAGTGGGGGAAAGCGGCCTGGGCGGCCATGATGGCGCGCCGGGTCTCAGCGGCGCCCATCCGCGGCACGCTGCCCAGCGGCTGACCATCGGCCGGATTGACGACGGCCAAGGTGGCCTTGCCATCAGCGGCCATCCAAACGCCGTCGATGTAACACTGCTGACGAAACAGACTCAAGTCATTCAGCTTCATCGCAAACTCCTACAGGTTACCGACCACCGCTGGGGCGACGGGATCGTTTAGCGCAGGCTGGGGGGAATTGGCGTAAACCCTGATCGTGTTAATCACCGGCGGAACAGCCATAGCAGCAATGAAATCACCAGACTGACGATAATCATCGTGGTGATCGGAAAATAGAATTTCACCTGGGGTCGGTCAATCACGATGTCCCCAGGCAAGCGGCCCAGCGGTATTTTTCCCAGCCATGGCCACAGCACGCCGATAATCACCAGCCCAATACCCATGACAATGAGCGTCTTCTGCATGAGTTCACCCTGTCAGTTACTGTTTCCCTACCGGGTCTCTGATCACCAGCACCGACTGCCTGGCGTGGCGCACAACTCGTTCCGCCGTAGAGCCGAGCAGGTAATCTTTGAACTCCGGATGATGGGACGCCATGATAATCAGGTCGGCGTTGATCTTGTCGGCCATGTGCAGAATTTCCCGGTACGCCTTACCCTCGGCCACAATAAACTGGACCGGGACAGCCGCCGGGACGCGCTCCTTAATGAAGGCATGCAGCTGCTGATCGGCGTCATCGCGGGCTTTCTGTTTGAAGTCTTGCGGGAAGTAGTTGCCCACAATCGGCATACCGAAATCCGGTAACACGGTGATCACATGCAGCCGCCCGCCATAAGCTTTGCAATATTCCAACGCCACCGGCAGCGCCTTTTTCCAGGAGCTTTCGTGATTCAGATCGACAGGGAGTAGGATATCATTGTACATCCACCCGATCCTCCAAGCGCTGCGAAACCCGGTGGCCGGCAGGCCTCACCCGGCTGCACCGCCGACTAGTTAAACCATAATTTATGGATTAAGCTCAAGAAAAACCATCATGACGATAAATCTTCGACCCTGGCCAGACAGCAGGGTTGCGCCGACCAGTCATCTGGAAATACCTTCGGATAGCTTGCCAACCTATCCTGGCGTTACCAAGTAACCAATAATATTTTATATTTTACAGGTACTTGAAGTTTCATTGGGCAGCAAATAAACCATGTGCAGGATCAGCAAACTGACCATTTTTCTCAGCGCGACACTCCTCGTGCTCATCACCGCCATGAATTTGGCCCTGGCGGCGAAACCGGGCTCGATCACCATTGGCACCGGGGGTGTGACGGGGGTTTACTATCCGGTGAGCGGCGCCCTCTGTCAACTGGGGTCAATCTCTCATAACACCTTGAATTCTTCGGCGGCGGGGTACGGGACGCCGCGCCCCTGGTCAAGGTGACGTTACGCGGAATTGTAATGGCAATCATCGCGAGGGGGCAGATGAGCGGCCTCAGCATCGCCTTCAGGAGCGGCGCCCCGCCGCGATAACCGGGTAACACTGCTATAATTCTTTTATTTTCAACCTCAAGTAACACGAAGTCTCCTGCCGTGACTGAGCAAACCGCCCTTCTGCACCGGCGTCCGCCGCAAGCCGAGCCCCCGCGTCCGCCGCGGGAGACTCTGCCGACCATGTACGATCTGCCCAGCGAAGATCCGGAGGAACCCGGCTTGCCTGACGAATTTCATGACTTGCAACCCCAGCTGCTGCGGGAAACCTTTCAACCCCCCTGCTATCCGCCGGAGCGCCTTTTCGTCGGCACCGACCTGAACCTCTACTACGACGTGCGCCACCCCCTGTGGCACAAGCGTCCCGACTGGTTTGCCGTGCTGGGGGTGCCGCGGCTGTACGACGACAAGGACCTGCGCCTCAGTTACGTGCTCTGGCAGGAAGGCGTGGCGCCCTATGTGGTGGTGGAGCTGCTGTCGCCTGGTACGGAACTGGAGGATCTGGGCAGGACGTCCCCGGACGGGCGCCAGCCTCCCAGCAAATGGACCGTGTATGAACAGATCCTGTGCATCCCTTACTATGTCGTGTTAAACCGGTATACGGATACGGTGCGCTATTTTGAGTTAACCGGCGGCGGATACCAGGAAGCGCAACCGCCGGACCAGCGGTTGTGGCTGCCGGAAGCGGGCCTGGGTTTGGGCCTGTGGCGGGGCCGTTATCAAGGTCTGGAACGGTGCTGGCTGCGTTTCCTCGACGCTGAGGGCGCCTGGACGCCGACGCCCCTGGAGAGGGAACACCGGCTGGTCGAGCAGGAGCGCCAGCGGGCGGAACAGGAGCATCAGCGGGCGGAACGGCTGGCGGCGCAGCTAAAAGCGCTGGGCATAGAGCCCGAATTATAATCAGCTATCCAGCCACTTAAGCTGGTACACCTTAACCTTATCAGGCGAAACGGCCGTTTTTTCATCAGCGGCTAAGGAAACTGACATGCAGACGCGCACACTCGGCAATTCGGACCTGGCGATTACCCCTATCGGCTTCGGCGCCTGGGCGATTGGCGGCGGTGGCTGGGAATACGGCTGGGGACCCCAGGATGATCAGGCCTCCATCGCGGCGGTACACCGCGCTCTGGATCTCGGCGTCAACTGGATCGACACCGCCGCCGTGTACGGCCTTGGCCACTCGGAGGAGATCGTGGCCCGCGCCCTTAACGGCCGGTCCGGGTCCCGCCCCTACGTGTTCACCAAGTGCGGCCTGTGCTGGGACGCGCAAGGCGCTATTTACCGATCCCTCAAGGCGGATTCCATCCGCCGGGAATGCGAGGACAGCCTCCGGCGGCTCGGCGCCGACGTCATCGATCTCTACCAGATCCACTGGCCGACCGATAATCCCGCCGACATCGACGAGGCCTGGGCGGCGCTGGCCCAACTGCAGCGGCAGGGCAAAGTGCGCTGGATCGGGGTGTCCAACTTCGACGTTAGCCAACTGCAGCGCGCCCAGGCCATCGCGCCCGTCACTTCCCTCCAGCCGCCTTACTCCCTCATCCGCCGCCAGGTGGAAGCCGACATACTGCCCTTCTGCCAGGCGCAGGGGATCGGCGTCGTCGTTTACTCGGCCATGGCCTCGGGCCTGCTGACCGGCGCGATGACCCAGGAGCGGGCGGCCAATCTGGCCACCGACGACTGGCGGCGGGATAATCCCGAGTTCAGCGAGCCCCGGCTGTCCCGGAACCTGGCCCTGGCCGAGCGCCTGCGGGCGGTGGGGGCGCGGCGCGGCTGCTCCCCAGGCGCGGTGGCGGTCGCCTGGACCCGGCGGCATCCGGCGGTCACCGGTGCCATCGTCGGCGCCCGCAGCGCCGCCCAGGTGGACGGCGTCATGGGCGGCGGCGGGTTCGACCTCGACGCGGCGGAGATCGCCGAGATTGAGGCGGGGCTTGGTTCTGGACTTTAACCATTTTGATGAAATCAATGAGTTAACCTGAATAATTCAGGATAAATACGCCGACAAGCTGGGCATCGAGGTGTTCGGCTATGCATTAGACGCCACAGGGGTATAATTATTGTCTGATTCTTCACCTCCAGACGCCATTGATATGACAGCGGTAGCCACAGTTTCGCAGTTTAACCTGGCCAGCGGCGATCGCCTGACCCGGTCAGAATTTGAGCGGCGCTACGCGGCGTCGCCGGCAAACCTCAAGTGTGAACTGATCGAGGGAGTCGTCTGCATGGCCTCGCCACTGCGTTATGAAAGTCACGCCAGGCCCCACGGCCAGATTATGCTTTGGCTCGGCGCTTACGCTATGGCAACGCCGGGCGTCGAATGCGCCGACAACGCCACGGTGCGCCTTGATCTGGACACCGAGGTCCAGCCGGATGCCCTGTTGCGGCTGCTGCCGGCGTGCGGTGGCCAGACCCGCGTCACCGACGACGATTACCTCGAGGGCGCCCCGGAACTGATCGCCGAGATCACCGCCAGCAGCGCCTCTTACGATCTGCACGACAAGCGGCGCGCCTATCGCCGTAATGGGGTGCGGGAGTATCTGGTCTGGCGGGTGCACGAGAGCGCCCTGGACTGGTTCCGCTGGCACGAGGGGCAATACCTGCCCCTGAATGCCGACGCCGCCGGGGTGCTGGAAAGCGCCCTGTTTCCCGGCCTGCGGCTGCACGTCAGCGCCCTGCTGGCCGGGGATATGAGTACAGTGCTGGCCGAGTTGCAGCGTAGCCTGGCCAGTCCGGCCCACGCCGCCCTGGTCGCCCGTTTACAAAATCCCGCCTGAATTGAGCTTCTCGGCGAACTCAACTCCCCTGTCCAGCCAATACCCTGGCTGGTCGCTTTGACTCACGGCGAGGCGAGGTGACTCCTGGCCAGATAGGCTTCCATGAGCCGGCTGGGGTCTCTCATCAGCCGGTCTTTCCATTCGCCTAAGGGGGCTTTGCTTTGAATAAGGCCACGCAGCACCCCCACGTGCTGCGTCAACCCCAGGGTGTTGGCGCCTACGATCACATCATCCTGAAATTCCAGCCGCAAGTAGCGAAACTGATCGGGATCGGACAGTTCCACCGAATCGCCCCCGGCGACGCCCATCCACAGGCCGAAGGAGCTGGCGACCAGCCCCAGGGTGTCGAGCACGTTCATGTTGAAACTGCCCCGGAAGGTGGTCGGGACACCAGCCATGTTCAGGGCGGCGATGCGGCCGTGTTCGGCAGCGGTGGGCTGAATGGCGTGGACCTCGTGGCCGCCCGTGGAGAAGTCGATACCCTGCGCCACATCGCCGGCGGCGTAGATTTCCGGCACGCTGGTCTGGAGCTGGCGGTTCACCAGTACGCCCTGCTCAGTCCTGACGCTGCTGCCCTTGAGGAAATCAATATTGGGCCGCACCCCCGCC
>Ga0209253_10002841_pt1 | contig 15291 bp, 15 predicted proteins | sample FrelakmetBRP12BR_FD_187145 | JGI IMG/M metagenome (GOLD analysis project Ga0209253, IMG submission 187145) | Freshwater lake sediment microbial communities from the University of Notre Dame, USA, for methane emissions studies - BRP12 BR (SPAdes)... | ecosystem: Environmental > Aquatic >...
CTCCTTCGCCTGCCAAGGCCGGCATAGACAGTTCACTGAATCACGCTGTTCATGATTCATGAACGTGCTATATCGTCGATCGTTTTGAAAGTCCTTGTGCAAGAATCTCAGATTGTCGCTTTAACTCTTGAACAGCCGAATGCTGTCCATCCGCTTCGCGTTCTCAACCTCCGGCAGAGTGAATACAATGTACCTGGAGTCTTTTCTCGCCGCACAGTCCAACGTTTTTCTATCTTCTCCCTTGGGGGAGGACTAGAGGGTCTCCCACTGCGCGTGTCCAACGAGATCTGGTTCATCTGGTCTATCTCGTCTATCTGGTTGGTCTGGTTGGTCGGACCGGATATTCATCCAGAAGAACCAGATAGACCAGTCAACCAGACAGACGAACCCGTGCGCGTTGCGCGAGCCCAGAAGATCATCAGGCTCCATCCTACTCGCTGTTCCGGAGACGCGAGACCAACGTGGGAGAGGAAGCACTGGAGTCAGGCTCAGGAGGCTTGCAGGCGATTGAGCCAATAGTCAGGGTGGCGCTTGACATGGGCGAATGCGAGCACGCGGATCTCTGTTTGGAGTTCAAGAAACACGAGTGCATAGGGGAATCGGGGGAGCAAGGCTCGTCGAATCTCTAGATCAACGGCCGTATTTGCGATACAGGGGAACGACAGGGGACGGGATTGTATGGCCTGTCGTGTCTGATCGATTTCTTGAAAGAATCTGACTGCGAGCCCAGGTTGGCGGGTTTCGTACCAGGTGGCGGCTTCTGCCAACTCCGTCACGGCCTCAGGCGAGAGGCCAACAGGTTTCACCGCTTGGGCAGGCGATCCAACACCTGCTGACGCGCCTCTTCCCAGGATATGCCCGCAGCTCCGGCCTGTGCCGCCCGTGCGCGGCGCTCAATCTCCGCGAGCCATTGCGCATCACTGCGCTCTTGCCCCGGTTCCGCTGGAGGCAGACTATCGAGCAACCCGACCACTAATTCCGCTCGCTGTTGATCCGGCAGTTGCAGCGCATCCTTAAGTAATTGCTGTGTGGATGGAGCCATGTGTTTACTGTATCCTGTCTCGGGAAGAAATGGAAGATTGGATAAGTATTGACGGGGTCCGCCGGGGGCATCGCGCGACCCAGCACTTTACGTCGTTGACAGACGGTCCTTCACTGCGCTCATCCAACGAGGGCCTTCTGAGGCCACGCGTTGCGCGAGCACAGAAGATCATCAGGCTCCATCCCTTCCTCTTTTTCAGCATCCTATTATCTATACATCCTATTATCGGATGGTCGCTTCCAAGCTGACTTTAGCCTTCATCGAGTTCGAAATCAGGCAGTTCGATTCGGCCTTCTCGATCAACTCCTTCGCCTTGGCTGCATCCCCACCGGCAGGAAGCGTAATCACCGGTTTCAGCGTGATGGCTGTGAACTGAAACTTCCCATCGACCAATTCCAGCTTTCCTTCAGCCTCACTCTCATAGGAAGTAAATGCCAGACCTGCTCGCTCCGCCACTGACAAGAACGTTGTCATCAAACAGATATTGGCAGACGCGACGAATAGATCTTCGGGCGACCAGATGCCGTCATGCCCTTTGAATTCCGGCGGCGTGGCCACCTGCACATCGGGCTTCCCCGCACAGGAGATCACTCCCTTTCGTTGCTCCGTCCACTTCACCGCCGTGTGATACAGATAGACTTTCGGTTTCGATTCCATGCTTCCTCCCAGTTTCTGCTTTCAGCCATCAGCTATCGGCCATCAGCTCTCTGCTACGGCTTGATGTACGCCCACCCCTGTTCCTGCCGCTCCATCAACCGCACCATCGCCGGCACCGTGTCCCCCACCTCCCCAATCAAATCATCCCGCGTCACCTTCATAGCCTTCATCGTGTTGGAACAGGCGGTAATATTCACGCCAAAGTCGGCTTTCAATTGAGCTACTTCCGGTCCAAGCGTCGTCGCGCTCTTCATTAGCAACGACAGCCCGGCCCCGTGCGTCACCAACTCGAGCTGTAGGTGCTCACGCCCTACTTCCTGATAGAGGTGCCGGATATTGTTCAACGTTCCCCGCTGCACCTTTTCATCGCCTGAATTCAGGTGAATCACAACATGATGCCGTGCCTCTCCTCCTTGCGGCTTAGTGGGCATTTCCCCACGGACATCCGCGACCACTATGAGCGTCACTAAGACGGACAGGATCACCACGGCTTTCATCCACATAGGCCTTCCTCTCTTCCTCATCGCAGGAACACGCCAGTTCAGCAGCGGCCTCACGCGACCGGCAACGGACTCGCCGCCGCGAGCAACCCGTCAAGATCCTTCGCCAAAAGATCGCCGATGCGCTCAATTGTCACGTCCGGCGGCAGATATCGACGAACTACGTCCGGATCATGCGCATAGTGCCCCTGCCGTGGGAACACGGTAGTCACCCGCGCACCCCAGACCTGCTTGACCGCCGTCAGGATTCTGAGTTTGTCATCGATGACCACATAGTGCTGAGCCGGATACCGCCGCTCAACATCCTCAAGTTCCTGCTCCTTATGAATGTAGATCAGCACGTGGCTCTCCACGACCGTGAAGAGACCGGCCCGTTCGATCTTCCACGGCTGAAACACCACATCTCCATCCGACAGGATGACCGCCGTGCCCCATCGCTGAACTTGGCTTACCACATCGAGCACAAGGGGGAACACTCGTTTCGCAAATGGATAGTTGAGCAGAAATCGAGAGACCGTCAGGACCTGGGAATCGCAGGGATGTTCGACCCGATAGCGCTGGAGCGCCCCTAAATAGTCGGCGTAGCCCAACTCCGTTCTCAACCGTTCGAAGATCGCCCAGTAATCTTCCTGCCGTGCATGCCCCACCGTCTCTCGAAGGTGACGCTTGAGGTCGTCCGTGACCCGGTCGTTGTCGAGGAGTGTGTTGTCGACGTCAAAGAGAAAGACCACCTGGGGCCTGCTCATATGTACCTCCCCGTCGCGCCAGAGATTTCGGCCTGAAGAGTCACCGCCGGATTGATCGTCGAGCTCCCCATCGCCAGGCTCGAATCTCAGGCTGATCCTCTCCGTGCTTGGCGATATACGCCTTGTGCTCCATCCGTTTGTCCTGCATCGCTTGTCTCGTCTGCGCGCCCAGACGTCCCAACTTCGGGACCCGATCGATCACGTCCATCACCAAATGGAACCGATCGAGGTCGTTCAAGACCGCCATGTCGAACGGTGTCGTGGTCGTGCCTTCCTCTTTGTACCCGCGGACGTGGAGATTCTTGTGATTGGTCCTCCGGTAGGTCAACCGATGAATCAGCCAGGGGTAGCCATGGAATGCAAAGATGATCGGCTTGTCGGTCGTAAAGAGCCGATCGAACGCCTGGTCGCTCAACCCGTGGGGATGCTCGCGCTGGGGCTGGAGCTTCATCAAGTTGACCACGTTGATCACGCGGACCTTCAGGCGAGGGAATGCAGCCCTGAGCAATTCGACGGCCGCCAGCGTTTCCAATGTCGGCACGTCACCGCAGCAGGCCATCACGACATCGGGCTCACCGCCGTGGTCGTTACTGGCCCATGGCCAGATACCTAGACCGGCAGCGCAATGTGTGATTGCGGCGTCCATGTTCAGCCACTGTGGCGCCGATTGCTTTCCGGCCACGATGACGTTCACGTAATTGCGGCTGCGCAAGCAATGATCGGTGACGGACAACAGGGTGTTCGCATCCGGCGGAAGATAGACCCGGATGACCTCGGCTTTCTTGTTGACCACATGGTCGATGAACCCCGGGTCCTGGTGGCTGAACCCATTGTGGTCCTGCCGCCACACATGCGACGACAGCAGGTAATTCAAAGACGCGATCGGCCGCCGCCACGGAATCCGGTTCGCCACCTTCAGCCACTTTGCATGTTGGTTCACCATCGAGTCGACGATATGGATAAAGGCCTCATAGCAGGAGAACATGCCATGGCGGCCCGTCAAGAGATAGCCTTCGAGCCAGCCTTCACACTGATGCTCGCTGAGCATTTCCATCACCCGGCCGTCCGGCGCGACATGATCGTCTCCCGGAATAATCTCTGCCATCGAGCATCGGTCCGTCACCTCGAACACCGGACCCCAGCGGTTGGAGTTCGTCTCGTCCGGACTGAACACGCGGAAATTGTCGGGATTCCCTTTGATGATGTCACGGATCAACTCCCCTTGGATACGGGTAGCTTCGCCATCCACCGCCCCGGGCTTCCGTACCTTCAGCGCGTAGTGACGGAAGTCCGGCAGGCGCAGATCGCGCAGCAGGAGGCCGCCATTGGCATGCGGGTTGTCGCTCATGCGGCGCTCGCCGGTCGGCGCCAAGTCGGCCAGGTCAGGACGCAACCGACCCCACTGGTCGAACAACTCCTGCGGCCGATAGCTCTTCATCCACCGTTCCAACACCTTCACATGGCCCGGATGGCTCATGTCCCCCATCGGGACCTGATGAGACCGGAACGTGCCTTCCGTCCGCTTGCCGTCCACGAACTTCGGCCCCGTCCAGCCCTTCGGCGAACGCAGGATGATCATCGGCCACCGGGGTCGTTTCTTGAATCCGTTGGTTCGCGCCACACGCTGGATCTTCTTGATCTCGGCCACGACCGCATCAAGGGTGGCGGCCATCTGTCGATGCACGGGCATCGGCTCATCGCCTTCGACAAAATAGGGACGGTACCCGTAGCCGACACAGAGCGCTTCCAACTCGTCATGCGGAATCCGCGCCAGCACTGTAGGACCGGCGATTTTGTATCCGTTCAGGTGCAGGATCGGCAGGACAGCGCCGTCCCGCACAGGGTTCAGAAACTTATTCGAATGCCAGCTGGTCGCCAACGGGCCGGTTTCCGCTTCTCCGTCGCCCACCACGCAGGCGACGAGCAAGTCAGGATTATCGAACGCCGCCCCGAACGCGTGGGACAAGGCATATCCCAGCTCACCGCCCTCGTGAATCGATCCCGGAGTCTCCGGCGCAACGTGGCTCGGAATCCCGCCCGGAAAGGAAAACTGCGTGAAGAGGCGCTTCATCCCCGCTTCATCTTGCGACACATGCGGATAGACTTCACTGTAGGTGCCTTCCAAATACGCGTTCGCCACCAAGCCCGGTCCCCCATGACCCGGCCCGGTGATCGACAGAACGTTCAAACCGTACTGCGTAATGACACGGTTCAGATGGACGTAGATGAAATTCAGCCCGGGCGTCGTCCCCCAGTGGCCAAGCAAGCGCGGTTTGATATGAGCCAGTCTAAGCGGTTGCTTCAGTAAGGGATTGTCGTAGAGATAAATCTGCCCGACAGACAGATAGTTGGCCGCGCGCCAATAGGCATCCATTTTCTGAAGCAGGTCCGCATTCACCGCCGTCTTTCTTCTCAGCATCGTCTCCTCACCGCTCCTATCATCCTGCAGCCAGCACTCGAAGAACGGATTGCGCGATCTCCCGCTCTTCGTCTGTGCGAATCACACGAATGGTCACTCCGCTGTCCTCTGCAGAAATAACGGCTTCGCCCGCGTCATTGCGGGCCTCATCTATGGTCAGGCCGAGGAAGCATAATCCTTCGCAGATACGGGCTCGAACGACCGCCGCGTTCTCGCCGATCCCGCCGCTGAACACCAGCGTGTCGAGCCCGCCCAAGGCCGCGGCATACGCCCCGATCTGCTTTTTGGCCTGATAGCAAAAGAGCGCCAGGGCCTCAGCCGCCCGCACGTCGCTACCCTCGCGAGCGAGGAGGTCACGAATATCGGAGCTCGTCTCCGACACACCCAGCAAACCCGACTCTGTGTTGACCATCGTATGAAACTGCTCCGCGGTCATGTCTTCCGTCCTCGAGAGATAGGACACCAGACCAGGGTCGAGGTCGCCTGAGCGAGTGCTCATCGGCAATCCTGCCGTGGGCGTAAAGCCCATGCTCGTATCCATGCTCTGCCCCCCACGCACTGCCGCCATGCTCGCCCCATTGCCCAGATGAGCCAGAATGACACGGCCCTCCGCCTCACGAGGGGCAATACGCCCAAGTTCCTCCATCAAGGAGGCATAGGAAAGTCCGTGAAACCCGTATCGCTGGACGCCGGCGGCCTCATACCGTCTGGGAATCGGCAAAAGACGCGCGACGCGCGGCATGTCACGGTGAAAGGCGGTGTCGAAACAGGCGACTTGAGGGAGCGTCGGATAGCGCCGACCAAACGCCTCGATCAGCTCGATCTCGGCCGGCAAATGTTCCGGATCATAGGGACTCATCCGACGCAGCTCGCCCATGATTTCAGGGCTGACAACTTGCGGCTCGCTATACCGGGGGCCTCCGTGCACCACGCGATGTCCAACGGCAACGAGATCTGTGATCGTGATCTTTTCTTCCAACCAGGCGATGACCGGATCGACCGAATCCTTATGATGCGCGGCCTGGATCGGCCTGCGCTCACTGGTTCCCATGACCGCGTCCGTAAGGGTCAGTGTTCCGTCCGGCAATCCGATTCGATCGACCATGCAGGACCGCGCGCGAGTGAGGGGAGGACCGATCTGAAAGAGCGCACACTTCAGACTCGACGACCCTCCATTGGCTGTAAGGATGAACCGATCCGCACCGAAATGAGACCGACTCTGCTCCATACTCATAGGCTCACTGTTCGAAGATAATGGTTGAGGGCCTCTCTGAATCAATACTGCAGACGGTGCCGATCAACCCGGCAAGGGATACCGGGGCAGACGACAAGGCCTGCTCCTCAGCGGATGAGTTGCGTCACCGCCCAGATGAAGAACAGGCCATAGACACAGCCGAAGAACCACGGAAAGCTGACGGCACGATGAGCCCACCACTGCCGGTGCTGGCGAAACGCCCAGTTCGGGGTGAACACCGTCGGCTCGTTCCTCAGATTTTCGATCGATTTTCGCGTTTCGTGGAGTTGAAACATACCCGTGATAAGTTTCTGCCCCTGCCACTCCTGAGCCTGCTCGATTCCCCTCAACTGCCACTCCCACAGCGCGTTCTGTCCTGACAAACGACCAAGGACGATCGCCATCTGAAGGCACAGGAGAATGCCGAAGATGCACAGGAGGAGAATCAACACGGTGAAAGACATCGACGGCGACTCCCTGGACACGATCAGCCCGATCACCGCAACGAAAATGGAATGCGCCGTGAGGTAATCGGACAACATCGTGTGATAGTCGCGCACCCCTGAAGTCCAGAGCGTGATGAGGTGGTCGTAGGAGGATTCCAGCGGGGTCTGCTCCTGAGTCATGCTGTCAGCCTCCACCGATGGACGGATCCGCCAGACGATAGGCATTACGGAGGTATTGCCCCATCATGCGCTGGGTATTGAAGAAGGCGCCGTTCACCGCGATGGTATGACGCATGACGTCGATGTACTTCGCCCGGTCACGATAGAACATCGGCAACACTTTCTGTTCCAGCTTTGTATAGAGCGCCTCAGCGTGGCATTCGTCCATGCCGGAGTTCGGCTCGATGGAAGCCTCGATCTTGTCCCCGATCGACCATCCGGTCACGTCTTCCAGGTGGCCCTCGACCCACCAGCCGTCCAGGATGCTCAGACTCGGCACGCCGTTCATCGCCGCCTTCATCCCGCTCGTCCCCGATGCCTCCATCGGCGGCAACGGCGTATTGAGCCAGACATCCACTCCGCTGCAAAGGAGGCGGGCCAGCGTCATATCGTAATTATTCAGATACGCCACGGGGATCGTCCCTTTCAGGCTGTCACGGATCTCGTGAATCCGGCGGATCGCCTCCTTCCCCTCCTGATCGTTCGGGTGCGCCTTCCCGGCAAAGACAAGCTGAATGCCCCCTCTCTGGCCGGCTATTTTCCTGAGTCGTTCGAGGTCAGACAGGATGAGCGTGGCTCTCTTGTATCCGGTTGCGCGCCTGGCAAACCCGATGGTCAGCACATCCCGGTCGAACCCGGCGTTCGTTTCCCGGTTCACAAAGTCCATGAGCGCCCGCTTGGCTTCCATGTGCGCGGTCCAGAGTTCTTCGTCCGCGATGCCGACCGCATAGCGCAGCGACAATTGATCCTTCCGCCAGTCCGGGAGCAGCCGGTCATAGAGAGCCTGAAACGAAGGAGCCGTCCACGTCGCCGCATGCACCCCGTTGGTAATGGAATGAATCGGATACTCGGGAAACAGCGTATGGGACAGCTGACCATGTTTCATCGCCACGCCATTGACGAACCGTGAGCCCCGAAGCGCCAGCTTTGTCATGTTGAGCGTGTCGTTCTGCTCGCACGCCTTCAGCAAGCCGCAGCGTCTCATCCCGAGCACGCGATGCGCGAGATCTGCCGAAAACTGATCGTGCCCGGCCGGCACCGGCGTATGGGAGGTGAACACGCACTGGCCCCGGACGGATTCAATGATGTCCGCCGGCAGCTCTCCGGGCTCCGCGCGGGCGGCCAGCTTTTCCTCCAGGAGGGCCAGGACCAGAAGGGCCGCATGCCCCTCGTTGAGATGGAACCGGGGAATATCGCCGCAGCCGAGCGCCCGCAGCATGCGGAGGCCTCCGTAGCCGAGTACCGTTTCCTGACAGAGCCGGTAGTGGGCATCGCCTCCGTACAGGACGTCGGTGATGGTGCGATCCCACGGTGAATTATCCACCAGATCCGTGTCGAGCAGGAACACCGGCACCGTCGCGCCGGTCACCCCTCGCACGGTATATTTCCAGGCCCGCACGTAAACGGTGCGTCCTTCCACTTCGACCGCCACCCGCGGCTCAAGGGCTTCGAGGAAGTCGTTGACCGGCCAGGCCACCGGCTCCTCCGTCTGCCAACCGCGAGAATCCAATCGCTGATAAAAATATCCGCGACGATGGAGGAGAGTCACGGCGACCATCGGTATGCCGAGATCGGCAGCCGTCCGGACAGTATCGCCGGCCAGAACCCCAAGCCCCCCAGAATAGGTGGGCATCAGGGGATCCAGACCGATCTCCATCGATAAATAGGCCACGCAGGGCGGCGCCATCATCTGTCCGTCCATAGGATGACCATCAGGTAAAACGCTCGCGGACCCAATCTCCGACATAGTGCGTGATCGCCACCACACACAGCGCGATCAGGAGATGCTCGCCGATGACCTTCCACGGTGGAACGGCCTGCGCCCGCGCGATAAAGAAACTGAGCAACGCCAGCATGAGCAGGCCCCAGAGCACACTGATGGCAATCGCCTGATCCAATGGACGCACCATGACCGGAATGAGGAAGGTCAGCGCGATCACGAACTTCGCGACAAACGTCGCCATGGTCGCCTCCCAGATCTGCCCGGTCGGACCGCTGTTCTTGGATTCTTCAGCCACGTGAATACCGAGCGCGTCCGACATGGCATCGGCAATCGCAATGGTGAGAATCCCGCCGATCACAATAGTCCGCGAGTGGGTGCCTGAGTGCAGCCCCACCATCAGACCGAGCGTCGTGATGACGCCCGACGTCAACCCGAAACTCAACCCGGTTTTCCATGATGTTCTCATGACGCGACAGACATACCTTCGATCAGCTCACCCTCATCGGGGAAAGGTCAGGATATAGGCCAGCACATCGCGCATGGCATCCTCCGACAACATTGATTTCCACGCGTCCATCGCCGTATTCGTCCGGCCGTCGTGAATGCTCCGGAGCAACCGCGAATCCGGTTTCAGCAACACCTCGCTCGAAGTCAGATCGGCCACCGGCGGATCGAACTGCGTCGCGCCGTCCCCTCTCCCCTGCAATCCATGACAGGCCAGGCAATACTTCTCATAGACTTTCTTCCCTCGTGGCAGGTTCGGTTCGCCCGCCTCAATTCCCGGAGCGGCCGTCACCAGCCACCATCCGATCACCGCAATCCCGACCATCCGCATGCGGAAGTCCATCATGATCTCCCTGGCGCCCCAACTCCGACGGCATGCCATTCGTTTACCGATTGCACTCCGGTGTATGTCGCACACAACTCTGGAGCCACGACGTCACCTGAGTGAGCATCATCGCGGTCGCCTGATTCGCTGCCAACACCCCCCCGTAAGCATCCTCGCTCGGAGCCGGCGCCACAGCTTCGAAGGTTTTCGTGCTCACGACCCGGGACTCTTTCAAATCCACCAACTGGCTGCGTAGCGTCAGCCGCACGCGGCTCGGCTGTTGCAAAAACTCCTGCTGCACAGCGAACCCCGCCACATCCAACCGATAGTCCCCGCGAATAGAACTCGGCGACGCGACGACCGCGCGCCAGTCGCCGGTTCGACCGGCGGACTGCACCAGCAGGGGCGAGAACAGACGCGCGGGACTCTCGGCCCATTGATTCGCGGCGTAGTATTCCAGCTCGAACCGTCGCGTCACGTAGACCATCCGCGGCGTCTCAAACCCCGGTTCAGCCTGCGGCAGACTCACCAGTAGGACCGGCCCATCCAATGGAACGGGAAGCCCTTCATCAGACCATCCGTCCACACTCAATTGATAGGTATGAACCGGAAGGGCATCGCCCCGAGGCGAGAAACAGCCCGATGCCGTCAATACAAACACCCACGCCGCTATCGTCCATATTCTCATCGTCAGTCACTCCTCATCAGAAAACCGCAGGATGCTCAAACAGTTCATCCAGCAAGGCCGCAACGAGCGAAGAGGCGAATCGTACACTGAGCCGTACGTTGAGCCTCTGAGCGATGTGAGAACGCCGCTGGGGGACTGTTTCAGCATTCTGCTATTCGCCGGGTCCGCGGCGCTGCGCCGGTTTCCCGAACACCAGCGCGTTCGGTTCCCGTTCAAGATCACGCACCACACGGTTCAGAGTTCCGGTCAATTGCCGCAGTTCGCTCACCAACTGACCCGACTCCGGCAATGTCTGGCGCGAGAACTGCTCGACCTCCGGCTTCGTCTCATTAACCAACGCCCCGACGGCCTTGCTCGTCACCGCCAACTCGTCGGTCAACCGCTGAAGCGCCACGGCACTCTTGTTGATCCGCGCAAGAAACAACGGCACCTGCTCGTTGAGCGACGCGGTCATCTTGGCGAGGTTGTCCGCACTCCGCTCCGCGCCGGTCAGGCCGCGATCCAGTTGATCCTTATGTGCGGCGACCGTCTGCGCCACTTCGGAGAGGTCTTTGAGCGTCTGCTTTAACCGGGCACGGTTCTCCTCATCCACCACCTCCGACGCCCCTTTCGCCAACACGTCAAGATCGGCGAGCAGTTTGGTCAACCCCTTTTCGGATAAGAGCCGGGACATGGCCTCATCCAGCCGGAAAAACAAGGATGGACCCGTCTTAATGACGGGATATTCCTGTCCCGGCGCCGCCTGCAGCGGAGGAGCCTCCCGGCTTCCCCCGGTCAGATTGATCGTCGCCAGGCCCGTCAGTCCCTGGGTCTCGAGGACGGCGATGGTATCGGTCTTGATCGGCGTGCCGCGGGCGATATCTAACGTCAACCGCACCTCTTCGGGGTTGTCCGGGTTCAAGGCGATCGCCTTCACTCGCCCCACATCCACACCGCGATACTTCACGGTGGAATCCACGCTCAAGCCGGCGACGGACTCCCGCATAAACGCTTCGTATCGATCATAGACTCCGCGATAGTCCGTTTTCCCCAGCCAGAACATGGCGACCAGCGTCGCCGCGCCGAGGATCACGACAAAGGAGCCCACGAGAAAATAGTTCACCTTCGGTTCCATGCTAATTCCCCGTCATACGTCATTCGCCCATCGGTACAATGCGGCAGACCGTTTCTCGCTTGACGGTGACGCCCCATCCCTCACTTGTCTCGCCCATTCCTTGCGGCTTGCTCATTCGCCGCGCGGCCGCGCGGGCCATGGAAATAGCCGCGAACTGCGGGGTCGTCGGACTCCGACAGCTCCTGCATCGTCCCGAGGCCGAGAACCTTCCCGTTCCCCAGAATCGCCACGCGGTCCGCGATCCGCCACAGGGAGTCCAGATCGTGCGTCACCATGACCACCGTCAATCCCAACAGGCGCTTCAGGGAGAGCACCAAGTCATCGAAACCCGCCGCTATCACGGGATCCAGACCGGCTGTCGGCTCGTCGAGAAATACCAACTCCGGATCCATCACGATCGCCCGGGCCAGCGCCGCCCGCCGCCGCATCCCGCCGCTCAACTCGCTGGGATATTTACCGGCACTGTCCGGCGGCAATCCCACCATCGCAATTTTGACGGCGACAATTTCACGAATCAGCCGCGCGCTCATGCCCGTATATTCTCGCAGCGGCACCGCGACATTTTCCGCCAGCGTGAGCGAACTGAACAACGCCCCTTGCTGGAACATCACCCCGAACCGTCGATGAATCGACCTGCCGTTAAATTCCTCCAATGCGCTGCTGTCCAAGCCGAACAGGCGAATCGAACCGGACGAGGGTGTGAGTAACCCCACGATTTCCCGCAACAGAGTGGATTTCCCGCACCCATTGCCCCCGGCGATGGCAAACACCTCGCCTCGCTGTATGGACAGGCTCACATCCGCGTGGACCACGGCCTCCCCGAATCGCGTGGAGACATGGCTCACCTCAATGATCGGTGCAGCCCCCTGCGTCGAAATCTGGAACTCCGAGTTAACCACTAGCCTCTTGCCTCGCACCTCTTGCCTGTGACGATCGTCACAGATCCCACCAATTGAGCAGGATGGAACAGATCGCATCAAACACGATGACCAGGAAAATTCCCTGCACCACACTGATCGTCGTATGCCGCCCGACATCGTCTACCCCGCCACGAATCTGGAATCCCTGGTAACAGCCGACCAGCGCGATGATGACGGCGAAGAAGGGAGCCTTGCCGATCCCGATGAGAAAATGCCGGACCGCGACGGCTTCTTCAAAGCGGGAGGTAAACTCTGTAAAGCTCACGTTCAGCTGGCTCGAGGCGATCAGCATGCCCCCAAAAACGCCCAACACGTCCGCGTACACGGTCAACAACGGCAGGGCGATCACCAACGCCAGCGCCCTCGGAAGCACGAGCAGATCCATCGGGGCGATCCCGAGCGTGCGAACGGCATCCAATTCCTCCGTCACCTTCATGGTCCCGATCTCGGCCGCATAGGCGGATCCCGAGCGCCCGGCAATCAGAATCGCGACAAGCAACGGGGCGATCTCGCGCAACAACGAGATTCCGACCAGATCGACAATAAAAATATTCGTCCCGAACTTTCGCAATTGCTCGGCGCCCTGATAGGCGATCACCACGCCGATGAGGAACGTCAGAAGCCCCGTAATCGGCAACGCATTCACCCCGTCGATTTGCAGCATCCGCAAGAGTGAACGCCATCGGAGCGACCCCGGCCGATGCACCACACGCAGAACGGCAACGGTGCTCTCGCCTAGAAACGCGAGGCCGCGACCACCGGACTCCAGCTGGCGCCAGACGGCCTGTCCCACTCGCTCGATCCATCCTCGCCGCACAGGGACTACCCCGGAAGCGCCCGCCAGCGGCTGAGCCTCAGCCAGTTGGAGCAGTGCGGTAAATTCCGGTCGCAGGCCCTGGAGAGAGGATGTCCGTCCGCCCTGACCGGCCGCACGGAGACTCTGGTGAAGCAGCACGCCCCCCCCCGTATCCATCGCGGCAATCTCACTCGCGTCGTAGATCACACCGCCCATCTGGGGCCAGGGGAGCGCGTCGGCTTGACACTCGAGGTCAGCCAAGTTGGGCAGAGTCCACCGTCCGCGGCAATGTATCACGTTGCCCACGAGCTCGATCGATGCCTGCGGTTCCACCGTCATGCTTGGTCCAAGCCTCGTGTCAACCAGCCCCGCATTCCGGCACATCCCGCTCGCCGTCACAGCCGAGCGGCGGTCGCCGACCAACACACATCCGTCTTGCAGCTCAATTCTTGTCCATAATCGCTCTCAGCTCGCCCCCGCTGATGACCTCCCGCTCCATCAGGACACGGGCGCCTTCGACCAGTGCGGATTTGCGTTGCTCGAGCAACCGCTTCACCCGTTCGTACTGTTCGTCGACAATCCGCCGCACTTCACAATCGATTTCCCGGGCCGTCTCTTCGGAGTAATCCCCTTTTTCAGACGCCACCGGAATCTGGACGAACTGGGGCTGCCGTTCCCGTTCCAATGTAATGGTGCCCAGCTTCCCGCTCATCCCATAGGCCTTCACCATGCTCTTCGCGATGTCCGTCGTTTTGACCAGATCGTTCTGCGCGCCGGTGGAGGCCTCGCCGAAGATCAACTCCTCGGCAATCCGTCCCCCTAAGAGCACCGCAATCTTGTTCTCCAGCTCGGACTTCGTCATCAGAAACCGGTCTTCTGTGGGCAGTTGAAGCGTGTACCCGAGCGCCGCCACCCCGCGGGGAATGATCGAGATTTTCTGCACCTGGTCCGAGCCCGGCAACGAGATTGCCACCAGTGCGTGGCCGGTCTCATGATAGGCCACCCGTTCTTTCTCCATCTTATTGAGGACACGATTTTTCTTTTCCAATCCGGCGATCACCCGTTCCACCGCTTCCTGCAACTCCGAAATCCCCACCTGGTCTTTGCCGCGCCGCACCGCCAGCAAGGCCGCCTCATTGATGATATTGGCCAGATCGGCGCCGGAGAACCCGGGCGTCATCGCCGCGATGTTCTCGAGATCCGCGTCAGGCCCCAGCGGCACGTGCTTGGCATGCACACGGAGAATGGCCAGACGGCCGATCTTGTCAGGACGGTCCACGACAACGTGGCGATCGAACCGGCCGGCGCGCAAGAGCGCGGGGTCGAGTATTTCCGGACGATTGGTCGCCGCCATCAAAATGACGCCGATGCGGGGATCAAACCCGTCCATCTCAACCAGCAATTGATTGAGTGTCTGTTCGCGTTCTTCATGGGCCATGGGCCCCATGCCCCTCGCTTTCCCCAGCGCATCAAGTTCATCGATGAAGATAATGCAGGGCGCCTTCAGCTTCGCCTGTTCGAAGAGATCGCGCACGCGCGCCGCTCCCACTCCCACAAACATTTCCACAAACTCTGAGCCGCTGATGCTGAAGAACGTTACTCCGGCCTCTCCGGCAACCGCCCGGGCCAAGAGTGTCTTACCGGTTCCCGGCGGGCCGACCAATAAGATGCCCTTGGGGATCTTTCCCCCCAGTCGGGTGAACTTCTCCGGTGTCTTGAGGAACTCGATCACCTCACGGAGCTCATCCTTCGCCTCATCCACCCCGGCGACATCGGCAAAGGTGACCTTGATGTCTGTCTCAGCGTAAATCTTGGCTTTGGATTGCCCGACCTGCATAAAGCCCCCCTGGGCCTGCCCCAGCCGGCGAATGAAGAAATACCAGATGGCTCCGAAGATGGCGGCCGGCAGAATCCACGACATCACATCGCGCCAGAAGGTCGTCTCGATCACCCCGACG
>Ga0209253_10002842_pt1 | contig 15286 bp, 23 predicted proteins | sample FrelakmetBRP12BR_FD_187145 | JGI IMG/M metagenome (GOLD analysis project Ga0209253, IMG submission 187145) | Freshwater lake sediment microbial communities from the University of Notre Dame, USA, for methane emissions studies - BRP12 BR (SPAdes)... | ecosystem: Environmental > Aquatic >...
TGGTGACAGCAGAATTCCTGCAATAACAATCAGCACCTTCAATGTCAGTAGATTCATCACACCCCATTTCTTTTCCAGCTGCACATTTACCCTCACACGTCGTAACCGCGACGTGTGAGGGTATGGCGAAATGCGGGTTTGTTACTCGAGTCGGAAACCGATCTTGAGCGTCACCTGGTAATGCCCGATCTTGCCGTTCGCAAGATGACCGCGCGTCTCCACCACCTCGAACCAGTCGAGATTCTTCAGCGTCTTGGACGCGCGCCCGATGGCATTCTGGATGGCGTCGTCCGTGCCCTTGCTCGACGAGCCGACGATTTCAACAACTTTGTAAACATGGTCGGACATGGCAACTCCTCCTTGTGGTGGTTGAAATGGATATCTTACAGCGGTCGCTGACACTGCCAGCAAATTGAAAAGTCGCGTGGGCTTTCCTCCCCGCAGGCGTCGCAGCGCGTGCTGCCCGGCGCGGCCTCAGGTTTCTCGTAGGACGCGATCACCTGACGGGCACGCGTCAGATCGCGTTCTTCTTCGATCCAGACCGAAGGCGCAACCTCGGTGAACGGCAGCTCGCCGAGCGCACCACCAGCATATTCGTTGAACACGCGCGCCTCGATGCCCGCGGCCGCGAGCAGGCCGCGCACGAGATACGCTTCGGGGAGATTGCCAGCGGAATAGAGCCGCTGCATGGGGTCAGGCGTACTCGTAGTGCTTGTGATGCTTGCGGCGCGTGCCGGCACGCTGGATCACGATACCGCGCACCGCGAATGGGCCGGTGATCTCGACCGCCGCGTATTTCTCATTGAGCGGCTTGAGAAACCTGCGGCCACCCTCCTCCACGAACTGGCGGAAGGTGGTGTCGTTGGCGTAATCCACCACCGCATACTGGCCGCTTTGGGCGGAGTGCCGTGGTTCGATAATAATAATGCAACCCTCCCAGAACTCAGGCGCCATGCTGTCATCCGTCACACGCAAGGCATAGGGTTCGAGCTCTGCACAACCGCTACCGATGTTGTCACTCATGCCCGTCTCCACTACTGATAGTAATGCGGCCAAATTTACACGAACCCCGCCTGACCCGCCACGTGCCGCGCGAAATGCCTGAGTCAGCCGCTGTCGATACCACCGCTTCCCATATTCTGCCTACTGCGAAAGGCTACAGTGCTTAGCCGGCAGTAAACTTCTGCCAGCGGCTTCCAGCACGCCCCGGAACGTCTCATACAAACTGCTTGATATACACAATGAGAATCATTATCATTCGTACTACAAAATGACATCGGACGGAAATCATCTTCATGCGACCCGCATCCCTGGTTCTCTCCACAGCCCTGTTTTTTACTCTCGCAGCGCCGGCGCATGCCGATTTGGCTGAATATCGCCTAGTTATCAAAAATCACCATTTCGAGCCGGCGAACCTCGAGATTCCTGCTGACCAAAAAATAAAGCTGATCATCGAAAACCAGGATCCGACTCCGGAGGAATTCGAAAGCCATCAGCTCAACCGTGAAAAAATCGTTCCGGCCAGCGGTAAAACCGCCATCTTCCTGGGGCCGCTCGATCCAGGCACTTACCCGTTTTTAGGCGAGTTCAATCCGAAAACAGCCACCGGCAACATCATTGTCAAATAATACCGAGAGCTTCCCATGCTAAGTGCTGCCCTGATTGTATTTCGTGAGGTTCTTGAAGCCGCACTGATTATTGGCATTGTCCTGACCGCAACCCGCGGCGTAGCCGGCCGGGCCCGCTCTATTGCGCTGGGCATCGCAGCCGGTATCGGCGGCGCCTGCCTGGTGGCGTATTTTGCCGACACCCTCGCGCAGGCGGCGGAAGGCGTCGGCCCGGAGCTGTTCAATGCCGGTGTCCTGCTGGTAGCCACGGCCATGCTGGCCTGGCACAACCTGTGGATGGTGCAACATGGCCGGGCGCTGGCATCGGAGATGAACCAGGTCGGGCAGGCGGTAGCCACCGGCAACCGGCCCGTGCAGGTGCTCGCCATTGTGGTGGCTCTGGCGGTGCTGCGCGAAGGGGCCGAGGTCGTGCTGTTTGCGTACGGTATTGCCGCCGCTGGCACCGATACCGGCACGTTGCTCATGGGTGGCTTGCTCGGCATCGTCGCCGGCATGGCAGTCGGCGGCGCCCTCTATCTTGGATTGCTGCGCATTCCGACCCGCCACCTGTTCGCTGTCACCAGCGGCCTGCTGGTGCTGCTCGCCGCCGGCATGGCCGCGCAAGCGTCGGCATTTCTGATCCAGGCGGGTTTGTTGCCCGCGATTACACCCGTATTGTGGGATACCTCGGCCGTGCTGTCCGAGAAATCAGTGTTCGGTCAAATGCTGCATACTCTGGTGGGTTATGTCGACCGCCCGGCGGGAATGCAGCTTCTGGTGTACGTGTTCGCCGTAGCACTCATCGGCGGGCTGACCATGGCAGCACGCAAGCCCGGCGCCATCAAAACAGCGGGCTCGCTCGCCGTGGCCACACTAGCCATAGGCTTGCTGATGCTGTTCACCGCATCGCCAGTCCATGCCAGCTACAAGGTGTACTACCCGCAGGTTGTGAAAGGTGAAAGTGAAATCGAGTTACGCGGGTATGTCGACTACGACAAGGATCCAACCATCGACAATACGCAGAGCTTCAAAGTCGGCGCCGGTCACAGCTTTACCGACTATTGGTTCACCGAGGTCTATGCCGAGATCGACAAGGCTGCAGGAGACTCAACCTATGCAGTCGGGGCGTATGAATGGGAAAATCTGTTCCAGCTGACGGAACCGGGAAGATACTGGGCTGATTTCGGCTTTGCCATCGAATACGCCCATGCGCGCGAATCGACTGATCCAAACGAATGGGAACTGATGCCCATTGTGCAGAAACAGCTAGGTCAGCAACTCATAACCTTGAATGTGCCCTTTGTCTACGAAACCGGAAATAACGCGGCAAAGAAATGGGAGCTTGAATACGCCTGGCAGTACAAATGGCTCGGTAATCCGGCCCTTGAGTTTGGCATCGAAGGTTACGGAAAACTGGGCGAGGCAACCAACTGGAGCCCTGCATCACAGCAGACACATCAAATGGGGCCATCCCTGTTCGGCAAGATCAAGGCCGGTCCGGGTCATGCCTGGCAGTATCAAGTCGGTATGCTCTTTGGCCTCACCACACCATCGCCGGAAATGACTCTCTACGGGAATCTCGAATACGAGTTCTAGTCGCAGCGGCAACAAAGCCTATTCGAGTAGTCCGCTATTCCATCACTACTACATATTTACTTACGCCGCCGTGCCCGCGGATGCGCCGCGTCATACACCTTGGCGAGGTGCTGAAAGTCGAGATGCGTGTACACCTGCGTGGTGGACAGATCGGCATGGCCGAGCAGTTCCTGCACGGCGCGCAGGTCGCCGCTCGATTCCAGCAGGTGGCTGGCGAACGAATGGCGCAGCATGTGCGGGTGAGTCGGCACCTCGATGCCTTGGCGTACGGCCCATTGTTTAAGGCGCAGTTGCACGGCGCGCGCACCGAGGCGCTTGCCGTTGCGGCCGAGGAACAGAGCCTCCTCGCCGACGGCGGCGAGTGCGGCGCGTTCCTTGAGCCAGACCTGGATCGCGGCGCGCGCCTGCGCGCCAACCGGAACGATTCGGGTCTTGGCGCCCTTGCCGGTAACGGTCACGGTGGCGTCGCGCAGGTCCACGTCGGTGACGTTAAGGCCTACGAGTTCGGCGAGGCGCAGCCCGGAGGAGTACAGCAGTTCGAGCAGTGCGCGGTCGCGGCGGGTGAGCGGTTCGTCGCCGTCAATTTGCATAAGGCGCGCGGCCTGGTCGACGCTCAGGGCCTTGGGTAAACGCTTGCCGGCCTTGGGTGCGGCAACGCCGGTGAAGGCGTTGTGTGCTGCCAGTCCTTCGCGCAGCAGATAACGGTGGAACGAGCGTGCCGCCGACAGGGCACGCGCGATGCTGCGACCGGCCAGTCCCTGGCGGTGCAGCTGCGCGGCGAAGGCGCGCGCCTGTTGCACTTGGAGCGCACGCCAGTCGTCGAGGCCGTGCGCATCGCAGAACGCAGCGAGCGTGCCGAGATCGCGGCGGTAGTTGCTGAGGGTGTGCGGCGACAGACGTCGCTCGTTTTTCAGAAAATCGAAGTACGCGTCGAGCTGATGGGCGGCCTGCGCCTTCATTCCGCAGAAGTAATCAGGTGCCGGGCGACGCCGGCCATGAGGAGTTCGCCGAGGCGTACGAGGTAGACGGTGCCCATGTCGGCGCGGAAGCGCTGCGGGTCGCGGCTGGCGAGCACCAGCACGCCGCGCAATGCGTGACGCGTGAGCCCGATCACGGCCGTGGAGCGAATGTTGCCGGCTTGCGCGCCGAACAGCGCTTCGAGCGTGGCGGCCGCGTGTACGGCGCCGCACAGCGGCTGGCCGTTGCGCGCGGCCAGACTGGTGAGCAGGCCATCCAGCATGGCGTCGTCGGGCGCCACGAACTCCTGGCGCGGGCAGCTGGGGCGCGGGTTGCCGGTGAGGCGCACGGCCACGCCGTCGAGGTTGAACTCCTGGCGCAGCATGTCCTGCGCCGTGTCCAGCACCTCGTCGAGAGAATCGCTGTCGATCATGGCGAGCGCGAAGCGCTGCACGCGCTCGCCGAGCTGGTCGTTGTCGCGCGCGAAGGCGATCAATTCCTGAAGCTGGTGCGTGCTCTGCTCGTTGCGGTCGCGCAGCACGCGCACCTGGCGCTCGACCAGCGACACCGCGCGCCCGGCTTCCGGGTGCGGCAGCACGAGTGCGGCCAGCAGCTCGGGGTGGCGCAGGAAGTAATCCGGTGTCTGTTCGAGGTAGCGGCCGACCGCCTCTTCCCACGACAGATCTTTTTCCAAACCCTCGATAGACGGCTTCTTGTTCATAAGCGCTCCAGGTCGATCTCGCCCTCGAAGACCCTGACTGCGGGGCCGGTCATCCACACCGGTTCACCTTCGCCGCGCCAGCTGATCTGTAATGTACCACCGCGCACGCGCACTGCCACATTTTCATCCAGCAGGCCGCGCAGCCGGCCGGCCACGACCGCGGCGCAGGCGCCGGTGCCGCAGGCCAGGGTCTCGCCTGCGCCGCGTTCCCAGACGCGCACGTGAATATGGCTGCGGTCCAGCACCTGCATATAACCGGCATTGACGCGTTTCGGGAAGCGCGGGTGATGCTCGATCTTCGGGCCCTGGGTGGTCACCGGCGCGCGCTCCACATTTTCCACCACCTGCACGGCATGCGGGTTACCCATGGACAGCACCGTGACCGGCACGGCCACGCCATCCACATCCAGGTCGTATAGCGGCTGGCGTGCACCGGCCTCGAACGGCACCTCGCGCGGCTCGAAACGCGGCACGCCCATGTTGACGGTCACCGCACCGTCCGGCTCGATTTTCGGATAGATGACGCCGGCTAGGGTTTCGACCGAGAGCTCGTTCTTGGCGGTGAGCCCCTTGTCGCGCACAAAGCGCGCGAAACAGCGCGCGCCGTTGCCGCACTGCTCGACCTCGCCGCCATCGGCGTTGAAAATGCGGTAACGGAAATCAATACCTGCACGCGTCGCCGGTTCGACCAGCAGCAACTGATCGCAGCCGATACCAAAGCGCCGGTCGGCGACGCGCCGCACCTGCTCGGGGGTCAGTGCCACGGCCTGGTTGACCGCGTCGATCATGACGAAGTCATTGCCGAGGCCATGCATTTTGGTGAATCGCAGCATGTCTATAGGTTAGCGCTTGCCAGCGGCCAATGAAACCTGAAATAGTGATGGTTCCACGAAGCCCGGATACGCACTTGCAGAAGTTCGTTCGCCACCACTATCACCGCCTCAAGACCCACCCGAATCACTGGCTGCGCAAGACCGTCGGCATCCTGTTCGTAATCGGAGGGCTGCTCGGGTTCTTGCCAGTGCTTGGCTATTGGATGATACCAGTCGGGCTGGCGCTGCTGGCCGTCGACTGGCCGTGGGCGCGGCGCCTGTCGCGGCGACTCATCAGCTGGTGGGGGCGACGGGCACGCGAGTCACACCTTAAGGTGCGGAGCGTGGCGCAGCGTCGAACAATTGTACGTAATCGCGAAAGACGCAGCGGTCCATAACCACCATCAGACCGGCGGCACGCGCCCGTTGCGCGGCGACTTCGTTCACCACGCCGTCCTGTAGCCAGACGGCCGGCACCTGCAACGCGATACAGGCGTCGATCACCTCGTCCACCTGCTCCGGCGCGCGGAACACGTCCACCAGATCGATGTGTTCTGGCACCGACGCCAGGTCGGGATACACCTTTTCACCCAGAATTTCCTTTGCCATGGGACGCACCGGAATGATGCGGTAGCCGAAGCGCTGCAGTGCCAATGCCACCCTGTAGCTCGGCCGGTCCGGCTTGGGTGAAAGACCGACCACCGCGATGCTGCGCACCCGCTCGAGCAGCGCGCGGATTTCTTCCAGGGACGGATTGGTGAAAGCCATGCGTCAATTCGGCAGCAGCGACTCGGGGAGCAGCAGCTCTTCGATGGTCTCGCGCCGCCGTACCACGTGGAAACGCTCGCCGTCCACCATCACCTCGGGGGCGCGCGGCCGGGTGTTGTAGTTGGAGCTCATGCTCGAACCGTAGGCGCCGGCCGAACACACCGCGAGCAGATCCCCGGCCTGCAGCTTGAGCGTCCGGTCCTGACCGAGGAAATCGCCGGACTCGCACACCGGTCCGACCACGTCGTATTGTTGTGCCGCACCCGCGCGCTTCAGCACTGGCGCAATGTCCTGCCAGGCGTCGTACAGCGCCGGGCGCATCAGGTCGTTCATGGCCGCGTCCACGATCGCGAAGTTCTTCGCCTCGGCATGCTTGAGATACTGCACGCGCGTGAGCAGCACGCCGGCGTTACCGACGATCGCCCGCCCCGGTTCGATCAGTAACTTGAGGTTCCGGTAACGATCGCCGTGCGCGTCGAGCTTCTGGAGAAAGGCCGCCACGTACTCGCCGGGCGCAGGCGGCTGCTCGTCACGGTAGCGGATACCGAGACCGCCGCCGAGATCGAGATGCTGCAACGCGATGCCGTCGGCCGCGAGCTGGCCCACGAGTGCCAGCACGCGCTCGAGCGCATCCGCGAACGGCGCGAGCTCGGTGAGCTGCGAGCCGATGTGGCAGTCCACGCCCACGATGCGCAGATGCGAGAGCTTTTGCGCCACATGGTAGGCGGCGCGCGCCTCGCGCATCGGGATGCCGAACTTGCTTTCTTTCAGGCCGGTGGAAATATACGGATGGGTCTTGGCATCCACGTCCGGGTTGATGCGCAGACTTACCGGCGCATGCCGGCCGAGCCGGGCTGCGACCTCGTTGAGCACGACCAACTCGGCCTCCGACTCAACGTTGAAGCAGGCGATGCCGACCTCGAGCGCACGTTCGATTTCGTGCACACCCTTGCCGACACCGGAAAACACCACCTTGCCGGGATCACCATCGGCGGCCAGCACGCGTTCCAGTTCACCGACCGACACGATGTCGAAGCCGGAGCCAAGACGCGCGAGCACATTGAGCAGCCCGAGGTTGGAGTTGGCCTTGACCGCATAGCACACCAGGTGATCGCGCACGCCGAACGCCTGATCGAAGGCACGCCACTGTGCCTCGATATGCGCACGCGAATACACATAGCAGGGCGTGCCCAGCTTGTTGGCGATCTCACTCAGCGCCACACCTTCGGCGTACAGGCGGTCGCCGCGATAGGTAAACATGTTCATCACTCAGTTCTTGGATTGTTTGTGGCCCGGCGTGGGTGGACTGTCGGGGAGATAGAGCGGCCCCTTCTTGCCGCAGCCAGCGAACAGCAGCGCCATCAATATGGCGACGATCACGGGCAACTTGAAATGGTGCAGACGCGGCATGGGTATTGTTGGTCGGGCGACAAGACTCGGCGAATGAAGCCCTGCTTCGCTCGTCCTTCCTTTAAGCTAGAATACCCGCTTTCGCAGGCACGGGAAACCCGCATGAACGAAGCAGAATTTCACAAACTCGCGACCATCACGCTGAGCCGGATCGAGCAGGCGGTCGAGACCTGTGGCGCGGACATCGATTTCGAAAACGCTGGCGAGATTCTCCAGCTTGAATTCGCGAATCGCAGCAAAATCATCATCAACAAGCAGGGTGCCGCCAGCCAGATCTGGATCGCGGCCAAGTCCGGCGGCTTCCATTACAGCTATGACGCGAGCACGCAGCAGTGGCGCAACGATCAAAGCGGCACAGAGCTGTTCAGCGAACTGTCGCGCCTGGTAAGCGAACAGGCAGGGTCAAGTATCCGCCTGGCGTGAAGCAAAGGCTTGGCCACAGATGTACACAGAACCACAAAGATAAAGAATCCGGTTTTCTGGTTTTTGACATTTCTCTGCATTGACCTGTGCTCATCTGCGGCTCGCTTGTTTATTCCCAAATGCCTTCCTTGATTACGAACTGCGCCGGTTTGCCGCAGCGCGGACAATCGATGTGCGTCGTGTCGTCCGGCAGCAGGGTCACGCCCTCTTCGTAACAGAGTCCACAACGCGGCATTTCGTTCTCCTTGACCCAAGTGCTGTCGGTCGACTTGCACTTGATACAGCGGAACAGGACAAGGCGCGGGGATGGATTCTTTCCCTTGCCGACGCCAATGTCGGTCTCCTCGTAGCGGCAATGCTTGCAGCGAAAATCGACATACCCACCCATGCATGATGCTCCTGAAAAAAGGCAAGAACATGAACCACGGAGAACGCGGGCCAGGCTAGGCAAAACCCCATGCCGGCGCGGTCAACACCGATCTTATCGTCAGAGAAAATGGACGGGCAAACAGCCATGAGACTATCCCGATCACGCGCACGGGTGTAGGGTAAACGCATGAAAGCCATTGCCCTGCTCCTGGCCCTGGCACTCGCTGGCTGCGCGAGCGATATCCCGCGCCCGATCCGCGAGGCCCCGGCCGAGAATATCGCGCTTGCGCAGGCATTGAAGAATCCGGAGAAGCATCGCGCTGCTGCGGTGCGCTGGGGCGGAGCGGTCGCCTCGATAGAGAACCGGCGCGACGAAACCTGGATCGAGATCGTGGAACGGCCGCTCGACGCGAGCGGTCAGCCGCGCGACACCGACAAGAGCGCCGGGCGTTTTCTGGCGCGAGTGCAGGGCTTTCTGGATCCGGTAATCTTCGCCCCGAAGCGGCTGGTGACGGCCGCCGGCACACTCGACGGCAACAGCACGCGCACCATCGGCGAGCACCCGTACACCTATCCGGTGGTACGCGTCGATTCGATCTACCTCTGGCCGGTGCCGGTCAGGACGGATTATCCCTACTACTACCCGCCCTACTGGTACGACCCGTGGTATCCGTGGGGTTACCCGTATCCCTACCGCCGGCTGCATTAACCGTCAGCGCACAGGCCGTACCTTGGCGGCACATTCCTTGGCGCGCTTGCGCGCGGTTTCGACGTTATCGGCGGTGGCGAGCGCCACGCCCATGCGCCGGCGTTCGTAGGCCACCGGCTTGCCGAACAAGCGCAGCTGCGACTCCGGCACGCGCAGCGCGGCATCGACATTTTCGAAACGGATGCCCTCGGCCTCGATGCCACCATAGATCACGGCGCTTGCACCCGGGCGACGCATGCGCGTGCCGACCGGCAACCCGAGAATGGCGCGCACGTGCAGTTCGAATTCGTTTTGTGCCTGGGTGGCCATGGTCACCATGCCGGTATCGTGCGGTCGCGGACTGACCTCCGAGAACCACACCTCCTGGCCTTTCACGAACAATTCGACGCCGAACAGGCCGCGTCCGCCGAGCGCGCCGGTAACCGCCTCGGCGATCTCCTTGGCGCGCGCCAGCACCTTGTCGCTCATCGGCTGCGGCTGCCAGCTCTCGACGTAATCGCCCTTCACCTGGACGTGGCCAATGGGGTCGCAGAACTGCGTTTCGATCTTTCCGTCTTCGCCGAACGCGCGCACCGTAAGCAGCGTGATCTCATAATCGAACTCGATCATGCCCTCGATAATGACGCGCGTGCCCTTGACGCGTCCGGCACTCGCCGCGTATTTCCAGGCCGTCTCGAGGTCCTCCAGCCGGTCGACGCGCGACTGGCCTTTGCCGGACGAGGACATCACCGGCTTGATGAAGCACGGGAAGCCGATGCCGCTGTTCACCGCCGCTTCCAGTTCGGCATAGCTCGACGCGAACGCATAGGGTGACGTGGGCAGCTTCAGCTCCTCGGCGGCGAGCCGGCGGATGCCCTCGCGATTCATGGTGAGCTGCACGGCGCGCGCCGATGGCACAACCATGGCGAGGCCCTGGGATTCGATCTCGACCAGCACCTCGGTGGCAATTGCCTCGATCTCCGGCACGATGATGTCCGGCTTCTCTTGCTCGATCAGCGCACGCAGCGCCTTCGGATCGGTCATGTCGATGACGTGCGCACGGTGCGCCACCGCGTGGGCGGGCGCGTTGGCGTAGCGATCCACGGCTACCACTTCAACGCCGAGACGCTGAGCGGCAATGGCAACTTCCTTGCCGAGCTCACCGCTGCCGAGCAGCAGGATGCGCGTGGCGCTCTTTGAGAGTGGCGTTCCGATGACGATCATGATTCCCTCGTTGAATAACAAAACGCCCCGCACGCGGGGCGTTTTGCGACAAGCCTAGCGGCCTTACTTCTTCTTGGTTGCGGTCTTCTTCTTGAGCTGGGCGATATCTGCCTTCAGCTTGTCGCGCTCGACCTTGACCTTGGCAACCTCGTCCTGCGCCTGCTTGAGCGACGTCTCCATGCTGGCCATGGCGGCTTCCCGCTCGGCCACCTGGCTGGTGGCCTTGGCCAGCTGCTGTTCGAGGTTCGTGACTTTCTGGCGAAGCTCTTCCTTCTCCTTGCCACCGCAACCGGCGAGACCCAGTGCGAGCACGGCCGCAAGCGCGACCACAGTAATTCGACGCATCGTACTTCCTCCAATGGTGATATAGGGGTATTCCCTGAAAATTCTGGTGGAAATCATACCTGCGCACGCCGCGATGTCAAAATTACCCTCCAGACCGGCGCGCAAAGACCGATAACCTGTGGAGGACAAATACAACGGAGCGTCGTGCCGCATGGCGGCAATATCACAGGGCATAGTTATTTTCCGCCGTTTTGGTCTATACGTTAAATAAGCAGCTGCTTCCCGGTATCACCAGGAGGTGTTTGATGCATGTTCCAGGTCTTTATCCGTTCTTTCGCCGCCACGTTCAGCAGGGCCTTGGCGAACAGGGTCTCGCCCAGCCGGCGCTCGTGGATTACGTGAGCGAACTGCTCACGCGCTTTGCCCGAGTGAACGTGCTGTTCCCGTTCCACGACGCCGACGGCCGCCCGATCGAAACCATCGCCGGGCTGCTGATGGAATGGCAGGCGGCGCTGGGCAACGACACGGTCAAGCTAGGCCGCACACGCGAAACGCTGGTTTTGCACCACATCGCCGACTACGCACTGTTCATGAGCGGGGTGTTCCGCGAGCGCCTGAAATATCGCGGGCAGATCACCTATTACCGCGAGCACGGGCGCAGCGCATTCGCGCGTTGCGCGCGCCTCGAGCCCAACCCGCAGCACGCAGCGGTCCTCAACCGAGTGAGCCACGACTTCGAACCGATCAGCAATGCCCTCGACCAGCTCTGGCACCGGCGCCTGCCGGTAGCACCGACCGCCGACCTCTCACCGCTCGCCGCCCTGTGGCGAGCCTGAAAAAACAGCAGCCACAGATGCACGCAGATAGACACGGGTTAAAAAACCTGCGTAGCGCTTTTTTAGAGTAAAATTTGTCTTTATCTGCGTTCATCTGTGGCTAGGCATTTATGTATTACCAACACGCGCGTCTGCGCTTTGAGTGCACTGGCTGCGGTGCGTGCTGCACTGGCGGCGCGGATCACTATGTCGAGATGAACGCCACGGAACGTGCGGCCATCCGCACCTTCCTCAAGCTCTCGCCCGCCTGGTTCCGGCGTCGCTACCTGGTGCGCGTCGATGCCGATACGACTGGCATCCGTCTGGAGCGCAACGGACGCTGCCCGTTTCTCGGGATCGACAACCGCTGCCGCATCTACGCGGTGCGTCCGCGCCAATGCCGCACCTATCCGTGGTGGCCGGAACTTGTCGAGAAGAAACGCGATTGGACCAAAGAGGCGCAGCGCTGTGAAGGTATGAACCGCGGTACGGTCGTGCCGCTCAGTGCCATCGAGCGCAGCTTGGCACGAGAAAGAAAGAAATAATTTCGTAGCAGGCAAAAAAAACCGACGGACTCTGCGCGACCTTGGCCACTCAATCCGAACCGCATAGGGTTTCGGGGCGGAGGTCAGGAATCGGGGGTGCGTAGCATCTGCCCCATCCTGTCGCGTCGACGAGATCCGTCGGCTATTACCAGTGCTGATAACAGTTTTTATACTAGACGTCTGCGCTCCGCGGCGCATTGACCGGCGTCAAGAAACCTTCGGATTTTTCCCTGCCGACAGATTCACAAAGCGCACCTGCGGTTGGCCATCCGGTCCGGCCAGGAACGCGGCCAGCGGCGGCAGCAGCGCGCGCAATGTCGATTCAAGCTTCCACGGCGGGTTAATGAGTATCACACCGCTGCCGTTCAGGCGCTGCGGCACATCCTCGGGCAGCATCAGCAGCTCAACCGCCAGCGCCTCGGCGCCAAGCGCACGCACCGCTTCGTGCAACTTCTCCACCGGCCGGCGCGTCTTGATCGGATACCACACAAGATACAACCCGTTGCGCCAACGCGGGTGCGCCGCCCGGAGTGCCCGCACCACCTGCTCGAACTCGTCGGGCTGTTCATATGGTGGATCGATGAACACCAACCCGCGGTTTTCCTTCGGCGGCACCAGACCCTTGAGCGCCGCCCAGGCATCGGCTTCATTAATGGTGATACCGCGGCTGCCGTGCAGATTGTCACGCAGCGCCGCGGCCTCCTCCGGATGACGCTCAATGAACACGGCGCGATCCTGTGGACGCAACAGCGCGCGGATAATCCAGGGTGATCCCGGATAGGCGTTGAGTCCGTTGCGATTGAGTCCTTTGCGATTGAGGGCGACGAGCAATTCGAAATACGCAGCCAGCTGCGGCCAATCCGTACGCGCCGGCCAGAGTCGGCCGATGCCCTGCTCGAATTCACCGGGCGCCTGGAGGCGATAGAGGCCGCTGCCGGCATGGGTATCAATCACACAGAACGGCGTTTCCTTGAGGCGCAGGGCCTCCAGCACCTGGGTCAATACCAGGTGCTTGAAAACATCGGCGACGTTGCCGGCGTGGAAATGGTGGCGATAGTTCACAGAGCTCGGAGTATAGAACAGCCATTTTTCCAGGCGCCGTTATTGGCGCAGTGAACTTTGTGCAGGCCTGCTTTCCCAAATACAGCTAATTTTGTGCAAGCATGCTTTCCCTAGACTGTCCTGCCAGTCAAAAGATTCCGCCGCCGCCTGTCAACCGACGGGCCAGCCAGCCGTTATTGGCAATGTCGGACCCGGATTTAACACCTTTCGCAGAGGAGCGAAAAATGAAAACCACAGTCATTCTGGCCGGCAGCCTGCTGGCTCTGCTGGTCACAACCCCGGTGATGGCCGAGGATCGCGGCGACCGTGTCAACGAGCGACTTGACCAGCGCGGCGAGCGCATCAATGAACGCCTCGACAACCGTGGTGAACGCATCGACGGGCATCTGGACAAGCGCTCCAACCGGCTCGCGGCGAGCGGCCATGAAAAGGCCGCCGCACACATGGACCGCAAGGGTGACCGCATCGAGAACCGGCTGGATCGCAAGGGCGATCACGTCGAAAATAGGCTCGACAGGCGTGATGACCGCATTGACCGGCATGCCGACCGCCGACACGGGCGCGCCAGCTGATTCGTTGCAGGCGACGCATGCGGCGCAGCACACACAGGAGAAAAGTCTGGAATCTCGCGAGACCCTGGAGCATTTCCTTGCCGGTGTCGAACGGCGCGCCTTTCGCATGGCGCAGTTCGCCACCGGCAACCGCGACGAGGCGCTCGATATCGTGCAGGATGCCATGCTCGCGCTCGCCAGCCGTTATGGCAGACGCGCTTCGGATGAATGGGGGCCGCTGTTTCACCGCATCCTGCAGAGCCGCATCCATGACTGGTACCGACGGCGACGCACGCAGCATCGCTGGCTGGCATGGCTGGGCACGGATGACGACAATGACGAGGATCCGCTCGCCGCGCTGCCCGACCCGGATGCACGCCGCCCGGAAGAGCAGCTGGGCAATACGCGCGCCGGCGTTGCGCTTGAAAACGCGCTCGGCGCCCTGCCGCTGCGTCAGCAACAGGCATTTCTGCTGCGCGCCTGGGAAGGTCTGGATGTCGCGGCCACGGCCGCGGCCATGGGCTGCTCGGAAGGCAGCGTGAAGACCCATTACTCACGGGCAGTACATACGCTGCGCGAACTGCTGGAGGACCACTGGCCATGACCGACGACAAGGAATCCCGCTTCATCGCCGCGGCGAAGACGGCGCTCGACCGCAGCACGCAGCAGTTGGACGAACTGACGATCGCGCGTCTGCGCGCCGCGCGCCGCAAGGCGCTTGAAGCGCGCCCGCGCCGCCTGGCGTGGCTTGCGGCCGGTGGGCTGGCGACCGCCGCGCTTACGGCAACACTGGTCGCCTTTCTGCTGTTCACACCGGCCGTGGCCCCGCCTGTCACTGGCCTCGAACAATTCGACCTGCTGAGCGACAACGACGGTCTCGAACTGTATCGCGACCTCGAGTTCTATCGCTGGCTCGCCGAGCACGCTGATGCCGCCTGAACTGTGCGCGCTGCTGTTCACCGGACTGCTCGCCGCCGGCAGCAGCAACCCGCCGCCGGAACCGGCCGACATGGAGATGCTGGAATTTCTCGGCACCTTCGAAACCCAAGGCGGACAGTGGCTGGACCCGTTGTCCCTCGATGATCGCGAGCCGGAAAAACCGAAACCGGCGCGCGCGGAGAAGCAACATGAATAAGTGGACTGGCTTAGGCTTGGTGTTCGCATTGCTGGCACTGCCGGCGGCACAGGCAGAACCGAATGCGATCGAATGGCAACAGCTCAGCCCGGAGGAGCAACGTGTGCTACAGCCCATGCAGGAACGCTGGAACCAACTCGCCCCCGAGCGCCAGGAACGCCTGCGCAAAGGCGCGGCGCGCTGGCAGACCATGAGCCCGGAGGAGCGCAACCAGGCGCGTGCGCGGCTCAACACCTGGCAGCGGCTTACGCCCGAACAGCGCGAACAAATTCACAAACGCTATGAGCGCTTCCGCGAACTGCCACCGGCGGAGCAGGA
>Ga0209253_10002843_pt1 | contig 15285 bp, 15 predicted proteins | sample FrelakmetBRP12BR_FD_187145 | JGI IMG/M metagenome (GOLD analysis project Ga0209253, IMG submission 187145) | Freshwater lake sediment microbial communities from the University of Notre Dame, USA, for methane emissions studies - BRP12 BR (SPAdes)... | ecosystem: Environmental > Aquatic >...
ATTTTTGATGCGCAAGAGGGAGAAAAACCGTCGATATTTGCCCCCGAAGCCTTTAAAACTGCGCAGAAAGAGTTCAACCAGGCGTTGATCAATCACCCGCAGACACTGATCTACAGGGATTATGGCACAGCAGCCATGCCTGGGATGTCCAATGGTTTTGGCGGGCTCCCGACGCGCAATTTTTCGCGCGGGCGGTTCGATCAGGTGCCGCAGCTCGAGGCTAACCGCAGTCGCCTCGACCAGCCGTTCCTGTCGCCGATCGAGTAGCGACCGTCGAGGTACGCCGCTGGTGGGGCATCGGCAGACCAGCGGCGCTGCGGGGAACGGTTTCGAGGCTGCTACTTCCTATCGCCTAGAAGCTTGAACGTCCCGATCGCCTTAGCGAGCAGGTCGCCCTTCTCGTCGCGCGCTTCGCCTTCGCAGAAGGCGGTGGACTGGCCGCCGTGGAGCACGCGCGCTTCGGCGCGGATCTTCTCGCCGAAGCCCGCTTTCATGAAGCCGACGCTCATGTCCATCGTGAGCACGCCTGCATCGAGGCCGTAATGGCCGCGCACCGCGGCGCTCATGACGTAGTCGAGCATGGTCATGATCACGCCGCCGTGCGCGGCGCCCCAACTGTTCAAGAGCTCAGGCCGCTTGTCGAGCACGATCACGGCGCGCTCGTTCGTCTGCTCGGCGAGGCGGATGCCGAGATGCTCGACGAACGGCACGCGGACGCGTGAGAGCTGCTGGTTCATCGAGCGATGATCGCACGCGCGCGGCACCGAGGAAAGGCGGCTCACCGGACACGCCTTTCGCTCCCCGAAAGATTGGAACCGTTACCGTCGATCCCGGCGGTCCACAGCGCGCGGGACATTGCCTCGAACTTCGTCCGTTACCTCTCCCGCTGCCGAGTGCGAAGATCAGCCGACCACCGCGCAGCGGTCCCTGCCGAAGCGCGCGGCGAGGCGGTCGTGGATCCTTCCCACGTGGCCCGCCGCGTCGCTGCGGCGGTAAGAGAGGAAGACGCCGAGCACGATCCTCGGACAGGATCGAGGCTAGACCACGCTCGCCCCGCCGTCCACCGCGATCACCTGGCCGGTGATGTGCCGCGACGCGTCGGAGGCGAGCAGGACGGCGAGCCCCTTCAAGTCCTCCTCGTCGCCCAAGCGGTGCAACGGCGTGCGGGCGATCACGCTCGGCGCCAGCGTTTCAAGGGAGCCCTTGGTCATTTTCGATGGAAAGAACCCCGGCGCGATCGCGTTGACGGTGATGCCGTGCTCGCCCCACTCGCCGGCCAGCGCGCGGGTGAAGTTCACGACGCCGCCCTTGGTCGTGTTGTAGGCCACGGTCTTCAGCGTGCCGACCGGATTGCCGCGCAGGCCCGCAATCGACGCCACGTTGATCACGCGGCCGTAGCGGTTGGGGATCATCGATTGCCTGCCGACGAGCTGCGTCACGACGAACGTGCCGGTGAGGTTCAGGTTGACGAGCTTGAGCCAGGCGTCGAGTGGATATTCCTCTGCCGGCGCGCCCCAGGTCGCGCCGGCATTGTTGACGAGGATGTCGATGCGACCGTGCTTGGCGAGCACTGCATCGACCAGGGGCTCGATCGCCTCCGGCTTGCCGAGGTCGCAGGCCACCGTCATGCATGGAACGCGCAGGCGGTCGAGGTGCGTCCATGCCTCGGCGAGCTCGTCGGCCCTGCGCGCGGTCAGCGCTACGCTCGCGCCCATTTCGCCGAGCGCTTCGCCGATCTGCAGCCCCAGGCCGCGCGAGCCGCCGGTGATGAGGGCAACCTTGCCGGTGAGATCGAGCAGTTTCTTGACGCTCATGATCGTTCCTCGCGCGCAGTCCTATCCGCCTTCAGACCACCTCGAAGAGCCCTGCCGCGCCCATGCCGCCGCCGACGCACATCGTGACCACGACATTTTTCGCGCCGCGCCGCTTGCCTTCGATGAGCGCGTGGCCGACGAGGCGGGCACCCGTCATTCCGTAGGGGTGGCCGACGGCGATCGCGCCGCCGTCGACATTGAGGCGGTCGTTCGGTATGCCGAAATGGTCGCGGCAGTAGATCACCTGGACCGCGAACGCCTCGTTCAACTCCCAGAGATCGATGTCGCTGAGCCGCTTGCCCGCTTTCTCGAGGAGCTTCGGGATCGCGAAGATCGGCCCGATGCCCATCTCCTTCGGGTCGCAGCCCGCCGCCGCGAAGCCCCGGAAGATGCCGAGCGGCTTCAGGCCGCGCTTCTCGGCGAGCTTGGCACTCATCACGACCGCGGCCGAGGCGCCATCCGAGAACTGGCTCGCGTTCCCGGCAGCAATCACCCCGCCCTCGATTGCCGGCTTGATCTGCGCGACGCCCTCGTAGGTGGTGTCCGCCCGGATGCCCTCGTCGCGATCGGCGACCACGTCCTTGACGGTCTCGTGGCCCGTGTTCTTGTCGACGACCTTCATGTGGACTTCGAGCGGCACGATCTCGTCCTTGAACTTGCCCGCCGCCGCCGCCGCCGCTGCGCGCTGCTGCGACTGGACGCCATACCGGTCCTGATCCTCCCGCGAGATGTTGTAGCGCTTTGCCACGTACTCGGCCGTCTGCAGCATCGGCCAGTAGATCTCGGGCACGTGCCGGTGCAGCCACTCGTCCTGGAAGTGGTACTTGTTCATCTCGTTCTGGACGAGCGAGATCGATTCGACGCCCCCGGCCACGAAGAGGTCGCCTTCGCCCGTGATCACGCGCTGCGCGGCAAGCGCGATGGTCTGCAGCCCGGAGGAGCAAAAGCGGTTTACCGTCATGCCCGGCACGGTGTTCGGACACCCGGCGCGGATGGCGATCTGGCGGGCGATGTTCCAGCCGGTCGCACCCTCCGGAAACGCGCAGCCCATGATCACGTCCTCGACCTCGTCCGGGTCGACCTTGGCACGCGCGAGCGCGTGCTTCGCCGCGTGCCCGCCCAACTTCGCGCCGTGGGTCACGTTGAACGAGCCGCGCCAGCTCTTGCAAAGGGGCGTGCGGGCGGTCGAGACGATGACTGCTTCGATCATGGCGGGGTTCCTTTTGTATTCAACGGTGTGGCGTTGCTGCGGACCGGAGGCGTGCGGCCTGCGGGATAGTCTGGGCGCGCCTCGCGCAGCGGACGCGAGCAATTGTAATCCCGCCCGCACCGACGGTCGCTGGCGACGCGGAATCCGGTGTTCCGCCTTACCAGCGCGACGGTCGAGCCTTCGTGGCTTCGAACAGCGTTGACTGCGTCAAACCTCCAGCCACTCTTTGCGGATGGCCGCGTTGGCCCGCAGATCCTGCGGCGTTCCTTCGAACACGATCTGGCCGTGGCCCATGACGTAAAGGCGCTCGGAGATCTCCAGCGCGATCGCAAGCTTCTGCTCGACGAGCAGGATCGAGACGCCGCGGCGCTTGATCTCCGCGAAGAGTTCGCGCACGAGCTGCACGATTTTCGGCGCCAGGCCTTCTGTCGGCTCGTCGATCATGACCAGGTCGGGGTCGCCCATCAGTGTGCGGCAGAGGGTGAGCATCTGTTGCTCACCGCCGGAGAGCACGCCAGCCTGCGTGTTCTCACGCTCTTGCAGTCGCGGGAAGAGCCGGTACATGTCGTCGATCGTCCAGCGGCCACTTTCGGTGGTGCCCTTCATTCCGAGGATCAGGTTCTGCCGCACCGTCAGCGTGGGGAAGACGGCACGGTTCTCGGGCACGTAACCGAGGCCTTTGTGCGCGACCTGATAGGGCTTCAGACCGATGATCTCCTCGCCCTTGTAAACGACCGACCCGGCGGTGTCGACCATCCCCATGATGGCCTTGATGGTGGTCGAGCGGCCGACCCCGTTGCGGCCGAGCAGACTCACGCATTCGCCATCGCCGACGGTCAGCCGGACGCCGTGCAGGATGTGGCTCTTGCCATAGTACGCATGCAGGTCGTTGACTTCGAGCATCGGTTCCTTCGCGCCTCTGCGGTGCGACGGCTCAATGTGCCGCCGCCTCGTGACCGAGGTACGCTTCCTGCACCGCACAGTTAGAACGAATCGCTCCCGGCACATCCGTGGCGATCACCTCCCCGTACACGAGCACCGAGATGCGGTCGGCGAGGCCGAACACGACGCTCATATCGTGCTCGACCATGACCAGCGTCTTGCTCTCGGTCACGCGGCGGATGAGCGCGACCGCCTGGGCCGTCTCCGAGCGGTTCATGCCCGCGGTCGGCTCGTCGAGCAGGATCACGTCCGCCCCGCCGGCGATGGTGATGCCGATCTCGAGCGCGCGCTGCTCGGCATAGGAGAGCAGGCCGGCGAAAGTGTCGCGGCGGCGCTGCAGCCCGATGCTCTCGAGGATCTGCTCCGCGCGGTCGTTCGCGTCGCGGAGCCGGGCGACCGGGCGCCAGAACGAATATTTGTAACCGAGCGCCCACAGCAGCGCGCAGCGCAGGTTCTCGAATACGCTCATGCGGTGGAAGATGTTCGTGATCTGGAAGCTCCGCGACAGGCCGCGACGGTTGATCTCGAATGGCCGGAGGTGCGTCGCATCCGCGCCGTTCAGCAGGATCGAGCCGGAGGTGACCGGGAAGCGCCCCGAGATGAGGTTGAAAAGCGTGGATTTGCCGGCGCCGTTCGGGCCGATGATCGCGTGTCGTTCGCCTTTGGCGATCGCGAGGGTCACGCCGCAGATGATCGGTGTCTTGCCGAAACTCTTGTGGACGTCGCGAAGCTCGATCGCCGCGGAGGAGGTCATAGCGACCTCGTCTGCAGCAGGACCTGAATCTCGTCCCATTTGCGCTTCAAGGCGAGCCAGGCTCTGCGGTAGAGGAACCCGCCGATGGTGAGCACGACGGCAGCGACGATCCACGGCGTTTGGGTACCGGCGTCGATCTGCACGCCGAAGACGGAGACCTTGCCGCCGGTCCCCGAGTCGCTGATCTTGTAAGTCATCTCGACGACCATCACGAAACCGACGAGCGCGATCAGGCCGGTCGCCAGCACTGCCGCGTAGGGTTTCCACAGCCAGTTCATGAAACCGGCCTTCCAGACGCGCAGGTTCATCAGCACCACGCTTGCGATGCCGCCCGGCGCAACCATTACAATCGCGACGAAGAAGAGGCCGAGGTAAAGCAGCCACGCCTTGGTCATGTTGGATATCGCGACGACGAAGAACGTGAAGATGATCGCGCCGATCACCGGGCCGAAGAACACTCCCACGCCGCCGATGTACGCGGCGACCAGCATGCCGCCCGAGCGCTGCGCCCCGACGCTTTCCGCGGACACGATCTCGAAGTTGATCGCCGACAGCCCGCCCGCAATCCCGGCGAAGAAGCCGCTGAGCGCGAACATCATGAACCGGACCATGTGCGTGTTGTAGCCGATGAACTCGACGCGCTCGGGGTTGTCCCGAACAGCGTTCGCGAGGCGGCCGAGCGGCGTTTGCGTGAGCGCGAGCATCGCGATCATCGCGACGAGCGTCCAGGTCGCGATCAGGTAGTACACCTGCACGGCGGGACCATAGGTAAGGCCGAGGAACGGCTCGCCGACGACCCGGTTGGCGGAGATCCCGCCCTCGCCGCCGAAAAAGCTCGGGAAGATGAGCGAGGCCGCGAACACCATCTCGCCGATGCCCAGCGTGATCATCGCGAAGGTCGTGCCCGCCTTCTTGGTGGTGATGTACCCGAACAGGATGGCGAAAACGAGCCCGACGAGCCCGCCCACGAGTGGCACCAACGCAACGGGGAGGAGAATCTTGCCGGCGGCGATCCAGTTGAGGGTATGGATCGCGAAGTAGGCGCCGAGGCCGCTGTAGACCGCATGGCCGAACGACAGGAGCCCGGTCTGGCCGAGGAGCATGTTGTAGGAGAGCGCCGCGATGATGAAGATGCCCATCTGGCTCATTATCGTGATTGCGAAGCCCTGCTTGAAGACGAGCGGCAGAGCCGCGAGCACGAGCGCAAATCCGCCCCAGAGGGCGTAACGACCAACGTTGGTCGGGCGGAACTTCGGCACTTCGCCGCTCTTCAGCGCGGCGCTCATACGTCGCGCGTTCCCAGGAGTCCGCGCGGCCGGAAGACGAGCATCAGCACCATCAGCGCGTAGGGAAGCACGGGCGCCGCCGACGAGATCGTGAGGCTCCAGATCTCGCTCGCGAACGTGCCGCTCGCGAAGCTGATTCCGAAGGGCGCGAACAGCTTGCCCAGCGACCCGTCGAAGCCGACGGCGAAGGTTTGCAGGAGGCCGATCAACAGGCTCGCGATGAAGGCACCGGTCAGCGAACCGAGCCCGCCGAGGACCACGACGACGAACACGATTGCCCCGAGGCTGAGCGCCATGCCCGGCTCGGTGACGAACGCGTTGCCGCCGATCACCCCCGCCAGGCCGGCGAGCACCGAGCCGCCGCCGAAGACGAGCATGAATATGCGCGGGACGTTGTGCCCCAGCGCCTCGACGGTCTCGGGGTGGGTGAGCGCGGCCTGGATCACGAGCCCGATCCGGGTGCGCGTGAGAACGAGGTAGATGCTGGCGAGCATCAGGATCGAGACGAGCATCATGAAGCCGCGATACTCCGGGAACGCCGTGCCGTAGACCGTAAAGAGCGTTCCGGAGAGGTCCTCGGGCACCCTGTAATCGACCGCGGAGCGACCCCAGACGAGATGCACCGCCTCCTCGATCAGGTAGGCGAGTCCGAATGTGAACAGCAGCTCGGCAACTTGGCCGTGCTTGTGAACCTGCCGGAGCCCGAAACGCTCGACCAGCATGCCGATCGCTCCCACGACGAGCGGCGCGATCACGAGTGCGGGCCAGAAACCGATCTTGGTCGAGATCTGATAGGCGAAGTACGCGCCGAGCATGTAGAAGCTCGCGTGCGCGAAGTTGAGCACGCCCATCATCGAGAAGATGAGCGTGAGCCCGGAGCTGAGCATGAACAGCAGCAGCCCGTAAGTGACCCCGTTGAGAAGGCTGACGAGAAAGAACTCCATGATGTTCAGTGGCGGCACTCTTTCCCCCGATTTTGGGGGAGAGGGGCGGGGGTGAGGGGGGTAGCGTGACGCGAGGGTGCGGAGCGCGGCACGCGATCCTCAGGCACCCCGTTGAGAAGGCTGACGAGAAAGAACTCCATGTGCCAGGGATCAGGGATCAGGCAGTCCGGCGAGAGGGAGCAAGTCGGGTGCGCGCACCGGGAAAAGAAAACCCCCGCTGCGCGGGGGTCAATCAATCCCTGATCCCTGTTGCCGATTCCTGCTCAGTACTTGCCCATCTTGCAGGATGTCGGCTGGGCCGAGACGAACGCTTCGATCCGCGCATCGGTCCTGAAGCCCAACTCAGAGTTCTCGAGATCATACTTGACCTCTTTGGGACCACCCTTCGCGGCCTGCTTGTACAGCGTCGAGATGTAGAGCGGCTGGATCAGCTGATGGTCGGCGGCCCGCATCTCGACCTCGCCGGTCTCGGTGATGTACTTCATGCCGGAGAGCTGCTTCGCGACGGCGTTCGGCTCAGTCGACTTCGCGCGCTTGATCGCCTCCGCGAGCATTTCCATCATCGTGACGCCCCGAAAGAAGAACTGGTCGATGCCGTTCCTCTTTCTGAATGCGACGAAGTAGGCGTCGGCGATTCTCGTCGGCTCGTTTGGGTGCCACTCAGTGACTTGCTTCACTTTGCCGACTGCGGCGTCACCCATCGTCCCCATAGCAGTCGGGGTGCCCGCTGCCGAGGCATAGTAAGTGTAGAAGTTGACGATGAGGCCCGCGTCTTTGGCCGCCTTGATGAGCAGCGTGAGATCCGTGCCCCAATTGCCGGTGATGACCGTGTCGGCGCCGGAGGCCTTGATCTTGGCGACGTAGGGCGCGAAGTCCTTCACTTGGCCGAGCGGGTGCAGGTCGTCGCCGACGACCTGGATGTCGGGCCGCTTGCTCGCGAGGTCCGCCTTCGCCGCCCTGGTCACGGCCTGCCCGAAAGAGTAGTTCTGGTTGATAAGGTAGACTTTCTTGATGCTCTTGTCATTGGCGAGGAACGACGTGAGCGCCTCCATCTTCATGTCGCTGTTGGCGTCGAAGCGGAAGTGGTAGAAGTGGCACTTCTCGTTGGTGAGTACGGGGTCGACGGCGGCGTAGTTGAGATACAGGATTTCCTTGCCGGGGTTGCGCTCATTGTGTTTCTGCACCGCATCGGACAGGGCGATGGCGACCGACGAGCCATTGCCCTGCAGGATGTAGCGGATGTCGCTGTCGATGACCTTCTTCAGGACGTTCAGCGATTCCTGCGGGCTGGTTTTGTTGTCGAAGCCCACGACTTCGATCTTGATGCCGCCGGCGGGGTTCTTCTGGTTCAACTGCTCGGCGAGATACTGGAACTGCTTCAGGCCGGCCTCGCCGGTGTTGGCGAACGGGCCGGAGAGCGGATCGATGTACGCGATCTTGACGGTCTGCTGGGCGTGCGCGACGAAGCTTGCGGCTGCAAGCGCCACGGCAACCGCCCATGAGCGCAGGGCGTGCGGGATCATCCTTCCTCCTCAGAATGGTGGTGCCGGGCGGCGGGCGCGCGGGAGTGTCAAGCGTTGGCTGGACCATTTCTTTGCGCTGGGGTTCTCGACCCCTGCGGCGTGGCCCTTAGTTCGCGAAATGGTAGAGAAGTTGCATAGGGGGGTCAAGGCGGCGCGAGACGGCCGTCTCGCGGGCGCGGCGCGCCGCGGGGCCGCGCACTGCACCCCTTCGACAGGCGGCGAGCGAGGCGGCGGAGCAGCCCCGAGCGACCCCTCGCGCGCCGTCGGTCCCGACGCGGTTGACCTCCGTCGGGCCGGGGAGTAACTTGCCCGTCCTCTTTGCAAGTCCTTTCCCCCGTTTCGAACCCCTCCGGAGGAGAACCCCGATGCAGCACGGCATGATGATGGATCTTCCGCTGCTCATCTCGAGCCTGATCGAGCATGCTGACCAACATCACGGCGATGCAGAGGTCGTCTCGCGCACCGTGGAGGGCGGCATCCATCGCTACACCTACCGCGATGCGCATCGGCGCACACGGCAACTCGCCAATGCGCTCGCAGCGCTCGGCGTGCGTCACGGTGAGCGCGTCGGCACGCTCGCCTGGAACGGCTACCGGCACTTCGAGCTCTACTACGCGGTATCGGGGATGGGTTCGGTGGTGCACACCATCAACCCGCGGCTTTTTCCCGAACAAATCGTCTACATCATCAACCACGCCGAGGACCAGTTCGTCTTCTTCGATCTCACGTTCGCGCCGCTCGTCGAAAAGCTGCGCGAGCACTGCAAGGCCGTGCGCAGCTGGGTGGCGATGACGGACAAGGCGCACATGCCGGCCAATGTTCCGGACGCGCTCTGCTACGAGGATCTCGTGAATTCGCACTCGGACAAGTTCGCGTGGCCCGAAATCGACGAGCGCTCCGCGGCGGGCCTGTGCTACACGTCGGGGACCACCGGCAACCCGAAGGGCGTGGTCTTCAGTCACCGCTCCACAGTGCTGCATGCCTACGCGGCGTCGCTCCCCGATGTCTTCAACTGCTCGGCGCGCGACGCGATCCTGCCGGTCGTGCCGATGTTTCACGTGAACGCCTGGGGCTTGCCGTACCTCGCACCGATGAACGGCGCCAAGCTCGTTCTCCCCGGCGCGGGACTGGATGGCAGGAGCCTCTACGAGCTTTTCGAGCAGGAGAAGGTCACCGCAACGGCCGGCGTGCCGACGGTGTGGCTGGGGCTGCTCGCTTACATGCGCGAGAACAAGCTCAAGTTCTCGACGCTCAAGCGCGCGATCGTGGGAGGGGCTGCCGCCCCGCCGGCCATGATTCGGGAGTTCAAGCAAGCTTTGGGCGTCGAGTGCCAGCACGCGTGGGGCATGACCGAGATTAGCCCGCTCGGCACGTTCTGTTCGCTCAAGCAAAAGCATCTCGACCAGCCCCAGGAAGAGCAGTTCAAGACACTCGTCAAGCAGGGCCGAGCCATCTACGGGGTGCAGATGAAAATTGTCGACGGCGAGGGCAACGAACTCCCGCGCGACGGGCAGGCGTTCGGCGATCTCCTCGTGCGCGGGCCTTGGATCGCCAATGGGTACTTCAAGGGCGAAGGCGGAAGCCCGTTGCGCGACGGGTGGTTCCCGACCGGCGACGTGGCGACCATCGACGCGGACGGCTACATGCAGATCACCGACCGGTCGAAGGACGTGATCAAGTCGGGCGGGGAGTGGATCAGCTCGATCGACCTGGAGAACGTCGCGGTGGCGCATCCCGAGATTGCGGAAGCCGCCGCCATCGCCGCGCCGCATCCGAAGTGGGACGAGCGCCCGCTCATCGTCGCCGTGAAGAAGCCCGGCGCCACCGTCACCCGCGAGGATCTGATCAAATCTTTCGAGGGCAAGGTCGCCAAGTGGTGGATTCCGGACGACGTGGTGTTCGTCGAGCAGCTGCCGCACACGGCGACCGGGAAGCTCCTCAAGACCAAGCTGCGGACGGACTTCAAGGACCACAAGCTGCCGACGGCTTGATCGGCTGGAAAGAAGACCGATGCCGCAGCCCAGCGCTTTTCTTGACATTGGGGAGCACGAGGGAGTGCGGCCCCGCGTGGCGTGCGAATTGGCAGGTAACCCATGATCCTCACTCACCGCGACGGACCTATCCTGCGCGTCGAGCTCGCGCGGCCCGAGAAGAAGAACGCGATCACGCGCTCGATGTACCAGGCACTGAGCGACGCGCTCGTTCAGGCCGATGAGGACCGCGGCGTGCGAGTCGTCGTCTTGCATGGCGCGCCGGGCGTGTTCACGGCCGGGAACGACCTGGGAGATTTTCTCGAGAACCCGCCGCGCGATCCGACGAGCCCGGTGTTCCGCTTCTTGCAGGCGATCGCCCACTTCGGCAAGCCACTCGTCGCCGCGGTCTCCGGCCCGGCGGTCGGCATCGGAACGACGATGCTCTTGCATTGCGATTTCGTGTTCGCCGCCGACGACGCCAAGTTCTCCCTGCCGTTCGTAATGCTCGCGCTTTGCCCGGAAGCGGCCTCGAGCTATCTCCTGCCGCGAGTCGCCGGCTATCAGCGGGCGGCGGAACTTCTGATGCTCGGCGAACCGTTCCCGGCGACAAGAGCGAAGGAGTGCGGCATCGTCACCGAGGTCGTGCCGGCCGCATCGCTTCTCGAGAAGGCGCTCGCCACGGCGCGCAAGCTCGCGGAGCGACCGCCGGCCTCGCTGCGCATCACCAAAGCGCTCATGAGAAGAGCGCTGCTCGCCGGCATCGAGCAGGCGCTCGCATCGGAACAGGTCGAGTTCGGGGCACGCCTCAACTCGCCGGAAGCGAGGGAGGCGTTCGCCGCGTTCTTCGAGCGGCGTCCGGCGGATTTTTCGAAGTTCGACTGATCCTTGGGATCAGCCGCAGAAGCCCGGAGGCTACACGGGGACGGAAGCAGTGCGCCGGCTCGCGGACCGGGTGCGCGACGGCAACCGCAACCGAGCGCGAGCCTCGCCCCGCGAGGTCCGGAGGGTGTTCGCCTCCGTAATGGCACCTCGGTACGTCCGTGGCGGCCAATTTCTAGGAGAAGGCCATGAGCCTGAACGGCAAGACCCTCGTCATCACCGGCGCCTCTCGCGGCATCGGCCTCGCGATCGCCAAGCGCGCTGCACGCGACGGCGCGAACATCGCGGTACTGGCCAAGACCGAGAAGCCGAGTCCCAAGCTTCCCGGCACGATCTACAGCGCAGCCGAGGAGATCGCGGCCGCTGGAGGGCAGGCGCTGCCGGTGCCGTGCGACATCCGGGACGACGCCAGGGTCCATGAGGCCGCGAAGCATGTCGCCGAGCACTTCGGCGGCATCGACATCCTGGTCAACAATGCGAGCGCGATCTCGCTCGCCGGCACGCTCGAGACGCCGATGAAGCGCTTCGATCTCATGTTCGGCGTCAACGTTCGCGGCACCTACGTCTGCTCCCAGGCGTGCATTCCGTACCTGAGGGCAGCGGCAAAGAGCGGACGCAATCCCCACATCCTGATGCTCTCGCCGCCCCTCAACATGAACCCAAGGTGGTTCAAGAATCACGTTGCGTACACGATGGCGAAGTACGGCATGAGCATGTGCGTGCTCGGCATGGCGGAAGAGCTCCGCGGCGACGGCATCGGCGTGAACGCGCTGTGGCCGCGAACGGCGATCAACACCGCAGCGCTGCAGATGATCCCCGGCGTCGACGTCAGGATGTGCCGCACGCCCGAAATCCTCGCCGATGCCGCCTACGCGATCCTCAATCGGGATGCGCGGAAGGCGAGCGGCAACTTCTACATCGACGACGAAGTCCTCACGGACGAGGGGGTGACCAATCTCGGCAAATACAGCGTGGTGCCGGGCAACAACAAGTTCCTGCCCGACTTCTTCATCGACTGAACCCTCTCGCGCTCGGACCCCCGGGAGGGCCTGGGCGGCGCGGGGGTAGTGACGGCCGGAGCGCGCTTTGCGCCGGCGCTGAAGGCCGATGGAAACGTTGCTTTTTGCCGAACCGCCACGGGCAGGACGCATGGTCGAGATCACACACCGGTTCATAAGCGCCAATGGCCTGCGCTTCCACTGCGCGACGGCGGGCGACCTTGGGCGCCCGCTCATCGTGTTCCTGCACGGGTTCCCCGAATTCTGGTACGCGTGGCGTGCGCAGCTCGCCGAGTTTGGGCGAGATCGTCTGGCCGTCGCGCCCGATCAGCGCGGCTACGACCTGTCGGACAAGCCCGGCGGCGTCGCTGCGTACAGGGTTAACGCGCTGATCGAAGACCTCCGGCAGCTCGCGGCAGCTTTCACCCGCGGGAAGTTCGTGCTCGTCGGGCACGACTGGGGCGGTGCCGTGGCCTGGAGCTTCGCGATCGAACATCCCGAGCTGGTCGAGAAGCTGGTGATGGTCAACGCGCCGCACCCGGTGCCGTTCGCGCGCGCACTGGCGCACGATCCGATGCAGCAGCGGGCGAGCGAGTACATGAACGTCTTCCGGCTTCCGAAGGCCGAGCGGGTCCTTGCGGAAGACGGCTACCGAAGGTTGATGGCGCAGAGCGTTGCGGCCTGGGGCGGCGAGGCGGAAGAGCGAGCGGCCTATATCGAGGCGTGGTCGCGCGAGGGCGCGCTCACCGCGATGCTCAACTGGTATCGCGCGTCGCCGCTGCATCCCCCGACGGCCGATGATCCCGGCGCCGCCAGACTGTCGCTCGCGCCCCAGGATTTCATGGTTCGTGTGCCGACGCTGGTGATCTGGGGCATGCGGGACCACGCGCTGCTGCCGTGCGTCCTCGACGGCCTCGATGCCTGCGTGCCGGACCTGCGCATCGAGCGCATCGCGGAGGGCACGCACTGGGTGATCCACGAGCAGCCCGGGCGGGTGAACGCATTGATCCGGGCGTTCGTGGAAGCGTGAAGCTGAGGAACGGCCGTCGTACGGCGACCGCGTCTTCAGTGCAGCTCGCCCTCCGCCGGTTCCGCCCTCGGCTTTCCGAGCGCCCAGGCCATCGCTAGCCCGGCGATGAACCCGCCGATGTGAGCGCCGTGCGCCACCCCGCCGCCCGCGCTTCCCGAGAACACGAACGGAAACAGGTTGTCCACGATGAGATACATCCACAGCACGAGGCTCGCCGGGAGGAAGATCGAGCCGACGTAGAAGGGGAAGAGGAACACGAAGATCTTCACCTTGTGATGGGGAAACCAGCGCAGGTAGAACCCGAGCACGCCGGATATCGCGCCGGACGCACCGAGCATCGGGATCTGAGAGCCGAGGTTGAAGGCGGTCTGGAAGGCCGCGGCCGCGATGCCGCAGACGAGATAGGCGACGACATACCAGAAGGGCCCGAGGCGATGCTCGACGTTGTTGCCGTAGATCCACAGGAAGAGCATGTTCCCGAAGAGGTGCATGAAGCCGCCGTGTAGGAACATGGACACGAACAGCGTCGCCAGGCTCATCGCCGCGGGCCGGAACGCCCAGTCGAACACGAAGAGATCGTAGTCCGTGAGACCGCCTGCCACCGCGCTAAGGCTCGTCCCCGGCGGCAGGCTCTGGGCGACCGCCGAGAGATAAGCGGCAACGCGCGGGTCTGCGGGGTTCGCCGGCTCGATGGAGAGCGGCACCGTGACGAGCACGAAGACCGCGACGTTCACCGCAATGAGGACGAGCGTCATCCACGGCAGGCCGCGCGGGTTCGGATAGTCGCTGATCGGAAACATTGTGGGGCAATGGGGGTTCGACGGACCCCATGGTAGGCAACCTTGGCGCGCGCTGCAAAGGTTGCGTCTTCCGGCGGTGCGGCGGGTCGCAGGCGCCGCGATGCGCGCGCTTGCACGCGGCAGGGAACATAAGTCCGCGCAGAGATCCGTCACGCGCCGCGGTCATCGAGCCGAGCCGGGCCCTGCCGCGTTGCGCGTCGCGGTGTTATTCAGCGGGTCGAGCCGGAGAGACGCGTCGGCGAGTCGGTCCCGTTTCAGGAGCGGGTTCGACCGAGGGTGTCACTTCGGTCAGGCGACGCGCTCGACGAACCAGGCGAGCCCGGCCATGACCACCGCAATCCAGGCGATGCCGAAGATGCGCCTGCGGTCGGTTACGGTGACGCCTTCCTTCTTCTTCCCGGCCGCGTTCCACTCGTAGATCATGATCAGCACGCCGAACGCGAGCACCAGGCCAGGCCACTTCCATTCCGTCATCTCGGGACCTCGTCGCCGGGGATATCGAAACCAGAGCGAATCCAAGCTTAGCGCGCGCGGCGAGGGCACTCGACGCACGGCGCGCTGCCAGTGAGGCATAGTGCCGCGGCGGCAGCGAGACGAAGTTCCGCCGCTTACCCGCCCTCGCATCCCGGCGCGGAGTCGATCGGGTACCATGGACCGCGATCGACTGCCCGAGGCGCGGGATGGACGCACCGCTGGTTTGGCTCATCGTCGGCATCTTGCTCGTCGTGACGGAGCTCGTCACCGGCACGTTCTATCTGCTGCTGCTCGGCGTCGCCGCCTTCGCGGCCGCGGGCGTCGCGCAGTTCGGTGCAAGCTTCATCCTCCAGGTGCTGATCGCCGGCGCAATCGCGATCGCGGGGGTCCTTTGGATCCGTGCGTCGCGGAAATCGCGCGTGACGCCCGATATGCAGCCCCTTGACATCGGCCAATCGGTGACATTCGAAAGCTGGGTCAGCCGGGACGATCGCGTCGCGCGCGTTCGCTACCGCGACGCGCTCTGGGACGCGGTCGTGGACGGCGAGTCGCGCGGCGAACCGGGCGAGGTGTTCCACATCGTCGGCATCGACGGGAGCACGTTGCGCGTCGCCAAGCGGCGCGCTGCGTAAGCCGTGTGATGGCAAGCGGACCGCAA
>Ga0209253_10002844_pt1 | contig 15284 bp, 18 predicted proteins | sample FrelakmetBRP12BR_FD_187145 | JGI IMG/M metagenome (GOLD analysis project Ga0209253, IMG submission 187145) | Freshwater lake sediment microbial communities from the University of Notre Dame, USA, for methane emissions studies - BRP12 BR (SPAdes)... | ecosystem: Environmental > Aquatic >...
GCTGGCGGTTTCAACATATTATCAGGTGATCAAATAATTGCATTTCTTGCTCAAAGGATGCGGCCATGCACGCCCTGCGAAGGATTCTGCCTGAGATCGATCTCGAACAGGAGATCCCGCAAGAGGTGCTCGACAAGCTTCAGGTTAATGAAGCGGACTTTGAAACTGTCCAGAAAAACATTGAACCCTCTGCGATGCGCGAGGTGTTCGTCGAAGCTCCGAACGTGAAGTGGCAAGACGTCGGCGGTCTTGAAGCGGCCAAACAAGAGCTTACAGAAGCAGTCGAATGGCCGATAAAATTTGCGGACGCGTTTAGCAGCATAAACACGAGGCCGCCTAAGGGGATATTGCTCTTCGGTCCTCCGGGGACGGGGAAGACGCTCCTCGCTAAGGCGGTCGCGACGGAAAGCGAAGCCAACTTTATAAGCATAAAAGGGCCTGAGCTTCTCAGCAAGTGGGTAGGCGAATCTGAAAAAGGCGTTCGCGAGACGTTTCGGCGCGCCAAGCAAGTATCGCCAACAATCATTTTGTTTGACGAACTAGATGCTGTCGCGCCAACCCGTGGAGCGAGTTCTGATTCGCACGTAACAGAACGGGTCGTGAGCCAGCTGCTTACTGAGCTTGATGGGCTCGAGGAGCTGAAGGACGTCGTCGTAATTGGCGCCACGAATCGCCCTGACATGGTCGACGTCGCGCTCTTACGGCCAGGAAGACTCGATCGCCTCGTTTATATACCGCCGCCAAACACGTCGAGCCGCGCTCAAATATTCACGATCCACCTTCAGGGAAAACCGCTCGCGGATGACGTTGACATTGAGCAGCTTGCCAAAGAGACGGAGGGTTACGTTGGTGCTGATATTGAAGCAATTTGCAGGGAAGCAGCGATGCTCGCGCTCAGAGAATTTATTAGACCTGAAATGACGCCTGAGCAGGTAACAGAGGGTGCACCAACGATAAAAATTAATAAAGGCCATCTTTACGCTGCCATCAATCGGGTTAAGCCAACGGCGTCGCGCGATATGCTGCACCAGTACGAGAAGATTGCTAAGGAGTTTGCGAAGTTTTCCGTTACAGAAGAAGAAGTGGAGGAAAAAGCGGCTAAACCTGAAGATGCAGGCTATGCATAAGGTCAAACACTTCACAGAGTCGAGGAAAACAGGAGGATAAAAAAATGACGAAAAGACGAAAAAGTTTTTTTGATGACTTTCTTGGGGGCGGATTCGAAGAGCTGATGGATCAGATGCTGCGCGACCTGCAGGAAGGAAAGCAACCTAAACCATTCATCTATGGGTTTTCAATGACGCAGCATCCCGGCGAAGCGCCCGAAGTTCGAGAATTTGGAAACGTCCAGCCCTTTGGCAAACACGTCAGGATGGAAGAGGAGAGAACGCCTTTAATTGACGTTATGGAGACGAAAGACGAAGTTCACGTCATCGCCGAGATGCCCGGCGTTGATCGAACGGACGTACAGCTCGAGGCTACAGAAGGCAGACTGGATATAAGAGCCCAGAACGAGGCTCGAACATATTCTGAAAGTGTTGAGCTTCCCGTCAAGGTTGATCCCCACAGCGCAAAAGCAACCTATCGAAACGGTGTTCTTGAAGTCAAACTGAAGCGCATGCAACCTGAAGAGGAAAAGTCGCACATTAGCGTCGAATGAAGGGGTTTGCCCTTCATATCCCTTTTTTGATCGCTTTAGGTATGGCGCTAACGTCGCGCAGCACTAGATCGGGCTCTGCCCGCATCAGGCGCTCGGGTGTCGCGAATCCACAGAGAACCGCAGCAGTTTTTGTGCCCGCTTTTTTACCCATGAGAATATCCTCCACCATGTCACCGACGTAAAGCACTTCCGATGCGACCACACGCGCTCGTTTTACTGCCATAAGCAAGGTATCTGGCGCGGGCTTCCCGTGCTCAAATCCGACGTCGTCACCGAACACCATAGAATCGAAGCAGAGCTCAATTCTCTGCTCACTAACCTCGCTTGTCACGCGTTCTCGAGACCCACTTGAGACGAGGCCGAGCTTAATATTCATATTCTTCAATTCACGCAAAGCGTTCACAGTCCCGTTGAAAAGGACGCAGTCCCTTTTGTGACGCGCATAGCAATTCATCCAGGTTTCGTCTGCAGCGACCCAGTCATCTTCACCGATCCCCAGCCATTGGTAATAATCGTGATAGTTCGGACGACTCTGATCTCTAAACTCTGTTAGGGTCATCTGTGGCAGATCGAACGCGTCCATGACGCCTAAGTAGCTCTCGTAGGTAGGGATGACTGAATTGTAAAGCGTCCCATCCCAGTCAAACATCACTGCTTTAAGCATATCCTCCTTCTTGTGTAGGCGTTTTGTTTACGATAGCTAAGCATTTCCATAGGACTTTGTTGTCATACAAAGCAAGCCGCTGCTCGGTGAGCTCTGCAATGGTGTTATTAGCGAGGGCATCGTTGATTCGTGATATTGAACAGCGCACCACTTGAACGTTGTGCCGAACACGTGCTTCAGCTGAGCGCTTGAGTTCTATAATTACGTCAGACGGACTGCCGTCCGAACAAAACTCGCAGTTACACTCCCAGTAAGTGAGTTTGTTCGCTCGAACAAGCTTTCCCGTTGCTGTTAAGACTGAGCCATACGCGAGCCCTGCGATAACAGCGCTGGAACCATCTGCTGACGTCACGTTAGCGTAAGCAAGGAGCTCAAGGACGTTCAACGCGCTTCCACCTGAGGCGTGAAAGCGTGTGCCCTCAAACTCGTGTGAGAGTTGACGGTACGCAGCGAGAACCTCAAACTGCTTTAAGCGATCTTCGCTGCGGTATTTTGCCAGACGTGAAAAAAGGCCAAATCCTGCTGAGAGGTGAGTCAAATCAGCATTCAGTGCTTTTTCGAAAATATGCCTCGCATCACGATACGTGCCGACCTCAAACCCAGCATATAACAAATCAGGTCGCTTAGCGTTCTCTTTTGTCCATAGAGCGGCTTCTAGGCTCGATTCGACCGCTTTCAAACGATCAGTTTCAACGTGCTTCCAGTAAGGTGTCGTCAAGTTGCCGTTTACTGGCACATTGAGTGTCATGAACCCATCAGTTCTTTTGTTGATGAGCTTTTCTTGTAAATCGAGAATCCTTTCCTTCGTTCGCAGTTCGGGCTTTTTCACGTACGGTTGCGAGAAAAAGTTGCCACTATGAATAAATTGGTGAGGGGTAACCGCGGGATCAAGCGTGTACGATTTTACAAAGGTCGTGTTGTCAAATGACAACACGACGGGATCGCACAGTCCAAGCACCCGTGGGACGAACGTACGATAAAACTGGAATGACTTAGGGGACATCGCGTCGTTTTGTGAAGGATAGTGCGCAGGGTTACGGCGCACGGGTATAGCTTATATCTAGTTGGGTTGATATAAAGTGGTGACGTTTATGTCAGACGGATTTATGGATTCGGAGCGAATACGCGAGATTGTACGAGCAAGCAAAGACTATTTGCAGATAATCTATCAAAACGAGACGAAACTCGTGTTGAAGGTACGGAACGAACCTGCGGTTGAGGTCAGAGTTGAAGACGAGGGAACGACTGTTTCTTTGGATGTCGTAGAACCTGAACATCTTGGCCAGTTGGCAAAACAGTTACGTGAGCTGACTGGGTAAGTGCAAGAATGCGGGCTATACTATGATAAATAACGCACTTTCGGCGCTCAAGACCTTCGGCGCTGCGGCGCGCGCGCTTGACGATGAGGGTTTAACCATCGAAATACGTAATAAGGGAAATACGGCAGTTGTCATCGGCCGTAACGCACAATCGCTCTTGATAGATAAGGTCTACGGCCCAATACAGGTAAAAAGTTTTAAAGAAGTCGTCGGACTAATCGGAGAACTGGCATCTGGAACATAGGAGGCCGTGTCACGAGACTAGGTGCTTTTTTAGTGTATTTCGTCGGAGCACTTCTGGTGATCTTAGGGGTGTTCGTAATACTTTCAGAGCTAAGGATCCTAGGGATCCTCCTTAGCACATTCAATATTTCTGTAATTGTCCTGTTAGCACTCGTTCTTATCGTCATTGGAATCGTTTTAATTCGGGGGGCATCACTCATCATCCCCAAAGACCACCGAAAAGACCGGAGTGAGATGGACTACAAGGATCTTACTTACGAAGACCGAGATTCGTGGGATTCTGGCAAGCGGTACTAGTCACTTAAGTCGGCGCTTGATGGCACATTTATAAGCTTTTCATAGTACCTGATTTTGTCATTGATCACGCGCTCAAATTTCTTATATTCGCGGATCACGCCAATCCACATAAACCCGTAGCACAGGGCAATCGAAAGAAGAAGCGCTCCACCGGCTAATATATAGTTGTTACTTCGGACTAATAGGGGGTTACCGTTTAGGTATTGCGCAGTCATCAAGATATAAACGGCAAGCAGTATACCCGCAACGCCACCCCACATCGATTTTATGTGCCAAATGTGGCGTTCGTGGCGTTTTTCCATTTTTCGAAGATCGAGCTCAAGAATTCGACCGTACACCTCGCTCTTATTAACGTCGATATATCGATCGGGTGCCCGCTGCGTATTTACATCCTCCTCGTAGTAATGTAGATACCAACCATAAGCCCTACCGCAATAATCCCGACTATTGCTGCGCCTACAAGCGTAGGATCAGGGCCTCCGCCCCCCGTTTGGTTCGATGGCTCACTGCGATTTCCTGTCGGCGTCGCCGTTTGAGTCGGCGTTGCCGTCGCCGTTTGAGTCGGCGTTGCCGTCGCCGTTTGAGTCGGCGTTGCCGTCGCCGTTTGAGTCGGCGTTGCGGTCGGCGTTGCCGTTGGAGTTGGCGTGGACGTTTGATTTGCGTCTCCAGGGGCCGCCAAGAGGATTTGCTGCCCTTGGGAATAAACTACTGTTGACGTTAGTATTGTGACAGAAATCAGCAAAAACAACACAACAACGCGTAAGATACGAATTCTAGGCCCTCCTGATAGTAAAGTTCACTTAGGGTCTCTTACTTCAATATACATAAGTTCTTGCAACAGCGCTTTAGAACTGCTTCACCGGGAACGTGCAACAAAGTTCGCGGCTTTTACTGAATTCAGTCCAGTGTTGACACGTGATCCTTTCTTAATTCTTCTCTCACCATCGTGTGAAGGCGTGGCCTGCGCGTGTCTTCTCAAGAACGTGTGTGATGGCTAGGAGAGAGTTTTCGTCATGTACGGGCCATCAAGAGCATAACCCTTGATTCTATAATAATCACGAGCTCCGATCGCGCTAGTTATCGCAAGCCTTTGCATACCGTCATCTGCGGCAATACGTTCGGCAGTTTGAAGCAGATCAGCTCCAAATCCGCGATGTTGCCACTTTTTTTCGTGCCGCTCACCCAGCATTGCCAAATTGCCGTATACGTGGAGCTCTCTGATTAGCCCCGTTTCAGCCGTTATTTCAGGCCTCTCAGACTGGTATGGAAGACGCAGCCGTGCGAAACCAATAAGGTATTCCTTGTCGTCAAGCAGGCCGACGCGTGAGATAAAGTACTCAGTGCCCTCGCAGACCTGATATTTTTCTAAGCGATTGTCGATGTTGTCCACGTGAGTAACGCCGCTAAGTCCAACCTCTCGACAACGTATACAGCTGCAGTCGCCGCCGAGTTCGAGTAAGCGCTGCTTGGCCAGCTGCCGTAAGTTGCTTTTTTTGACACCGCTAACAATTCGCTGAGCGGGGATATCTCGCTGCACACGCTGTAGTCTCACCCATTTAGGGAGCAGCGCTTTCACTCGAGCAATTAACTCTACGGCATCGGTCAGATCAAAAGAGTCGTAATCGCCGCGCTCCCACAGCTCGTGCAAAACCGTTGCCTCTGTCACAAGCGTGGGGTATATCTTGAGGTAATCGGGACAAAACCGTTCGTTCGTGAACAATTCTCGAAACATCGCAAGATCAGATTTGCAGTCTGAGCCTGGTAGCCCAGGCATGACATGGAATCCAACCTTTAACCCGCTGTTTCGGCACGCCCGATTTGCCTCTACAGCATCAGCTACCGTATGTCCTCGTTGGATAGCGGCGAGGATTTGATCTGAGGTACTCTGGAGTCCGAGCTCAACCTTAGTCCCCCCGAGGGACAACATTTCATCGATGTGATGTTGTTGTGCATAATCAGGCCGTGTTTCGAATGTCACTCCTACGTTTCTCGTTGATGCGCTTGCGTTCCCCGAGAAGACATCCGTTAAGCGAAGAGAGCTTGCGGCGTGCGCGCGGGGGAAATCGTTCATTGCTTGTATACACCGCTTCACGAACCACTTTTGATAATCGTGCGGACGCGCGGTGAACGTGCCCCCCATGACAATGAGCTCCGCCTTATCAGTCGGGTGTCCAATCTGGCGTAACTGGCTCAAACGAGCTTTAACTTGCTTGTAAGGGTCAAATCCTTGTTGAATTGCTCGTTTTGCTGCGGGCTCGAGACCGGTATAGCTTTGTGGGACGCAAAATTCAGGCCCTCCGGGACACGGTACACATTTGCCGTGAGGACATGGATATGGCGAAGTCATGACTGCGATGACAGCGACGCCTGACGCGGTTCTCGTTGGCTTCCTTTGCAGCACGTCAACTAGCTTATACCTGATCTGGGCGTTCGCTGCCCCGTAGATCTGCGCGTTCGTCAGCAGCGAGGCAGAATGGTAGCCCCGGGCCGCCTCTATTTTTGCCTGCTGCAAATTCTGGCGCGTTATCTGGCCGTTAAGGATACCGTCAATGATTTTGGCACAGGCGTCAGCGACTTGCTGCTCCATATAAGACTATTGATGCTTTACGCTGCGGGGCTAATAAATGCTCGGTTGTCGCAGGGGGTCACTCAAAACGTTAATGTGATGCTCTAGGCGACAATTAAGCGCCTCATGAGCTCCAAAGCTCTTGGTGCGTAAACCGACTCAATCCCATTCGTACGGTAGGTTCTGGCGCCTCTTCTGCATATCCGACAGGAAGCATTAGGATAGGTCGAATATCGATCGGTATTTGTAACGAGCTTGAAACACGTTTTTCGTCGAACGCCCCGATCCAGCACGTCGCGACGCCCAGTGCTTCTGCTGCGAGTTGTATATAGCTGGCAGCGATCGTGACGTCTTGGATGGCGTAAAGCTCAGCACGTTGTCCGTACGCAATGCGCGACCGCGCTATGTTCGCGCAACCGACGAGCACTACTGGGGCCATTGCGACAAAGAACTGCCCATAAGCCGCTTCAGCAAGCGTGTGCTTCATATTGGGGTCTCGCACGACAATAAAGTCACGCGCTTGCAGGTTACCAGCGGAAGGCGCGAGCTGTGCGGCTTTGAGAAGCTTATCGAGCAGCGCTTCGCTTATCGTCTCTCGCGAATACCGTCGTACAGAACGGCGCCTGTGCATGACGCCCGACAACGTGTCGTACTCTAACGCTACCATGGAAAAGGGTTATTAGATCAATGCATATTAATATACTCAAGCTTGGAGTGAGAATATGAGAATTTCGATGGATTTGGAGCTGCAAGACAGACCTGGTCAGCTCATACACGTGTTAACTCCCGTGTCCGACCTCGGCGGCAACGTTTTAAGCATCGTTCACCATCACGATAAGAAAACGTTTCGCAATACGGTGCCGGTGTACGTGATTTTTGATATCGAAGAACACAAGCTCGAAGAGCTTCAGGAAGGGCTTGAAAAGAACGGCGTGACGATCGTGCGGATAGGCAAAATGAGGCTACGCGCAAGGGCACACGTCTTGCTCATCGGGCACATCATTCATACTGACTTGCGGCAAACGATTGATAAAATTGATGGCACGGGGTTTGCTGAAGTTCAAGACCTCAGTCTTTCAATGCCCGCTATCGACGGTCCTTCGTCAGCTATTGTTACCATAATGGCCACTGGAGAAGAGGAGCTAAACACGGCGATCGCACTTCTCAAAGATATCGCTGAACGCAAGGATTTGCTCGTTATCGTGCCAATAGGTGAGAGCGAATTATCCGGAGGTCAGCACAATGCAGAATAGCGCATCTCCCTTTAAACTAGCTATCGTTGGATTTGGGGCCGTAGGGCAAGGAGTTGCGCGAGTCGTGCAAAACGTGCCTCAATTAGAAGTCGTGGCCATAGCCGATTCAAAAGGGGTTGCACTCACACCTAACTTAGCGGACGTACTTGCGCGCAAACGAGCGGGTAAGTCCATCGCAAATTCTAATCTAACTGCGCTCGACGTCATACGAACTGTTGACCACGACGTTCTCGTCGAGGTCACCCCTACGAATATTGATGATGGTGAGCCGGGTTTAACGCACTTTCGTGAAGCGCTGAAAAATAAGCGAAATGTCGTTACTTCAAACAAGGGCCCGCTAGTCGCCGCCTTCGGCGAGTTAACGCAGCTTGCTCGTGCACAAGGAGTGGGGTTGCGGTACGAGGCGACTGTCGGTGGCGCGATGCCGATAATCAACCTCATACGCGACACACTTGCGGGCACGGAAGTGCTCGGAATACGCGGAGTACTTAACGGCACGTGTAATTACATCCTCACTCGAATGGCTGAGGAGGCCCTTGAATATGACCAGGTATTGAGCGAAGCGCAAGATATGGGCATAGCTGAAGCAGATCCGACGTATGATGTGGCGGGCATCGACACCGCTTGTAAGGTTGTCATATTAGCAAATGCGTTTTTTAATCGTGACGCCATATTTGCAGACGTTAGCGTCACAGGCATAGAGCAAATCACTCAAGACGCATTGCAACTTGCGCGGCAGCGGGGATTTGAAGTAAAACTCATAGGTGACGTTCAAGAACTAACGGTCGCTCCAAAGTTGATACCTTTGGGGCATCCGCTCAATGTTAGTGGTACGCTCAACGCCGCGTCAATTCTCACTGATACGGCAGGTGAGATCACCGTCGCCGGTAAAGGAGCAGGCTCGATTGAGACGGCAAGTGCAATATTAAGTGATGTGCTTAATCTGATGCGGGCCCGCGATAAATCGTCGTGTAACGTCGAGATTGTGTTTTGACGATTACTTATCGCTTGAACTGGGTGAGGTGCGTTGCGCTATAGGCGGCTCTTGCCCTCTTTTAACAAGCGACGCTATAGCGATGCCAGCTAAGGCAATAACGATAGCGCCGGCAACTGAAAACAAGAGTAGTTGAAAGCCTGTGATAATCTCGATACTCCTTGACGTCTGAATGATCAGAACGTCTGCTGGGTTTAGCACAGGAACTGGCTTCCCTCCAAGCGCTAGTATGAGGATACTTGCACTCCACAGCATCAGACCGGTCGAAAATATGAAAAAAGGATACTCCAAGTACCGCCATGTGTGTTTTTTGTCGTTGAGGTAAGCGTCGATTATTCGGCCGATAGTAAGGATCACCCCTGCTGCAACGAACCACCACACGGCAGTGTTGATAAAGACCGCTACAGTGAGAACGCCGCCATAAGCGCTAAAGTCCAAACTCAAGGTCGTGATTATGCCTTGTGCCGTTCCGATGATTCCCAGCGCAAGGGCCACCATATACGTGACAAACGATATATTGCCTCCATAAAACGACGACTTGACGCTTTGGGCAATGCCCTCAAGGGCATCATCAAGCCCAAACCCTCGAATCAGGAGGTATATGCCAATGACTGCGCTTATCACAATGAGAGCACCTTCGGGGTGCTGAGCAAACGAGAATATCGCAAATAAAATGAGCGTGAGCCCGAGCGGTATGAAAAAGTAGTTCGCGATCTTCGGATCTTCGAAAAGCTTCTTGATCGTGTAATAAGTACTTTCGAGGCTTTCAGACTGACGTATCACAACGCGTTTTACGCCGTCAATTTGAATACGGGATTGAACGATGGGCAGGATAAACTCATCTTCAGCGCCATCGGTGACGATGATTACGCTCGTCGCGCTCACCCTGCTTAGGACTTGGTCAAGCTGCTTTGCGAGGATCTGGTCTGATTTTAAGCCAACGTCTTCGTTGCCTGCTATGGACGCGATCTCGGCTTCGACTCCTTCTGCCTTTAAATCGTCATAAACACGAATGCCTTCAAAAATAGCGTTAACGTCAGAGTCTTCAGGATCGATAAGTCCGAGCTTTAACGCTGCGTTGACGTTGTTTTCCCGCCCGATGATCGGACACTGAAGGTGGGCTTTTGATCCCAGATCATTGTCACGATCGATGCACAAGACCAGTTTCATTCTTCCTTGTAAGGGGCCTGAAGCTTATAGAAGGCCGGAGCGCTGTAAAAGGAGAAGGTCATCTGTCTCGAGTTTTTGCCCGTCCTTAAACATAGCGTAAACCTCCTCAGCTCGTTTAAGCACGTCGACCCTCTCGCGAGACTCACGGGCTTCTTTGGTTCGCTTTTTGAGACTCGATATAATCTTGTCGTAGTCTCTTAATTCCTTTTCCATTTTTATGTACTTCTGATGCTGTTCATCTGCACTCTCTTGTGCGCGCACAAACTCTTTATGTGCGACATCAGCTTCGGCGCGAACCGTATCCGCTTCTTTAAAGCATTTGAGCATCTGTTCGTGGCATTCCTGCGCACGGTCGGCGTTATCGGTAAGCTGTTTGTGAAATTCACTTGCCTCTTCTCGGAGCTGGCGCGCCTTTTCCAACGCTTCTTTGAGTTCCGTGTTGTTCTCAAGCTCTTCCCGCTTCTTTCTGTACTCCTCCCAGAGATGGGCGATGTGATCTACAAGCTCGCGCTCTTTTTCCGTACTTACCACTTCAGTCTGCTGCTTAAATTCAAGATGGTCAATTTCGCGCTTGAGCTCACTGAGCGAAAGTCCGCCTGCGACCCTAAACTTTCTCTTGATCTGGTCTGCTTTCGCAAGCAGGTTGTTCGCCTGTTCATTGAGGGTGTCCCGCTTTTCCTTGTTCTCTGAAACGAGCTTGTTAAACTCGTCTCGCTTGTCTTTGGCCTGCTGTGCGCTGTCTATCAATGCTCGGGTCTTCGTGTTCAACTCGTCACGTCTCGTAGCGAACTGACTTGCTTCCGCGTTAAGCCGGTTGCGCTCAAGCTTCGAGGCGTCGGCTTCCTTTTTTAGCAAGGCTTTTTTTTCCTGCAATTCTTTCAGCATGCACTCCTCTCTTGAATATCGGCAGTATCATGGTGAGGTCCTTCTGCATAATGACGACGTCTGCAATATCATACAGAATTGGACTTGCGTTAAATGCTATGGAAAACCCGGCAGCTTCAAACATTGAGATGTCGTTTGCCCCATCTCCGATCACAATACAGTCCCCAGGGGGTACCCCCTCTCTTCTGGCAATCGCCTCTAGTGCCTCTTTTTTGGAGTTTTGGCGAACGAGTGGCCCAACAACTTCTCCTGTCAAAAATCCGTCCTGCACAACGAGTTCATTGGCGATCAGACAGTCAATTCCGAGTTCTTCAGCTACCTTCCGGGCAAAGATGGTAAACCCTCCAGAAACCATTGCTATGTTATGCTCTTTCTTGAGCTCCTGGATGAGCTCTTTAGCTCCTTTCATAAGAGGGATCTCCGAGGCTATTTTGTTGACCTCCGCTACGCTGAGACCCTTTAAGAGTTTTACACGTTCTCTTAAGGCCTCTTCAAAATCCATCTCGCCCCTCATGGCGCGCTTTGTGAGTCCCGCCACAAGGTCTCCGACATTGGCAGCTTTGGCCAACTCATCGATTGTTTCGCCATCGATGAGTGTGCCATCCATATCGAAAACGATCAGTATTGCACTTCCATTGCAAAACAATCTACCAAGCGGGGAATTGATAAGCTCCAAGCTCATGGCTGAAGCAGTATTCGACCTCCTGATAGTTATTTTTAAACTCTACCACATCTTTTTTAACCTTTTCGGGTGGTTCGCCGTCAAGAACGCGTGCGACAAGTCCTGCCACTATTTTCATCTCAGACTCTTTCATTCCCAATCTTGTCAGCTCTTGCGTTCCAAATCGAATCCCTGAAGGATTTTCCGGATCATTATGATCATCCCACGGTAATAGATTCTTGTTGGCGATTATGTTCGCCTTTTCGAGAGCAACCGCTAAAACACTTGCGCGCCCTACGTCCAACACGATCTGATGCGATTCCGTGAATTCTTTTTCAGGACACAGCACGTTGAACTCACAGTTGTAGAGCGCCTCACCGAGCGTCTTTGCATTCTTGACTGTCTGCTTTGCGTAGGCCTTCCCGAATTCAAGCATTTCGACGAGCGTAACGGCGAGGCCTGCTACGTGATGTAAATGGTGGTTGCTGACCGTTCCCGGAAACACAGCGTCATCGATCACGTCCGCTAGTGCCCGCGTTGAAAAAATAATGCCGCCTTGAGGCCCAGGAAATGTCTTATGCGTCGAACCGGTCATCACGTCAACGCCCTCGCCGAGAGGATCTTGGAACTCCTGACCTGCAATGAGACCGAGCACGTGGGCGGAATCGTACACGATTGTGGCGCCAACTTCACGCGCAGCATCTAACGCTTCTTTGACCGGGTGTGGGAAGAGGAACAAGCTTGCACCAAAGAGCACGATTTTAGGCCTCTTTTCATAAATCGTAGTGATCATCGCGTCGGTATCGATATTCATCTCTTCGTAGTCAAAGGGATGTTTGACGATCCTCAGATGACGAATGCCCGGACCGGACTTGGACCCGTGACTTATGTGGCCCCCGTGTGAGGTGTCAAGCGCCATCAATGTGTCATTTAGGTTTGAAAGGGCAAAAAAAGCAGCGATATTAGCGTTTACGCCCGAGATAGGTTGAACGTTCACGTGCTCAGCCCTGAAGAGTTTGAGGGCTAGATCAATGGCGTATTGCTCGACCTCGTCGATGTACTTGACCCCTTGGTAGTACCGGTGGCCAACCTTACCCTCGGCGTATCGATGGCCGAAATCGGATGCTAAAAGCTGACGCACGGCAGGACTAGTGATATTCTCACTCGCGATCAGCGGGAGGGATTCGCTGAACCACTTGTGATGAGCCCTCACCGATCGCGTTACGTCCTCGACGTCCATGGCATCTAGACATTATGCGTGCCTATGATAAACTTTTCTCACTAGGCAACCCACAGCAAGATTGAATTCGATTTTAAAGACGTCAAAAGACGTTACTATTTATATTCCGCATTGGTATGTACGTGCAAAAGTCGGTTTTGAAAACTCCGAGGTGTTCGCGATGAGACCTCTCCGCAAATCTCTACTAATCTTCCTTGTAGTCACCGTGCTGCTCATCATCGTTTACAGCTATATCTTCCTCTTCTTGATGGCCAGAGGTGAAGGCAGGTCTTATTCGATAATCGACGCCGTCTACTGGGTCATCGCAACGATGACCACGCAAGGTCTAGGGGACATCGTCTTTGAAAGCGGGGCTGGCAGGACATTTGCAGTGCTTGTAATGCTGACTGGTATCGTCATCTTTTTCGTAATCTTAATCCCTGTGGTCCTCGAGCCCGTTCTAGAGAGCGTTCGGCGATCGTTGCCAACGAAGTCAAAGGCCAATAATCACGTTTTGATCGTGGGCTACAACTCTCTGGTAGATGCGATTATCGAGGATTTTGAAGAGCGGGGTTTACCGTACCTCGTTGTTCACGACGACAGGGAAGTTATTGAGGCCCTGGTCGAACGAAAGATCCCGTGCATATTGGGGGATCCCGGCGACGAAGTGACTCTGCGAAACGCTCAGATAGAGCGCGCAAATAAGGTCGTTCTCAATCAGAGCGATGAGAAGAATGCCATTGTCGCACTCACGGCAAAGAAGCTGACGCAAGCGGACATCATTAGTCTCGTTGACGATATGTCAAATGCCGCATATTTGCTCTATGCTGGTGCGGACAAAGTCGTCTCGCCTAAACAACTGCTTGGCATTGACATTGGCTACAAGGCCGCCATGCCTGTGACGCACCGACTTGTGGGGGCAACTCCTCTGAAAGGATCTTTGCGGATTTTTGAGCTTCCCATTCTCGCGGAAAGCGGCATCAACGGGTTATCGATCGAAGACGCCAAGATACGTGAGCGAACGGGAGCGACCGTCATCGGCATGTGGAAGCGCGCAAAACTTAGCTTCAATCCATCGGCCTCTGAAATCATCACGGACACCACTGTGCTTTTGCTCATCGGCACAAAAAAACAACTCGACGCGGCAAAGGAACTCTCAATGTGTCGGCTTGATGGCACGTACTGCGCTATCAGGGGGCACTATATCGTCGCAGGATACGGTGACGTCGGAAAACGGGCATCTAAGGTGTTGCGGTCAAATGGTATTGAACACATCATCATCGATACGCACCAAGGCGACGTGGTTGGAAGCTCCGCCGACAGGACAATCCTTAAGCAAGCAGGGATTACCGAAGCATCCACACTTCTCGTCACGGTCAATAATGACTTGGATGCAATCTATACAACTCTCGTCGCAAGAAAACTTAACCCTCAGATTGATATTATCTGTCGCGCAGTGCGGCCGCAAGCAGTTGAAAAGTTGTATCAGGCGGGGGCAGACTTTGTGTTGTCCCAGTCCGTTGTAGCTGGCCAAGTCTTGCTGAAATTTGTTGACCCCAGCCCGCGTGGCACGCGACTTCGGGAGGTCATGCTCTCAGAGGACATGAAGGTTGTTGAATACCCTCCTGGTCCGTCACTCGTAGGCAAGAGTTTTGAAGACCTTAAAATACGGTCACGGACCGGGTGTACAGTCGTCGCGGTCACTTCTAACGGATTGACCACACCGAATCCCGATCCGCATGAACTTATCCCCCAAGACTCTATTCTAACGGTTATCGGCACGCCAGAACAGATACGTGAATTCAAGCGCGTCTTCGGATAGTGCTTTTATGGATCTTTCGCAACGCTTCTCAGCACTGTTGCTGAACAAAGGCTAAACATAGCCACTAGCTCAATACAGACTCAGACCTAGGGTCTGTCCATATTGTGCCGCGAGAAAATGGGGTCATCCTGAACTGCTCACCCACTTGCACGCTAGTGGCGTCGCAACCACCCGGCGATGAAGGTTATCACGAACAGTATGACGAATATGCCAACAACTAGCCAAACAGCATTCAATGCGACTCCAGCTAGGCCAGACAGCCCGATCAAGGATGCAAGAGCTGCAATGATGAGAAAGATAATTGCCCACTTAATCAAAGACCCACGCCATCCCATAGTTCCACCTCCACGTTAAATCGGCGAAATCGTATATAAGCATTTTCTTATCGCTCTTTTGTCAAACGAACGCTCAAGAAGCGAAGAATAGATTTTTTACCAGCAGCTTACGGCACGAGCGGTGCCCCGTAGCTGAACTCTTCAAACTCGAGCACAAACTCCCATAACACCTGATCGGTGCACGAAGCGGTGAATG
>Ga0209253_10002845_pt1 | contig 15283 bp, 10 predicted proteins | sample FrelakmetBRP12BR_FD_187145 | JGI IMG/M metagenome (GOLD analysis project Ga0209253, IMG submission 187145) | Freshwater lake sediment microbial communities from the University of Notre Dame, USA, for methane emissions studies - BRP12 BR (SPAdes)... | ecosystem: Environmental > Aquatic >...
TCCGGCGCGGAAAAAGTCCTGTTTTGGATGACCGGCCGGGGATATTCCTGGTTCCACGGCTTGAACATGGGCAATATCAGCCTGGAAAAAAAGCGGCCGATCTTTGATTATCTCCGGGAGCTCGAGGACTCGGGCTATCCCTATTCCATGGTCCAGGTGCGTTATACCGTCGGAGGAGACAACGGACCGCCGGACCCCGGCCTCTGCGACTTCGTGAAAACATGGAACGAGGAGTATGAATCGCCGAAATTCGTGATCGCGACATCCCAGGAGATGTTTGAGGAATTCGAGCGCCGCTATGCCGATAAAATTCCCGCCGTCAGGGGAGATTTCACCCCTTACTGGGAAGACGGCGCGGCCTCGACGGCGCTGGAGACGGCGATGACCAGAGCGAGCGCCGCCCGGCTCGTCCAGGCGGAGGCGCTGTGGGCCATGATTGACCCGGACAATTTTCCGGCCGCGGAATTTTCCGAAGCCTGGCGCCAGGTCGTCCTGTTCGACGAGCACACGTGGGGCGCGGCGGACAGCGTCAGCGATCCCGACGGTGAAAACGCAAAAACGCAGTGGGCCTACAAACAGGCCTTTGCCCGGGAGGCAGAAAAGAGATCCCTGGCCCTGTCGGAAGCCGCCCTGAACAAGCCGATGCCGGCCGCCCCCCAAAAAAGCATCCGGCAGATTATCGATATTTACAACACCACTTCCTGGCCAAGGACGGATGTCGTCTTGATTCCGAAAAACCTCAGCAGATCCGGCGACTTAGTGAAGGATGAGAGCGGCAAGCCTGTTCCCTCCCAGCGTCTCTCGACCGGAGAGCTGGCCGTCTTCATCGGCGAGGTGCCGCCGTTCGGCGTCAAACGCTATTCGATCGAGAAAGGAAAACCCCCGGCGAGAGGCGCAGCCCGGGCGGAATCATCCCGATTGGAAAACGGCCTGATTTCCGTCTCCATCAACCCCAAAACAGGAGCCCTGTCTGGATTCAAGTGGAAAACGTATAAAAACATTGAATTCGTCGACCAATCCAAAAGCTCCGGCCTGAACGAATATCTCTATGTCCCTGGAAAAGACCCGAAAAAAGCCCTGGGAGCAAGCCGGGTCAGGATATCGGTCAAAGAGCCCGGCCCGCTCTTGGCCTCGCTGCTCATTGAATCCGATGCCCCCGGCAGCAAGAACCTTAGAACGGAATTGAGGATCTTCGAAAGCCTGGACCGTATAGACATCATCAATATTTTGGATAAAGCCAAGGTCCGCGAAAAGGAGAGCGTTCATTTCGCCTATCCGTTCAAAATCCCGGCCGGCGTCCTTCAGCTGGACTTAGGATGGGCGACCATCCGGCCGGAATCCGACCAGATGCCCGGCTCTTGCAAGGACTATTTCTGCGTCCAGAATTCCGTGGATATCTCCAACGTGGATTATGGACTGACCTGGGTCAGCCTGGACACGCCGCTTATCGAAATCGGGCGAATGACGGATGAATCGGCCGTCGAGAAAGGCGTCCGCGCCTGGCGGACGGAGCTCGAGCCGTGGCAGATGATCTATTCCTATGCCATGAACAATTATTGGCACACCAACTATAAAGCCGACCAGGAAGGCCTCGTCACTCTCCGATACTCTATCCGTCCCCACCTGGGCTTTGAGGCTGCCGAGATCAAAAAGTTCGGCCTCGAACGCAGCCAGCCGCTGGTCGTGGCGCCCTCCGCCGAAAACCAAACGCGGCCCGCGGCCTCCCTGCTCGAGATCGAGCCGTCCGGCGTGATCGTCGCTTCGCTCAAGCCCGGCGCCGACAAAAGATGCTGGATCGCGAAACTTTACAATGCCTCCGGCCGGCCGGACAACGTCAAGCTCCGGGGTCCGATCTGCCGGAAAGGCTCGGTCTATTTGAGCAACCCCTCCGAAGACCGTTTGGAACAAGTCCGGGGGCCGCTGCCGATTCTTCCCTTTGGAATTGTGACGGTGCGCATCGAAAAATAAGTCCTAAAGGTCCAGCCGCAGGCCGAGTCTCCAATTGCCATTCCAAGCGCCTTGAGGAACGGGGCGAAGTGCCCCCCGCCGCCCATCGTCTATCAGGAACTCTTGATGGCCGCCGAGACCTCGGCCGAATATTTTTCATGATTTTCTCTTTATAGGGGAGGACAGGCCTGTTGGATTTGTGGCGCTTTTGAGCGTCCCTGCGGTTTTTTGGCCCGCCATGAGCAATTCGCAACTGTCCTTGACATTTTTTCGAGCCATGATCTATACTTTCCCATGATGGTTGGAGGGGAAAATCAACACCGGGAGGCTCGCCCGGCCACCACAGCCGAAAAGCAAACTCTTATCCTTAGTTTAAAGGGGGCGTATGATTTCCCAAAACAAACTCGATGATAAACCCCGCTCGGAAAAGGATAGGGCTGTACGGTTCTTCAAGGCTGCTCATGAGTTTTGCCGAGTCCAATGGGACGAGAGAAAAGTTATATCTACAGAGGAAAATGAGAAAATATAGATCCGGTCCTAACGTCAATGCCACGGGTATTAGGCGAGTCCAAGCACTTGATCATTCTGATCTGGAATTTATTTTGAATACTGAGGATACACATGCATTTTGATTCCATCCGCGCTAGGTTGTCGGTCCTAAGTCTGCTTCTCGCGGCTCCCATGGCAGTGCTGGCGTCCCTCAGTCCGCCGCTTGTGAGCCAGGCTCCTTCCCGTCAGTTTACGGCTTCGGTGTACACCAGCTTCGAAGAGCCGATCGTGGAAACACTGCTGTACAACCCGCCGCGAGACGAGGTCCGATGGTCACTGCCCTACAAGCCCGGATCTACGACTCGGAATGTGGAGCCGGTCCTCCTGATCTACGCGCGGGGGATTCCCAACGGCAAGCGAACGCTTGCCTATCACATCGTTTCGGCTAAGAAGTCACTCCTAGGCGGGACGGTTGAGGTGATCGTGGCAAACGGCATGCTCGAGACGGCCATCACGCTGCCAGGCAAGCTCCCCGAGGCCGAACGCGTAGCCTACGAAATAAGGGGCGCGGAAACTCCTGCAATCAAGGGGAGCGCCCCGCTCCGCTGGTCCAGATTTCAGGGACAGGTGAAGTACCTCGATGGCGGCTGGCGATCGACCTACATCGAGATGTTTCCTAATGGGTTTCGGGCCCCGGGATCCTTCTATGTGCCGGTCGGCGATGACGGCCGGTTTGATGCGCTGGTGCCGGCGCGGGTGTACTCGGTTCTCAACGTCAACGGGGCCGGTTACAAGTATGACGCGCTGGAGCGGTGGGCTTGGGACTACGACCTCACGCGCCCGCGCGAGGACATCTTCACCATCGGCCGGATGGAAATCTACGCGATGCGGGCCTTTGACCTGAACTCCCCGCTGTCCACGATCTTCGTGATGTTCAGGCCAACAGCCCTTTCTCGGATGCTTCGCTTCGACGTCGACGGGGATGGCCTGATCTCCGACGCGGAAACCAAGGCCGCGCTCGCAGAAATGAAGGACTCGCCGACCGTGATCGGCCCAGAACTGAAGGCTGGAGACGTCAAAGTGTGGCTGAACGGAAAGGAGGAAAAAATCTTCCGCTTCGACCGCATCCCGGAATATGACGAAGGCCTCTGGCAGGTCCAGTACGTGTTACAGATTTATCCCGAGACGCGGCCGCCGCGCGGGATCTGGCACGAGCTAAAGGTCGAGGTACGGTCCCGTGAGATGCTCCGCGGTCGTGAGATCATCGATTTCGGCCAGGGGTCGGTCGGATTCCACCGATACTGACGCGCCCGGCCTTGGCCGAAATCTAGCCGGGACACCTCTTCCCTCATCTTGTCGCGGGCGCCGGGACTGTAAATGAATAGCGAGCAATCTTCCTAAAATTCTTTTTTTCCCCGTATTTTTTGAGGAACTCCGGATTGTTTGTTTCTTCCGGGGCTTTATCAAGGTTTTTGTATATTTCTATTTCGGACATAGTAAGGGCAATCTGAAATCTTAAATAAACCGTTGCATATTTTCTTAAAATATCTGTTTTTCTACCGAGGTCACTCCGTTTAGCATTTTTGGTTGAGCATCAACTCCTGTTAGCGATTTCCGCGTTGATTTCCTCGTCTGTACCGGGCCTTCCTGCTCCGTTCCAGAGAGCCGTGGTTCTATCCAAAGCTTTAGCCCGTTTCTTGGGGGCATTCTCCGGCAATCTGGAAACCGTCAAGCTCCGGGGTCCGATCTGCCGGAAAGGCTCGGTCTATTTGAGCAACCCCTCCGAAGACCGTTTGGAACAAGTCCGGGATGGACTCGTCCTTCTTCCCTTCGGGATTATGACTTTGAGGATCGAAAAATAGATCCTAAAGATCCAGCCGCAGGCCGAAACTCCAGCAGCTTTCAGTGAAAAAGGAAAACTCCGAGACCAAGGCCAGGTGCCGGCTGAGATGCCAGTTGAAGCCGAGCATCATGCTAAACAAGCCCTTTCCCTTGGCTTCGATTTCCTGATCAAGGGCAAGCGGCTGGAACGTGCCCGAGATCTTGCTGAATTTGAAGCCAAAATAGCCGGCAAACTGGAAAACCCGCAACCCGAAATCCAGGCTTCCCTGGTACCTAGTCAATCCGAATTTCTCATAATCTTCATTTTGGGAGGACTGAAGACGAGCCACCTGGAAATCCAAGCCGATGCCGCCCCGGACATTGATGTCGCGACCGTCTTGCTCGGTGATGTCCACCTCGCCGACCATCATGAACTTCAGCCCGCCGCCGAAATAGACGTGCCTGCCGTCCTGAACATAAGAATTAGGAAAATCCGAAGAGCCGAGAAAACCATAGAGATAGATATAATCCGTCGGCCTAAGCCCGACGGTCGCTTTGTAGAGGTCCCGGCCGATTTCCTGTCTGGCGCCGGCCAGGCTGAAATCCCGAGAGAGGTGCTCGTAGGAAAGCTGGAGGGAAAAAGAGGAAACGTCCGCCGCCGTCCCCACATCCTGGGCGAAAGAAACCAGGGGGATGAACAGCACCCAAGCCGCAAAAAAGAAATATCTTTTCATGGCCACCTTCCAATTCGAAACAATCAAGATGTTCGGTCTCGTCTCATTAGATAAGACGAAAAGCCGGATAAAAAGGTTTATGGCGCCGGGACACTCTTGGAAGGAAACCCTTTGGAGGGATTTTTTCCATCGGAGACACACACTAGGCGTGTCTCCAATTCCAAGGAAACGGCGTTAAAATCCCGGATGGGGAGCGAGTCCGTCTCCGGATTATATCCCTTACAATTTTAAGCGGCCTCGTCGATCATCCGGATGTCTTTGAACCGGCAGAAAAAGCCCATCTCTTTCGTGATATCGCTGTAACAGGTCTGCCGGTGGAGCCCGGCCGTCCAGTTTTTCCAAAGCCTTTCCGCGCTGCCGTCGACCCGGACGTTGATCTTCGTCCGGCAGCCCCTGTCGTCCGTAAGCGCGACCGGGGTTTCGATGATCGAGCCCGTGAAGTAGCGCAACTGGTCTGTGCCGATTAAAACGGCTTGGGTGACTTTTTCGCCAAGGCGCATCTGGACCTGGGGGACGACCCCTTCCTGGCGCTCCATGACCGACCTCAGCTTATAAGAGGCCGCCGGCCCGCTGGGCCCGTCCATTTTCGGCGTCCCCATGCAGTGGGCAAGAATGATGCTGTTCTTGGACTCATCCATGGTCGGGTCGCTGACGAAGCCCGGTTTTCCGGCCAGCCCCTGGAACAGGACATGGGTCATGGCGCAGCGCAGATCCGACTCGCAAATCCCGCCCCATCCCATATCATTGAGCCTGGCAAAACCAACGCAGGGATAGGCCGGCAGCTTGATCGTCTTGTCCCACATCGTCCCGTAGCAGTCCACGGTCAGGACGGTCGCCTCTTCCGCGTCCAGCAGCTTTTCAAAGGCCAGGGCCAGCTTGCAGGACTTGAAGATGTCCTCCTTGGAAGGCTCGACGACCTGCTCGGCCCGGCGGATCCAGAGATCGGCCTCGGCCGCGGCGTCCTTGTCGCTGATGCTTTTATAGACGTCTTCCACGCGGGCCAGGCTCACCGGCTTGATCTCGGTCCCGAATTTCTCTTTGGCCTTGCCGGCATAATCCTCGAAGTTGCCTGTTGTGACGTTCAGAATTTTGGCTTCCCGGAAATGGTGGATAGCCCGGAAAGGCCGGATGGCCGTGGCCAGCTGCCGGAGGTCGCTGGTCAAGATGCAGTCCATCCTGGCGCCCAGCGGCTGCTTACGCAAGTCGCCGAAACTGGTCCATTCGTGCCCGGAATAGGGAACGGCGAAAACCATGGTCGGCTTCTCCGCCCGGAGGATCTCCTGGAGAACGGGCCACATATCGATATTGAGATGGATGGCGAGGATGCCGTCCGCTCCAAGAAGCCTTTCCCGAAGGCCCTGGACCTGGGCCGCAGACGTGACCAGTTCGTCAACCACGAAATCGACGTCGGCCATCTCGTCCTTCATCTGGCGGAACGCGTTCTCGTAGATCCCGATTTCCTTTTTGAGGTCGAGATTCGGTTTCGGCCAAGGGCCGTGAATAGACGCCATGTAGAGCCTGGCCACCCGGACTTTTGAACGCCGGTTGCCCGGGCTGATCAGCTTCGCTTTCCCCTGGGTAGCCCCGAGCGGCCATAAGCTCGGGCCGCAAAAATAAAAAGCGCTCCCGGCCAAAGCCAACTGAAGAAAATCTCTCCGCTTGATGTCGTTGTTCATGTCGGCCTCCATATTTTATGAATTCAAAAATTTACTTCTCTCCGGTTCCGGGCCATCACCGGCCCGCTTCTCTTTTTCTTCGTACTCTCTCCCGCCGGCGATCGGCCGTCGGGCCGGACCTACGCCAGCCCGCCATCCCTGTAGCCGGACTGCATCCAGGGAAGGTTTTTGTGCTCGAAGAAAGGATTCAGTTCGGCCCTGATTTTTTTCATCTCCTCGGCAGCCATGGTCTTGAAATTTTTCAAGATCTCGATATTGCTCTTGACGACGTCCACGCTGTCCGTCCCGATGACGGCCGCATGGACATGGGGCAGGCTCAGGGCGTACCGGATGAGCTCGTCGGGAGTCACGGTCTTGACGGTTTCCCGGGGCCGGATGGCCTTGATGATCATGATTCCCATGTTTTTCCCGGCTGCGGCGGGGATAGCGTCCTGCTCCATGTCCCCTTTACGCTCGGCATAATGATTCAGGGCGATGAGCATCGTGTCGAAATCATACCGGTTGACCATGGCCTTCATGACTTCGGCCGACATATGTCCGGAGAATCCGATGAACCGCGTTGTTTTATCGTCCCGCGCTTTGAGCAGGACTTTCAGGACGCCGTCTTTCGCGCCGACCCTCTCCACATCTTCCAACGTCGCGATGTTATGGATCTTGAGGAGGTCCAGCTTGTCGGTCTGCAGCCGCTTCAGGCTTTCTTCGAGGTGGCGCATGCCTTCGTCATAGGTCCGCGTCTGGATTTTTGTCGACAGGATGACTTCCTTCCGCCGGGTCTTCAGAACTAGCCCGAGCCGTTCTTCGCTGACGGCTTTATCGGTCCCGTAATCATGCGCGGTGTCCCAATAATAGAACCCGTGGTCCAGGGCATACGTCAAAATCTCGACGCTTTTCCCTGGGTCCTGGACCGCGCAGAACCGGCTGCCGCAGCCGATGCCGATGCGCGGGACGACAAGGCCTGTCTTTCCTAGGGTGACCGTCGGCAGCCCTTTGGCATCAGGAACAGCTTTTTGGGAAGAGAACAACTGGCAGGAGGAGCCAAGCGCCCCCAGGGCGATCGTGGAGGCAGCCCAGGTCTTCAGAAAATCGCGTCGATTCATCCCTTTATTTTTCATGGCACTCCTTCATTTCTTGAAAATGTTTCCCCAAAGTTTGATATCGGCAAAACTGCCCGTGTCATCAAAAGATCCGACGCCGACGAGCCCGTGATCAAGAGTTTTATTCGCAGCCGTCAGAATGGGCGTGGTCATGTCATCCAGGTAGGCCTTGATCTCCCCCGTCGCTGCGTCACAAGTCACCTTGAAATCGTGGAATTTGAGGTCTGTCAGGCGGTAGATGGACTTTCCGGGAGGTTCGCGGTTGATTTTCACCCGGTCTTTGCCGTTGACAATAGCGATGACATTGTGCATCTCATCGCTCGACGCGCTGAAATGGACATAATAGAAATGGGTTTCATCCTGAAAATGAAAGAAAATGCACATGTCCCGCTGATTGACGGCAGGATCGGTCTTGCACTTGGTCCGGCCCGTGAAAACGAAGCTCGTCACGTCGAAGTCCTTGAGCAGCGACCAGGAGGTCGGAGCCCGAACCTTGCCCTGTTCGCCGGGAGCGGTGAGCTGATAAACGAATGAGCCTTCCTCCTTGGCCACCTGCCAGCGCTCAGGATGATGAGGCAGCCAGGCGCCGGCTTTTCCGGTTCTAAAATCATCGGCGATCAGCAAGGGAAGATTGGCGCCACCTTCTTTCGTTTGAGATCCCGGCAACGGAGCCTTGGCCAGATCAAAGCATAAGAAAAAGGCCGGAAGTGCCGTCGCCCATAGCGTCACGTTCGCTTTTTTTAAAAATCCCATCGCCCTTCCCCTTTTTGGAATCGTCATCATCAAGATATGAAAGGACATCTCCTCTCGCTTATATCACAGGAAAAAAGGACGGTCAATTCCCGGACATTCTTGCAAAAAATAATCCTTTAATGTTTTAATACAAGTCATCTTGAAAGATCGCAAAGGAGAGGCCATGGCATCAGAGACAAAATCCGCCCAAGGGCTGGAAAGAAAACTTGGATTATTCCCCCTCACGAATATCGTTGTGGCCAACATGGTCGGCGCCGGGATTTTCACAACGTCGGGACTGCTGATGAAAGACCTGGGCAATCCCCTGGTCATGCTGGGCCTATGGATCCTGGGCGGAGCCGTCGCCTTGTGCGGTGCGCTCAGCTACGGCGAGCTCGGCGCTGCCATCCCTCATGCCGGCGGCGAATATATTTTTCTCTCAAAACTCTACCATCCCATCGCCGGTTTTCTGAGCGGCTGGGTATCGTTTTTTGTCGGCTTTTCGGCGCCGATCGCAGCCTCGGCCATCGGTTTTTCCGAATATTTCACGCCCGCCTTTCCCGGGCTTCTCCACCTGGGGATCTTCGGGAACGCCGAAGCGGAAATCCTCAAAAAAATTTATGCCTGCTTGATCGTCATCACCTTCACCTTGATCCATATGAGGGGCATCGAGTTCGGCTCGAAGGTCCAGAATCTCTTGACGGTCCTCAAGGTCGGCTTGATCGTGGGCTTGGTCGCCGCCGCATTTTTTTCGGGCAAAGGGACGATGGCCCATCTGTTTCAAGGAACAAGCTACAAGTTCGATTTCGGCGGCTGGAAGACCGCGGGTCTGTCGCTGATGTGGATCATGTTCGCCTACAGTGGCTGGAACGCCTCCGCCTATATCGGCTCCGAAGTCAAAAACCCGTCTCGAAACCTGCCGCGTTCGCTCATCCTGGGAACGGGAATCGTCATCCTGCTCTACATGGGTTTGAACTTGTTTTACATCTATGCCGTCGCTCCGGCCGACATGAGCGGCGTGATCTCGATCGGCAGGCTGGCCGCCGGCAACCTCTTTGGAAAATCCTTCGAGAATGTCCTTTCTATCTTAATCTCGTTTGCTTTGTTCTCTTCCCTGAGCGCCTTTATCATCCTCGGACCCAGAGTTTATTACTCGATGGCCAAGGACAAGTGTTTCTTCAAATTCGCGTCTGATGTGCACCCCGTTCACAAGGTGCCGGCGAAATCCGTGCTCCTCCAGGGCTTGATCGCCGTCGTCATCCTCATCTTTCGGCTCGACCAGATCCTCACCTTTATGGGCTTTTCTCTCGGCATCTTTCCCATCCTGGCGGTGGCCGGAGTCTTCAAGGTGAGACGCACCGGCATGAGCCCTTATAAAATGCCCGGGTACCCTGTCGTGCCCATCATCTATATCCTGGCGGCGATCATGATCCTCATCCTGGGATTCCTGCGCAGCCCCGGCCCTTCCTCGATTGCCATTCTGACGGTTGTCGTGGGCGTCCCCGCCTATTTTCTTTTTAAGAAGAGGTATGAAAAAGACGAAAAGCCGTGTGCCTAAGACGAGGAGGCGCGCATGAAAAAAATCTTCATCCTGTCTGCCATTGTCTCGGGAGTTCTCTTGTCCGGCTGTCCGGCCCTCACGGCTCAAGAGAAGCTCAAAACAGAGCCTGATCCGTCCTATCGCGAGGATGCCGTCTCCGTCCGCCGGCATCCCGAAGTCGACACCAATGTTTTCCTATATATCAACCACTGGCGGAATTCTCCGCCTATCGAAGCCCATGGCGGGCTCGTCGAGCGCGATATCCTGACGCCGGGTGATCCGCTACATCCGGCTAAAAAAGGCGCCGTCTTGAAATACATCAAAGCCTTTCGACGAGGGGTCCTTGAACCGCGGACGAATACCAAGCCGAGCCGACATGATCAAGAGCAGGCCTTTTTCTATATCATGTCGGGAACAGGATATGTGGAGGCCGGCGGCCATAAAACCAGTCTCGAGGAGGGCACGGCCGTGTTCGTCCCGGCCGGGCTGGAATACCGTCTTCTCAATCCAACCGAAATCCCGCTGGAGATGATCGTCGTTGTCGAGGAGACCTTCGCCGGTTTTGTGCCGAATGAAAAAATATCGGTCGGCAGCTATCATAGTTCTGAACCGGCTGTCGGGCATCACTGGGCTCATATCGCCCGCGGCTTCCTGTACGACGTTCCGCCAAAATTTTCGAACCCCATGGGATTCATCGTTGTCTCGATCGATCACTTCGATATCGCCCAGCCCCACACGCACGGCCCCGGGACCGAAGAAATTTGGTGCCAGCTCAAAGGAAAAAGCCTTCTCTTCTTCGGAAACAGATTGTTGCGGCAGGAGCCAGGCGAAGCCTTCCTCATTCCGCCGAACTACAAAGTGCCCCACTCTTCGATCAACCATACCGACGAACCCATGCTCTGGCTCTACATGGGCTGCCGGCATCCTGAAGATGCAGCTAAGGAAAACCTCGTTAGATAAAATGCAAGCCATCGTTAATCGGGGTCAAACCTCAACTTTCAACAAACTGGTAGGGGTCAAGCCTCATTTTTTAATAGAATATTTAGGGTTACAGTTCAACTATCAACAAATTTGTTGAAAGTTGAGGTTTGACCCCGGATCCTGTTGGAGAAGATGTCCATGGTTAAAAAAGAGGATCGTTGGAACCGCCGAGATTTTTTGAAAGGCATCGGCCTGGGCGTGATCGGATACACGTCCTTGGCCAGAAAAGCCCCGAGTTTTCCTCTATTTCAGTCAGAACCAGCCACGCCGCAGCTCGGCCCCGGAAATCTCTTCCAAAAAGTGGTCGCTCCAGCCCGGGTCAGCCTGGTCAAGGGCAATGACCGGCGCGAAATCGTCTATAAATCCTTGAAACTCATTGAGGATGATATTCTCGGCTCGATCGGCAGCAAAAAGATCATGATCAAGCCCAACGTGGTGACGCCCATCAACCCGCTGGGCTCGCTTCATGCGGATGCCGTGAGGGCTATCCTGGATTTTCTGACCCCCCATTACAAAAGCCAAATCCTGATCGGGGAAGCTGCGACGATCAACACGATGGAAGGCTACAAGAACTACGGTTATTTCGCTCTCGAAAAAGAATACAAGGTGAAGCTGGTCGACCTCAACCTGACGCCCTATCAAACCCGCTACGTCATCAACAAGGACAACAAGCCGATCCCGATCCGGATCATCTCGACCTATCTGGACCCGGATCTGTACATCATCTCCGCGGCGCGGATGAAAACGCACAACATCGTGCTCGTGACCCTGTCGCTCAAAAACATCCTTCTCGGCGCTCCTCTGAACGATTACAAAAAGAACGACAAGAGCCTGATGCACACCAACCTCAACACGACGGCCAACGATATCTGCCATTTCAATATGTTTCACATCGCCCAAGAGGTTTTTCCGGACCTGGCTGTTATCGACGGGTTCGAGGCCATGGAGGGCAAGGGGCCGGCCTGGGGAACGCCTTTTGAGGCGCGGGTGGCCATCGCCAGCCGCGACGCCGTCGCCGCAGATACCCTGGCTACAAAAGTCATGGGGTTCGATCCCAAGAAGATTAATTATCTAACGGCCATGAACGAAGCCGGCCTGGGCCAGGGCGATCTCGAAAAAATCAAAGTTCTCGGCACGCCCCTCGACCAGTGCCTCTATCATTTTAAGGTCGATGAGAAGACCGCGGAAATCTATAAGCTGTAAGACATCATTCGCCTTCAAGGACATGGGGTCTTCATCTAAATTGACTCACGTCGTTTCCTGGTATATAAAGAAAAAAAAGAAAGACACTTGATGATTTTTCCAGGAAGGAACATATGAAAACGAGATTATGGCTTTTAACGGTCATTCTGCTTTTCGCTGCGATCGGTTTTTCCGTTCCCCAGGACCGGCCCGAAGAACGCTTCGACCTCGCCCGACAAGCCTGGGATGCCGGCGATTATCTCCAGGCGCTCGATGAATTCGAGTCCATTTTAAAAAGCCCGGAGGGCAGGCGCTTTTTCGAGCCGATCGCCCTGATCACCGGGGAATTGTATCAAGTCAGAGAAATCACCCGGGACGGCCGGTCGATCCGCATCAGCTCGGACGGAAAATACGCCGCCTATGAGGCCGGAACGCGCACCGCTCCCCTCACCCGAATCGTGACCATGGACGATCCGACGAGAACGATGGTCGAAGTCCGAGGGACAAGCCTTGTTTTTTCGGCGGTGCCGAATGCCGCCGCTTTCTTGCGCGTAGCCGAGACTCCTGAGATCGCCAGCCTCCGCAAGGAGATCGAACAACTCGCCGCTCAGCCATCGCCGGATCGACAAACGCTGATGAACAAGCAGAGACAATTGACCTGGCTGGAGTCTAAAAACGCAAACATCATTCTTTTAGATATTGCGACTAAAAAAGAAAAAATTCTTAAGGCCGACGGCCTTCTGAAAAGCACGCTCGCCTCGAGCGCCGACGGCCGCGAAGTCTATTTCGTCGGCGCCAGAGAAGCGGATACTGCCTCGAACGAGATTTATGCCGTGTCGCAGACAGCGGGCCCCAGGTCTTTGACGTCAGGACCGGGATTCAAAACCAATCCCATCGTCGTCCCCGGAGGGAAATATCTCATTTATTCGGTCCCAGCGCAGACGCCGTTTCCTAAGCCCGCTCCGACTGAGCCCACCTCGCGTCCGAGCGGAGGCGCTGCCACTGGGGCCCAAGGCGTTCAAACGCAGAGGCCGGCTCAGCCCCCAGCAGGCGGGCAATTCCGCGGCGCCGGTCCCCGGCAGCTTGCCGTTCTGAACCTTGCGGACGGAAAATCGACCACCCTGCCCGGAGCCCTGGCTCCGGCCGTCTCCGCCGACGGATCCGTCCTCGTCTTTCTCACCCAGTCGGGGAATGAAACGACCTTGAACCTCCTCAAGCTCAGCGAGCCGCTCACGCCCACGGCGCTTAAAAAAACGACGGAGCGGATCGGCTCCGTTGCCCCAGCGCCGGACGGCTCGGCCGTCGTCTTCGATATGACCTACACGAGGAACGGAGAAATTTTTTACATTAAGAGCGATGGGAAGGGCGAGGTCCGATTGAGCCGGGAGATCGAGCCCGACCGCGCCCCTCGTTTTCTGAACCAGAACCAGGTCCTGGCCGTCAAGGGTGAATCCCGCCACAGCCGGGCCTACATCTATGATCTCAAAAGCCTGACGAATTTCCGTATGTTTCACAATAACACCATCCGGACGCTGGCCCCCGAGTATGAATGGGTCGCCGACGCGGCCGGAACAAAGCTCCTCATCGGCGCCGAGCGCGACGGCGACACGATCACGCCCGACCGCGGCGTCTATCTGGTCGACCTGACGAAGAAAGTCACCATGGACGAGTTGCTGGCCAGGATCGAGAGCCAGCGGGCTTCGGAGAAGGGACTGCGCGCCAAGGCGGAAAAGATCTTTCGGCCGATCCATGACCTTGTCCAGACGGCCGTCGACAAAGTCTCGATCACGAAAATTTATGATTACGAGGAGGCGCTTTTCAACTTCGATTCTAAATCCATCGCTATGCCCGGCAACAAGCCGGCCGGCGATTATATTTTCAACATGCTGAAGTCCTTCGGCTACCAGCCCGAGTACCAATCGTTTGAGCCGCGTGGGACGAAAACGGCAAACATCTTAGCCAGGCTTGCCGGGACTGAGAATCCCGATATCATTTATGTCGCCAGCGGCCATTACGACTCCAACCCGCGCGGCCCGGGAGCGGACGACAACTCGTCGGCGACCGCCGTACTTCTGGAGACGGCCCGCGTCCTGGCCGAGAATCCCATGCCGTCGACTATAATTTTCGCCGCGTTCACGGGCGAAGAGGCGGGGCTTCTTGGAAGCCGGGAATTCGTCAGGCAAGCCCGGGAGAAAAAATGGCAGATCGCGGCAGACCTCAATAACGACATGATCGGCTGGACAAACGACCACCGGCTGGACAACACGGTCCGCTACGCCAGCGCCGGTATCCGCGACATCCAGCACGCGGCCGCCTTACTTTTCTCCAAGATGGTGACCTACGATACGCGCTACGTGAAGTCCACCGACGCCGTCTCCTTTTACGAGGCCTACGGCGACATCATCGGCGGGCTCGGCTCCTATCCCCTGCTCGGCAATCCTTACTACCATCAGCCGACCGACCTTCTTGAGACGGTCAACCACCAACTTTTAGTCGAGGCCGCAAAATTCAACATCGCCTCGATCATGATGCTGGCTTCAAGCCCGCTGCCGGTCAAGGACCTCAGGATCATCAGCCTCAAGAGCGATGCCGCCGAAATCAGCTGGACGCCCAGCCCGGAGAAAGGCGTGGTCTCGTATCTCATCGAATACGGGCCGGAAAAAAATCCGTCCGCTTCGAGCATGACGGTCGGCGAAGCCAAGGCTCGACTTCAGAATCTTCCGATCAAACGCGGCGAGAAACTGGCCGTTGCCGTCAAAGCCGTGAACGGTCGAGGCATTTCGAGCTGGGACTGGGCGCGGGCGATCGCGTCCATGACGAAATGAGTTTGACAGGGAGGGATCCATGAAAACATTCGTTTTTTTGCCGACGATGATTTTTCTCGGGGCGGTCCTCGGCGGACTCTCCATGCTCGTGGCTCAACAGAAGCTCACCGTCGAGCCGGACCCATCGTTCCGCGAAGACGCCGTCTCCAACCACCGCCATCCGGATGTGGACACGGATGTCTTCCTCTACATCAACCATTGGCGGAACTCTCTCCCCTCTACGGGTCACGGCGGGCTGATCGAGCGTGATATTCTCACCCCC
>Ga0209253_10002846_pt1 | contig 15277 bp, 13 predicted proteins | sample FrelakmetBRP12BR_FD_187145 | JGI IMG/M metagenome (GOLD analysis project Ga0209253, IMG submission 187145) | Freshwater lake sediment microbial communities from the University of Notre Dame, USA, for methane emissions studies - BRP12 BR (SPAdes)... | ecosystem: Environmental > Aquatic >...
GCGCAGGGGAATCGATTCCCGTCCCGGCTGCAGTTGCCCTGTATCCAGGAATATATGGAGTCGTTTCCGGACATCATCGGCCGCCACATGGGGTTCAGCTACTACTCCTATTCAGCCGGAGACTGCCTGCTGACGCACGACGATACCGATCAGGGGCAGCCGGTCGGAGGCCGGCGAGCACCGTTACGGCGAATCGCTTTGGTAAGTTATTTTCACGAGGAATGGCAGTCGGATTGGGGAGGGGAGCTGATCGTCTATGTCACCCGTTCGACCCACACGGCAGAGAAGCCGGCATTGTCCGTCACCCATTGTATCGAGCCGCGCCCGGGCTCCTTGGTCATGTTCACCGTGCCGCGGTTTCACCGCGTGTGCCGGGTCGATCAAACGGCCGGCCAACACCGGCGACTCTCTATCGCCGGCTGGTTCATGACGGAGCATCCCTAGCAGACTGTTGAAAAAGTCCTCCAGCAGCGTTCCCTGCCTCCGCCGAAGCCCTTCGCGCAGGCAGGTCGCGGCGCTCAGAGGCTCAACGTACGACACTCAGTACGCTTCGCCACTTCGCTTGCTGCGGCCTTGCTGGACGGCCATTTTGAACAGTCTGCGATAGATGTGAAAGAATTGGTGTGGGCTAGATTCTCACGGCGGTTATCGTACGGCTGGATGAAGCGAGGGATTACCCGAACCAGTCGACGTCGTTCGCCGCTTTTCCTTGATTCAGATTGAGTGTCGGAGGGGGATTCTGCAGCACATCGCGGATCAGCTGAATCAAGGCGGCTTTCTCAAACGGCTTTTGCAGGAATGGCAGCGTGCCCCGCTTGATGCCGTGGCTGGCGAGTTCCTTGTCCAGACTCCCCGACATCAGGATGATCTTGAGGCCTTTGCGAATCGTGGCGGCGCGCATGGCGAGCTCATGCCCATGGACATGGGGAAACTCATTAGAGCTGGATGCGAGCTGGAAGCCTGGAGGAGGGAGGATTAAGTCGGTCAGCAGTAGATCAATCGGTCCCTCATGTTTTGAGCAGATTTTCAGAGCGTCCGAGCTACCGTCTGCCTCAAGAATCGTAAACCCTTCAGGCTGCAGGAGTGCACGGCATAACCTGACGATCGACGGCTCGTCGTCGACGACCAGGATTGTCGCTGGCGATTGAGTTGATTGGCTATTGGAGTCCGTCTGATCCATAGGCATCAGCTACTGTATCGGATAACCCTAGCCTATTCTTGACCCTCAAAGAGTGCCAGTGAAAATGTGCTTTTGGCGTGGATAGATCGGGGTGGCCTAGGTGAAAGCACTGATGGTGTAGAAGGGGGTATCTGGACTAGGACGGAGGGGCTGAGGAGTCCTTCTATGTCCACCCTCCACCCCCTGGGCGGCCACTTCTGACCAGTCTTTCGGGATGTCGACCGGTCGGGCGTTCATAGTTCTGCCCTTGCACTCAGGCCATGAAGCTCAGTGCGGCAGAACGAGGCTAGGCGCAGGTAGTCGAGGCGTTATGGTCCCTGTTCCTGTTGGCGAGCGGTGGGGGGCGTGGCTATTGTTGGACTTGTGGGATTGCGCTGGATGAAGACGTCAACCTGCTGGCCGGCATAGACAGGAAACGGTGGACGATCAAATTGGTAGATGATCTGGAGCACGCGGGTATCAACCCGCTCCCTGTTGTCCCCCGTCAGAGACTTTTTAGGGACCACATAGGGCTCGATGCGGACGAACGTCAGCGGGATCTTCGTGCCGGCCATGGACTTGAGAGAGGCGACTCCCGATGCCTGTGGAGCAACCAGCGGGGCATTGACCTCATCGACGTCGGCGCGGACTTGGAGCCGCTGAGTATCGCCGAGTAATATGAGCGGCTCGCTCGCCCCCGGAGTAGCGTACTCCCCTGCTCGCACATTCACCTGCAGGATCGTTCCCTCGCGTGGAGCCCGAACCGTCAGCCGATCAAGGAGAATGGTGACTTCATCGCGCTGGGCGAACGCCTGTTTCAGATTGGCTTCGAGGCGCAGTTGAGTGCGTTTTGCCACTTCGAGGGCATACCACGTGCGCTGGAGATCGTCCTCGCTGACGGCGTGTTCACTATGCAGGGGTTTGAGGCGGCGCAACTGCGTTTCGAGGTCGCCGATACGGTATTTCTGCTCGTCGATCTGGGCCTGCAGCGGCGGGATTGCCGCATCCCGGGTCATCAGCTGGGCGCGCAGTTCCCGGTCGTCGAGTTGGAAGAGCGGGGCCTGGTCTTTTACCTGATCGCCGGCGGCCACGAACATTTTAGTAATCAAGCCGGCGACCGGTGGCGCGATGCGGACGTTCTCGTTGACGGCTTCGATGATGCCCGATGCCGCGACGGTCTGTACGTAAGGTGAGCGGGGCGGTTCTGAAATGGGTGTCGGCATCGGCTCAATTTTATTGGCGCCCATCAGAACCCAGGCTGCGAAGGCGATTCCGGCCAGAGCGATCCAGACACTGAAACGTTTGAGAATAATCATGCGGTGCCCTCTCTGGTAATCGCTTCGATGCTGACAATACGTCCATCCGTGAGGTTGGCCATACGGTCGCCGAAGTGAAAAATGCGGCTGTCGTGGGTGACGATGACGACACAGCGGTCCGGCGCGCGGCCCACCTCGCGTAACAGCTCCATGATTTTTTGTCCGTTTGGACCGTCGAGCGCCGCGGTCGGCTCATCACAGATGAGCAGGCGTGGTTCATTGACCAGTGCTCTGGCGATGGCCACTCGTTGCTGCTGCCCGCCGGAGAGATTCTTCGGCAGAAATTCCGCCCGGTCACCCAAGCCGACGCGATCAAGCATGGCCCGTGCCCGCCGCAGCGCTGCGGAGCGGCTGATCTTCTGGATCAGGAGCGGCACGGCGACATTCTCAGCTGCCGTCAATGCGGGCAGGAGATTGAATTGCTGATAGATGAAGCCCATGGTTTGGCCACGAAACGTCGTGCGCTTGCCAGCCGGCAGATCGCTCAACGGCACCCCAAGCACATCGATGTCGCCTTCATCAATGTCGAGAATTCCGGCAATGGCTGACAACAGCGTGGTTTTCCCACCGCCAGATTCGCCGACGAGCAAGAGCATCTCGCCCAGGTAAATGTCGAGATCAATGCCTCTGAGCACGGTCACTTTCGTGTCGCCGGTGCCGAAGGATTTCACGATACCGCGAAGTCTGACGGCTGCCGGTTGTGTCTGCAGTTCCGCTGGATGGTCCATCATGCTCACCGGAAGACAATCGCCGGCTCGAGCCGGGCGAGTTTGATGATGCTGATCAACGCTGAAAATGTGCAGATGGCCAGGAGCGCCACGAGTACGAGGAGTAGCAGTTGCCAGGTCTCGATGAAGGGCAATCCTCCGCTCCGTGCCGTGAAGAATCCGAACACCGTCGCGAGTCCGATGCCGACTCCATAGCCGGTGAGTCCCACAGTGAAGGCTTGCAAGAGAATCATTCGTGCGAGTGTGAAGGTTGAAGCTCCCATGGCTTTGAGTGCGCCGAATTGACGGAGGTTTTCCACGGTAAATAAGTAAAACGTTTGCCCGGCGATCGCCATGCCGACGATGAAACCCAGCAGAATCGTCGTGCCGAAGTTGATGCCGATTCCGGTATTCTTAAGAACCCATCCGATAGTCTTCCAGCCGAATTCTTCGGCGGTGAACGCGCCCAAGCCGGTCTGTTCATGGATGCGCTTGGTTACCTCTGCAACCGGGACTCCGTCTTTCGCTTTGGCCAGGACATAGGACAGGGTTCGGCGCTCACGAGGTATATACCGGATGGCCCGCTCATACGTGGTGTAGACAACGGGGATGTTCGTGAAACTCTTTTGAGTCTTGGCGATCGCGACTACGCGGGCCAGCTTGTCATTCAGCTCGAAGACTGTGCCGATCTTGATGACGTTCGGACCGCCCATCCGTTCAACCGCCCATTGATCGAGCACGACAGCATCGGGCTGCAACACATCTTCGAACCGGCCTTCCAGAACTTCAGCCGGCCGTCCGATCAGCGTCGAAGATTCCAACCCGGTGAGTGTGATCTGATGGTAATCCCCGTTGGAGAGTCGCGCGCGTAACAAGCCTTTATAGAGCGGGACGGCCCATTCTACGCCGGGCACGCTGCGGACGCGGTCCACGGCGGTGTCAGCGATCGGCTTCACTTCGTCGACTTGGGCGATGCCCGGATCCGTGACCCAGATCGGCACGTTGAGATTGCTGACGCTGGATTGGGACCAGATCATGAGACCCCAGAAGATCGAACCCTGCTGGACAATGAGCATGACGGCGAAGGTCAAGCCGCAGAGCAGCATGAGGTATTTGGCGCGATCGCCGAACAGCATTTTGAGCGCCACATAGTTCATGCCGGATCCTTTGCATCGGGCTCCGGATGATCGGGGGGATAAGCAATCACCTGGGGTGGTTGTGGCAGGGTCACCTGGTCGTGGCGATGGAAAAAGTATGTGCAGAGTCGGGCGATGGGACAGCCACGGTCCAGTGCCATGGTCCAGAAACGGCGAACATGTCGACCATCGGTCAGCTGATCCTCATCCATCAGTCGGAAGGGTCCGGGGAATGCCTTGTTAAAGGTAATGCCCCGCGCAGCCAGACGCTCAGCCAGTCCTTCGGTCAGATACTCCAACACATCGCCGCACCAGGACAGCCGCTTGCCGTCTTTCGTCTGTTCGCCGGATGGCAGGATTTCCGCCTGCCGCTCGGTAAAGTACTCTTCGATAGTTCGGCTGAGTTGCTCAGGAGTCATGGGACGGTGCTGCTTCATGGAGATGGCATAGAGCAGGGACAGTGCCATCTTGGTGGGAGCGGGAGTGGTTGGCCTATAAGGATCTGATAAAATAAGAAAAATTGCGAGAATAAATTGAGAGAGCTGTTACTAGATCAATGTGACATGTGCCGAAGGATTGGCAGTGCGGGAGAGTTGCTGCCGATATGTGGGCAGATTATTCTCCTTCGCCGCATGCCCTATCGAGTGCTACGGGGTATGCAGGCGAGGAGAACCCTTCGTAGCCGAAGTGGCTACTTCGGCGGAGTAGGCTGCTGCGGGGCGCTTCATTTCTTGCGGCGCGCGGGTCGGGTGATTCCGAGCTTTTTCATCCGATGTTGCAGAGTCGAGCGCTTCATCCCGAGGCGTGCGGCTGCGCCCTGCTTTCCGGCCAGGACCCAGTTGGTCTGGCTGAGTGCCTGGATGATATGGGTGCGTTCTGCGTCTGCCAACGTGCGTGGGGATTCTTTTCCGTCGGCATGGCTTGGCAGCGGATTCGACTCATCGATGACCAGGACTGGACCCTGGCTGACGATCACAGCCCGTTCGATGAGGTGCTCAAGCTCGCGCACATTTCCGGGCCAGTCGTATACGCCAAGCGCTTTCAGCGTGCTACTGCTGATGCGGGTAATGGTCTTGTGATGTCGTCCGCTGTATTTTTTCACAAAGTGCCGTGCGAGCATCGGGATATCCTCGCGGCGTTCTCGGAGCGGGGGAATGCGAACCGGGAACACGTTCAGCCGGTAAAAGAGATCGGATCTGAAGAGGCCTTTCTTGATGGCGTGCTCCACATCCACGTTGGTCGCGGCGAGGACGCGGACATTCAGCTTGATGGGGTGTGAGCCACCGACGCGTTCCAACTCCTGCGCTTCGAGCACCCGCAGAAATTTCGCCTGGAGATCGATCGGGAGTTCGCCGATTTCGTCTAGAAAGATCGTGCCTCCGTTCGCGAGTTCGAAGCGGCCGATCTTGCGTGCCGCCGCATTGGTGAAGGCGCCCTTCTCATGGCCGAAGAGTTCTGATTCGATCAGCGTCGGCGGCAGTGCGGCGCAGTTGACCGTGATCAACGGCTTGTCCTTTCGCGGCGACAGGCGATGGATGGCTTGAGCGACCAGTTCTTTCCCCGTGCCTGTTTCTCCGGTGATGAGCACTGTGGAATCGGTCGGCGCCACTTGCTCGATCGCTTTCAGTGTTTTCTGCAGCGCGGGGCTCTCCCCGACCAGTTGGTTGAAATCGACCGATGCCGTCATCTCATCGCGGAGGTAGACATTCTCCTGTTCGAGTTGCTCCTTCAATGCACGGATTTCATCGTAGGCCGTGATGTTGGCGATGGCCTGGGAGAGGTGAAATCCGATCTGTTCGGCGAATGCCAGATCCCGTTCGGAAAAGGCATTGCGGCGTCGGTTGCCGATCGCGAGAAAGCCATACGGTGTCCCACGCACGATCAGGGGGCAGAGCATGCAGGAGAGGATGCCGACTGATTCGATATAGGCCCGCTCCGGAAAGCGCGTGTGATTGTGGCCTGTCATGAGGAGCGGTTTTCCGATGGCCATCATCTCAGCGGGAGCCATCTGTTCAAAGGGAAACCGGCGGAGCTGGGCGAGATCGATCTCGACCCCGTCGCGATAGACGATCTCGAACCAGGGACCCTGTGGCAAGTGAACGAATCGGACCAGTCCGGTCATGTCCTGGCGGATGACGCGATGCAGCACCTCCTTCACCACCGGCATGAGTTCTTCGATGGTCATCGTGCCGACCACGACACGGCTGTTGATCGTCATCAGCGCGTCACGTTCTTCGGCTGCCAGGACGTTCTGGAGGACCGGTCCCAACCGGCTTCCGAGCTTTTCAAGAAAGATGCGGTCTGCTTCGGTAAATGCATGGACTCGGTCGATGGCGATGGTTGCGATGATCGCGATCGTACGAGCGGGCTGATCTTCTCGTGTGGGTGCGAGAGTGATCGGGGCCGCGAGCACCGAAGCGGTTTGAAATGGAGCGGCCTTCAGCACGACGGTTTCCGCCCAGGAAGAACCGGCCAAGTCATGCTCCAGAATGGCGCGGCCTTGCCGGACGACTGCCTCTTTGATAGTACCTTCTGCCGGCAGTTGTCCGATGCGGTAGCCAGGAGAGTCGGGGTTTGTCAGGAGGTTTGAGACTGGGGCGAAGGTTTTGGCGGCTTCACTATAAAGGTAGAAGCCGACGAGGTCGCTATTGAGCGTTTTGAGTAACTCCTGAAGTAATGTGCGATCGAACTCCCGGAGTCCCTTGCTGGCGAGGAGCGCTGAGATGATTCGCAGTGAGTCGTCCTGTGGCGAGAGAGTGCCCATATGTGGGCACTGTAGCATGGTGGGAGAATGTTAGGGAAGGCACGGTGAGAGACGCGCGACTATTCCGGGGCTGAGCGGGTCTTGAGCGCGTCCAAGCGTTTCTTGTCCAGGCTCACATGAAGCGATTTCTCTTGTGTGACGGTCACGGCGCCTGGTGCCTGGCCCTTCGCCTTCTTGACCCACTTCCGGCGCGTGTAGATCACGTCGCCTTTGCCGCTCTTCTTGAGATCGCTATAGAGCAAGGCCAGCGTGGCGGCGTCCCGGATGGTTTCCGGCGGCGGGTCATTGCCTTTTTCCAGGCGCACGACTACATGCGATCCCGGTGTGCCGCGAGCATGGAGCCAGAGATCGTCGCTCTTGGCGAGGCCAAAGGTCAGTTCGTCGTTCTCCCTGGCGTTGCGTCCCACGAAGATCGGGAGGCCGTCCGAGGAGGTGAAGCGGCGGAACGGGCCGCGTCGTTCGTCCGGTCGATCACTCGATTGTGATCGAGTCGGTCGCCGGGTCGGCGCGTCGGCTGCCGGCCTGGCCGGTGCCGGCTGCCAGGTTCCTTGTTCGATGGAGTGTAGTTCCCGGCGGAGCGCATTCATTTCAGCTTCTCCCTGTGCAATCCGAGGGAGCAACTCGCGCTCAGCCGTCGCGTGTTTCCGTTGTTTGCGAAAGTAGTCGTCCATATTGCCTTGAGCCGATTTCGTCGGGTCGAGGGGGATCGTAAGTTGCGGCAGAGCCTCATCGAAGTAGTCGACGACGACGATCGACTCCAGCCCCTTTTTGATCGTGCTCAGGTTGGCTTTGAGCAATTCTCCGTAACGGGCATAGTTCTTATACTTGTCTGCTTTGGCGAGATCGCTCCGCCAGGCCTCCACACGTCGTCCCTGCTTCTTGATCGCTTTTCTGATCTGGTGTGCGCGGGCTTCTCTGGCGGCGGCTGTGCTATCCGTCGATTCTTTCTCGTCATAGTACGATTCAATTGCAGCGGACAAGCCGAAGGACGCCTGGGCCTCTGCCGCGAAACGGGTGTCCTGCTCCCGTGGTCCGGCGCCGGCTGAAAGAACCGGCGGTTGGTATGGTTTGCCATACATGTCTGTTGAGCGATTCAGATCTCTCAGCACGCGTTCTTCGGAATCAAGCACCAGGAAATTGGCGGCGTTGCCGGTCAATTCGGCGATCAGGCGTTGCGGGCCAGCTTTGCTCGTCAATAACAGCGAGACGATCCGGTCCCGGCCTTCCTGTCGAAGATCGTCGATGCGCGCGCCGTGGAGATGAGCCCGGAGATATTGGCAAAAAGCCGGTGGAGTCGGGGGATTCTGTAACGCACGAGCGACCAGATGAATTCGAGTCGATGCGGGATGGGCTGAAAGCAGCAGCCGATGCGTATGTCCCGGCGTTCGGATTTCCAGCACGATCGTTCGTGGCGTAGGTTGGTAGGCTTTCTGGATCCAGCCTCCGATCAGCGCCGGGGCCAGTTCCGCCATCACTCGAGTAATTTCTGTTGTTGTCAGTGCCATGGTTTGTCTCGGTCACGCCACTGTCGGATTGAGAGGCGACACCGGTCTTTCTCCATTTGTGTCGCATGGGGCCAATTCGGTCACATTTCCTCCACCGCGGCCGTTTTTCGACTGCGCACACTCTACGATTCGACGCGGAAACCCGCAAGAGCGTGAGGATGGGCTGACTGGCATCCGGCTTGCTCTATTCATGGGCAAGCAGGATTTCAGCAAGCTGCTAGGCTCTGTATAGCGGCTGTGCGGAATCTGCGAAGCAGTATGCGTCATCTGTGATGTGGAGGATGCTATGAAGTGCACCAGATGCGAAGGTCTCATGGTGGTCGATAATCTGGTCGATTTGCAGGAAAGCTGTGTGCCGATGTGGATGCGCGGCATGCGCTGTGTGTCCTGCGGCAATATCGTGGACCCGTTGATTCTGCGTCATCGCATGATTCAGAAATCCGGAGCGATGAAGCTCCTGAAGCCGGGCGTGCTGGTGCCGGAGTTCGCAGGACATCTGAAGGCCACCGCCTGAACGGTTGGTGTAGGGCCTTCGCCACAATCTGAGCGCGTTGACCGCAGCCCGAACGCACTCATGGGATTTTCCTCTGCCGTGCCTGAACGTTTCTTGCCTCGGTTCCTCCTTGCAGGCCTGTCCTTCCTACGTTACAGTCTCCCTCATTTCACACGGTTGTTACGGGAGGCGGAAGGTGCTGCTATTCGATTCCCCATCGCTCATCGCCCTGAATCTTGAACTTCGACTGTCCATGCGGAAGCTGCTCCAGGATCTCTGCCGGGAGTTGCAGGACGATTACGCTGAACTGGCATCCCAGCTCGCGTTTCCGACGGACTATCTTCAATTCCTCAGTCGCACGTTGAACGCCGAGGACTTGTCCAATTGGAAAGTGGTCGGATGGATCGAGTCGCTGAACGATTTTGTGTACTTCCTGGACATTTGGCAGCAGTGGCGAGGAGAGTCAGACCGCCGGGAGTTTGCCGAGCAGCTGTTTGCCGAGTGTCAGGAAAAATTTTTCGAAAACAGTTATCTCGACGAACTGTTTCCCAAAGGCAAGCCGCATGTCAGCGGCCTGGATGGGCGGCTCTCGCGTCTCTGCAAGCGATTGGCTCAGGACATTGCGCAAGAGGCCCTGTGGCTCGATCCCGCCGCCGCGGCAGCCTGGTGCCGTACGCGCAAGGTGTTGCAGTGGAACGTGCCGGGCAGTCTTGCGCAGAACTTTGAGAAAGCGGAGGAGGCCGGCGCCGTGCCTCTTGGAGTGGCGGGGGATCAATGCGAGGCCCCGCCTTCATTGAAGCGCCTCCTGACGAGCGCTGCCGGTCGAATGGCTTTTCGTGTCGATGCCTCGGGGATTGCCGTAAAAATCGGGCGTAAGCTCGCGCCGATTTGGTCTGTCACCGACGGGCAGAGTCAGTGGCATTGGGCGGTGCGTCCCACGGCCGAAGTGCTCTGTACCTCATACGGCGCGGTGACAGTCGGTTCCACCCTGGTCTATGGGAAGGATCGTCAGCCGAGGAAGGTGGTGCCGACAGACCCGAAGCAGGCAGCCCGCATCCGGCGGGCCTGGGAAACGATTCAGACTGCGTGGCCCGAGGGGCATGAGGTTCTGGCGCTGTTGACCTCGCGGATTACTCCGCTCAACGCCAAGGGTGTAGTCAGCTTCAGCTACCGCCATCGCCCCGGTCTCTCTTTCATCAACTGTTTCGACCGTGACAATCTCGATCTCATCGACGATCTGATTCACGAGAACAGTCACCATCACTTGAATCTGTTGCTGCGCAAGCACGTCATGTATCACGGCGATCGCAATCAGCAGATCTTTTACTCGCCATGGCGTCGAAGCTTGCGCCCGTTGCGCGGGATTCTGCACGCAACCTTTACCTTCACGATGGGAGCGCTGTTGTTCGAGCGGCTCTCGGCGTGGGCCGAGACGAAGCAGGGAATGAAGCAGTGGAAAGCGGCTGGATTAACACAACGAGATCTCATGCGGGCGCGGTTCCGCTGTCTTGAGGAGATTGAATCCGTCCGCTACTCGATTCAAGATCTGGAATATGCAGGCGGTCACCTGAAGTGGCTGACCGGCTCAGGCGCGCGCTTGGTCCGGCAGTTGGAGGAGCAAATCGGGAATGCCGAAGCGCGCATCCTCCGCCACCGGGAAACCGTTCTGCGTTCCACGTTCGGTCCCGCACTTCGGCGCCACATCAAAGAGCTTCAACAAGCCCGCCAAGTCTTCGGGCCGGTGCGGCTGAGCGAGGCGTGATGATCGCGTTATTGCCTGATAGGGCTGGCGTGCTTCGTCACCCAGTCTGAGAAGATGTCACGCGAAAGTTGTCCTGCTGCGAGGTCGAGGACGAGACGTTCCTGTTCGTCAACCTGCGCCTGGAGCTCATATCCATTCATCAACAGGAAGACTTCCATGGCAGCATGCCCCACTCGCTTATTTCCATCGATAAAAGGATGGTTGAGCACGAGAGAGAAGCAGAGGGCTGCGGCTTTTGATGGGAGATTGGGATAGAGGTCCTTTCCCCCGAAACTTTGGCGTGGCTGAGCGAGGGCGGACTCAAGGACGTTAAGGTCTCGAATTCCACCAGAGCCACCCCACCGGTCTATGACAGATTGGTGAAGCTCAAGCACCTCAGCAACAGTGAGATATCGAGTCACGCGAGACGGCGATAGAGTTCGGCGTTTTTTGCTAGTACCCTGGCGGCAGCGGCACGGAATGCGTCATCAGGTTGGCCGATGAAGTCGTTGATGCCAAGGCGCACCATTTGCTCGATGGTGAGGCCTTCGCGCTCGCCGAGTGCTTTCAGCCGCCGCATTTCTTCATCTGAAAGGGAGATCGTGAGCGTTGCCATGATCGGTTCCTTCGCTTAGGATGCTGCATCTCGTAATGAAATCAGTATAGGGGAAAGAACTTCTGAGGGCAAACCCTTGAGGCGAACCTGCCATCATGTGAAGGAGCTCCACGAAGTCGGCCAAACTTACCGGACGGCGGGTGGTTGAACGAGAACCGTTCCAGGCATTGTTGCCTTTCCCGCCGGGAAGCCGTCCTTCGCTCCACGTTCGGCACGGTTCTTCGGCGCCACATCAAAGAGAGTTTCAACAGGCGCGCCAAGCCTTGGACCGGTACAGTTGAGCAAGGTCTAGCCGGTGAAGAAGTAAGGACGATCTCTATGGTTCGACTATAATATCTACAAACGCCGGTAGGCTGTCCGCGCCTTTCTTATCCGTCACCCTGAGCTTGAATCGATAGATGCGCGGCTCGGAGACGTGCGGGGCTTGGAAGGAGGCTTCGGGTCCGTTCACATCCAGGAGCGGCACTTTGCTGCCGCGGATCTGGCTCCATGAGTAATACAGCGCTTCGCCTTCCGGGTCACGGCTGTTCAACCCGCTCAGCTTCACTTTCGTTCCGGCCTTCACTGTCTTATTTCTGCCTGCATCGGCCACCGGCGGTTCATTCGGTTCGTCGTTCACGGTCACATTGATGTCGAGCGACGCCTGCTTGCCGCGATTGGTCACGGTCAGGATTGTCTTGCCGTTGCCGACGATCTGCAGCATCCCACTACTCAGAACCTTAATGACGGCAGGGTTAGCACTCTGGTAGCTCGTGCCGCTGGCCGGTGAGGCGAGCGGCCGTACGACCCCGTCGGCGAACTCGCCGACGACGGGGAGTTCGAAGACCTTGCCCATCGAATCGACATGGCCGAACGCCGATGATTGCCCCGTGCGTCCCAGTTGCAGCGGCTTGTCCGTCTCGAAGTCGATCGTCTGTAGCGCCGCTTCCGGCTCGATCTTCACAATGACTTCGTCGAATACGGTGCGAGTTCCCAAACGTCCGCGTGATATTTCTGCGACGGCCAGCAGGCGCATTGGCCCCACCGCTTCTTTCGGGATCTTCAGTGCACCGCCGAACGGCGGGGTCTGGTCGGAGCCTGACGAGAGGGCGGCTATTGCGACGACCGGGGCGCTGGAGATGCTGTCTTTCTGAGAGAACCGATCATCGCTCAGCTTGTCTTGTTGGGGCATGATCGAAGCGTCGGAGTCGTCCTGTTGCACAAGGGTCTCGGCCAGTTCTCCGTACCAGTAGTAGCGTACCTTGACGATGCCGCTGTCCGCGCCGAGATCGACTTTGGCTGTGATGGCTTGACCGGATTTCATCGTGGCGCCGTCGGCGGGGGATAGAATTTTGAAGGCCCAGGCCTGTCCTGACTGTGCGTTGATGAGCATGATGAGCGCGAAGAATGAGACGGCCAGTCCGCTCGTTTCACGTTTCACGTCTAACATCTCACGCCGCACAGTTACCTCGTGAGGTGGAAGGGTACATCCGTCAGGACGACGCGATCCTTAAACAACAGCGCCGCCTTGAGCATCAAGGCACGCTGATTGTGCAGAATGTTTTGCCACCAGCGAGCCGGAAGAATTTCCGGGATCACGACAGTAACCCAAGTATCCGGTTCCTTTTGCAGTATTTCCTCAATGTAGTCGAGCAGGGATCCAAGAACGGAGCGGTACGGTGAGGGGAGGGCAATGAGATGCACCCCGCAGCCCCATTGGGCCCATTGGATTTCAATCTTGGCGGTTTCTTCGGGGTCGAGATCCACGAGGACGGCACGTACTTCTCCTGGGCGGCTGCGTGCATAGTCCACGGCACGGACGACAGCGCGGTTGACGCCACTGATGGGCAGCACCACGATATTGCGCCGAGGCATGGGAGGCCGGGCTCCCCGGCGGTCCAGGGTAACTTGCTCCGACACGGCTTTGTAGTGTGAACGGATGCCGCGGAACATCAAGATGAAGAGTGGGATCAATACGATCGAGATCCAGGCGCCGTGCGAGAACTTGGTGCTGGCAATGATGAGCGTGGCGATGGCGGTAGTGACGGCGCCGACACCATTGATGGTAAGTTTCATTTTCCAATGGGGCCCCCGCTTGATGAGCCAGCGTCGGACCATCCCGGCCTGTGACAGAGTAAAGGAGAGGAATACGCCGACGGCGTATAGCGGAATTAAGGCGTGGGTGTCGCCTTGAAACAGGATGATCAGCAACCCGGACAGCACACCTAAGATGATAACGCCGTTCGAAAACACCAGGCGGTCGCCCATGACGGCCATTTGATGCGGCATGAAGCTATCGCGCGCAAGTAGCGATGCCAGGCGAGGAAAGCCGGCGAAGGCGCTGTTGGCAGCAAGAATCAGGATCATCATCGTGGTGACTTGCACCAAATAATAGAGCGTGCCATCGCCGAACGTGGCATGGGCTACTTGTGAGATTACGGTTTCATCTGCTTTCGGGATGACGCCGAGCTGATAGGCCAGGGTGCTGATTCCCATAAACAACGTGCCCAAGACGGCGGCCATTACCACCATCGTGATGGCGGCATTCCTCGGTTCGGGAGCCCGGAATGCGGAGACCCCGTTTGAGATGACTTCGACGCCGGTGAGCGCGGTACAACCCGACGAGAAGGCGCGAAGGAGCAAGAAGAGTGAGATCGTTTCTACGGCGGTTTGGCCGGCCTGGCTCTGGGCTTCGACCGGAGGCATATGACCGGACAGAAGTTGACCCGCTCCAATCCCGATCATAAGCAATAAGGTTCCGATGAACAGGTAGGTGGGGACGGCAAAGACTTTTCCGGACTCGCGCACGCCCCGGAGGTTGACCAGGAGGACGACGAAGATGGCAAACACACCTAATGCAGTTCTGTGCGGAAAGAGAATCGGGAATGCGGAGGTAATGGCGGCAATTCCGGCGGCCACGCTGACGGCGACGGTCAGGACGTAATCGATCATGAGCGAAGCGGCTGCAGTCAATCCCGGCCACTCGCCCAGATTGGATTTTGAAACGATATACGACCCTCCGCCTCCGGGATACTCGAAGATGATCTGTGAGTACGACAGAGTCAAAATCGCGAGCAGAAGCACGATCATGAAACTGATGGGGATGGAAAGATGGGCCAAGGCGATGCTTGCAGGTACTAAGACGAGGAGAATTTCTTCGGTCGCGTAGGCGACGGACGAGAGGGCGTCCGATGAAAACACCGCCAGTGCGAGGGTTTTAGAGAGCCGTTCGTGCGCTGCTTGCGCAGTCTTCAGCGGGTCGCCGACCAACCAGCGTTTCCAAAGCATGTTTCATTATCGCACAACCGGGAGGAGGAAGGAAAAGATGAGGGCCTAGGCCTAAATACCCGAACTCTCTCCCCGGTAGATGCCATCCCCCACTAGATGATTTGGGACATGGAATGACAGACGGATTAACCGACATCTGGCGAGTAGCTTGCCCTAGATCAGGGGGGCGACTGAGTCCTTTCCCTTGAACCGGGGAGCAGCATCGACCATCTGAATCGCGATGTTGTTATCACGCTATAGTGCGCAATTGGGCGCGTTCAGCATCGATGGCCGCGACTGTCCAAAGGGGTTGACATAGACTTTTCAGTTGAGTATCGTGCGGCTTCTCTGAGGTGGATCAGGCGATTTCGTCTGTAAGGCAACGGTCTTTTATACACGCATCGTGTGTATTTCGTTTCTCGATTTTTTCTACATAGCCCACCATAAATAACAAGGAGGCCGGTCCATGTTATCTCACAAGCCACGGGTTTGTGTGCCTACCCGTATGCTTGGCGACATGGAAGCGGTAGCCACGATCAGTGTCGTTGAGTTCTCCGGTTCCGAGACGATTGATGCCTTTATCCCCTCGGCAGG
>Ga0209253_10002847_pt1 | contig 15273 bp, 17 predicted proteins | sample FrelakmetBRP12BR_FD_187145 | JGI IMG/M metagenome (GOLD analysis project Ga0209253, IMG submission 187145) | Freshwater lake sediment microbial communities from the University of Notre Dame, USA, for methane emissions studies - BRP12 BR (SPAdes)... | ecosystem: Environmental > Aquatic >...
ATGGTTGCCCGGTGGCACGACCATCTCCACGATCTCGCGACGGCGTCTCGTGCATAACGCGGGCTAACCCGGTGTATAGGGCTGCTATGATATCATCGCCGTCACCGGGAGCGATCGAGGTTGCATCGCTTACCGCGTGAGGTGGGACCGGGCAGCTTGTGCGCGCACTTTTTGTCACAGGCTACCTGCTGGAGGGCCCTGATCTACTCACGGCGACCCGTGCCGGTCAGGCCGAAGAGGAATGGACCGGCGTCTACTGGCAGTTCCTTCCGGCTGGTTAGGGATGAGGGCTTTCAGGGAATCTTGCAAACAGAACCGTATTCTCTCTTGAATATTTCCCGCTGGTTTGAGAAATTCTAGGCGCAACGAATGCGGTGGTCCCAGATTGAATTCCACTGGGAGCGGGTGTGGCCCAGAGTGAGCGCGGACGAGAACCGTGCATGGGGGGATCGCGATGGCAGAATCTCCACAGAAGCAGGTGCGGTTAGAAAAGGACTTCTTGCTGGACATGGTGAAGCGGGGGTACATGCAGCCGTGGTATTGCCTGAAGTGCAACGCCTGCTATCTGTCGGGAAGGGCACCCAGCGAGTGCGCCTGTGGAGGCAGGGAGTTCGAAGGCGGACCGAACGAGTAATGAGGCGGGAGGTGCCGGGAATGGGAGAAGGGCTGACGGATTTCTGCAAACGATACCAGGTTGAGATCGGTGAGGAACCGCAGTTACTTCCTCATTCCTGTCAGAGCTGGCTTCTCACGGATATGGCAGGGAAGCGATGGGTGGCGAAGGCCAAAGGGCCGGAGGAGACGATCCCGGAACGGCTCAAGAACTTCGCCGTTCTCTACCCACCCTTCCTGTACCCGCAGCCTGCCTCTCAACCCTATGACCCCTATCTCCTGTACCCGTATATCGAGGGAACGGTGCTGGCGGACGGACCCTTCGAGGAAGGGGAGATCATCGATCGGGTGATGGAGATAATCGGAAGGATACAAGCGCTCATGCGGTCGCTGAACCTTGCACCCCATTACCAGCAAACCTTGCGATCACAAGAGCCGAGGCAAGAAGGCCTGATGGACAGCCGATTCAGCCTCGGCTGGCTCCAAGCCATGAATGACCAGCAGAAACGAGGCCGACACCGGGAGATCGCCGAATCCTTCCAGTGGACGGAAGCGCGGCTGCAGGAATGGTGTGGCGCGCTGCAGTCCCGGGGGGTATGGGCACAGGCGCCTCTCACCGCGTACCGGGAGCAGATTCAGAAGAACTTCTCCATGCATGTGCCGGTGGTGGGAAGCAACCTGTGCCACACCGCGATGCAACCTGAACATCTTCTCCTATGCCCTGGCGGTCAGATGGGGGTTCTCGGCTGGCACATCGAGCCGCGTCCGCGGTTCTACATGGTGTATACCTATCTCATCTGGAGTCTCCTCCATTCAAGACGAGCGGACGGGAGGGAATACTATCGGACATTGCTTGCCAAGAACAGCAATACCTCCTTCTATGAAGAGCATCATCGAGTGTTCGCTCTCTGTCTCCTCGAACAGGTGGCGAGATCCTGCCGAGAGCAGACGACCGATGGTTTTCGGCCGAGCGAGCAACGCCTGGAGGAGGCCGAGCACCTCTTCAGGGAGTGCGTTGAGAATCTGGCGAAGAAGGAGAAGAAGACGGCTGAGTTTCTGAAGCACTGAGGCCTGGGGAATAGGGATGCCTGCAGTGCAGGAAGATGGGGGAGCGAGCACGTGGACGAGTGGGCCCGGGAAACCTGATCAGGGCTGGCCTCGGACCCGAACGGCCCGGTCTCCATCGCGACACGGTCCGCCGGGTACACGACTGACTCTCGGCACCCTTCGGGTTTGAGAGTCACTGGCCCGATTCGATCGGTACCGCAAGCGCGGCAAACTGGTGGGTGGCGCCGAGGGAGGGCTTCCGTCTTCGATGCCTCTTGGGATCTCAAGGAGCCCGTAAAAGAAAAGGCCGGTCTCAGGGAGACCGGCCCTTCAAATGAAATGGCGGGAGCGACGAGACTCGAACTCGCGACCTCCGGCGTGACAGGCCGGCGTTCTAACCAAACTGAACTACGCCCCCGGTGCAAGCAGTTTCATTCAGACCTTAGCGATTCACACATACCTCACTGAGTCTCTTCTGTCAAGAGGCTCCGGCCTCAAATTTCGGAAAGGAAGAGAACAGCCCATCCCGTGCAGGGCAGCCCCCGCCGTCACTTCCTTCGCATTCTCTTGATTCCCCGCGGAAAACCATTTATAAGGAACGGCAACCCGGCCAGCTTTGTGGAATAATTCATGGAACCGACTATCATCCGGCGTAATCAACACCCTATCTCTCGAAAGCTCATGCCCCAGGAGGTGCTGAAGGTCCTCTATCGCCTGCACCGAGCCGGCCATATCGCTTACCTATGCGGCGGCGGAGTCCGAGACCTCTTCCTGTCAAGGAGCGCCGGCGACTTCGATGTCGCCACCGACGCGGAGCCGAGACGACTGAAGGCGGTCTTTGCCAACTGTCGCCTCGTAGGCAGGAGATTTCAGATCGCCCACATGCTGTTCAAGGGCGGGAAGATCATCGAAGTCTCAACCTTCCGGAAAAAGTCCGAAGAGGAGGAGGATGGGGGGGAAACGAGGGAAAGTCTCCTGATCAAGCGGGACAACACCTTCGGCACACCGGCAGAAGATGCCTTCCGTCGAGACTTCACTATTAATGCTCTCTACTACAACATTGCCGACTACACCGTGATCGACTACGTGGGCGGGCGGGCAGATCTCGAGGCACGCCTGGTCCGCAGCATCGGCGACCCGGACGTTCGGTTTCAGGAGGACCCCATTCGCATTCTTCGGGGGATCCGTCTGGCAGCGTGCCTCGATTTCCGGGTGGAGGCGAACACTTGGGAGGCGATGATCCGGCAGCGTCACCACCTGCTGGAATGCGCTGTTTCGAGATCCCGTGAGGAGATCATGAAGATGCTCCAGCGGGGCAACACGCGACGGGCCTTCGGCATGCTCGTGCAGACCGGTATTCTCGAGATTCTCTTACCTCGGCTCCATGAGTTTCTCAGTTCCTTTCAGGATGAGCCCGAACCACTCTGGAGATACCTTGAGACCCTTGATGACCTGCGAATCAGCAGGGGGAGCTTTTCTGACTCTGTGCTCCTGGCCACACTCAGCGCTGCGCCCGTCGCCATTTTTCTCCAGGCCGCCTCCCCTGGTGACGAGGTCGGACGAGCCATCCACGGCTTCCTTGAGGAGATCTTCAGACCCCTTGCCGTGCCCCGTTTAGTCCGCAGTCACGCTACCCTCCTTCATCTCGCCCTCCGGCATATGCTTGCAGCGGGGCGGCGGCGAAAAAGGAGCCTTCGAAAAAGCCCGCTATTTCAGGACGCCCTGAAATTCCTGGAGGTCTACTGTCGAACCACGAACGAGGCCTGGAAAGCCCTGGAACACTGGCGGCACCCATCACACCAGCCTCGGCAGCGAAGGACGCGGAAGACGGCACTGTCTACGCCAGAGGGGACGTCTTCGTGAGGAGGACCGGCATCTTCTATCATCCCAGCTTCAGCCGAAGGAGCTATCTCACAAGGGGCGCCAGACTCGAGGATTTCCCTCAGGCCCTCAACCCGCTGCTGGCACGCGAGAACGTGTTCCTCTATGAATCCCCTGCCATAGAGGAGCACTGGATTCTCAAGGTTCACACCCCCGAGCTGATTCAGGGTGTGGATGCCGATCCGCTTTGCTCCACGGCCAGACACTCCGTGGGTGGCGTCGTCCTTGCCGGAGAAAAGATCTGCACCGGGGAGATCACCAACGCCTTCGCCTTCATTGGTGCAGGCGGCCATCACTCAGGCCGGGATTTCTTTGGGGGGTTCTGCTGCTTCAACGACGTGGTTATCGCCATGACCTACCTCCGGGAGGTCCATGGGGTCAAACGGTTCGCGATCCTGGACACTGACGCCCATCACGGCGACGGCACGCGAGCCCTGGTCTGGAACGACCCGGATGTGCTCCACGTCTGCTTCTGCACTACCGATCGTGTTTCGGCGGACGGTACCAAGGTTGACGTGTCAGCGCCGGGCGGCTTTTGGGGATGGAGGGTTGGGAGGGATGGACAGGTTGATCCCGACACCCTGTACGCCGAGAAGGTGGTGGCGGAGTTCGAGCCCAGAGTCCGAACATTCAAACCGGAGTTAGTCTTCTGGTATTTCGGGTTCGACACCCACGAGGGCGACTACGGAAGCCTCGGTCTTAGCAAGCGCTGCTATCTCGAGATTGCCCGGTTCATGAAAGCCATCGCTCAGGAGGTCGCCGACGGCCGTCTCGAGGTAGTGCTGGGAGGTGGCTCGCACACAGACATCGCCACGAGGGTGATCCCGCCGATCATCGGGATTCTTGCCGAGTAGGACCGAATCGCCGCCCCGGATCGATTATGAGGGGATGCGGCGGATGCCGGGAGTCCTTTCCGGATAATGTGTCCCTGTTCGGAGAGACCTCACAAGTCTTGCACTGTTCTTGCATGCCTTAGCCGGTTGCTGAAATACCCGGAACCCACCTCATGCTTACCCTGATTTTGCCTGGAAGTGGGCGAGACCGGGTGATCTACTCGGCAAGTCTGCATAGTCGCGCCATGAATAAGATCGGGGCGGTCCGCCCCTCGTGCAGAGCGATGGTATAATGTTCGGGAGGCATTCCTAGCGGAAGAGGAGTAAGAGGTGACTCCAGATGCGACTTGCCTCGCAGATCACCCCGCCTCGTCTGGCAGCCTCCCTGGTGAACGGGAGAGAGATTTTTCAGCAACCTGCCAGGGCGAGGACAAGGCAAGGAGGATTCTGCCTCACGCCCTTGGAGCGTCTCGGATCGTGACAATGAGGCGTTCCGAAACCGTGAGACGGAGGTGAGCCGTGAGGGATGTTCCCGAACTCTGCAAGTCCTGCAAGTACTCGATCATGATCGGCTACGGCGTTCGTTGTCGCAAGAAAACCCACGTGCGCTACCGGATGGGTGAGATCGTCTGCGCGCGCTATCGCAAGGCCAAACGATTTGTTGATCCCGCCGGGACGGAAGAAAGTTCGGGTGCACTCCGGCCGATGTGAGCAGGGGCAAGGTTCAAATCATCGCCGCCTTTCCGTGCTCGTCTCCCCCTCTTGCTACCCAAGTTTTCCCACCGTGGCCAGATAGAGCACCGTTTCCTCTTCCCCATCCACGCCGAGGAGACGATTGATGTCATCGTCGTAGAAGGCACCTAGAGGGCAGGAGCCCAGGCCGATGGCGGTTGCGGCAAGCTGGACATTCTGGCACACATGCCCGAGGTCCATGGCGATGTAGCGCACGGCCCGTTCCCGATACTTGACCATGCATCTCAAGAGCACGGCCGTCCACATGAAGACGACCGCTGCTCGCCGCAGTGCTGATTGCCCCAGGCCTCCGGCGGTGAGTGCCCGGTTGAAGTCGCCGTCCTTCAGGCGCTCGAGAACGAACTCACCCACCTCGAAGTGATAGATTCCCTTCGCCACGCCCTCCACCCGATCGGCGTACACATAGGTCTCAAAGGGGTAGAGGGCGCCAGCAGAAGGTGCGGTACGGAGAAGGTATCCTCCGGCTCTCGCCGTGACGCCCTGAGCAGCCCACAGGAGGAGAGAGAGCTCTTGGAGGCTGAGAGGCTGAGGGCTCGTGTCCCGTTCGGACCGACGGCGAGCGAGGCATTGCCAGAGATCGGCGGACCCGCTGAAATCAGGAGCCGGGAGCTCCACCCGCTCCGCTTGGGGGTAGACTTTGAACCGTGCCGGAGCGGGGATGTGTCCCAGGCTGTCCCTCAGAGGCTTTTCACGATCGTACTTCGTCGCCTGCAGGTAACGAAAAGCAAGGCCGTCCTTGTATCCTGCCATGGCTGCCTCCTATGTTTCCTAAAAGGAAGGGGTCATCTCTATGGGCCGAACGGCCGCGCATTGGCATCACAGCGAGCTCATGCCGGGCGGGTGAAGGCCTTGCGAATCAATCCTTCCAGAAACTCGGGATAGCCCGGGTCGAGAATCTGCACCAGCGGACGAGTTCCCGCTCCGGTGGTGACCTGCAACTGCCCCCGGGCGAACCACTGGATGCACTGGGAGTAGAGCGCATATTCCAGGTGAAGGCCCCGTCGCTGGATCGATCCGAGGTCATCTTCCGGCCAGATAGGGTAGACCGCTTGGGCGATCACGGGTCCGGTATCCTCGCCTTCGTCGACGAAGTGGACGGTGACGCCGCCGACTTTGCAACCGTAGTTGAAGGTGTCCCCATACCCGTGCTCCCCGGGAAAGGCGGGGAGGAGCGCCGGGTGGATGTTCATGATGCGATGCCGGCCGTCCCCCTGGAAGTGAGCAATGACATATGGTGAAAGGAGGCGCATGAACCCGGCGAGGCAGACGAGCTCCACTCCTGAGGGCTCAAGCAGGCTAACCATCTCTTGCTCGGCAAGGACGAGGCGAGCCAAACGGTCCTGAACCTCCGCCGGAGGCAGGCCTCGGTAGATGCGCTGACGTTTCATCAGGCCGGGAAAATTACCGGGCAGGAGCCTTTCGGGGATCTGGGGGAGTTGCTTTTTCCCGTATCGGCGGTAGTCCACGACCGCCGTCGGGATGCCATGGTCTCGAGCCCGGACGAGACCGTAAGCCTCGGGGGTGCTGCTCACGACAAGGGCGATTCTCGCTTGGAGTTCCCCTGCCTCGATTCTATCGATGATGGCCTGGAGGTTGGTGCCACCTCCCGAAATAAGGACGCCGAGGATGAGCTTGCTGGCTTCAGCGGTCACCGTGCGAGTGTCCCTTATAGCAAGATATGGAGTCGGAAACAGGCAAAGAACTTGCACTCACCATAGCAAAGAAAAGGTGGAACTGAAAGGTGAATTTGGGGCAATGATACCCCTTGGGTTTGCGCACCCGGCCTCCATTAGCACCTTACACGAGACGCCGGCGAGGCGGTTCCAAGAGAATGGCTCACGCTGGGGAAAATGTATGAGACGCAGCGAAGAATTCGGCGTATAATAATGATACTTCCCTTTCGCGACGAATTCTGCCAGTCCATTCTCAGAGCGGACTCCTAGCGCTGCATCGAGGGCTGAACCGTTGTCTCATTCCAGGCGGAGGACGGTTATTTATGTGGGTAGCCGAACGGCTGACATCGCAGCTGAGGCAGCAGTACCCGTTGCTTCAGTACTTCACGGACCGACCTTTCGGCGTGGAGATTGAAGTATACGGCCTGAACTACGTCGTTACCCCGCTCGACGGCAGCATCATCAAGCCTTACAACATCTCGTCGCGGGGCCGTGATGCGCGTTACGTCGACGAGCTTTGCCTAAGCTACCGGGTCCACCTTGGTGCAGACCGCAGCTCCTGGCACTTAGAGGAGGACGGGTCCATCATAGGCAGGGGCGGGGCCGAACTGATCAGCCCTATCCTGTCCGGTCTCGAAGGACTCAGCGAGGTCTATCGCGCCTTGCAAGTGCTTTGTGAGATCGACAAGTTGAAGATTAACGAATCGTGCGGCTTCCATGTACATCATGGCGTTGACCGGGAGACGTATACCTGTGAACAGCTCAAGGAGCTCGTACGCATCGTGCACCCCATGGAGGAGGAGTTCTACCTGTTGATTCCCGGTGATCGTGGGGCCGCGGAAACCTGTCGGCCTCTGGAGCTGCATCTGGAGACCTTCCTGAAGGACTGCGATAGGAGCTGCGAAAGCGATGGGTGCCGGTCCAGACGCCTCTGGTACTCCAGGGAGAACCGCTATGACCCCAAGGCGGACTCACGCTACGACAAGACCCGCTACCATGGCTTGAACCTCCACTCCTACTGGTACCGTTCCACCATTGAGTTCCGCTACCACTCAGCTGTGCTTGAAAACATCCACGAGGCCATGCAGTGGATCATCTTCACCCAGTTTCTCGTAGAACTCAGCCAGAACCACATCCCCGCGATCTCCTTCGACCCCATGGCGAACAAGTGGCTGCAGACCATTTACAGGATCTATCAGAGATTCGGCTACTCGGATCGCATCCATCCCCTCCCCGGTTAACCTGACCTGAATGATGAACGGCTCCGCTGACGTGGCGGTTTCCCAGCACCCTTCCGGGGGGGCTCTGGGTGGTACGGCCACACTTTGTCTCACCCAGGACCCTGAGCCCTTTTACCAAGGAGTAAGGCAAATCATGTGTGATGTCCTCGCAATATCGGCTGGTCACAATTACACGCCAAAACAGTATCTGCCGCTCTTCGCCGAGCGCGGCAGAGGGAACATGGACGGCTGGGGTATCGGCTTTTTTCGCGAAGGCCAGGCGCTGGTGGAGACATCGCCCGAGCAGGTTTACCCCGGCTACCAGGTTCACGAAAGCTTCCAGAGGCTGGCCCGGGTCATCGACAGCCGGATTATCATCGCCCACGTGCGATGCTCCCTGAGCGGCCACCACCGTGGCGACAGCCATCCGTTCACCCTCGACTTTCTCGATCACTCCTGGCTCTTTGCCCACGTGGGGGTGGTGGAAGGCATCGACCAATACCGAACTCGCAATGAGCCGCGTCTCGAGGTTGAGGTGTATTCCGCCAGAATTTTCGAATACCTAAGAGATCAGCTTCTCTCTCTCTACCCCATGAATCCTTATCTGAGTCTCTACACCGCCCTTGGTGTCGGGGTCGAGAGGCTCGTCTCCGAGTACCCCGGCCACTATGCTTTCTTCCTAGCCAACGAGTCGGTGATTTTCGCCTTCTGCAACTTCCGTCAATTCCTCCTCCTCAGAGAGGCAGAAACCGTGGGCGATATTCTGCTCATTACCACGGTGGAAGAGGGTCTAAGCCCCAACAACTGGTTTGCCTTGCGGCCTGAAGAAGGCTCGCGAGGGACCATGCTGGTGGTTGCCGGACCAGAACTCCTCCACCTCGGGAAGGTGTAAGAGCCTCTTGGTGGGTGGTCATGTGTGACCTATTCGCTCTCTCCGCAAAGACCAACTTCTCGGCACCGAAAGCCCTTCCCCTGTTTGCTTTCCGGGCCAGTAAGAACATGGATGGCTGGGGCATCGGCTACTTTCGGAAGGGCCATGCCTTTGTGGAGAAGTCGGCACAACGCGTGTACATGCCCGACCGAGTTCATGACAGCTACCAGCGACTCGCCCGTGTTGTGAGCAGCAGAATCATCATCTCCCACGTCCGTTTCCGCACGAGCGGTGCTGTTGATGAATGCCACGCCCATCCATTTGTCCTTAACTTTTGCGGGAGCGACTGGCTCTTTGCCCACAACGGCAAGGCGCCGGCCATTGAAACCTACCGCACCCAGGGCGAAGTCGTTGCCGGCGCTGCCAGCGACTCCGCCAGGGCCTTCGAATATTTGCGCGATCAGATGATTTCTCTTTGCCGAAAATCTGCGGCACCCTTGCCTCTCTTCGATCTCGTCTCCCAGGGGACGGCGCGCATGATCGAGGAGTACCCGGGCGATTACAACTACCTGCTGTCCAATGGGCTAGTCATCTTCGCCTTCACCAACCACCGCCAGTTCATGCTGCTGGAAGGGAGCCGGAAGCTGGAGGGGGGTCTCTTGCTTACCACATTGGAGAAGGGTCTCAGTGACGAGAAATGGTTGAGAATGGCGAGATCGAGCAGTGCACAAGGCCTCATGTTGGCGGTATCGGGAACGGATGTGGTGGTACGGCGATCCCTGTGAGAGTCCCGCCCTGACAACGAGGCTCTCAACTCACAATGGGCTCTGAGGTGCGGTGCACAAGGGCCGCCAAGAGAAAAGTCATGACCGTCAGACACGCTAAGAAAAATGATCTGGAACAAGTCCTGGAAATAGAAAAGCTGACACTTTCAGACCCTTGGGGCTACTATAATTTCCAGGCAGCCCTGGAGGATGTCTTTTTGGTCTTTGCCGAGCAAGACATCTCTGGTTTCTTAGTAGCCGTTTGTTGTCACAGAGACATAAGAGGCGCTATCGTGAAGCTGGCTGTGCATCCGGAGCACAGACGTCAGGGTATTGCCACCCAGCTGCTCAAGGCAGCTCTCGAAATGTTACGAAATAGAGGTATGCTTGAGGTTTGTTTGATTGTGGAGATAACAAGAAAACCAGCAATAGCGTTATACGAGAAATTTGGCTTCGAGATCACAAGAACAATTAATATGAGTTATGAAGATGATATGTCAGATGACTCTTTTTACGAAATGAAGCTCAATTTGTCACCAGATTGGACCCGGTTGCCGTAGATGTGAAGATCTTCGAATCAATAATCTCCTGACCAATTTTTTCCGATATGGCGCAGCATTATCAAGATCTCCGGAGCGTAGCCGGCAACCTGTTACGGCGGCGCCTTTTGTAGTACGATAATCAGTCACAGGTCATGAGTTGGGCCAGGACAAGAGAGGGACCGGTGGTGAAGCATCGCCAGACAATAACCGGGCTTGATGGATCCGGAGGGAAAAAGAGAGACCGCAGGGCCATCGAACTCGTCTGGTATTGGCTTGAGCGGATGGATGATGCGATAGAGAGGATTGTCTCGCTCGAGTGTTTAGCAGAACCCATAGATTGCCAACCAGGATGTCACTATTGCTGTTATAATCAGCCGATAGTAACTCCGCCGGAGGCTTTACTTATTGGTCACTCCGTGGAAGAGACCTTTACAGATCGGGAGAGATCGGAGCTGTTTGAGAGAATGGTGAGCATTCTCGAACTGACAAGGGACAAAAACCATGATGAGATAGTGATAATGAGGCATGACTTGCCTTGCATCTTTCTGATTAACGGGATGTGCAGTGTTTATGAGGTCAGGCCTGCTATCTGCAGGGCCTGCAGTTCCACCAGTGCAGAGCATTGCGCAACCGTGTTTGAGTCTCGGGACACACGGGCTAGACTGCGTTGTTACCCCCAGATACGTGAGATCTTTCAAACTGCCCACGCAGGCCTGATAGAAAACTGCGAGGACATGGGGTGTCAGTCAGATTTCTTGCTCATTGCAGAGGCCATGCACGATTATTTTCAGCACCCGAGGCCCATTGAAGCCTGGCTGGATGGCGACAAGGTCTTTCATCCTCGTGAGGGTTAGGATTTAGGGAGGAAATGATGGCACAAGCAAAACCAGGTGACAGAGTGCGGGTTCATTATACTGGTACCTTGGAGGATGGTACGGTTTTCAGCTCTACCTACGAGGAGAATGAGCCGTTTGAATTCACTATTGGGGGGGGAAACATACTTCCGAGTTTTCAAAACGCGGTAATTGGCATGAACGAAGGAGAGACGAAGACCATTTCTGTTCTTCCGGAAGACGCCTACGGTCAGCACAGAAAAGAGTTCGTCTTTGAAATGGCAAAGACCCAGGCCCCGGGCGATCTTGAGTTGGCATTAGGAAAGAGGCTGCAAGTTCGTATGCGCGACGGGAAACCGATGATTGCAACTATACGGGCCATTACTGAAAAGAGTGTGATACTTGACGCAAATGATCCACTTGCAGGAAAAACACTCAAATTTGCCATAGAGCTTCTCGAAGTACTATAGACTGTGGTTGGCCGGCTCTGAGCGATGTCTTGCCAGGGAGCGCAGCCGACCTCGGAAGGACGGACAGGTCATGCAGCCGAAAAGAATTCAGGAATAATCCCGGCTGGCCCACTGGCTCCCCTGTTGCTATAATAGAAAAGAGTAACCGCAAGGGGGTGTCTGTCCGTCCGCGGCATCAATATCCATACCTTGCCGAAACGAGGAGACTGGCATGTCAATGTGGCTTTACGATGATCTGCGGGAGATGGAGGATTTCCAGCTCTACCAGAAGGAAGTGCGGCGCCTTGAGAGAGAGTACCTTGAAATACGGATCCTCCTCCGTGATGCGGAGCAGGATTATGGAAAAGATCCTGAGAGCGAGTATCTCAAGGCGAAGGTCAATTATCTGCGAAAAAGGCTGAAGGATCTGGAAAGCCAGGGAGCCCGGCTTGCCGCTGACCACCCGCCGGAAATCTCCCTTTTTGCACCGCCCCATGGATAGCAGAGGAGAGCACATGGGCCTTCTTGGTCAGATAAGAACCTGATCCCGACGCCATTGACCAACCAGGCACATTGAGGTGCCCCGAGGTGGTCAGCCCTTCACATTCCGTCCACCCCAGCTCAAGACGAAAGTAACATGCTACAAGAAAGACTCGAAAGGCAACTGCGCATAGAGGGTTGGGATCAGTTCGCACTGGAGAAAGCGAAAATAGGTGTAGTGGGTGATAATGATTCACTGGCGTCGCTTTTCGTGCTTTCGGCATCAGCCTTGGGAATCAACAACCTGGTGGTGGTCGCCCCGGTATTGGACAAGGTGCTTGTGAAAATAGCAGAGAAGTTGAATCCGCTCTTCACCCTGACTCACCTGGAAGGATTCTATACACATCCGGTTTTAGACGACTTGTTCAAAGGCTGCAATTTCATCGTGGATTTGAGCAGCTATGGCCTGGCCAACAAGTTGCTGTTGCAGAAAGGTTTCAGTGAAAACCTACCCATTGTCAGGGGCTGCTGTTACGAACAGAACAACGTGGAAGGACTCAAGATATTTACCTATATCAGAGGGCGCGAATGGCAGGAGCTGGAGCAGATCATTGCTCTCAACAACCTGCCGAGCAGCCATTTTAGTGACGACATTTTAGGCATTATTGTCGCCGGTATCGTACTGGAAGAGTCCAAGAATATCTTAATGGACAAAGCCGTTTCAGACGCTGTCATATCGTATAGCAGGAACAAGCTGGCTACATCAAGGAGTCAACCCAACATACTGGTGATCGGCGCCGGCGCCCTCGGCACCTTCGTTGGCCTAGGACTTGCCTATTCGGGGTTCCAACACTGCACCTTCATGGACCCTGACGTGGTTGAAGTGACCAATCTCAACAGGCAGATCCTTCTCTATGATGCCTCTGGTGAAAGCAAAGCAGAGACTCTGTCCAGCAGGCTGAATGATTTCTTTGGAATGAACAGCAACGCTCAGGTTGCCTACTTTGGCAGGGACACCGACCTGTCACCGTATGACGTTGTCTTCGATTGCGTCGACAACTTTGAAACCAGGATCGTGCTGAGTGAGGAATGTAAGGATAAAGGTAAGATCCTCGTAAGCGGCGGTACCAGCGCTGAGGCTGGTCAAGCTGTGCTTTACAACCCCCGGGATCATGGAGTCACTCCAGCAGAGTTATTGGGATTGTACGAAATTGTCAGTGAACGAAACGTTGAGGCCCCCCTGCCAGAAAAAGCCTCCTGCACATACCAGCCCGATCCCTCCGTGGTAATGACCAACCAGATTACTGCCGGCTTCATGGTAGATGCATATAGGATGCTCTTGGATGGTCAGGAAGCGAGGAATATTTTCTATGACTCGAGCAGCAGTGAGAGATTTTGGATTGAAATGTGGACCCGCTGAAGAAAGCCCATACTAGGTGGGGAGCCTGACAAACCGGCGGACTTGGTATAGAGGAGGGTAGCCAAGATGACTGATGCTGAGACAAAGAAAGCCCTGGAAACTGAAGAGTCTCAAGAAATACTGCCTCTCATTCTCGAAATCATGCCGGGACATGCAGCGGAAGGGTTGATTGACATCTATGAACCCGGGAGCTACGAAGGAAGAACGCTGCGCAAGCTGTGCGAGAGGACCCTGAGCAAGAAGAAATGGAGCATAGAAGAGCAACTCATAATAGAGGATATCACCAGGCAGCTCCAAGGTGGAAAGCTGCTATGCAGCGGACACGAAATAGAAGGTACAGCCCTAGAGTACGCAGTGACTGAACAGACAGAAGCAGGGGAAAAATACCTCTACGTGCCAATTCGCGCCATTAAACCCCAAGAAGGTGGAATCTGGCAGTAGCTAGAAGGAGCAGTTGACAGTGTTGCAGTTGGTGCAATCCGACCTTGAACTGGTAGTGAAATCTGGGTTTCTGTACCTGCCGCTCTTATACGACCCCGACATTGCGAGAGAAATCCAATATAAGCCGCCACCAGGCGGATCAACAGAGCGTTTGATCGAGGTTGCCGGCAAGCATTTCATAAAATCTGTCAGCATTCAATCCATCTTGACAAATATGGAGGAAATTGACAACGACTACTACGGGCAACTGCAAAGGGAGTGTCTGCGGAAGTTTCCCATGTCCCCAACTCTGGAAGGAATATCAACAGACAGCAAACTCATGACGTTACTTCTAAAGGTAATGCCGTACTTTGTCCGAAAAAACAAAGGGTTTGCGAGAAAACGGTTGCATGACGAAGAATTGCTTGACTTCCTCGGTGACAGGATCGATATTCCCCAGAGTTTCCGTGAACAGGCCGATAAGTATCTCGATTCTAAACCCTTGCTGCAAAGACTGAATGATCTGGAAAGACTGGAACAGAAGGTAGAAGCACTTCACGATGGCCTAATCTCCGTTGAAATCCTCGGCCGCTGGCTCCACAAGTCCTTGGAGGTGCAGATAGTGGACAAGGAAATAGCCCGCCTGAAGAAACGGTTACGGGACAGAGAACTACTCACCGAGGCGCAAAGGAATCACTTTTGCACCCTCATGTATATAGCTGAGAAGGGTGCACTGGAGATAGACGGCTTCGGCTTCTACAGGTTAGGCTCCGGCGACGACTATCTCGTCTACAAGCGGACGGGGGAATACATCTTGAAAGACTACTACGCTCGAAGTTACCTTTTTCCTGACTGTCGGGTGGGCGTTCCCACCATGAGACCATTCAAGCCCATGGTGCTTGAGCCTTACAAACATCCATTTCTGCAGGGTTACACTTCAAGACAAGAGATCTGTATGAAAGAATTCAAGCCGCCGGATGAGTTCACAGCTGATAACATCATCAGGCTCTTGGAAGAAGGCATCAATGCCTTGCTTTATGGCTACGATGCTCGGCGGCGTAATGGCTATCACAGTCTTGATCCAACCCGGCATTATATCAAGACCATCGAGTTCGAAGACTACCGGATCAATAGTGATGAACTTCATGAAGTTTGAACCAGCCCGCATATTCCACGAATTGGCTGCTACGACTGTGGATATGGGCGTCCTTTCAGGTGCGCCTCTTAGTTCGTGGTGCATGCGGATCACGTAAAGATGACTTCGTAAAAAGTCGCCAACGCAGACGGCACAGTAAAAAGCTCCAGATGCAAGGCGCGCGAATCTTGAGAAATGAGGCGTACATAGAAGTACGCCGCAGTGACGAAAGATGAAGCGCAACGCCGCAGATGGACTTCTTACGAAGCCGTCACGTAAAGGAAAGATTGGGATGAGGTTCAAAGGCCTTTCACGGCTGAAACGACCGGAGCCACTCAGA
>Ga0209253_10002848_pt1 | contig 15273 bp, 15 predicted proteins | sample FrelakmetBRP12BR_FD_187145 | JGI IMG/M metagenome (GOLD analysis project Ga0209253, IMG submission 187145) | Freshwater lake sediment microbial communities from the University of Notre Dame, USA, for methane emissions studies - BRP12 BR (SPAdes)... | ecosystem: Environmental > Aquatic >...
ACCTGCCGTTCTACAGATGCTTAAGCACTATTGTGTTGAGGCTCAGAAAAATCCTCCATGTCACTGAAATTCTCAGATTTGCCTAGGTAAGAATCTAAATCACGCAAAGGAGGAAACCATGAAAAGACTAGGTGATGTTGTGCAAGTAGCAGATTGGAAGAAAGAAAAACATGTACCAGTGATCGAGTGTCCGGATACGGTGAAGGCAGGCGAACCATTTCACATTAACGCATCCGTGGGAAAAGAGATTGCACACCCCAACACCACCGAGCACCACATCCGTTGGATAAGGCTCTTTTTCCAACCGGAGGGGGGGAAAACCTTTCACCTTGGGAATTACGAATTCTGCGCCCACGGTGAATCAACAGAAGGTCCCAACACCGGGCCCGTTCACTCAGCACCCCAGGTAACCACTTCTCTCACCATCACTAAACCTGGAACGATCTTTGCCATCAGCTTTTGCAATATCCATGGCCTGTGGGAGAGTGCCAAGGAAATCAAACTTGTGTGAGATGCGTCGCGTCGGGAAAGTGGGTGCTGAGGTGAGGCCAACAATTCTCATCATAGATGAGCGAAAAAACCTGAGGATGCTCTACGACCATGAGTTGGGTGAAGAGGGATATCGGGTAGTGCTTGCTGAGAATCGGCATGAGGCGCTCAAGGTGGTGAGAAATGAGTGCCCTGATCTGGTGATCCTGGATGGGAGCATTCTTGTAAAGGAAGGTCGTACTGCTCTTGAGGAGATTAGAAGCTTCTGCAATAAAACTATAATTGTTGCTAACGATGTTGATCCCAACTCCTGTAAAATGATTCTCAGCTCGTTTTCTCTTGATGATTGCCTTGTAAAATCCTCAGATTTGAGCCACCTCAAGAAAAAGATTAGTGACCTCTTATTGGGCACCCCCTGAGAGGTAAAGAACAAAAGTGTACTTATAGATAGCAACTGACTTAGTTCCCACTATGACTCAACCAGATATATCTCCTTGAGGTAACTCTACCATGTAAAAACAATTGCCACACCCTAGTGATTAAACTTTTAAAACTGCTTGCTATGTGCTACCATAGTATCGTAGTCAGCTGAACATGTGCCACCGCATGCGGGATACGCTTGAGCAAAGATATACGGGATGCTACTCACGATAGAATTCGAAGGAAGAAATGAGCTCCTAGAACGATACCCCATGATCGAGCGGTGTTTTAGGTGCAGTGTATGCGCGCTGGTCTGCCCCATTCAGTACCTGGAAGAATATAGTCCCACCTCAAGCTATGTGTATGACCTATTCACCTGCGAGAATCCCCTCACCAACCCCAACCTCTGGTCGTGTGCAGCGTGTCATAAATGCCACGAAATCTGCCCCCAAGACGTAAATCCCGCGAAGGTATTCACCGATCTTAAGGAACTTTCTTTTGAAAAAGGCGTAGCCCCACAGGGAATTAAAGCAGTGGTCAACGCTGTTATCACCACAGGACTATCTTTTCCCATTACCTCAGCGACCCAACGACTCCGTGAAGCATTGCATCTTCCGCCTTTAGCATGTAAGGCTCAAGAAGAAATCCAGCTGATTATAAAAAAAACCGGGCTAGAAGAGAAAATAAGAACATTGGTTAAGTAGATGGTTACCCGTTACGCCTTTTTCAGAGGATGTCTGATCCCGACTAAGCTTCCCCATCTCGAGGCAGTTGCGAGAAAAATTCTGACGGAATGTGGCATAGAGCTGATAGATCTTCCTGAATTCTCTTGCTGCCCTGATCCTATCCAGTGGAGCGGCGTTGATCAAGTCACCTGGATGACTATAGCCGCGAGGAACATCTGCCTCGCCGAAGAAAAAAAACTGAATATCATCACCCTCTGCAATGGGTGCCTCAATACCCTTGCCCAAGTAAATGCTTCTTTAAAACACACACCTGGCTTAAAAGAAAAGGTTAATCAGCATCTTTCAGAAACCTCTCACCAGTTCCGAGGCGAAATAGAAGTCACACACTTTATTCAAGTATTACTTAAAGATATAGGTTTAACTAATTTAAAAAAATACATAAAAAAACCATTAATAAATCTCAAGATTGCTACCCACACCGGCTGTCATCTCTTCAGCCCCAAGGAAGTTATGAACTTCGATGACCCCTTTGATCCTACCATTTTTGACGAGATGGTAGCCGCACTGGGAGCTACTGTGGTTGACTATGACTTAAAACCTCAGTGTTGCGGTTCATCCCTTACCCTCTCCGGGAAACAGGACGGCTCACATAAGCTGCTTGAGGATAAACTTATCCAAATGAGAGAGGCAGGGGCAGACTGTATTGCAGTCGCATGTCCCTTCTGCTATCAGCAGTTCGACCTTGGCCAACTGATGGCAGTGCGCAAGTTGAAATTGGATTTTACCCTACCGGTGCTCTACTACCTTCAGCTATTGGGTGTGGCCATGGGATATACCCTGGATAGTCTCTACTACTCGAGTCACAAAGTAAAAGATCCCTCATTTGAAAATAAGTGCAACACCCTATGACCACCATGAGCAGTAAAATACCCACCACCTGTATTTATTGCGGCACCGGCTGTCTCCTCTTCTTAAAGGTAAGAGAGGGCAAGGTGGTGGGAGTGCTGCCAAGCAGCCAGGGAGCAGGTCAGGGAAAGCTTTGTATTAAAGGCTGGAGCGCCCATGAATTTATTCATCATCCTGACCGGCTCACGGTTCCTCTCATCAGAGAGGACAGAGTAAAGGCTTTTAAAGAGACCTCCTGGGATCATGCGCTGCAACGGGTAGCCGAACGCTTACATAAAATCATCCAAAGTGAGGGGAACGATGCCATTGGCATTTTCAGCTCTGCTAAATGTACCAATGAAGAAAACTACCTCATGCAGAAATTTTCCCGCGCAGTCATCAAGACCAACAACATCGATCACTGCGCACGGCTTTGACATGCTTCCACCGTCGCAGGTCTTGCGGCATCATTTGGCAGCGGTGCGATGACGAATGCCATCGATGAGATTGAAGATGCAAAACTGATATTTATCATCGGGTCTAATACCACTGAACAACACCCCCTCATCGGGAGGCGCATTTTGCGAGCAGTCCGAGAAAAAGGTGCCCACCTCATCATTGCGGACCCTCGCAAGATTGATCTTACCGGATTTGCCAGTATCCACCTCCAGCTTCACCCAGGCACTAACATTGCCTTGCTCAACGGCATGATTCATATCATCCTTAGAGAAAACCTTCAGGATGATGAGTTCATAAAACATCGCACCGAAGGTCTCGAATCTTTAAAAGCGGTGGTCGAACACTATCCACCGGAAAGGGTGGAAAAGATCACAGGCGTCCCTCAAGAAAAAATGAGAGAGGCTGCCCTTCTCTATGCCAAGGTCAACCCGGCATCTATCATTTACTGCATGGGTGTTACCCAATTTGCTACAGGAACCCACCAGGTCCTGGCAGTTGCCAACCTCGCCATGGTCACCGGAAACCTGGGGAAACCTGGGAGCGGGGTGAACCCGCTCCGCGGTCAAAATAATGTTCAGGGTGCCTGTGATATGGGTGCACTGCCTAATGTGTTCTCAGGTTACCAGAGCGTGAGCGACCCTCACGCACGGAATAAAATGGAAGCAGCCTGGAACGTAACCGGGCTTGATAATCAGCCTGGCCTCACCATCACTGAGATGATTACCGCTGCCTTCGAAAAGAGGCTAAAAGCACTCTACATCATGGGAGAGAACCCCGTGGTCTCTGACCCCGATATCCACCACGTGAGGGAGGCATTAGCACACCTTGAGTTTCTGGTGGTACAGGATATTTTTCTCACCGAAACCGCCGCCCTCGCTGATGTGGTATTACCTGCGGCGAGCTTTGCTGAAAAAGACGGCACCTTTACCTCAACTGACAGAACTGTTCAGAGAATTCGTAAGGCGATAGAGCCCATTGGTGGGTGTCGCGAAGACTGGAGGATTATAGGAGAGATTGCCACCCGCATGGGCTATGAGGGACTCAGCTACCATTCCCCCGAAGAAATTATGGCTGAGATTACTGCAGTGACCCCCTCCTATGGTGGAATCAGCTATCAGAGGCTCGAGACCGGTGGTATCCCCTGGCCCTGTCCCACCCGGGAACATCCTGGCACACCGTTTCTTCACCAACATCAATTTGCTCGCGGCATGGGCCAGTTCTTTCCTGTGGAATATACCCCGCTTGCTGAGCAACCTAACGACCTTTACCCTTACGTCCTCACCACCGGCAGAGTGCTCTTTCACTACCACACGGGAACCATGACCAGAAAATCCCCTACCCTCACCACTCAATTATCTGAAGGATATGTAGAAATCAACCCGGATGATGCTGAAAAGCTCAGCATTAACGATGGAGAAACGGTAAAGGTAGCCTCTAAGAGAGGTGAAATCAGTATTAAGACCCGTATCACTTCGATCATCCCACCGGGTACTCTTTTTATTCCCTTCCATTTTGTAGAAAGTGCTGCTAATATTTTAACCACCAGTACCCCACTGGATCCTAGCGCAAAAATTCCTGAGCTCAAGGCATGTGCGGTTCGGATAGAAAAATTATCCTGAGGGATACACTTCAGATGAACGAGTACAGAGTTATATTTAAACCAGTGAAAAAAGAGGTAAAAGTAAAGGCAGGAGAAACTCTCCTCTCGGCAGCTCATCAGGCAGGCATCTACCTTAGCAGTGAATGCGGCGGAGAGGGTGTCTGTGGGAGATGCAAGGTACAGATCCTAGAAGGTCACCTCGAGAGAAAGCCCTCTTTCATAACCTTTCTCACACCAGATGAAATTCAGAAAAATTATGTGCTCGCGTGTCAGACCAGAGTATACAGTAACCTGATCGTCTCTGTTCCTGCTCCCGAGGTGTTGGCTGAAGAACATATTCTCACCACCGGGAAAACGCTTGCCTATAGCCCACCAGAAAAGATGAGTATCGAATTCACGGATCGAAGAGAGATTTCCCACTATCATCCTCTGACCCGTAAAACCTTTTTAAGACTTCCCCGACCTACGCTCAGCGATACCCTTCCTGATCAAGAGCGCCTCTTCCGAGAGCTAAAGAAGAGAGAAGGTAGTACTACCCCCATCATGAATTTACCGTGCCTGAGAACCCTACCCACTCTGCTCAGGCAGAGCAATTGGGAAGTAACCGTCACCACCTGGGAGCACAACGGCACCATAGAAATTATTACTATAGAACCCGGTGATACCTCTACACATAACTTTGGCATTGCACTGGACGTGGGTACTACTACGGTGGTCGCTGAGCTGGTAAATCTCGTCACCGGCGAGGTAGTCGATGTGAGTGCCGCCTATAATAAGCAGATTACCTATGGAGAGGATGTGATTAGCCGTATCATCTTTGCCTGTACTAAGGGCGGGCTTGATCCCCTCCATAGAGCAATTGTAGAGAATATTAATCAGCTCATCGACCAGCTCGTTTCAGAAAACAGTATCCCAAAGGAACAGATTACTGCGCTGGTGGCTGCGGGAAATCCCACGATGACTCATCTCCTGCTCCGCCTGGAGCCTTGCTTCATCAGACTTGAACCTTACATCCCCGCATCCAATAGCTACAGCCCTCTGCGGGCCTCAGATAGTGGAATCACTCTGCTCCCCCACGCAGTGATCACCTGCATGCCAGGGGTGAGCAGCTATGTAGGCGGTGACATTACTGCAGGGGTGCTCGCATCTGGTATCAACAATGCCCCCCAACTCTCGGCGCTTCTTGACTTGGGAACCAATGGAGAAATTGCGCTCGGCAATAGCGAGTGGCTGGTCTGCTGCTCTGCGTCTGCAGGTCCTGCCTTCGAAGGAGGTGGACTTAAGTGTGGGATGAGGGCAACCACCGGAGCCATTCAAAAAGTAACAATCGAAGGTGATGAAGTTGAGCTCTCCATCCTGGGTGGAGTCAAACCCCGAGGTTTATGTGGCTCTGGGCTCATTGATCTCCTAGCTGAGCTTTTTCAAAACAATCTCATAGACCCCACAGGAAAATTTCAAAATAATCCTCACAACCCACGCATCTGTCACCGCGAAGAGGAGGCAGAATTTATTGTAGCCTTCGCCCAAGAATCTGAGACAGGAAAGGATATTGTCTTCACTGAAACAGATATCAGTAATATCATTAAATCCAAAGCAGCAGTCTTCTCTGCCGCCAAAGTGCTCATTGAAAGTGTGGGGGTGAATTTTAAAAATCTGGATCGCATTTTCGTGGCGGGAGGATTCGGCAATTACTTGAATATTCAAAGTGCAATTACCATTGGTCTCCTTCCTGATATCCCCAGAGAAAAGATTATCTTCATTGGCAACAGCTCCTTGAGCGGCGCGCGTATGGCACTCCTCTCCCAACAGGCGTTCGAGGATGCTCATCTCATTGCAAAAAAGATGACCTACTTTGAACTCTCCGTCAATCCTCAATTTATGGAAGAATTCATTGCCGCAATGTTTCTCCCCCACACCAATAGTGATCTCTACCCAAGCGTGAAGAAAAAGAGTATGTGAAACTCACCGAACAAGAAAAGAAAGACCTCGTGGCATTCATCCTCAAGTCCTAGAATAAAATTCCCTTTACCTAATTTTTTTCTATCTAAATGCGAAATTTAATGTTATAATGCACAGAAAATAGTATTTTTATGCAGTTCAAATATGAAAAATATCATTTTAGGACATAAATTAGAGCGAGATGAGCTCTTAAGGCAAAAGTATATTCCCCGTGACGGGCTTCAAAGGGCTCAGGAAAGCCTTAAGAATAACCTCATTAAGGTAATAACGGGTCCACGAAGGGCTGGGAAATCTGTTTTTGCACTCCAAATGCTCAAAGGAATTGATTTTGCCTATGTAAACTTTGATGATGAGCGTCTGATCAGAGTGTCTGATTATGATGAAATCATGAAGGCAATCTTGCAGATATACGGGGAGACACATCATCTTCTTTTCGATGAAATACAAAACCTCACCAACTGGGAGCTGATTGTAAATAGGCTCCACCGCAGAGGACTACACATAGTCATCACCGGCTCAAATTCAAGGCTTTTAAGTAGAGAGCTTGCCACGCACTTAACCGGCAGATATACTCAATTTCAGATACTTCCTTTTTCATTCCTTGAATTCTTAAGAGCTCGGAATTTTATTATTGATGAAACTATAAGTCTTAAAGAAAAGCAGGGATTATTGCTCAATCATCTAAACGATTATTTGAATAAAGGTGGTTTTCCTGAAATCGTGACAAAGAATGTGGATTGTGCAAGTTATAGTACTACCCTCTTTGAAAGCATTTTATTTAAAGACATTGTGAAGCGATATAATGTGCGATATTCGAAAATGCTCTACGACCTCGGTCTCTATCTCATCACCAATCATTCAAACACATTTTCCTATACTAGACTAAAAAACGCACTCGGTTTCAGGAGCGTTCACACGGTTGAAAATTATATAGAATATCTTCAAGAGGCATTTTTGGTGTTTAATGTAGAACGGTTTTCAACAAAAGTGCGGGAGCAACTTAAAAGCCCTAAAAAGACCTATGCATACGATACCGGAACTATACATGCAGTAAAGTTCAAGATGAGTCCTGATACCGGACGGTTGATAGAGAACGCAGTGGCAGTTGAGCTTCTCCGAAGGGGAAAAGAATTTTACTACTATAAAACCAGAGATGGCAAAGAAGTTGATTTTGCAGTTAAAGAGGGATTAAAGATAGAGCAACTGATACAGGTCTGCTATGGAGTTGATCATTACGAAACCAAAAAGAGGGAACTCAATGCGCTGGTTAAAGCGGGAACTGAGCTTCACTGTAGTAATCTCATGGTTTTAACCTGGGATTATGAAGGGGAAGAACTAACGGGTAAGGCAACAATTAAGTTTATACCCCTATGGAAATGGTTGATCATGAATGAAAGATCTTTGAAGAATCGCTAAAAAATTTACTTCCAATGCTTTTTGTTGTAAATAATTAGCGTGTATTCACTGAGATTTAAAACCTACCACTTTCTCACATCACCTTCAAATCGACTACTATCAATCAAAGTGCTACACCATGACGGTTGTGCCTGACCGAGCAGCTTCTGCCAGGGCATCCAGAACTTTCATGTTGCAGATGCTCTCCTCAGGAGAAAAAGCCAGCGCCTTACCTTCCAGGATAGCTCCCGCAAAATGCTCCACCATCAGCTGATACTCATCCACACCTGAGGTGAGATGTTCCCTGCCCACCTCTTCATTCCTATCCCGTACCGTGAAGACCGCATCCTTTTCCCAGGGGATAAAGGCATCGTGGGGTAACTCAATGGCACCTTTGGTACCTACCACCGTATAGGTTTGCTGTAGTGCCGTTATAAAGCTCGCTTCGAGCGTAGCCAGTACCTGACCGGGAAACCTAAGCGAACCTACCACATGCACATCAACCCCACCTGGATGATATATTGCCTGCGCTTGTACCTGGGTTGGTTCTTCATCCAAAAGCCAGCGAGCCAAACTGACGCTATAACATCCCACGTCGAGCAGTGCCCCACCGCCCATCTCTGGTTTCATACGAATAGTGTCACCGCTTTTCAGTAGTTCTTCTCCTATATGGAAGCAAAAGGCAGATCGCACCAGGCAAGGTTTACCGATAAAACCATCTGCAACCATCTGTTTTATACGCTGGCTCCTCGGGTGAAACCGATAGGTAAATGCCTCCATCAGCAAGAGACCGGCATTGTTTGCCACATCGGCCATCTCTTGGGCTTCACCCCTATTACACGCCATCGGTTTTTCACACAACACGTGTTTATTGCTTCGGAGCGCTTTTAATGTCCAAGGGTGGTGGAGATGGTTGGGAAGTGGATTGTAGATCACCTCAATTGCAGGATCATTGAGCAGGGCATCATAGTCATCGTACACCTGCGCAATGTGATGTGTGATAGCCACCTGCGCAGCGTGCTCTGGTGAGCGTGTGGCCAGGGCATGTACTATCCCGTTGCATGATTTCTGAATCGCAGGGATCACAGACACCCGGGCAATAGTAGCATTGCCCAAAATCCCCCATTTGACTTGCTTAGCCATCGAGCACCTCCACCGTACCTCCTTTGACAGCCGACTTTGCCGCTGTTTCTAATAGTGCGACCACTGTCACCGCGTGCTCTAGTGGGGCTTCAATCGGCTCCCCGGTGAGAAGATGGTCGGCTAGATTGCGGTGAAAGAGGTAATCTTGCCTTCTGGGCATGGCGAGTGTATGCACATCGACCCGGCCACATCGGTTACGACGGTGGAGGGTCAGCTCTGAAGGCATTTCTGTCGGGGGAATGTCATGACGGTGGAAATACACTACTGGATCAATTTGATAGGTGGCGATATCTTGCCAATGTCCAATGATAGCACCCTCGGTGCCTAGCAGATACCATTTGGGTTTGCGAATGGCTGCAATGTCGGAATGCATAAATTCCGCCTCCCGTCCATCGATAAAACGAATGTGAATGCGCTCCTGGTCAGCATTGGTGATATCGTGCCAGACTCGTTTGTGACGAGTCGCCACAACCGATGTTACCCTACCGGGCATCAAACTTACTATCCAATCGAGGTAATGGCCGCCCCAATCGTACGCGGTGCCACCGGAGATTTCAGTGTGTGAGTGCCAGTAGCCACAGGGATGAGTAAAACTACCTACAAACGTTTCCATATAGAAAAGCTCCCCTAGTAACCCTTCCCTCACTGCGCGCCTAATCGCGAGATAGTCTACATCCCAGCGCCGATTTTGGTGACAACTTAAATGAACCTTTTGTGTCTCTGCCATCTCTACCAGCACATCTGTCTCTTCACGATTGAGCGCCAGCGGCTTTTCAGATATGACATGCTTGCCCGCAGCCATCATTTGGGCACACAAGCGGACATGGGTATTGGGCGCGGTCGCGACAATCACTAGATCAACCTTAGGATCCCCAGCGAGTTCGTCCGCTGAAGCATACACTTTTACCTCGGTAAAATCCTTTTGTGCCTGTGCAAGCCTTGTGGGATTCATATCACAAACAGCCCGGAGGCACAAACCCGGGGTGGTGGTAGCGCCAATGCCATGGAGCTGTCCAACAGAAGGCGCATAACCTAGAATGCCAACACCTAGCGTTCTCTCAGCATGAGAAAGGCCGGCCAACTGACGCACCAGACGATAGAGAATACGCTGGAAAGCAGGGTCATCATAGGCCTGCAAGGTGGTAGACGCTGCCTGTCCTTCTCCAACTGAACGGCAGGTTAATACTGGCTGATGCTGGTAGCGCCAATCAGTGTACAAAATAGTCTCCACATCTGAAGCCTTAAGCGTGAAGGCACGATAATAGCCATTCACATACATAGCATCCGCGACGCGGACTGCTATCGGATGCGCGGGTTGGGTAAATAGTACCCTTAATTCAACAGGAGGGCCAATCCCGGTAGGGTGCACCCCAAAAATTTCAGGCAGGGGTGTATCCGACAGATCAACTAAGGCCAACCACCCACCACCTGCCTGAACAAACCTGGTGAGGAGATCCACCTCGTCTCTGGAGGAGACTGTCGTCGCAGTGAGCACGACATCATAGGGTTTAAGATCAGATGGTATATGGTGTGCAACCTCCGGACGGATATGCGGCATCGACTGCAAGTAGTCAATCAACGACTGTAACGATGGACTTGTTTCATTGACCACGAAGAGAATAGCTATGGGTGGATGTTGAATCATTGCGGACTCATTAGTATCTCATTATTGTGGAACTGTTTTCCCTTAGGAGAGGTGACCACGCTGCTATGACTTCATTTGCCACTGTGAGCCATCCTCGGTATCCTCGATCAGGATATTAAGATGTGCCAGACAATCTCGTATGGCATCGGCTTCCGGCCATTTCCCCTGTTGTCTGAAGTGCGACCTCAAGCTAAGGAGTTCTTCAATAAGAGGGGCAAGATATCGAGCAGTGCGTGGCGGAGAGGAGGTGAGTTCCGATCCCAAGAGAGCAATCATATCCCGCTCGACCTCCCTTGCTTGGGAAATGAACTCTTCGCTCTCCTGCTCCTGTGCTTTCCAGAGGAATCCATCAAGTTCTAAAAGGGCGCTGGTGACCTCTTCCGGAACATGCGTATCAAGACCATGGTGAAAAGCTGCACGGAGCGCATGAACTTTATCCCAGAATGAATTTTCCCCCACCTTACTACCCTGCGCGTGAGTGTGAGTTACCCTAGGTATCGCATGCCATGGTGGTTTCATATCTCCGCCTCGGAGAACTTCTATCGAAAGGGATTTCCCCTTTTCAAGGGTCATCTCAGCATCCCGCCTACGCAAAGTCACCTGGCCAATGCCTTTAATACTCATTTCCCCTTTTTCAAGATCAATAATGCAGGCGGTGTGCTCATCTAACCCTAGAATAGATACCTCTTCTGAAAGAAGCGACTCCAGCTTCTTAAAACGTGGTTCTCCCATATAGCAAAACCGGGTGTCGTGGGTTCCTCCCTCAGCGTTGTTCCAATGAGGAATCACTACCAGGTCAAAACCAAAATGTCCAAGGATGTCTATTCCCTTTACCCAATGGAGGTCTTCTCCTACTTTATAGATTTCATACACGGGAAGGGTAACGCGGCCTATGGTCAGCGCGGCGGCGCTGGCAGCTATCAGGCAGCCACCTGCTTCAATTCTCTTCTTGAGGATATCCGGTATGGGTGTCTGTTGCCACTGCCGTACCGCGTAGGTTGGACTTCCGGGACCGATCAAGATAAAATCTGCTTCCCGCAGGGTGTGAAACGCCTTTTCTGCCTCATAGGGAGAAGTGATTTCAGAAGATTTAAATGAAGCTACCGCCAATGAATGCTGGATATGAGAGGAAAAATAGTCTACTGCTTTCTGTGATAAAGGATCGACATTGAGCTGAAATCCGGCCGGGGTATCTAGAAATACTGCATGCGGGGCGTCCTTGAACCCTGCGAGCAGTTCTTTATGGATCTCAACCATAGTCGCAGTCAGCTCACCGGAACCCATCAGCACAATCTTGCCTTTCGCTCCAGACATCCCCCAACCCCTCTTCAACTTATTTTTCGGTCATGTCTGATTCTCTCGGGACCATTCCTGCCGTAACTATGATTCCCACAGCCATAAGTACTATCATGGGGACACCTGACATTGCTCTACTCATAATCCTGTGGGTATATCTATGAACATGGTCTTGACCTTAAACTTTTTTCTTATCAATGCAGAGAGCGCCTTTACACCCAGTATTTCGGTGGCGTGGTGACCACCGAATAGTACATGTATGCCTGCGTCTTTTGCCGCATGATACAGATCAGCGATTTCACCCGTCAAGAAAAGGTCGACCCCCGCGCTCACCGCCTCATGGAAGGCCCTGCCTCCTCCCCCACTTACTACCGCAACGGTTTTTACGTTCCTTTTTCCAAAGGGCAGCACGGTACACTGTGTATGCAAACCCCGGCATAGCTTTTTCTCAATCTCCTTCAGCGGCACCGCATGATTGAATTCTCCAATCCACCCTACACTCTTTCCCTCAATCTTGCAAAACTCACTTCGTATGCGCGCGCCAAGCAGTTTCAAAAGCTGAGCGCTATTGCCCACTACTCGGTGCCGGTCAAGCGGAAGGTGAGCTGCATAGAGTGAAATGTCATGGCGCCACAGCACCTCTACTCTTTTCTTGAGTGCCCCGATTAAACGGGGGTCCATCGTTTTCCAAAAGATCCCGTGGTGAACAACAATCAGATTAGCCTTCAGTGCAACAGCCTGGTTAAAGGTTTCAATGCCTGCGTCAGCGGCAAAGAGAATGGTGCTAATCTCCTGCGTTCCCTGATACTGCAGGCCGTTCCAGCTGGAGTCCTTGATACTGTCAATCTCAAGGTAACGGTCGAGGAAACCTACTATCGTGTCAATCTTTACCATAAAAGAGGATCGTAAATGGATTGGTTTAACCGATTACGTGGTATCTTGGAAGGAAAGTATAGATAAATTGCTTTTGTATGTCAATAAGATGTAATCACCCACTGATCAACTGGTTCCTATAGAAGGTTAAACATGTTCACCTCGGCAGCGGTAGCCATGGCAGATGGTTTTGCAGAGCATCATCAGTATGGGTAATAATGATGGTCTCGTCGTCAATAATTATTTACCTAAAAAGCTGGAACCATGGGGCATCACACATACAGGACACTCAGGGGCATATCCAGCAGCGTTATAACCGGTCATACCACCTGCGACACTAAAAACAGTAGTAAACCCGTTTCTTTTAAGAATGCTCGCACCCATGCTTGATCTAATACCGGTGCTGCACACTAACACCACAGTTATTTTTTTATCAAGTTCCTGATATCGCATCCTGAGATCCTGCACCGGTATATTAATTGAGTTCTTTATGTGGTACCCTGCATATTCCGCCGGAGCACGAACATCAACCAGGGTCATAGCCTGACCACTGGTGGCCATTCTATGCAGTTCTTCTACAGATAGTTGTGGTAGATGCCCCGTTGAAAAACCAGCTTTTGCCCATTCGGACATACCCCCTTCAAGATATCCTATCGTCCGGTCAATGCCCACACGTCTCAACCACACAGCTGCTTCAAATGCCTGGCCCGGATCTGCTGACACCAGAAGTACATCCTTATCCGGAGGTATAATCCAACCCGCAAATGTAGCAAAATTTCCTCTGAAATCAATATGGTAGGAACTAGGCACCTGCAGGCCGCCAAAGGACTCAAAAGTACGCGTATCCAGTACGACCGTACTATCCTGTTGTACCCTATTACGAAATTCAGCAGGGGCAAGAGGATGTAACGCGGGAAGATCTTTAATCAAACGGGGTCCTTTTCCATTGATGGCACTGCACCGGCTGAAATGATCTGGGGCAGCAGGCATATTCATGGTCAGGGATTTGATAAACTCCTCTTCATCGCTGATTTGCAGCGCAGCATTGTAGAGTCTTTCATAACCTATAGTACTGGTCCGCTTCGCACCCATAGCCCTTCCGCAGAGCGAACCCGCACCGTGAGCAGGAAACACCTCACAAAAATCAGGTAGTGTAAGTATCTTTTTATGCAGGCTCTTGTACAGTTTTGATGCCAGTTCCCTTGCTCTGCCCGGAAAAAGGTCGGGCCGACCCACATCCCCTACAAAGAGAGTATCCCCACAGAAAAGACCTGCAGGTTCTTCACCTCTCCCACGATCAATCACCACATAACTGATATGTTCAGGGGTGTGCCCTGGTGTCTCAAACACCTTTAGCGTCATATCTTCTATGGCAAAGGTGTCTCCTTCAGAAATGCCCACATGATTAAATGTACATCCAGCAGATTTTGGCACATAAATAGTAGCACCGGCCTTTTCAGCAAGCTCAAGATGACCAGAAATAAAATCAGCATGCAAGTGGGTTTCTAAGATATGGGTTATCTTCATCCCCATTTCATGCGCCGCATCAATATATATCTGCACGTCACGACGGGGATCAATGATGGCACATGCTTTTGTACCACCCAGGAGATATGAGCTATGGGCAATTCCCTTCAAAAAAAACTGTTGTATAAACATACACACTCTCCTTATACTTCAACCATTTTTTGCATCTCTCACAAAAATGATGTACTATTCTTAAAAGTAGTATTCTCGTAGGTAATGTACTTAAAATATTCTATTGAGAAAGCCTCAACTTTTTTTTAATTTTTCAATCAACTCGTCTACTTCTTCTGTACCTTCTTGGTAGAACTTTTCCTCATCCGGTGCAAGCTCTTTCAGAAGTCTCAAGAACTCCCCTGCATGGACCCTCTCTTCATCTGCAATGTCTTTCAGTACCTCAATGGCTAATGTGTTATCGGTTGACTCTGCAAGCTGCATGTAGAGCTGTATTGCTTCATATTCTGCCGCGACCATGAAACGTATCGCCCTAATTAACTCTGCCTTTGTAAGTTTTCGATCATGTGCGAGCCCTGAAAAAGCTGTTCCAAAATCTGGCATACGACACCTCCTCTCCAGGTGTTAGAACATTTAGATAATTTCTTTAAGGTATTCTATAAAGAAATAGCTTGATTTTAGACCTAGCCAAACATATTTGATATTTTACAGATCCTTTAGTAGTAACATGAGGGGATTTTCGACGCCACAACAATATAGTCATTGGCTTTGGTCACGACCCCGCACCTTACGTATTATGCAGGGGGCAGGCAGCTTCCAGAGCCTTCGACAAAGGGGAATGCAATGGGGTCTGGTATTGTAGAATTCGCAAGGCACCTGCCGTTCCACAGGTGCTTACGCAATTTGGTTGTGGCTCAGAAAATCTCCCCATGTTACTTAAATTC
>Ga0209253_10002849_pt1 | contig 15271 bp, 14 predicted proteins | sample FrelakmetBRP12BR_FD_187145 | JGI IMG/M metagenome (GOLD analysis project Ga0209253, IMG submission 187145) | Freshwater lake sediment microbial communities from the University of Notre Dame, USA, for methane emissions studies - BRP12 BR (SPAdes)... | ecosystem: Environmental > Aquatic >...
GACCGGCAGGAATTGCACCCGTTGCTTGAGGGCAAGACCGTGCTGGTGACCGGGGCGGGAGGATCAATCGGATCGGAGTTGTGCCGTCAGATTGCATCGTATCGGCCCGAATCGTTGGTGCTGTTCGAACGGTACGAGAATTCTCTTCATGCCTTGCTGCTGGAATTGCGCGCGACGTTTCCTGCCGTCGGAGTCCTTCCGGTCATCGGCGACGTGACGGTCCCTGAACGGGTGACGGAAGTCTTTCGTCAGACGAATCCCGATCTCGTGTTTCATGCCGCGGCGCACAAACACGTGCCGCTGATGGAGCTCAATCCCAAAGAGGCCGTGCGGAACAACGTGCTTGGGACGCGTGTGGTTGCCGAAGCGGCACTCGTCGCGGGGGTGGATCGATTCGTGTTGATCTCAACGGACAAAGCCGTCAATCCCACGAGCGTGATGGGGGTGAGCAAGCGGATCGCGGAACAAGTGATTCAGGGATTCAATGGGGTGGGGCGTACCAAGTTCACGGTGGTGCGGTTCGGGAACGTCCTCGGCAGCAACGGGAGCGTCGTGCCGTTGTTTGCCGAGCAGATTCGCAAAGGCGGCCCGATCACAGTGACGGATCCGGAGATCAAGCGATTCTTCATGACGATTCCCGAAGCTGTCCAATTGGTCTTGCAGGCCAGTGTGCTCGGGCAGGGGGGCGAGGTGTTTGTACTCGATATGGGGGAGCAAATTAAAATCGTCGATCTGGCCAGAAATATGATCGTCTTGTCGGGATTGGTGCCTGGCAAAGACATTGAGATCGTATTCACGGGCTTGCGGCCTGGCGAGAAACTCTACGAAGAACTCTTCGATGGGGAGGAGCAGGTAGAAGCAACCGCTCACGCCAAGATCAACCAAGCCATCGGAGCGCCGTTTCATGCTCGCGATCTCCGGCAGTGGCTTGAGGAGTTGCCGGTGAGGCTGTCAGGGCATACGGAGGAGACGCTGCTCGAAGATCTTAAGCGGCTTGTACCCAGTTTCCGCCCCGTGTTGTTTCAACGAGTGTCATAGCCGGGGTTAAAGAATCCGGCGCGTGCGGATCAATCGTAACCGGTCAGGATTTCAATTACACCATGAGTATTTTTGTCACGGGTGGTGCCGGGTTTATCGGTGCTAACTTTGTGCTCGACTGGCTGGCACAAACCGACGAAACGGTCATCAACCTCGATAAGCTCACCTACGCGGGAAATCTAGAGAGTCTTGCCGGTCTGCAAGGCGATACGCGGCATGTCTTCGTGCGCGGCGACATTGGTGAGTCCGCGCTGGTTGGCCGGCTGCTGGCAGAGCATCGGCCTCGTGCCATCATCAATTTTGCCGCCGAGAGCCATGTCGACCGCTCCATTCACGGTCCCAGCGAATTCATCCAAACCAACATCGTGGGCACCTTCCATTTGCTGGAGTCCGTGCGCGGCTATTGGGGTGAGCTGGAAGGCAATGCCAAAACACGCTTCCGCTTTCTGCACGTATCCACCGATGAGGTATATGGTTCCTTAGCAAGCGATGCCCCGGCTTTCAGCGAAATGAATCGCTACGAGCCCAACAGCCCCTATTCGGCCAGCAAGGCCGCCAGCGACCATCTGGTGCGCGCCTATCACCATACCTATGGAATCCCAGTCCTCACGACCAATTGTTCAAATAATTACGGCCCGTATCACTTTCCTGAAAAGCTCATTCCACTCTGCATTCTGAACGCGTTGTCGGACAAACCGCTTCCTATCTATGGCGATGGTCGGCAAATACGCGACTGGCTCTACGTCAAGGATCATTGTCGTGCGATTCGCAGAGTTTTGGAGGCAGGTCGTCCGGGTGAGACCTATAACGTCGGTGGCTGGAACGAAAAGGCCAACCTCGATGTGGTGCAGGTCCTCTGTGCCATTTTGGATGAACTCCGGCCCCGGGCTGACGGCCGGTCTTATGGATCACAGATCACCTTTGTGAAAGATCGCCCGGGACACGATCGCCGCTATGCCATCGATGCCGGCAAGCTCGAGCGCGAGCTGGGATGGAAACCGCAAGAGACTTTTGAGACCGGTCTCCGTAAAACTGTGCAGTGGTATCTGGACAACCAGAGTTGGGTCGCCAACGTCACCAGCGGCGCCTACCGCAACTGGATTGGTAAGCAGTACGGCGTCTGAAGGCAATGAAGATACTGTTAACCGGCAAGCAGGGGCAGGTTGGTTTTGAGCTGCAACGGGCACTGGCTCCCTTGGGGGATGTCTATGCAGTGGATTATGCTGAGTGTGATTTGGCGGATGCCGCGGCGATTCGCGCACTGGTGCGATCATGCAACCCTGACCTGATTGTGAATCCCGCGGCCTACACCGCCGTAGACAAGGCAGAGTCTGAGCCAGAGCTCGCTCATGCGATCAATGCCGTCGCTCCCGGTGTTTTGGGCGAAGAAGCAGCGAAACGGGGCGCATGGGTTGTCCATTACTCGACCGATTATGTATTCGATGGGGGCAAGTCCGGCGCCTATACCGAAGATGATGTAACGAATCCGCAAAGTGTCTATGGCCGCACCAAGCTGGAAGGTGAGATTGCGCTTCAGCACAGCGGGGCGCGGCACCTGATCTTTCGTACAAGCTGGGTGGTTGGAGCGCATGGCGGGAATTTTGCCAAAACAATTCTGCGTTTGGCAGGAGAGCGCGATCGTTTGAATGTGGTGGCCGATCAATATGGCGCCCCAACATCTGCGGCCTTGCTGGCTGATGTCACGGCTCAGCTTGTCCGGCAAAAGCAGCGTGAGGGAGGCGATCCCTTCCCTTTCGGCTTGTATCACTTGGTGGCCGGCGGTGAGACCAGCTGGTATGACTATGCGCGGCTTGTCGTGTCCGAAGCCCTCGCAGCCGGCAAATCGCTCAAGCTCTCGCCGGATGCCATTCAGGCGATTTCCTCTTCCGAATATCCCTCGCCCGCCAAGCGCCCGGCCAATTCGCGGCTGGATACCAGCAGGTTGCGCAGTACCTTTGGCGTGGAATTGCCAGATTGGCAACGCGGGGTTCGATACATCCTGCAACAGATCCTGAGGGAATCATGAGCACACGCAAAGGCATCATTCTCGCCGGCGGCGCCGGTACTCGATTACATCCGGCGACCCTCGCTCTCTCCAAACAGCTGCTGCCCGTTTACGATAAGCCGATGATCTATTACCCGCTCAGTACGTTGATGCTGGCCGGCATTCGGGAGATCCTGGTTATTTCCACGCCACAAGACACCCCGCGCTTCGAGCAACTGCTTGGTTCGGGAGTGCAGTGGGGCTTGAATTTGCATTACGCAATCCAGCCTAGTCCGGATGGTTTGGCGCAGGCGTTTATCATTGGCGAATCATTTATTGGGAATGATCGTTCGGCGCTCGTGCTGGGCGACAACATCTTCTATGGGCACGATCTTCATCAGGTGTTGAGTCGCGCCAATCAACGCCGACAGGGAGCCACGATCTTTGCCTACCATGTGAAGGACCCTAACCGTTATGGTGTGGTCGAGTTCGATGAGAAAGGCACAGCCATCAGTCTTGAAGAAAAGCCGAAACAGCCCAAATCTAGTTACGCCGTCACCGGTCTCTATTTCTATGACAATCAGGTGGTTGAGCTGGCAAAGAGACTTACACCTTCATCCCGCGGCGAGCTGGAAATCACCGATCTCAACCGACTGTATCTCGAGCAAGGGACGCTCAATGTGGAGATCATGGGGCGCGGCTATGCGTGGCTGGATACCGGCACGCACGAGAGCCTGCTTGAAGCCGGCCAGTTCATTGCCACTATTGAAAAGCGTCAAGGCCTCAAGGTGGCCTGCCCGGAGGAAATTGCGTACCGCCAAGGGTGGATTACTTCGGAGCAGCTCAAGGGGCTTGCGCAGCCGTTGTCCAGGAATGGCTATGGGCAATATCTGCTGGGGTTGTTGAAGGGACAAGTTTTCTGAGTCACCCAAGCTTTCTCCCTCGAATGTTTCAGGTGTCAGAATTAGAAACCGCTATCAGTCAACGCGTGCTCTTGGCCAATGGACATAATTTGTGCGACAGTGTCCGTCAGGTTATTTTCTTGTACTCTCATGCTGAGTCAGTATGATGGTTCAGTATCAGGCCTAAGCTGATCCCGCTCCACCTAATGTATGGCCAAGCGAATAATTTCTCGTAAGAACGCAACAGTCGGAAAAGTGTTGGCGGCGCGCCTGGGACAGATTCGTGTGTTTGCCACCGACGTCGATGGCGTCCTCACCGATGCGGGCATGTACTATTCCGAATCGGGCGACGAGTGGAAGAAGTTCAATACGCGTGACGGGATGGGAATCAAGTTGCTCCAAAAGGCCGGTTTTGTGACGGCGATCGTGACGCAGGAGCGAACCAAACTGGTGGCGCGGCGCGCTGAAAAGCTCGCCATTCCTGAACTGCATCAGGGTGTGATGGACAAGCTCTCCGTTCTTCGAGAGATGGTGGCCCGCCATGGGCTGTCGCTCAGTCAGGTGGCCTATATCGGCGATGATGTGAACGATCTTGAAGCGTTGCAGGCGGTGGGGTTTTCTGCATCGCCGGCTGATGGCATGCCGGTGATCCACGCGGCTGTCGACTATATTTGCAAAAAAAAGGGCGGCGAGGGCTGTGTGCGAGAGATTGCAGAGTTGCTGCTCGACGCACGAACAACTCCCAAGTCGGCGAGACGTTCAACTCGATGAGGATGCTTCATGGGAATTGATAAACGCGAGTTGTATCCGGTCATCATGGCGGGGGGAAGCGGCACGCGCTTTTGGCCGCTCAGCCGGCACTTGTTTCCGAAACAGCTGCTGAAGATCGGGGGGGGCGAGCACACCTTGATCCAGCAGACTATGCGGCGCGTGCGTGGTTGTGCCCCGGCGTCACGGGTCCTCATCTCTACGAATGCGGCACAGGCTGAGCAGATTCGTGTGCAGTTGGCAGAATGGAAAGATGAGCTGAAGGACGGATTTGTCCTTGAACCGGAAGGCCGCAATACGGCGCCGGCCATTGCCCTTGCGGCGTTGGAAGTGATGCGACGGGATCCGGATGGGGTCATGCTGGTCGTGCCGGCAGACCATGTGGTAACCGGCCAGCGGGAGTTTCAGGCTGCGGTGTCCCTTGCGACACAGCTTGCTAAGGCTGGCCATCTCGTGACGTTCGGCATCAAGCCGATCAGGCCGGAGACGGGCTATGGCTACATCAAACCGAATGGCCGGGCCATCGTCGGGAAGCTGGGGAAGCTCAAGGGCTATCGCGTGCAGAAATTCGTGGAAAAGCCGAACGCGACGAAAGCGGCGCAATACCTGAAGGCCGGAAATTATTATTGGAACAGCGGGATGTTCGTCTGGAAAGCCGCGACGATTTTGGAGGAGATTCACCGCCACCAGCCGGCTCTGGGGAAAGTGATGGACCGCATCGGGCAGCTTCTGGCGACCGGTGCTCCGAAGCAGACCATTGATGAGGTATATCGCTGGGCAACCTCGGTGTCGATCGATAATGGCGTGATGGAATTATCATCCAGAGCCGCGGTGGTGCCTGTTTCATTCCGCTGGTCGGATGTGGGGAGTTGGGGAAGCCTGGATGAGGTGGCGGCTAAAGACAAATCCGGAAACGTGATGTCCGGGCGAGTCGTCGATTTTGAGAGCACCCGGTCGATCGTTTACGCCGACAGGCGGGTCGTCGCCACCATCGGTCTTGAGGATATGGTCGTGGTGGATACCCCCGATGCCACGCTGGTGTGCCCGAAGTCTCGCGCACAGGATGTCAAAAAGGTGGTGGAGATCCTTAAACAGCAGAAGGCGCCGGAACATCTCGAGCATCTGACGGTCCATCGCCCCTGGGGATCCTACACAATTCTCGAAGAGGGAGCCGGCTTCAAGGTGAAACGAGTGACGGTGAATCCCGGCGGGCGCCTCTCACTCCAGCTGCATCACAAGCGGAGCGAGCATTGGGTCGTGATTGCGGGAACCGCACGGGTTACGAGAGGTGAAGAGGTTTTTGACCTCCAGGTCGGACAGAGCACCGCTATTCCGGTCGAGACTAAACACCGGTTGGAAAATCCCGGGAAAGAGACGCTCCATATCATCGAGGTGCAGAACGGGCCGTATCTCGGGGAGGACGACATCGTGCGATTCAAGGATGATTACGGGCGAACTCCGAAGCAGTGATGAGTGATCAGTGATGGGTGATGAGGGGCGGATGTCCTCTGGTCATGCATGACTGATCACGCGTCACACATCACTCATCACAGGAGTTAGGAATGGGATTGTTTCGCGAATACGACTTGCGCGGCATTGTAGGGAAAGAGCTGACCGTAGATATTGCCGAGCGCGTGGGCCGCGCCTATTGCACGCACGTAAGGGGGCGTGGGGCGAAGACCATCACGGTGGGGCGCGACGGCCGGCTCAGCTCGCCGGATCTGCATCGCGCGTTGGTCAAGGGGTTGCTTGCCGGCGGACTCAATGTCATCGATATCGGGATCTGTCCTTCCCCGCTGGTCTATTTCTCATTGCACACTTTGCCAGTCGACGGCGGGATCATGATTACCGGGAGCCATAACGCCGCCGAGTATAACGGGTTCAAGATTTGTGTCGGGAAAGAAGCGATTCACGGCGACGAGATTCAGGCACTGCGACGAGTGATGGAGGAGGGGCAGTTTGTCTCCGGGCAGGGAACACTGACGGAGCACCCCATCATTCCCGACTATCTGGCTTATATCAAGAAAAGCTTTGCTGGGGTGGACGCAAAACGATTGCACGTCGTCATTGATTGCGGCAGCGGAGTTGCGGCGCTCATTGCGAAGGATGCCTTGGAGCTATTGGGTTGCAAGGTGACAGGATTGTATTGTGAATTGGACGGTCGATTCCCGCACCATCATCCGGACCCCACGGTGTTGGAGAATCTTGAGGATCTCATGCAAGCGGTCAAGGAGCACAAGGCGGATGTAGGGATCGGCTACGATGGCGATGCGGATCGGATCGGGGCCGTGGATGAGCGTGGGCAGGTGTTGTGGGGTGATCGATTGCTGGTGATCTATTCTCGCGATATTCTGGCGGTCAAGCCGGGCAGCACCATCATCTCCGAAGTGAAAGCGTCTCAGAGCCTCTATGACGATATTGCCAAGCATGGCGGTCGCCCCGTGATGTGGAAGACGGGTCATTCTCTGATTAAGGCGAAGATGAAAGAAGAGAAGGCCGTCCTGGCGGGCGAGATGTCAGGGCACATGTTTTTCGCCGATCGGTATTTCGGTTATGACGACGCGGTGTACGCCTCTTGCCGGCTCGTGGAGATTCTCGCCAAAAGCGTGAAGCCGCTGTCTGCTCTGGTGGCTGATCTTCCCAATACCACAGTAACGCCGGAAATCCGCGTGGATCTTCCCGATACCATCAAGTTCGACGTGGTGAAGCGGGTGCGCGATCGGTTTGAGACCTATGCCAGGACCAAGCAGGGCCTCGGCCCTGAACTGCGCCGGGTTCGTGAGCTCGTGACGATCGACGGGGTGCGCGCGGTCTTTGATGACGGCTGGGGGCTCATCCGGGCGTCGAATACCCAGCCGGCCCTGGTGCTGCGGTTCGAAGCGACCACTCCCGCGAAGCTCGATGCGATTCGTGCGATCGTAGAAGGCGAGTTAGCCGACGCGCGCCGGGAACTCGAGCGATAGTGCAGGGTGTGTTTCAGCCCACCCGGCAGATCCTTTTCTCCGGCACGTTGCGTTTCCTGGTCTGTTTTCTCTGCCTGCTTTCAGTCTGGCCCACCGGTCAAGTCTATGCCCATGAGAGTGCCCTTTCTCCGCCCCGCCCATTCCGGGTGGGCGAGCGACTGACTTACGACATCACGTTTCTCAATATCAGTGCGGGGACGGCCGTGATGGAGGTGGGGCCCGGCGATGGCGCCGGCGAGCACCCCTCGGGGAAATTTATTACGACGGCCGTGTCGAGTCCGAAGGTCACCAGATTTTTCCCCGTCGATAATCGTGTCGAATCCCTGACGGATCTGACGACGCTCCTGCCGGAACATATGACCTTTCGCAGGCGGGAAGGGAAGAAGAAGGAAGATATTGAGTACATCTTTCATCGGAAAGACAGCACGGTCTCAGCCACCAGAGGCGGAGTCACTGAGCTTGTGCCGATTCCCGCCGACACGCAGGATCTGATTTCCTGTCTGTACTATGTGAGGAGCCTGTTGCCGCTGAAGCAGGGCGCATCGCAGACCTTGACGGTCTATCATGACAAGAAGATCCGCCAGGTCGAGGTGCGGGTCGATAAGATCGAAACGCTGGAAGGACCGTGGGGCACCCTCGAAACGGCGCAAGTCCTGGTGATCATGCCGTTCCAAGGGATCTTTCTGAACCAGGGCAACATCCGTGTGTGGCTTACCACCGATAACCGGCGTATTCCGTTGCGGATGAAAGCCAAAGTCGTCATCGGGTCTATCGTCGCGGATTTGGTCGATGGAATTCCGGAGGTCAGCCCATCCAAATGAGAGTGCGAACTTTCGTTGCCGGGATCAGGTAAACCCGCTATACTATTTTTATTATGGGTCAATTTCCCCTTACATTAAGCCGCTTTATCATTCGCGTCCAGGCTGAGCATCCGGGGGCGACCGGTGAATTTTCAGGCCTGCTGAGTCAGATCGGACTCGTCGGGAAAGTCATTGCTCATGATCTGCGACGCGCCGGCCTGATCAATATCCTCGGCACGACTGGTCAGACCAATGTACAAGGCGAAACCGTCAAGAAGCTGGACGAGATTGCCAACGAGACGTTTCTCCGTGCCTTTCAAGGCAATGGTCTGGTCTGTGCGTTAGGTTCGGAGGAAATGGAACAGATGGTCTCCCTACCTGAGAATTGGCCTCAGGGGAAATACATGCTGCTCTTTGACCCCCTTGATGGGTCGACCAATACCGACTGCAATATGCCCTTGGGCTCGATTTTCTCTGTGCTGAAGCATACGCGGACCGATCGTCCACCGACGGAGAGTGATCTGCTGAAAAAGGGGGTTGAGCAGGTCGCCGCCGGGTATCTGTTGTTCGGATCCAGCACGATGATGGTGTATACCGCCGGACATGGCGTGCATGGGTTTACCCTGGATCCCAGCATCGGGGAATACTTGCTCTCGCATGAGCGCATTCGGATTCCCGAGCGAGGGAAAGTCTATGCGGTGAATGAGGGCAACCGTCACAAGTGGACTCCCGGCATGCAGAAGTATGTCGAGTTTCTGAAGACCCCGGACAAAGCCACCGGTCGGCCCTACAGCGGTCGATATTCGGGGTGCCTGGTCGCAGACGTGCATCGCATCCTGCTTGGCGGAGGGGTCTACCTCTATCCGGGCGAAGCGGATAAGCCGGAAGGAAAGCTGCGGCTCCTCTATGAAGCCAATCCGTTGGGCCTGGTGGTGGAACAGGCCGGGGGGCGAGCCTCTACCGGTACGATGCGAATTCTTGATATCGAGCCGAAAAAACTTCACCAGCGGGTTCCTCTGATTATCGGCAGTCAGGGCGATGTCGAGACCGTCGAAGCCTTTACTCAGGGCCGGGCGTAACGCCCATTCTTCACGTCATTTTCTCCGGGAGGATTGTCATGACAGATCGGGTACGGGAAATTCTCAGTTGGTATGAAAGTGATAATGCAGGCACGAAGGCGAATCTGGCGCGCATGCTGCGCCATGGCAAGCTGGCCGGAACCGGCAAGCTTGTGATCCTGCCGGTCGATCAGGGATTCGAGCATGGACCAGCCCGCAGCTTCGCGCCGAATCCGGCCGGGTACAATCCCCACTATCATTTTCAGCTCGGCATTGATGCCGGATGTAATGCCTATGCCGCGCCCTTGGGATTTCTGGAAGCGGGCGCCAGCCACTTTGCGGGCCAGATTCCATTAATCCTCAAGTTGAACAACCACGATGTGTTGCACGACGAGAAAGATCCGCTGCCGTCTGTGACCAGCAGCGTCCGAGATGCCTTGCGGTTAGGCTGTGCGGCCGTAGGATTTACGATTTATCCGGGATCGGCCCATTGCAATACCATGTATGAGCAATTGCGAGCCATCACGGAAGAAGCCAAGGCCTCCGGTCTGGCGGTCGTGGTCTGGTCGTATCCGCGCGGGTCTTCGCTCAGCAAGGAAGGTGAAACGGCAATGGATGTCGGGGCCTATGCGGCACAGATCGCCGCGCAGCTCGGTGCCCACATCATCAAGGTCAAGTTACCGACCGCGCATTTGGAGCAGGCGGCCGCCAAGAAGGTCTATGAGTCGACGCAAATCCCGATCAAGACCCTGGCGGAGCGTGTCAAACATGTGGTCCAAAGTTCGTTTGACGGCCGCCGCATCGTAATTTTCTCCGGCGGCGCCAAAAGTGAGGACAAGAATGTGTTTGAAGAAGCGCGGGCCATCCGGGACGGCGGTGGGTTCGGCAGCATCATCGGGCGGAATTCCTTCCAGCGCCCCAAGGCGGAAGCCGTCAAGTTCCTCCACACGATCATGGGGATCTATTCGGGAGAGATTCAATAGCCATTGTGTCAGTGACTGACTGGAAATAAGGCACAAGAATTATGGAGCAATATACTCGCGAGTCTGGACCGGACCGGAGGTGGATGGTCGCCGCCGTGCTGCTCACCGCCGGAATGATCATCGGGTTTGTTGTGGCGTCTGATCTGGGATGGCTGTCGAACGGGCATGCCGTCCCCGATAGCGGGCCTGCCCCGCTGGCGAGACAAGTCGCCACCGCTCCGCAGCCAGTGTTGCCGGGCATGGGGAGCCAGACTTTTGTCGAAATTGCCAAAGCCGTGAAACCGGCGGTCGTCAACATTTACGCGACCAAGAGCGGCAAAGGCGATGGGGCTCATGCCACGCCGTTTGAGGATCCGTTCTTCCGCAAATTTTTCGGGGAAGAATTTTTCCGCCGGTTCGAGCAGCAACAGCCGAAAGAAAAGAAGGAACGTGGCTTAGGATCAGGGGTTATTGTCGAATCGAATGGATTGATCATCACGAATAACCATGTGGTCGGCAAGGCTGATGAAATCCGGGTGACGCTTTCGGATAAGCGGGAGTTCAAAGCCAAGCTGATCGGGACCGACCCCAAGACCGATATCGCGGTCGTCAAGATCGACGCAACCGGCCTGCCGACGGTGGCGTGGGCCGACTCGGATCTGTTGGAAGTCGGTGAGTTCGTCTTGGCTGTCGGCAACCCGTTCGGACTCACTCAGACTGTCACCCTCGGAATCGTCAGCGCATTAGGGCGAGCGGCGGGAATTGCGGAGTACGAAGATTTTATTCAAACCGATGCGGCGATCAATCCCGGAAATTCCGGCGGCGCTCTCGTGAATGTGCGCGGCGAGCTGGCCGGAATCAACACCGCCATTTTCAGTCAGAGCGGCGGCAACATGGGGATCGGGTTTTCGGTGCCCAGTAATATGGCCCGTTCCATCATGGATCAGCTGGTGAAGACCGGTAAGGTGGTGCGCGGCTGGCTGGGGGTGTCCATTCAGGAGCTGACGCCGGAATTGGCCAAGCAGTTCGGCGTCGTCGACACCAAGGGTGTGCTGGTCAGCGATGTGATGGATGATAGTCCTGCAAAGAAGGCCGGAGTGGAGCGCGCCGATGTTATCGTGGAGTACGACGGGAAGCCGATGGATTCCCCCACGCATCTTCGGAACGCGGTGGCTCAGACGCAGGTGGGGAAGAAAGTCTCCGTCAAGCTGATTCGTGACAAGAAGCCGAAAACAATCGACCTGGCCATCGTCGAGCAGCCGAAGTCCATGACGCAATCGGGCGAGGAAGAGTCGGCCGAAGCGGCGGCGCCAACAGGGATTCTGTCCGATCTGGATGCGCGGGAACTGACCGACGAAGTGGCCGGCCGGTACGGAATGAAGTCCGGCGAGCGCGGCGTCGTGGTCGTGCGGGTGAAGCCCGGCAGCACTGCCGAGGAGACCGGCGTGCGAGAAGGAGACCTGATCATCGAGATCAATCGGCAGCCGGTGACATCCATGAAAACATACGAGCGCATCGCGGCCAAGTTGCCTAAAGACGAGGCGGTGCTCATGCTGTTGAAGCGGCAGGGACGGACGATTTATCTGACGCTCCGCCCATGATGCGCGAGAGGCGGACCCTGTCTCGCCGATGTCATTGAGAAAATGGTTGAGGGGACAGGGGCGGACGATGCATCACATATTCCCGCCCATGGCATGGTGAGGGGGTGCTCGGAGGGGCGCCATTGAGGAGAGAGGGGGTTCCGGTATGGTATCGCGAGCCATATTCATCCTTCTCAGTGCGTTGGCGGGCATGGTCTTGTTCTTGCGGGCTGAGAATGCCACCGGCGCGTTCTGGTTGTACGGCTTTGGGATCGGTGCGGTGACCGGCGGGCTGATCATCGCCGGTGAATATGCATTGCGGACGTTGTCATTCGGCATTATCGTAGGGGCGACGGCAGGTCTGGCGGTCGGGCTCTTGATGACCGGGCTGGTCGAATGGGTCGGTGGTGAGATTTTCGATGTGCAGACGTTCCTGTTTCATATCGGCGGGCTGGTCTTTTTGCTCGGGTTCCCCTATCTGGGGCTGGTCATCGGGGCGCGATTCGGGCAGGAGAAGTTCCCGGCGCCTCGACTGCGGTCGGCGGAATCATCCGGCGGTTCGAACAGTCTCAAGGTCCTTGATACCAGTGTCATCATCGATGGCCGCGTGGCAGATCTGTGCGAAACGGGGTTTCTGGAAGGCACATTTTTCGTTCCGCAGTTCATCCTGCATGAGTTGCAACATATCGCCGACTCCTCAGATTCTTTGAAGCGCGCGCGTGGTCGCCGCGGTCTCGACATTCTCAATAAAATACAAAAAATGGCCGATGTGGATGTCCGTATCGTGGATGAGGATTTTCCGAACGTCAAAGAAGTTGATGCCAAGCTGGTGGTGCTGGCGAAACAAATGGGCGCGCGCATCATGACGAATGATTTGAATCTGAACAAAGTTGCTGAGCTGCAGGGCGTCCGGGTCCTCAATATCAACGAGCTCTGTAACGCGCTGCGGCCTGTCGTATTGCCGGGGGAAACTATCCGCGTCTTCGTGTTGAAAGAAGGCAAAGAAGCCGGCCAGGGCGTGGCCTATCTCGACGACGGGACCATGATTGTCGTGGACAATGCCCGACGGTGCATCGGCCGCAATGTTGACGTCGTGGTGACCAGCGTATTACAAACGACTGCCGGACGGATGATATTCACCCGCCTGAAAGAAGATGCCGAGCGAGAGGAGCTGCAAGTCGCTCGTGGATAAACGTGTGGTCGCGATCGTACCCGCAGCCGGCAAAGGGTTGCGGATGGGCGGCTCAGTTCCGAAGCAGTTCCTCGCGCTAGGCGGTGAGCCGCTCGTAGTCCATTCTTTGCGCGTCCTGCAATCCTCTCCCTGTATCGATCAGATTATTCTGGCTGTCCCGCAAGCCGATCTCGACTACTGTCTCAATGATCTGGCTGTGCGGTACGGGTTTTCGAAAATCACCAGAGTGGTTGCAGGCGGGCGGGAACGGCAGGATTCCGTCAGGCATGCCCTCGAACATGTTCCTGATGAGACTGATATCGTCGTCGTGCATGATGCGGTCCGGCCGTTTCTCACCGAGAAAATGGTCGCGGAAGTGGTGGCGGCGGCGCGCCAACATGGCGGAGCGATCATCGCGCTTCCCATGCGCGATACGGTGAAACACGTGGGGCCGGAACATCGCATTGAACGCACCGTCGATCGTCAGCCGTTATGGCTGGCGCAGACGCCGCAGGCATTCCGGTGCTCCTGGTTACAAGCGGCGCACCGCAAGGCTCATGCAGAATCGGTCCATGCAACGGACGATGCCTTTCTCTTTGAATGGGTCGGCCATCCAGTGGTGGTCGTGGAAGGCAGCGGAGAAAATATCAAGGTAACGCGACCGGAAGATATGGTGATCGGGGAAGCGATTCTGGGTTCCCGTACTGCCGCGCGTTCGGGAGGATCGTAATGGCAACGAAGATTCGTGTGGGCTGCGGTTATGACGTGCATCCCCTTGGGGCCGGGCGAAAATTGATTCTCGGCGGGATCGAAGTGCCGCACTCGAAAGGGCTGTTGGGCCACTCGGACTCCGATGTCCTGGTGCATGCCGTGTGCGATGCGTTGTTGGGTGCGATGGGTGAAGGGGATCTTGGCCGGCATTATCCCAGCTCCGACCAGAAGTACAAAGGGATCTCCAGTCTCAAGCTCCTTGAAGATGTGACGGATAAGTTGACGAAGAAGGGGTATCGGGTCGTCAATGTCGACACCATCATTGTGGCCCAGGCTCCGCGTTTGAGCGCCTTTCTTTCGGCGATGCAGAAGCAGATGGCGCAGGTGATGGGGATCGATGCCGATCAAGTGAATGTGAAAGTGAAGAGCGGCGAAGGCCTCGATGCGGTAGGCCGGGAAGAGGGTATGCATGCCCATGCCGTCTGTTTGATTGAGGCTGTGTGACTGCCGTAGGATAGCGCACGATGTTGAAAGCGATTCGACAAGATCTCCAGGCCGTCTTCGATCGGGATCCGGCTGCGACCAGCCGGCTGGAGGTCATCTTGACCTACGCCGGTTTCCATGCGCTGCTCATCTATCGGATCGCCCATTGGCTGAAATCGTACGGGGTGCCGTTTGTGCCGCGGGCCTTGTCCCAGTTGGCCCGCTGGTTGACCGGCATTGAAATTCATCCGTCTGCCAAGATCGGCACAGGGTTTTTCATCGATCATGGAATGGGGGTCGTCATCGGAGAGACAGCCGAAGTCGGCGATTACGTCACGCTCTTTCAGGGTGTCACGCTCGGCGGCACCGGGAAGGAACGAGGGAAGCGGCATCCGACACTGGGCAATCACGTGGTGGTCGGCGCCGGGGCCAAGATTCTCGGCGGCATCAAAATCGGCGACAACGTCAAGATCGGTGCGAATTCAGTCGTCATCAAAAACGTCCCGCCCAACTCCACCGTTATCGGAGTGCCGGCCCGTGTCATCAAGACGCAGGGCGAGCGGCTTCCCGATGTGACGATGGATCAAACCAACCTCCCGGATCCCATCAGCGACCGGTTCGCCGCGCTTGAACAGGAGTTGATTGAACTCCGCAAGAAGCTGGAAGAACGCGACTCTCAGCTGCCGTTTTAGCAGGATGCTGAAAATGTCCGTCAGCTTCGTTCTCGGCTCATCGAAATCCTCAACGTACCACTGAGGGTACGCCTCCGGTTTCGATTCGCCTGCGGCCTTGCTGACAGCCATTTTGAGCATCCTGTGGCAATTGTGGTTCCAACATCGCAGGAAATACTC
>Ga0209253_10002850_pt1 | contig 15267 bp, 9 predicted proteins | sample FrelakmetBRP12BR_FD_187145 | JGI IMG/M metagenome (GOLD analysis project Ga0209253, IMG submission 187145) | Freshwater lake sediment microbial communities from the University of Notre Dame, USA, for methane emissions studies - BRP12 BR (SPAdes)... | ecosystem: Environmental > Aquatic >...
ACGCTGCGCGAACTAACAAGACTCGAGGAGGCATTGCTACCGGAAATCGAGCAGCGGCTCGGCGTCGCTGCGAAGCCCGCAGAGCGCGAGTGGCTGGATGAACTTCGACGGCTGATCACGGAAGCCAGCCGTCGCGCCGAGCAGCGGATAGCGGCGGTCGAGCGCCTGGCCCTGCAAGCAAGTGAGTTCGCGCACATGGAGTACGACTTCCTGTACGACAAGGCGTCGCGTCTGCTGGCGATCGGGTACAACGTGGATGAGCTGCGGCGCGACGCGAGTTACTACGACCTGCTGGCCTCAGAAGCGAGATTGATCAATTTCGTCGCGATTGCGCAGGAACAAGTGCCGCAGGAGAGCTGGTTTGCCCTTGGGCGTCTGCTCACGTCCGCCGGTGGCGAGCCGATTCTCCTGTCGTGGAGCGGTTCGATGTTCGAGTACCTCATGCCGCTCCTGGTGATGCCCAACTACGAGAACACGCTGCTCGATCAGACCTATCAGGCGGCGGTGCAGCGACAGATCGAGTATGGGGGATTGCGCGGCCTGCCGTGGGGCATGTCGGAATCCGGTTACAACACGGTCGACGTTCATCTCAACTACCAGTACCGCGCGTTCGGCGTGCCCGGACTGGGACTCAAACGCGGACTGGCGGAGGACCTGGTCATTGCCCCCTATGCCTCGGCGCTGGCATTGATGGTGGCGCCGGAAGCAGCATGTCAGAATCTGCAACGTCTCGCCGCGCTAGGGCTTGAAGGAAAATTCGGCTTTTATGAAGCCATCGATTACACCCCGTCACGTCAACGACGCGGGGAAACAAGCACGGTGGTGCGGTCCTACATGGCGCATCACCAGGGGATGAGCCTGCTGTCCCTGGCCTATCTGCTGCTGGATCGTCCGATGCAGAAACGCTTCGTGTCGGACCCGTTGTTCCAGGCGACCCTGTTGTTGCTCCAGGAGCGGATTCCCAGGGCCACGGCGCTGTTTCCGCTCACTGCCCAGCTCTCCGACATTCGACCGACAACCGGCGCTGCTGAAACGTCGATTCGCGTTTACGACAGCCCCGACACGTCGATACCGCAGGTACAGTTGCTGTCGAATGGCCGCTACCACGTGATGGTCACGAACGCGGGAGGCGGCTACAGCCAGTGGAAAAACCTCGCCGTGACCCGCTGGCGCGAAGACGCTACCTGCGACAACTGGGGTTCCTTCTGTTACCTGCGCGACGTTGCGAGCGGCGAGTTCTGGTCGACCGCACACCAGCCGACGCACAAGCGCGCGGACAGCTACGCGGCGATTTTCTCTGAAGGGCGCGCGGAGTTTCGCCGCCGCGACCACGATTTCGATACCCATACCGAGATCGTGGTGTCGCCGGAAGATGATATTGAGCTGCGCCGCATCCATATCACCAACCGCTCCCGATCGCGCAGAACGATTGAGCTGACGAGTTACGCGGAGGTGGTGCTCGCACCCTCGGCCGCGGAAGCACTGCATCCGGCGTTCAGTAATCTCTTTGTTCAGACCGAGATCATCGACCCGCGGCGGGCGATCCTCTGCACGCGCCGGCCCCGCTCCCTCGATGAGTCAGAACCCTGGATGTTTCACCTGATGGCCGTGCACGGCGCGGACATCGGAGAGATCTCCTACGAGACGGACCGCCTGCAGTTCATCGGTCGCGGCAACACGGTCGCCGCCCCCCACGCTCTGAACAGCGCCGCCGCGCTCTCGGGCAGCCAGGGTTCGGTACTCGATCCGATCGTCGCGATTCGTTGCCGCATCACACTCGATCCGGACGAAGCGGCAACGATCGATATCGTTTCCGGCATCGGCGAAACGCGCGACGCTGCCTTGGGCCTGATCGATAAATACCAGGATCGGCGGATCGCGGATCGTGTGCTGGAACTGGCGTGGACCCATGCCCAGGTGGTGCTGCGGCAGATCAATGCCACCGAAGCCGACGCGCAACTCTATGGACGTCTTGCCAGCTCTGTCATCTACGCAAATTCCTCGTTGCGTGCCGACGCCGCCGTCCTCGTCAAAAACCGCCGCGGCCAATCCGGCCTGTGGGGCTATGCCATTTCCGGCGATTTGCCGATCGTGCTGCTGCAGATCGGTGAACCGGCCCATATCGATCTCGTGCGCCAACTGGTACAGGCGCACGCGTACTGGCGTTTGAAGGGACTGGCCGTGGATCTGGTGATCTGGAACGAAGATCGCGCCGGTTACCGGCAACTGCTCCAGGAGCAAATCATGGGGCTGATTGCCGCGGGCGTCGAGCCGCACGCCATGGACCGGCCGGGTGGCATCTTCGTGCGACCCGCAGAACAGATATCGGACGAGGATCGCATCCTGATCCAATCGGTCGCGCGCGCCATCATCACCGACGGCCGGGGTACGCTGGCAGAACAGATCAACCGACGTGGCCCGGTGGAAGTGCGCGTTCCGCGCCTCAAACCGACCCGCCGCCAGCGCGCCGAACCCCCGGCCGTCACCGGGTTGCCGCGCCGCGATCTGATCCTCTTCAATGGACTTGGCGGATTTACTCGTGATGGACGCGAATACGTCATCATGACCGCGCCCGGGCAAGTGACGCCGGCACCTTGGGTCAACGTGCTGTCGAATCCGCACTTCGGAACCGTCATCTCGGAGAACGGCCTGGCCTACACCTGGGGCGAGAATGCCCACGAATTCCGCCTCACCCCCTGGCACAACGACCCGGTGAGCGATGCCAGCGGCGAAGCCTTTTATCTGCGCGACGAAGACAGCGGCCATTTCTGGTCGCCCGCACCATTGCCCAGTCGCGGAGCCGGTTATTACGTGAGCCGCCACGGATTCGGCTACAGCGTCTTCGAGCACGTGGAGGATGGCATTCGCTCGGAGCTCACGGTTTACGTGGACGTGGACGCCGCAATAAAGTTCTCGGTGCTGAAAGTGCGCAACGAGTCGGGCCAGGCGCGCAAGCTCTCCGCGACTGGTTACGTGGAGTGGGTGCTGGGAGATTTGCGGCCGAAATCGTCCATGCACGTGGCCACCGATATTGACCACCACAGCGGCGCGCTGTTCGCGCGTAATCCGTACAACACGGAGTTCACCGGTTTGATTGCGTTCTTCGATGTGGACGATTCGACCCGCACCATAAGCGGTGACCGCACTGAATTCATTGGACGTAACGGCTCGCTCATGAATCCGGCGGCGATGGCGCGTTCGCGCCTTTCCGGCAAAGTGGGCGCGGGCCTTGATTCCTGCGCCGCGATCCAGGTTTCCTTCGAACTGGCCGCGGGACAAGAACGCGAGATCATTTTCAGACTCGGCCTGGCAGGAAGGCGCGGGACGGATGACGCCAGCAAGCTGGTGCATCGCTTCCGGGGATCGGCCGCCGCGCGCGGCGCGCTCGAAGCAGTGTACCAGTACTGGAATCACACGCTCGGCGCCGTGCAGGTGGAAACACCCGACCCGGCGCTCAACGTGCTGACCAACGGCTGGCTTGTTTACCAGACACTGGCCTGCCGTCTTATGGCACGCAGCGGATACTACCAATCGGGGGGCGCCTTCGGCTTTCGCGATCAATTGCAGGATACGATGGCGTTGGTGCACACGGAGCCGCAACGGTTGCGCGCGCAACTGCTGCTGTGCGCAAGCCGGCAGTTTCTGGAGGGCGATGTCCAGCATTGGTGGCATCCGCCCTCGGGCCGGGGCGTGCGCACGCATTGTTCGGATGACTACCTGTGGCTGCCTTTGGCGATGTGCCGCTATGTGCTGACCACCGGCGACACCGGGGTGCTGGCGGAATCCGTTCATTTCCTCGAAGGCCGCCCGGTCAATGCCGAGGACGACTCTTATTATGATCTTCCCGGCCGTTCTGGCGAGGCGGCCAGCCTGTATCAGCACGGTGTGCGCGCCATCCTGAGAGGACTCCGGTTTGGCGAGCACGGCCTGCCGCTCATGGGCACCGGTGACTGGAACGACGGCATGAATCTCGTGGGTCATCTCGGTAAAGGCGAGAGTGTCTGGTTGGGGTTCTTCCTGCACAGCGTGCTCACGCAGTTCGCCGCAGTGGCGCGCCTGCAGGATGATTCCTCCTTCGCCGAACGGTGCGAAGCGGCGGCGGTTCAGCTGCGCCAGAATATCGAGCAGCATGGCTGGGATGGCTCGTGGTACCGCCGCGCCTACTTCGACGACGGCACGCCGCTGGGGTCGGCCGCCAACACCGAGTGCCAGATCGATTCCATTTCGCAGAGCTGGGCGGTTCTATCCGGGGCGGGCGATGCCCAGCGCGCGCGCCTGGCCATGGAAGCGGTGGGTCAGCGCCTCGTGCGCCGTGACCATGCGCTGATACAGCTTCTGGATCCGCCGTTCGACAAGTCGCCGTTGGATCCCGGTTATATAAAAGGATACGTCCCGGGCGTGCGCGAGAATGGCGGGCAGTACACGCATGCGGCGATTTGGGCGGCCATGGCGTTTGCCCGACTGGGCGACCATCAGCGCGCCTGGGAATTGCTGGCCATGATCAACCCGGTCAACCATGGAAAAACGCCGGAGGGAGTGGCTACCTACAAAGTCGAACCCTACGTCGTCGCCGCCGATGTCTATGCGCTCGCGCCACACACCGGCCGCGGGGGATGGACCTGGTACACGGGCTCGGCCGGCTGGATGTATCGGTTGATTGTGGAATCGCTGCTCGGCTTGAGGCTGGACGTGGACAAACTGCATTTCGCGCCGTGCCTGCCGGCGGATTGGAAGGCCTTCACGATGCACTACCGGTATCGGGAAACGGTCTACCATATCGTCATCTCGCAAACGCGCGCCGCCGGTGAGGCGAAGATCGGCGCGACGCGTGTCACGGTGGACGGCGTCGAACGCCCCGACAAAATAATTCCGCTGATCGACGACCGCCGGGATCACGCGGTCGAAGTGAGCATCATGCTACAGAAATAAGTAATGCATGCACTCATATTCTGGATCAACGAGCGCGTACCGCCGCTTGTGCCGATCGACTCCTCGGTATTTCTCCTGCTGCTGATGCACGACCCGCACACCGGCATCCCCGCGGCTTAAGCACCGGCCGTGACGCCAGAACACCGGTTTTGTTGCGGTCTATTCAGCTCGGCGGCGCCACTGAGCCTGCGTAGAACACTTCGCACTCTCCGCCAGCAAAGAGGTCCCTCCCCAGCCTGACAGCAGCCTCATGGCATTGCGACGGCATTGAGTAAATTAGCCTCTACCACAACAGCGCAGCAGCGTCCTGCATCACGGACCGCATGCGTTGTTATCCATACTAGAGGGTTGATATACTCTGACCCATGCCGGGGTGGCGGAACTGGTAGACGCGCCGGACTCAAAATCCGGTGGTGGTGACACCGTGTCGGTTCGATTCCGACCCTCGGTACCAATTGCAGGGCCACGTTGTGGCCCTTTTTTCTGCCCACGTTCCTGGCTGGTACATTGCTGAGCGCATAGATACGCCACTATCTCCCGCGCCTTCGCCCCTCAGCCAGAAAGCGGTATCCGGGTAATCTAAATCCAATCCTCGACCAGAACGCCAACTCCGACGCGCCGGGTCCAGGCGTTGTAGTCGATCAGGCTCTCGCCATAGCCATTGTAGAACTGCAGGAGTCCCTTGATACGTTTGCTGAATGGGAAGCTCCAGTCGAGTTCATAGCCGCTGCGGTTTTCGTCTACGCGCAGATTGTTGCGCAGAATGAATGAGAAGACCTGATCACCATATTTATAGGCGCTACGCAACTCGGCGCGTCCGGCGAAGTCGAGGATGTCAGGATTATTGTCTTTCGCGCTGCTTTCCGGAATCCGGTACCACGGCTTGAATGCCAGCACGAAATTGCCGCGCTCGAGCAAGAAGCTGGCCCACAGGCGGTTCCAGCTGCGTGACAATGGATCGCCGCGGCCATTCGACTGATGCGCAAATCCGACTGAGAACAGGCGATGCCTCAGACCGAGCAGCGAGAAGTCCGTATGGAACGTCAGACCGAGTTCCGGCTCATAGTTGGTTTCGCGGTACGGGGCCGAGTTTTCCAAGTTGAACGCCTGCCAGAACGACAGCTGGGTGTATGCGAACCACAGGTCGCCATTCTCCCCGAACATCCTGTTATAGAGAGGTACACGTAAGCTGATCTGGTATTTGAGTTCCTGTTGCTGGAGATCGGTCTCCGGATCCACGGCCAGGTACGGCGCCTCATTCAGCTTGCTGTTATACGTATACAGAATGTAGTTCGGCCGGTGCGGAATGATAGCGAAAGCGCGGCGCGCGAGGTCACGCTCCTTCTCTATGCGCTGTTCGAGCGCCGGTTTTGCATCGGGAGCCGATTCATCCGCAGCTGGCGGCAGTTGTGTTTCGTCGCTCAGTGGGAATGCATCGTAGCAGTGCAGACGCTCGGACTCATTCGTCAGGCTCCGACAATCGAGCAGCTGCACCGGCGGTTCGGCCGCCGCTACAGGTGCAATCAACAGGAACATCACAACAATCTGATTCGTATAACGCATGGTTTTTCGTTCTTCTATGGGGTGCGTGCAACTTGTTTCACAAGAGCATAAACGTGATTCGGCGGCAGGCATAACTGCCACATTAATATTGGCCACGGGATAAACACTTCAACTGAACCGTCAGGGTATCCTGTCCGGTACTTGTTGCTGGACCTGGTCCGCCTTCAGGAGACGGAACAAATCGGGCAAACTCGCCTCAGCTGCACGGCGCCCGGCAACAATGGCATCCTTGGCGCGGTAAAACTCCATCAGGCCGATGTGGCCCACCTCTGGCATGAGCATGAGGTCGGGCGGATTGAGCGCCGCGCGCAGGCGCACGATCTCGTCCTCGGTGATATTTAACACCCGATCAAGCACGCGACGCGTGGTCCAAGACGGCTTCTCGTCAGCATTGTGGGTGTAATTGTCGAGCTGCGTTTCGAGCCACGTGCGCAGACCCTGGGCGCGCGCCATCCATGCCTGGTCGAGCAGTTGACGCGCGCGCACGGGCCACTGCGGTGCCGGTTGAGGCTGGGGACTCTGGTTCCGGGCAGCGCCGTGCACCGCCACGGCCACCACCGGACCGCCGAAACGTTCACGCGCCACATCAAAAGGCAGGGGATTCACCACGCCACCGTCTGTCAGCAGCCGCTGGCCGCTGCTATGGGGTGCGATAAGACCCGGCACCGAAATACTGGCGCGCACGGCGTTGACCAGAGAATCACGGTCGATGACCACCTGCTCGCCGCTCTCGATATCCGTAGCGATCGCCACATAACCCATGGCCAGATCCTGGATCTGCTGCACACCGAGCCAGCCCTCCAGAAAATCCACGATGTTGATACCGGAAACAAGGCCGCCGGTGGGCAGGTCCGGCATGAACAACTGCAGGGTCTGCTTCCAGTCGAATGCCAGGGCGATTGCGGCGAGATCGCCGATCGGCATACCACTTGCGACGAATGCGCCGATCTCGGCGCCGATGCTGGTGCCGGCGATGGCGCGCACCGGGATGGCGTTTTCCTCCAGCACCTGGAGGACGCCAATATGCGCCAGACCCGGTGCGCCGCCGCCACCCAGCGCCAGCACCAAGCCGGTCCTTTTCGTGGCGTCTCTGCTACTGGAGTTCATGCTTGAATTCCTGGGATTCACGTCAGGCTGTGATTCTTTTGTAGCGAACAGGATAACACTGCACACCGCCGTCTTAGCGGGTCAGGATTGCGGCACATTCAAGGTCCTCTAGAAGTCGGCGCCGGGCGGTTCCATCGAATACCGGACTGTCGGCGGCCATGAGCAGCGTGCCCGCCGAGGCGGCCCGCACGGCACGCGCAATGGCCGTCGCTTCCGGACGTGGCAGTGCCGGATATTGTGCGGTCACCTTCGTACCCGCAAGCAATGCGTCGGCTTCCGAACGCAAACGCCGCGCCATGGATGGATCGACAGCGACCAACAGGACCGTCACGCCCTGGCCTTCGGCCTGTGCAAGCGGCGCAGCCAAGCGCAGAGCGCGCGCGGACGCCGTTGAGCCATCATAGACAACCACGAAGGGCGGACGGATACCGGCACCAGGCGGCAACATCAGCAGCGGGCAGGCTGCACCGCGCATCAGCGTTTCGATCGTGGCGGCGATGTGTGTCAGGCCTGCCGGCGCGCCGCCCGAGAAAATAAACGCAACGAGATCGGTCTCCAAGGCCGCCGCACGCACCTGCGCCGCCACTTGACCGCGCGTCACCTGGAACGACCAGCGCACATGAAGGCGCGTAGCCACCGTCGCCAGCGTCGCCTGCGCGCGCGTCGCCTCGGCGCGCAGCGCGTGCTCCATGTCCGGGTTCTGGAGGCGGCGCGTGGTGGCCGATATCAGGCGCGTCTCGCGCGCGAACGGCAGCGCCGCCAGGCGCAGGAGGTTGATGTCTTCCACGAACAGCGCGTGCAGTTCGGCATCCAGATGCGCGGCGAGCGCCGTCGCCGCCTCGAATGCCGCGAGATCGTGCGTGGCCGTATCCAGCGCCAGCAGAATGCGTCGAATCGGTGGGTGGTGGTTGGTGGTGCTCATTCCTCGCTCTCGGCCGGCCCGGGCATCGGCGCGCCATAGAGGCGCGCGAGCTCCGACATGGTAAGGAGCCGGACTTCGACACGCGCGTTGATGCTGCCATCCGGAAACACACCATCGGCGTTGCGCACGCCGGCCGGGATACCGGTCAGGATTTCGATGCCTTCATCGATGGTGTTCACCGGATAGATGCGGAACTGGCCGTTACGCACCGCCTCGATCACGTCCCGGCGCAGCATCAGATGTTTCACGTTCGCGGCCGGGATGAGCACGCCCTGCTCGCCGCTGAGGCCGCGCATCCGGCAGACATCGAAGAAACCTTCTATTTTCTCGTTCACACCGCCGATTGCCTGGATCTCGCCATGCTGGTTGACCGAACCGGTGACGGCGAACGACTGACGGATGGGCGCATCGGCTAGTGCCGACAACAAGGCATACAGTTCCGCCGAGGAGGCGCTGTCGCCCTCCACCTCGCCGTAGGTCTGTTCGAACACCAGGCTCGCCGACAAGGCCAGCGGCCGCTCCGGTGCGTAGCGCGCACCAAGAAAACCGGACAGGATCAGCACGCCCTTGGAATGAATCGGCCCGGACAATTCCACCTCACGCTGGATGTCCAGCACCTCGCCCCGCCCGAGCCGGACACTGGCGGTGATGCGGCTCGGGTGACCGAACATGAAGTTGCCAAGATCCACCACTGACAGGCCGTTGACCTGGCCGACGCGCTCACCACTCGTATCGATCAGCAAGGTGCCGCGCTGGATGGCTTCCTGCAGGCGCTCGCGGATACGGTCGGAACGGAAAATCTTGGCATCGATGGCGCGCTGCACGTCGGCCGCGCCGATCACTTGCTGCCCGGCCTCGCGCGCCCAGTGATCGGCCTCGCGCAGCAGATCGGTAATCTCGCGCAGACGCACGCTGAGCTTCTCGGCATCCTCGACCAGGCGCGCGCCGTATTCGATGACGCGTGCCACAGCGCCCCGGTCGAGATCCAGCAACTGATCGCGGCGTGCGAGCGTGGCGATCAGGCGCGCATACAACTGATTGCTGTCGCCATTGCGCTGCATGTCCATGCCGAAGTCCACGGCCGCCTTGAACAGCTCGCTGAACTCCGGGTCGTATTCGGACAGCAGATAATAGAGCAGCGGCTCGCCGAGTAGCACCACCTTGAGGTTGAGCGGAATCGGCTCGGGCTCAAGTGACACCGTGCTCACCAGACTCAATGCCTGGCCGAGCGACTCGATGCGGATCTCGCGCGCACTGAGCACACGCTTGAGCCCTTCCCAGGCGAATGGCTGCATTAGTACCTTGCGCGCATCCAGCATCAGGTAGCCACCATTGGCGCGGTGCAGGGCGCCGGGCTTGATGAGCATGAAGTCGGTAACCAGCGCGCCCATCTGCGCGATATGCTCGATGCGTCCGATCAGCCCCGCATAGGTGGGGCTGTCCTCGTACACCACCGGCGCGCCTTTCGAAGCGCTGTTGTCGATGAGCACATTCACCTGGTAGCGGCGCAGCGACGGTGCCCCGCCCGGACGCGAGATCGGAATACCCAGAAAGGTGATCTCCGGCGTCTCTTCAGTGGTGTGGCGGAAATCATCGACGTTGTCGATCACCGTCTGTTGGGTGGTCGCGAGGTACTCGATCACGGCTGGCAGTGCCGCGTACTCCTTCTTGAGATCGTCGATCAGGTGCCCGACCGCCGATATCGTGACCTCGCGGTCGAGCTCGCGAATGCGTCGCTGCCCTTCGCGCCGCCACTGCGGGATCTGGTGGATGATCTTGGCGAGTTGTTCTTCGAGCGTGGCGATCACCGCCTCGATGCGCTGCCTCTCGTCCTCCGGCAGTTTTTCGTAGTCCTCCGGGCTCACCACCTCGTTCTTGTGCATGGGCGCGAACGCCATGCCGGACGGCGTGCGCACCAGCGCGATGGAATGCGATTCGGCCTCCTTGCGCAGCTCTTCAAAGGCCTGCTCATGCTGCTCCTTGAGTTTCTCTTCCATCTCCTGGCGGCGCGTGCGGTACTCTTCGCTCTCGAACACCGCCGGGATGGCGGCGCGCAGGTCGGCCATCAGCTGTTCCATGTCGTTCTTGAGTTTCATCCCGGTGCCGGCCGGGAGCTGCATCACGCGCGGCTTGTGCGCCTCCTGGAAGTTATTGACGTAACACCAGTCGGGCGGCGGCGCCTCGTGTGCGGCCTTGTCGTCCAGGAACTGGCGCACCACCGTGCGCTTGCCGGTGCCGGGTTCGCCAAGTACGAACAGGTTGTAACCGTCGCGGCGGATGCCGATACCGAATTTCAGCGCCTCGACGGCGCGCGTCTGACCGAGCACCTGCGTGAGGTCTTCGAGTTCGGCAGTGGTCGCAAAGCTGAACTGCTCGGGATCGCACTGCGTGCACAGCGCTTCCGGTATGAGGGGCTGGATGCTGATCATGCCTTTGCCTTTTTCATTATGCGGCGTTGGGCTCGGCGCTCGCCGGGTACAAATAACACGATACCACTGTCGCGCAAAATAACCCCGGCGTGCTTTGTCCTGGGTCAAGAATTACTGCGGCTGGGTTGAATCAGGGTGCGACAAGCAACTGGCGCCCGTGCGGGCGCCGGTCGAAACGGCTTAAGCGACCTGCACCGGTATGGCGTGGCGGGTGTGGGTAATGCGGTTGTCGGCGTCCACGTAAACGAGACGCGGCTTGAAGCCGGCCAGTTCCTTCTCCTCGAACACGCCGTAGGCGCAGATAATGAGGAGATCGCCCGGGCTGGCCTTGTGCGCCGCGGCGCCGTTCACGGAGATGATGCCGGAACCTTCCTGGGCGCGGATCGCATAGGTCGAGAAGCGCTCACCGTTGCGGCGGTTGTACACATCCACGCGCTCGTACTCGCGGATGTCAGCGGCATCCAATAGACGGCCGTCGATCGCAATCGAACCCTCGTAATCGAGTTCGGCGTGCGTACAGGTCACGCGGTGCAACTTGGAACGAAGCAGGGTTCTCTGCATAGTTGTATATATAGTATAGCCACGACGGAATGGCATTATCCGTCTTCAGGAGGCGGTTTTCAATTCCAGTTCCAGATTGTCGATCAGCCGCGTGCGCCCAAGCCACGCCGCTGCCAGAATGACCAGCTGCCGGTCGTTGGGACCCGTGATCGCCAGATCCTGCTGGCGACGCACGCTCACATAATCCGGGCGGAACCCGGCGATCTCAAGCTGCTCCGCCGCCTGTATCTCGTGATCCGCAATACTGCCCCATGGAGCACCCTGGATTTGACCCGCAAGCGCCTGCAGGGTTGCATAAAGCTTCGGGGCGATGCGCCGTTCTTCGGGCGAGAGATAACCGTTGCGCGAGCTCAGCGCCAACCCGTCGGCATCACGCACAGTGTCGATGCCGATGATCTCGACTGGCAGACCAAAGTCGGCCGTCATGAGACGGATGACGAGCAGTTGCTGGTAATCCTTCTTGCCGAACAACGCGACATCCGGCGATACCAGCTGCAACAGGCGATGCACCACCGTGGCCACACCACGGAAGTGTCCGGGACGTGCGGCACCACACAGAATATCGCTCACTCCTGGCACCTCGACGCGTGTACTGGCCGCGCGTCCGCGCGGGTAGATCGCCGCGTCGTCAGGGAAGAACAACACATCTACCTTGGCGGCATCGAGCAATGTTCGATCCTGCTCCGGGGTGCGCGGGTAGGCGTTGAAATCTTCCTGCGGGCCGAACTGCAGCGGGTTCACGTAGATGCTCGCCACCACCGCATCGGTGTGCCGGCGCGCTTGTTCCATGAGATGACGGTGGCCGGCGTGCAGGTTGCCCATGGTCGGCACGAACGCGATGCGCCGGCCTGCGGTGCGCAACCGCGCGACTTCGCTTTTCAGCTCGGCAACGGATTGGGCAACGATCATTTAGTGATGTACTGAAGAAATAAAAAAGAACGGCTGGCCACAGATGAACGCAGATGGGCACTAATTACAACTCCAAGTCCGATTGGCTGTGCCTTTAAACTGTATTCATCTGTATTCATCTGCGGCAAATGCTTTTTCTTTTAGTAGCTGTGCTCAGGGCCGGGGAAGGTCTTGCTATGCACCGCCTCGACATAGGCTCTGATCGCCGCTTCGATACTATCGACGCCCTGCATAAAATTCCGGGAGAACTTCGGGCTTGGACGTGGATAGAGTCCGAGCATGTCCTGCAACACCAGCACCTGGCCATCGGCATCGGGTCCGGCGCCGATGCCTATAGTAGGTATAACCAGATCGGTGCTGATCACCTTGGCAAGTGCCGCGGGCACCGCCTCCAGTACCAGCAGGCTCGCGCCGGCCGCTTGCAGTTGCTTGGCATCGTCACGCAGGCGCTGTGCCGCCTCCGCCTCGCGCCCCTGCACGCGATAACCGCCGAGCTGATGTACCGATTGCGGGGTCAGGCCCAGATGTGCGCACACCGGGATGCCGCGCTCCACCAGAAAGCGCACGGTCTCAGTCATGGGCGTGCCGCCTTCGAGCTTGACCACCTGGGCGCCGGCCTGCATGAGAATGGCGGCGTTCTCGAACGCCTGCTCCGGGCTCATCTGGTAACTGCCGAACGGCATGTCGCCGATGATCAGGGCGCGTGTCACGCCGCGCGCCACGCAGGCGCAGTGATAGGCCATGTCGTCGATGGTCACGGGCAGGGTCGAGGCGTGGCCCTGCATGGTCATGCCGAGCGAGTCGCCGACCATGATGGTGTCGAGCCCGGCACGGTCGAGCAGACTCGCGAAACTGTAATCATAGGCAGTGAGACAGGTGATCTTCTGACCGGCCTGCTTCAGCTCGCGCAGCGTGGTGATCGTTACCGGCTTCATGTCGAGGCCCCGGCCGGCAACGGATTGAAGAAGTGCCGGCCACCGCGCGCGCTGCGGATAAAGGCCAGCAGCGACTGGAAGTCGGTGTCGCTCTCGACGAAATTCACTTCCGCGGCGTTCACCATGAGCAGCGGCGCTTCCGTGTAATGGTAGAAGAAATGTGTGTACGCCTCGTTCAGGCGCTCGAGGTAGTTGCGCTCGATGCTGCGCTCGAAGGCGATGCCGCGCCGGTGTACCCGTTCCAACAGCACTTCGACTGGTGCCTGCAGGCAGATCACCAGGTCCGGCACCGGCAGGTCGATCTTGAGCTGCTCGTACACCTGCTCGTACAGGCGCAGCTCGTCGTCATCCAGGTTGAGGCGCGCGAACAACCGGTCCTTCTCCAGCAGGAAATCCGCCACGCGCGTGGGCGAGAACAGGTCACGCTGCTTCCATTCCTGCATCTGGCGCGCACGCTGAAACAGAAAGAACAGCTGGGTCGGCAGGGCGAAATGCTTGTGCGACTGGTAGAAGCGTTCGAGAAACGGATTCTCCTCGGGGCGCTCGAGCAACAGGTCGCTGCCGAAGGCCAGCGACAGTTTCTGCGCCAGACTGGTCTTGCCGACGCCAATCGGCCCTTCCACCACCAGGTAGCCCGGGGTGATGCCGGCCGAACCGGGTTTGTCTTGCTGAATGCTCATGCGTTCGCGGCTTCCGAGATCATCTTTATACTTCGATAGCGGCAGCGAGCCGCTCGATCGCCTGCCCGGCACAGCCGGCGCGCAGGGTTTCCACCTGGCCGCGTCCGGGAATGCTCAAACCGGGCACAATCTCAGACAAAGGATACAACACGAAGGCGCGCTCGTGCAGCCTGGGGTGCGGTAGCGTCAGCCCTGGTTCGTGGCAGACCAATTCGCCATACAGCAGCAGGTCGAGGTCCAGGGTGCGCGGCCCGCCCTGGATATCGCGCTGGCGGCCGTGAGCGCGCTCGATGTCGAGCAGGGCCCGCATGAGCACACTAGCCGGCAGGCTGGTATCGACCGCGCAAACCGCGTTGATGAAATCCGGCTGATCGGTGACACCCATCGGTGCGGTGCGATACAGCGACGAGCAGCGCACGAGGATCGTGCCGGGCAGCTTGCCCAGCGCCTGTGCGCCAGCGCGCACCTGCGCAACCGGGTCATCCAGATTGCTGCCGAGTGCGACGTAGGCGCGCACCACGTTTACGCCGGCGCTCCGCCGCCCTTCGGCTTGCGCCGCCGGCGTCGGCGCTTTTTCGGCCGGCCTTCACCACCGCCCTCGGTGGGTGCCAGGTTGCGCACCATCTCGGCCTGGCCATCGGCATCGACTTCCTGAAAGCGCGTCCACCAGTCGGCCAGCTCTTGGCTCTCCTCGCCGGCGTGCGCGCGCAGCAGCAGAAAATCATAGGCCGCGCGGAAGCGCTTGCTCTCCATCAGACGGAAGGCATTCTTGCCCGAGCGGCGCGCAAAACGCGATTGCAGCTCCCAGATCTCGCGCATCGGAAAACTGAAACGCTTCGGGATGGACACATGCTTCTGTTGCTCGCGCAGCACCTCTTCGCCGGCCTGGGTGAGTGCTTCAAACGGATGCTGTCCTTGCGCGACGCGCCGCTCCATGGTGAGCCGCACCGGCTCCCACAGGATGGCCGCGAACAGGAACGCCGGATTCACCGGCTTGCCTTGCTCGATACGCTGGTCGGTGTTGGCCAGCGCCTGCGGCAGCAGCACGCGCGGGAAGTTCGCGTCCTCGCCGGCGAGACTGTCCTCGGTGAGCGGGAACAGAAAACGGAACAGGTCGAAGTGGCGCAGCATCTCGTAGGTTTCGAGCGCGTAGCCGCCTTGAAACAGTTTCAGCACTTCCTCGAACATGCGCGCCGGCGAGACATTCAGCAGCAGGTGACCGATGTCGTACA
>Ga0209253_10002851_pt1 | contig 15266 bp, 9 predicted proteins | sample FrelakmetBRP12BR_FD_187145 | JGI IMG/M metagenome (GOLD analysis project Ga0209253, IMG submission 187145) | Freshwater lake sediment microbial communities from the University of Notre Dame, USA, for methane emissions studies - BRP12 BR (SPAdes)... | ecosystem: Environmental > Aquatic >...
AAGGCAGAAGGTTGTTGGGACGCTGGCTTCCCGGTTTTGGAAATGCCACCGGCTCTGCCGGTGGTACGTTACTCCCGTTCGACAACAGCCCCGACAGAAGTGGTGGGTGAGTGGGCCAGTCCGGAATACAAAAAAGTGCCTATCTATCATGTCCTGATCCTTTGCGCAACCGATGATGAATGGCCGCGAGGGGCGTTCGAAGTGACGCTCAAGGAGCAACTGGAAATGAGGGGAGTCAAGGCCGCCTCGACACTCCAGAACTTACCGGAGAGTGTGAAGCCTACGAAGGAATCGCTTCTCAAATACGTCAACGAAAACGCGATCGATGCGGTCCTCATTTTCCGCCTCCTGAGCGTCGATACAAAGGTGGCAACGACGGATGCGTATTTCACCCAGAGGACTCCCATCCTGCGGGAACCAAACTTCTACAGCTACTACCCAAATACCTTCGACCGTCAGTACTATCCCGGCATGGCGACCAACACCGACATCATTGGAGTGGAGACGAGGCTGTACGAAACCAAGGAAGCGAAACTGATCTGGAAGGCAGTGTCGAAGACATACAATCCGAAGAGTGCCATGGAAATCATGCAGTCGCGTACAGGAGCGATTGTCGATACGCTTGCGCAAGATGTTGTCGTTGGCGAAAAATGACTCCCTGGAAGGAGGGGAATGCGGAACGTTGACTCGGGCAAGAGGGAAGTCCGGAAAGAAGTCAGAGCAATCTGGCTTCTTTTGTTTCTCGGCAATTGAAAGTCCAGATCGGAAGCCGAACGTGTAAGAAAGAGTCAGAGTCGGGACGTAGCCGCGGATTTTCGAGGTGATTTCGCTGATAGGAAAGCAAATTGATCTGACGTGTCTCCGTCGTATATCTGCCAGATGTCGTTGCTGTATTTCTGGCTATCGGGACCTCCTGCGAAACGACAATGGTGACAATGATCAGCTTTGCATCATCCGACCTCCCAGAATTGGGTGATTTTGTTCAAATATCCGATTTCTCCGATTCTGCTTAACAAGGAAGATTCCATGCCGTATATTGTGTTGACAGCCGACGGACGGACCGGCGATGATCCTCAGGCTTGCATGGCGTAACATCTGGCGAAACCGAAGGCGATCCATCATCGTCATGGTCGCGATCGCCATCGGATTGATCTCTCTGGCTCTGACCGACAGCATCTACAATGGCGTGATCATCCAGATGTTCCGTGATCAGGTTGGAACGCATGTCGGCCACCTGCAAATCCATAGGCGCGGCTTCAACGAGAACAAAGTTGTGCAGAACTGGCTCCCCGATCCCGATGCAGTGGAGCGGCGGCTCGCGGCTGATTCCCTCATCAGCCATTTCGCGAAACGGGTGATCGCATTCGGGATCGTCAGCAGTGCCTCGAATTCTTCCGGTATCACGCTCGTGGGAGTCGAACCCGAGCGGGAACGCCTGGTGACAACTATTGAGCGATCGGTCTCTTCGGGCGGTTACCTGCAGACAGGCCAACGGGCAATCCTCATCAGCCGGCGGATGTCCGAAAAACTGAGCGTCCGCCTGGGCGACAAACTCGTTGTCATGGCCACCGCGCTGGACGGGACCGTCGGCACAGATGTGTTTCGCATCTGCGGACTCTATGAGACATCAAGTTCCGAGTTCGACCGGATGTTCGTGTACATCCCGCTCAGCTACTCCCAGCAGCTCCTGGGGCTCGGGGAGAGGGTCATGGAGGTCACCGCCGTCCTCCGCAATCCTGAGGACGCCTACGCGCTCCGTGACCGCCTGGCTCCTGTCCTGGGACCCGAATTCGAGGTCCTGTCGTTTGCAGAGCTGATCCCGATGATGATGCAGATCATCACCGTCGCAAAGCAATCGATGGTGATCTACTACGTCATTATCGGCATCGCGACAATGTTCGGCATCGTGAATGCGCTGTTGATGTCGGTATTCGAACGGACCCGCGAGCTGGGAATCCTCATGGCCACAGGGATGAAAAACCGGAACATCGTCACAATGATCCTCATGGAAGCCTTCTTCCTGAGCATTATCGGGACCGTGATCGGACTGGGGATCGGAATCGCGATCTCGCTCCTCCTTGCAGGCCCGGGGATCAATCTGTCGGCGTTCGCTGAAGGGCTGACAATGGTGGGCGCAAGCAGCAGGATCTACCCCGTTGTCTCCCTCGATGGAATTATCAACGGCCTTACCGTTGTTCCGGCAATCGCGCTGATCGCCGCCCTCTACCCGGCCGTCAGGGCGATCCGGCTTGAACCCGTCCGCGCGATCCATTATGTCTAGCGACCACAAAGGTCTGCCATGGAACTGATTCGAACTGAAGATCTCGAGAAAACCTACCAGGACCACACGATCCCCGTCTATGCACTCCGGGGGGTGACGTTTTCCGTCGGCAGCGGTGAGTTTCTAGCGATTGCCGGTCCCTCCGGGTCGGGGAAAACCACCCTTCTGAATCTGATCGGGGCGCTGGATAGGCCCTCCTCGGGAAACATCTATATCGAGAACCATAGTCTTCGAGACCTCGACAAGAAATCCCTCTCCGCACTCCGTTTGAACAGAATCGGCTTCATCTTCCAGGCTTACAACCTCATTCCGGTCCTGACCGCCCTGGAGAATATCGAGTTCAAACTCATGCTCCTGGGTGTCCCGACGAAAGAACGGCGGGAACGCGCTCTGCGACTGATGGGAGAACTCGGAATCGCCGGGCTGGCCGACAAGCGTCCCAATGAAATGAGCGGCGGCCAGCAGCAACGCGTCGCTGTCGCACGGGCCATCGTCAATCTTCCCCAGATCGTCCTGGCCGACGAACCGACGGCAAACCTCGATTCGGTAACCGCACACGCTCTTCTCGATCTGATGCTGGCGATGAACGAAGAAAGGGGAATCACGTTCGTCTTTTCATCACACGACCGCCAGGTCCTGGAGCACGCAAAGAGAGTCGTGATACTCCATGATGGCCAGATCGTTGAGGATAATGGCAAGCGATGAAGCCTCTCTGGGGGTCGATACTGGTGCTGGTGGCCGTGAGCAGATCGGCCGGGCAATGGGAGCCGTCATTCTCGGGCTACGTTCTCACACTCCCGGCGTATCTTTCGCTCCCCGAGGGAACGCGCGGGAGCGCGGGATCGACGGATTCATCAGCAATCTCCCGCAACCAGCTGATGGACGTCACCCGCCTCCGGCTCAGGCCATCGCTCTCGCTCCCCTGGAACGGGCTGCTCGAGCTAGAGTATGAGATGGCCGGCATCGTTCAATCCACCGATCAGCCGGTTACCGTCGAACGGAAAGAGATCGGCAGACAGGTGGTCGATCTCCGCTGGACGATCGCCGAGTCCGATCGTTATTCGCTGATTCACTTCATCGACCGGCTGGTCTATCGACAGCGCTTTGATTTCGGCGAGATCTCCGTTGGACGGCAGAGGATCTCGTGGGGGACCGGCCGGATCTGGAACCCGACCGATCTCTTCAACCCGATCAACCCAGCGAACTTCGCCAAGATCGAAAAGGACGGCGCCGATGCTGTCTCGGCGAAAGTCAACCTCGGAACGCTCAGTGACTTTCAGGCAGTCTGGAATCCGGCGCAAGACGCGGTGTCAAACTACGGCGCACGACTTCGGGCTCACGCGGGCGAATACGACTTTTCTTTCCTGGGAGGCTATTTCGACGGGAGGGGCGTGGCCGGAGGGGACCTGGCGGGGAATCTCGGCAAAATGGGCATCCGGGGGGAAATCCTCGTGTCGGGAATCGGCCAGCAGGCACCTGCGGCGTTTGTGAAGTACATCGTCGGGATCGATCACCAACTCACGCCTGAGCTCTACGCCTTGGTCGAGTACCAGTTTAACGGACAGGGGACGGGAGACCGCGACGCGTACGATTTCGAGGCGCTCTACCGTGGAGAGATCCTCAACGTCGCCCGTCACTACCTGGCGGTGTCGGGGTCGTACCTCGTCCACCCACTGGTGACGCTCACGGCGATGGGGACCCTGAATTTCGACGACGGAAGCCAGTTCTACGCCGGGACAGTCTCCTATTCGGCAACGGACAACCTGGTCCTGGGACTCGGCCTTCAAGCCTTCGTCGCCGATGCGGGGGACGAGTTCTGGTACTATCCCGGTGCAGCGTATCTGAAACTTGAGTACTACTTCTGAGCGCCGCGATCGCATGTCTTTCAGGAGGGTAGGAGAAACCTGCCGGGGAAAAGGGTCGTACTTTTCGAAAGGTTTCTTGTCGAACATCTGCAGGGAGGAGACTGACGCGATGAGACCGCCACTGTTGCTTGCTCTTCTTCTCGCGATTCTTGCCGGCAGCGCATGCTCTCAGACCGCCGAGGAGATTATCCGGAAGTCGGAGGATTTGGTGAAGGGGAAGACCTGCAAAGGGACGTTTGTCATGACCGTCACCACACCTTCCTACACCAGAACGATGGAAATGGATTCCTGGTGGGTCGGGAACGAAAAGGCCCTGATACTGATCCGTTCTCCCCGGAAGGAAGCGGGCAACAAGACGCTGAAAATCGGGAATGAGCTCTGGAGCTATCTGAAGAACACAGAGACAACAATCAAGCTCCCGCCGTCGATGATGCTCCAGTCATGGAACGGGTCCGACTTCACAAACGACGACCTCGTCCGAGAATCGAATCTCTCACGGGACTACAGTCAGAAGATTGTAGGGGAGGAGGTTGTCGACGGCGAGCGGTGCTGGAGCATTGAGCTCCTGCCCAGACCAGATGCTCCGGTCGTCTGGGGCAAAATCCTCTACCGTGTGAGGAAATCTGATAACCTCCCCTCCTCGCAGGAGTATTTCGACGAGAGAGGAGTTCTCATGCGGTCGATGGTCTTTTCTGACTACAGGGTCATGGGCGGGAGAAAGCTTCCGGTGAAATGGATGATGATCAACCGGGCAAAAGAAGGTCATCAGACGGCATTCGAAATCAAGGATATCCGGTTCGACATCCCGATCAGCGACAACATCTTCTCTTATCGCGAACTTGAAAAGCGGAACTGACCGTGAAACTTCTGGTGAAAATGGCCTGGAGGAACATCTGGCGGAACCGCAGGCGGTCGCTGCTGACGGTCCTGGCCGTGGTCTTCGCTGCCTTGCTCTCGATCGCGATGCGCGGGATGCAGGTCGGGACCTATGAGAGGAATATCCAGAATTGGGTAAGGATGTCTTCGGGTTATTTCCAGCTGCAAAGGGAGGGTTACGAAAGCAATCCGACGCTTCAGCAGAACTTCGCGTATGACGAAGAGATCCGCCGCCTCCTCTCACAGGAACCGAGGATTGAGGCGTTCACACCTCGAGTGTACGCCGAAGGCCTGGCAGCCTTCAAACAGGCTTCCCTCGGGGTCGCTATTATAGGAGTGGATCTGCAAACTGAGCCGGCGGTGACGACGCTGCTGAACCGCATCAGTGCCGGTGTGCCACCCCGGAACGCTGATTTGTCCGCTGTCGCACTGGGTCAGGGGTTGGCCAGGAACCTCGGTGTCTCGGTGGGGGAGGAGGTCGTCTTGCTCGCCCAGGGGGCTGACGGGACGCTCGGGAACATGAAGTACAGAGTGTCTGGCCTGGTCAAGACCGGCAACCCTGAAATGGACAGGGGAGTGGTCATCATGAGCCTCCAGGCCGCTCAGGAGTTGCTGGCGATGGCGGGGAGAGTCCATGCCGTTGCAGTTTCTCTCCGCAGCCTGCAGGACCTGCCGGAAGCGGCATCGAGTCTGCGCGCGAAGGTCCCTGCCGCCGGCCTTACAGTCCTTACGTGGGAGGAATTGCTCCCCGAGATGCGGCAGCACATTCAGATGGACAATATCAGCGGAATCCTGTTCCTCGGAATTCTCATCCTGATCGTCGCATTCGGGATCTTGAATACGATTCTCATGTCCGTCACGGAACGATTCAGGGAATTCGGGGTGTCACTGGCGATGGGGATGTCGTCCTCCCGACTGATGCTTGTCGTCATGCTGGAGGCAATGTTCATCGCGCTGGTGGGGCTTGTTCTGGGGAACCTGCTGGCGTTCCTCCTGAACACCTACATCGTTGCTCACCCGATCTATCTCGGGAAAGATCTCGAGTCGATGATACAAGAGTACGGATGGCTCCCCGCGATGTATTCAACCCTCCGCTTCCATGTATTCTTCAACTCTTCTCTGGCCATCCTCTGCGTCACAGTTCTTTCCTGCATCTACCCCGCGTACAGGGTCTGGAAGCTCGAGCCCATTCAGGGGATGCGTCACGTGTGATCGATCGACAGAGATGCCCGCGGGCATCGGCGCCTCCAGGACCGTGTCAACGATCCGTGCGATTGGAGGCCAAGCGTGAGATGCCCGATTTCAACCACTTCACGATTACCAGTTCCAAGAAGGGAACTCCGGAAGTCTTCGTCACGCGAGTCAGATCCGAGAAAGAGTTGAACGAGATCTTGATCAATGGCGGCGAGGTGGCCAAAAGGGTTCGCTGAGCTTTCCAATATGCACATGAGATCGCTCTGAGGGGAGCGGGTCGGTTTGCGATTGCTGCGGATTTTCCTAACTTAGATATATTTTCGGCTCCGTTCGTTTCCAATCTTCATACATCCTTTGCGCAATCATTCCAGTGAAAGGTACGCGTATGGCCACGACCCTCGAAAACCTCAAAGAGGCTTTTGCTGGCGAAAGCCAGGCCTTCCAGAAGTATTCCGCCTTTGCGAAGAAAGCAGAACAGGATGGTTTTCCTAACATTGCCAGATTGTTCCGTCTCGCCGCCCAGGCGGAGAAGATCCATGCCGAAGCGCACTTCAGGAGCATGGACGGTATCGGTTCCACCGTTGAGAATCTCAAAGCTGCAATCGACGGCGAGACATATGAATTCACACACATGTATCCGCCGATGGTTCAGCAGGCCGAACGGGACGCGCATAGGGCGGGAAGAATGTTCGGGTACGCCGTCGAGGCAGAAGCTGTTCACGCCCGTCTCTACTCGCAGGCGATGGATGCGGCAAAAGGGGGAAAGGATCTCAGTGTCACGGACTTTTATCTCTGTCCCGTTTGTGGCTATATCGAGTTCGTGGAGGCACCTGACAAGTGCCCAGTGTGCGGTACGCTTGGGGTCAAGTTCGTGAAGGGCTGATCAGACCTGCGCGGCGCCGCCCGGGCTTTCCTCCTTGGACACTTCTCGTTCTCCGCACGCAATTCAACGGTGACGAGGGTAGCACTTGATGGCAAATCATTGCCGAAGCCGGAATCAGTTCCGGCTTCTTCATTTCACGACGGTGCCTGCTCGGAGGCTGCCTGACCGATGAGCTACAACGTGTAGACCAAATCGTGAGTTGGTTCACAAAAAGTGGGGTGCACAAACGTTCGAATTAGGAATCGCTCAATGTTAACGGCGGTTTCCTGAAGTTCGAATCTTGTTGCTCTATCGCCAGTACGATTCGTTTTCAATCCTCCCCGCCCGCCGCCCGCCAGACCGCACAGCGGGCTGGCCAAGCGGGATTTTCGATCTTCCATCCTCGATCATCCCTGGCCGACGCGGGGGATTTTCTTTTTCTGCAAAACCAGCATATGTCCTGAGGCAATTCGGTTTTTCGACTTCGATCGAGTGGATCAATAGTCTTCTTCTCAGATCCCTCCGAAGGCTCTTTCACCCAGCAGTCCCCTCGACCCTGAGCGAGTCCCGCTTTGTCTCATTGAAACCCAGCTCGCGGCTTCTCTTCGGTTATGTCAGACAAACGTGAGTGAATAGGATGCGCAATGTGCAGATGCTGATGTTTGTGCTTGGGGTGTCGCTCGTCACGAAGACTGCGTGAAACGTTAGCGCGCTCTGCAACCGCAGGAGGCGTTGTTCGCCGGGACGATGAGCATAGGCGCTTGGAGACCACCGCTCTCCGAGATGATTACGTCGGTAGCCCCCACGAGGAGCGAATTCCCACGGGGTTTCTTGCCTATCCAGAACTACCCCAACTCCTTCAACTCGAGCACGGCGGCACGCTAAAGGCTGCCCAATCGCCCGCAGGTGACATTGAACATGTTCAACACCCTCGGGCAGCAAGTGGCAACGGTCGTCAATGGAGAAGTCGAGCCGGGATACTATAAAGTTCGGTTCTACGGCTCTGGCCTCTCCAGCAGTGTCTCCTTCTGCCGTCTACGGGCCGGCATGCATTTGGAGACGCGCAAGTTGTTGCTCCTCCGTAACACTCAATGATGCAAGGAAGGCCCGGATTTCCGAGCCTTTTCCTCTCGCGCACCTGCACGACTGACGCTTCCGGGGAATCGCTTGTGTTGAATTCCACAACAGTGGCATCCCATGTTCATGGGATTGAAATTCGTTAACCGCTTTCCTATCATCCTGCGAAAGATGCTCACGTCTGGTTTTTCGGGGGGAATGCCGCTTTGGTCCCCGTTCTTTCGCTTTGGAGCCCGTTCCGACGTCCCCCCCGGCTTCAATCACATCTCCATCCGTATCTATCGAGGAGAACGTGGCGTGGTGTCTCTAGTCGGCCAGACGGTTTCTCAGCTGACGATCCCCGAGCACTCCCGTCCCAAATGGAATTCGGGCCGAGGTTCCGCGTTCCGCCTGCAGGGCGGAATGGTACTCGGCTATGGTGGCATCGGGCCGGGTCACAAGGCTGAGGACGCCAAGCTCATGCGAACTGCGGCACTGAGACCCCCCCTGCCGGATTCACAAGGAATCGCGAATCCAAAAAGCTCTTCATTCGTGGGGCTGGTGCAGCCTCCTTCCCGCACCGTGGCGATATGTGCGTCCTCCACCACAATGACGAAACTGCAGACGGACAGTTAGTTGTCAGCAACCGGTGCCTCGAAGTTGACGCTTAGATAGAAGATCGAGTGCGGATGTTGAATGTGGGCAACCAATAAGAACTCAAAAACCTGTTCGGTTCTTTCTCGCAGAGATCGCTCGTTTACTCACAGTGGACTCATTTCTTATCTCACGGGAAGTCAGATAGAGAATCTGCCTCCCTGAAGGCGCAGATGGTTGTTGTGAAGGAAAAGAGGGCACCGGGGATCTCAACTGTGATGCGTGACAGGCCGGGTCTTGAAGGCGAAATGTTACTGTGTTGTATGAGGGAGGAGGGTTCTTTTTGTCAACAAGCCTCCGCTCCTTCTCAAATGACTGACGGCTCTGGTCTCTGGTCCTGAGCCCTTTCGGAGACCGCTCTTTTCCAGAACTGTGCGGAGCCGTTCGATCCATCGATAACGGCCCAATTCCATATGCCGATAATGTGACGAAAACTCCTGCTCTGGTGCCGGGAAAGCGCTCAGAGCCCCGACGATGAACCGGGGCATTGTTTCCTGTCGGAAATTGTGCCAGAGCTGCGCGGCAACCTGAAGCTCACCTCATTCTCGGAGGGATACCATGAATCGGTCGCTTTTTGCCACCTTGCTCGCCGTGATGCTGAGCCCTCAAGCACTGATGGCTGATTTTTCCATCCGGCAAAGCTCAACTACCGATCGCGATGCAGCGGTCGCGTACAATTCCACTGACCATGAATATCTCGCGGTCTGGGTTGAGGCGCCCACGGGACAAATGGGGCCACTGATGGGTCAGAGGATATCGGAGGCGGGCGCACTTGTCGGCGTTCCCTTTACGATCATGACGTTCGTCAGTCCGGGCCAGGCTCTTGCTTACAACCCTAAGAAGAACGAATACCTTGTTGTTGCGGTGCGGGGGATCGCGCCCGACCTGGGAATCTCCGGACAGCGCATTTCGGCAACCGGCTCACACATCGGTACCCCGGTGGGCCTGATGGCCATCGGCAGATACCCTCGCGTAGTCTACAATACGCTGGCTGACGAGTACCTTGTCCTTGCCGTCGACGGTGATCTCTATTCGCGGCGGGTGGATGCAAACGGCCAACCGGTCAGCGCGCGGACGAATGTCACCAACAGCCCTTCAACGGATCACTCACGATACGCCATCGCGTATGCTCCAATTGCCTCGACGGAGACTCCGCAGGGACGCTTTCTCGTTGCCACCCAAACGAACATTGGTGTGGCTGCGATGCTCCTCAATAGTTCCGGCGAGACGATCTACGCTGTGTACGATCCCCAGTCGAGTGCCTATTTCGCCTCTCTTCCTCTCAAGACAGGCACGGTCGTCGGTGGCCATTTCAATGTAAGCGTGGCGTATGGTGATGTTTCGGGCTATGGCGTCACTTCCGGAAAATCGTTCCTGGTTGTGTGGGGCGACAACAACAACACTTCACAGGGAGCACAATGGACAGGTATCTGGGGCGCCTTTGTGGACGCTGCGAAAATCAGCTATCTGACGACCGATGTGGTCAAAGACTACTCCTTCCCTATCTCAATGATTTATGCTCACTGGGCCTATTCGGCGTATGCTGAAACGTGGAAGCCGGTGGTTGTATTCAACACCGTAGCTAAGAAGTTCATGGTAGCATGGCGCGAAACACCCGGTTCGGAGCCCCAGAATGATACGAAGGTGAATCACATCCGCGCGAACACTGCCTTCGACCAGATCCCACCCTCGGCCAATGTTGTCCTGTCGGCCATTTCAAGTAACGAAGATCCCCGCAACCCTGCGATCGCGGCGAGCACAACGCAGGCGAATGCTCTTGTTGTGTGGGAAGACAGCAGAAACAGCTCCGCAACAGGCGTGGATATTTATGGCGCATTGTACTCTACCTCCGCTGCACCAAACACACCGGCGGGGACTGGGGTGCAAGTCGATCCTGGAAGTAACGTTCAACTCACATTTGACAACGTAACCACAAGCGGGTCAACCACAGTAACGACGTCAGCTGGAGGTTCCCCACCGCCCAATGGGTTCGCGATCGTCCCTTCCGGAACGCCGACGTACTACTCAATTACCACATCCGCGTCATTCAACGGTAACGTGAAGGTCTGTATAACCTACAACGATGCAGGGCTGACTCCTCAGCAAGAAGCAGCGTTGAAACTGCAGGTATATGAAGTCCCGCCCGGGGCGTGGAAGGACATCACCACGTCGCTTGATGTCGTCAACAATATCATCTGCGGAGTGACGACACACTTTTCCGACTTTGCGATCATGTTTTTCTCCGGTGGGACCGGGCCGCTCCCTGTAATCTCAACTGCTGATGCGGGCCCCGGCACATTGCGGCAGGCAATTCTGGATGCGAACAGTCACCCTGGAGCTGATTCAATTGTCTTTGCCTTGCCACTCACCGATCCCGGATACAACGCTGTGGGGGGATACTGGACCATCAAGCCACTGAGTTCTCTGCCCGCGCTGACGGACAGCGGCACGTTCCTCAACGGGTACTCACAGACAGTATTCGGAGGTGATCTGAATCCCGCCGGCCCGGAAGTGGAACTTGACGGGTCTCAAGCAGGGCCGAATGCCAACGGGATCACGAACATGGCACAATTGAACTGGATTGGTGGGCTGGCCATCAACCGGTTTTCCGGCCACGGCATCTATATCACAGGAGGTCGCAGCAATGCGCTTCTGAGCAACAACTATATTGGCGTGGATCCGAAAGCCAAAGGGCCTGCCGGAAACCAGGGTTCAGGCGTGATGATCGACAACGCGGGGTGGACGCAAATCGGTTGGGCACTACCTGCAGCCGCCAACATCATCGGGTCGAACCAGGGAAGCGGTATCACAATCAGAGGGGCAACCTCGCAAAACAACGGGGTCTGGATTAACTACATCGGCACGGACAGCTCGGGTGTGAAGAGGCTCGGGAACAAGGGGGACGGGATTCTCATCTCCGACAGTGCGATGTTCACCTATGTCACCTCTTTTGGAGTCCCGCCCGGTCCTGTCATTCGATATAATGCTGGAGCCGGTATTCGGATCTCCGGTGCGGCCACGATGAACAATGCCTATGGCGGGGGATCGATAACCCAGAACCAGGGCGCCGGCCTAGTGCTGGAGGGGGGCGCCAACCACGGCATCGGTGCGCCGAACATCACTTTTGCTGATTCCGGTGGCGTTATCGGCACGGCACCATCACAATGCCTGGTGGCATTGTATGCGGACGACGAAGATGAAGGTCGCGAATTTCTCGGCCAGACGTATTCGACCGCCTCGGGATACTTCGCCTGGATGGGCGTTGTAAAGGGGCCGTACGTTACCGCTACAGCGATCGATACAGGGGCGACGCCGCCGTACCGGAACAATGTTTCGATGTTCTCAAGCCCCTGGCCATTAGCGCCACCACACTCTCTCTTTGTCACCACCACGAGCGACACGGGTGTCGGATCACTCCGCCAGGCACTCGAAAAGGCCAATGCTCAATCGGGCGCGGACTCGATTCTCTTCCACATCCCCCAAACAGATCCGAACTACCATGCCGGAACGGGGGTCTGGACAATCCGGCCAAAGTCGACCTTGCCGTACATCAATGACCCCGGATTGTTCATCGATGGCGGCTCACAAGCCGCATACATCGGCATGGAGACAAATCCCGAAGGTCCGGAAATCGAGATCGACGGCAGTAATGTGCCAAGCGGCACAGGGCTTGCTGTGTTCAAGTCCGCCGTGGATATCCGGTCGCTCACCATCAACCGGTTCACCAACTATGGCATACTTTTCCATTCCGTCGACAGCGGCTGGGTGCGTGGGTGCTTTGTCGGGACGGACAACAAAGGCATGACTGCGGCCGCGAACGGAATCGGGGTATCCATCTACCAAAGCCGCCGCGTTGTCGTTCTGCCGCAGGATCTGCAACCGACTATTTTATCGGGCAACAGTGTTGGAGGTGTCGTGATGGCGGGTCACTCGCGACAAAACTTCGTCGGTAGGAACTTCATCGGCGTCAATCGTGAGGGGACCACGAAGATTGGAAACGCCTCGTATGGCGTCTATATCTATCAGCGATCCGATTCCAATGCAGTGGTCGATAACGTGGTTGGTGGGAACTCTATCGGAGTGTGCGTGGGCGACAGCAGTCGTGACAACCTCGTTGAACACAACTTCATCGGTGCTGAGCCGGGATGGACGAAGAATCTCGGCAACAGTACGGACGGGGTGCAGATTATCGGTGCCTCGCAGCGAAATCGCGTCGTGGCGAACTTGATTGGGTACAACAAAGGGCATGGAGTGAGGATCAAAGGGGCCGCGACAATTGCCAACAAAGTCACGGGAAACAGGATCTCGCAGAACGACTCTCTCGGAATTGAGAATGTGGAGGGAGGGAACCTTGAGATTACGCCCCCCACAATTCTTTCCGTCACGCCTGCGCAGGTCACAGGGAAGACGGCCCCCAACCGGTTTGTCGAGGTGTTCACTGATGAAGGGCATCAGGGCCGCTTCCTGCTCGGCTCAAGCATGACCGACAGTGCCGGCGGATTCACCATCCCTCTCTCCTCTCCCGTTCTTCTTGCACATGTGACGGCGACTGGCACGGATGCCGCCGGGAACACGTCGGAGTTCGGCGTGTTTACGGTAACAGATGTATCCCGGGAACATGCCTCCCGGATTCCTCTCACATTAGAATTGAGTCAGAACTTCCCCAATCCGTTCAACCCGTCGACGACGATCCGCTACGGCTTGCCTCACAGGTCTCAGGTTTCACTTGTGGTGTACAACACTCTGGGCCAATTGGTGTCACAGCTTGTCAACGGTGAGGAAGAAGCAGGCTACCACGAAGTGAAGTTCCAGGGCTCTGGGCTATCCAGCGGAGTGTACTTCTACAGGTTGTCCGTCTCGCCTCCGGCGAGACGAGACCTCGTCACGCAGGAGCGTGGCGGGCAGGCGGCAGATTTCGTGCAGACGAGGAAACTTCTCTTGATTCGATGATTCGTGACACTCAGTACGGTGAACAAAAGGCCCGGCGGTCAGCGCCGGGCCGCTCGTGTGGTACGCCTGCCTGCACGGCTAGTGCTGGGGGGAATCTCGCAAATCAGCGTCATCCGGGTTGAAAAGAGAATCGACACTGTAGATTCTTACCACAGGCCCATCCCATGTTCATGGGAGTGAATGTCGTTAACTGCTTTCCTATCATCGTGCGTAGAATGCATACGTGTGGCCGCATTCCAGTGAGCCGCTGCTCTGGGCCCCGTTTCTGTTCCTTCGTTGTAGTGCCCACCCCGACGACTCCCTGGCTAAGCGAGCCATCGCAAACGGAAATTCCCACAACATCCATGAGGCGGTCATGCGACGCTCTATCTGTGTGCTTGCCGGTCTCCTGGCCCTGACACTCCAGCTTTATGGGCAGATTCCTCGCACAATTTCCTATCAGGGGGTCTTGTGCGACGCTACAGGAAAACCGAAACCCGACAATTCTTACGCGATGACGTTCAGCCTGTATGATGCAGAAACGGGCGGAACGGCAATCTGGACGGTGACAAAATCCCTTGCAGTAAAACAGGGTCTCTTCAGCACGCTGCTTGGACCTCTTGGCTCGGGCATCACGTTTGACAAACCGTGCTGGCTGGGCATTCAGCTTGAAGGCGAGGCAGAGTTGTCGCCCCGAGTTCCACTCTCATCAGTGGGCTACAGCTTCTCCGCCGTGAACGCAGACCATGCGGCAAGCGTCAAAGATGGCGCAGTCACAACGGCGAAGATAAGTGATGGAGCCGTAACAGGCGGCAAGGTTGCCACGGGACAGGTGGTCAAGAGCATCAATGCTCTGAAAGATGACGTGACACTCGCACCGGGAACGAATGTGACGATCACGCCAAGCGGAAATGTGCTAACGATCGCTGCGACGGGTGGTGGCACACTCAGCTTGCCATACTCCGGTACCGCGTCGAGTTCCAATCCTGTCTTCTCAATGACCAACACAGGTTTGGGACAAGGTCTATCCGGTGAAAGCTCTGGCGGCGTCGGTGTCCGTGGTGAAAGCAGCGCGGGCATCGGCGTAGGTGGCAAGAGCACGAGTGGGATTGGAGTGGGCGGTCAAACCACCAGCAACTCCGGTGTGTATGGCTCCAGCGTAAGTGGCGATGGTGTAGGGGGGGAGAGCTCCAGCGGTAAGGGCGTAAATGGAAAGAGCACTAGCGGCTCAGGAGTCCTTGGCACCAATCTCACAACCGGCAACTATGGCGAGCTTGGTGCCAATAGCTATGGGATCCGTGCTGTGGCATTTGGCAGCGCGATAGGGCTATCCGCAAAGTCCGCGATTGAGGACGGAGTACAGGGAGTGAGCAGTGGGAGCAGCAAATCCGGTGTCTATGGTGTTAACGACCAGGGCGACGGCTACGGTGTGTTTGGCCGCAATTCATTCAACGGGAATGTCGGCTATCTCGGTGGCCAGGATGCCGTATACGGGTCCACGAACGTCGCTTTCGCTGCGGCTGCTGTGCGCGGTGTCTCGACAGCAAAT
>Ga0209253_10002855_pt1 | contig 15248 bp, 13 predicted proteins | sample FrelakmetBRP12BR_FD_187145 | JGI IMG/M metagenome (GOLD analysis project Ga0209253, IMG submission 187145) | Freshwater lake sediment microbial communities from the University of Notre Dame, USA, for methane emissions studies - BRP12 BR (SPAdes)... | ecosystem: Environmental > Aquatic >...
GAAAATGTTGCAGTGGGACCCGGCACTACGACCCTTGAGCCCGTACTTCAGATAGATACAGAACATTCCGGCACAGGCACTATAAGCGGGACTATTGTTGATGCGTTTAACGGGCAGGGAGTTGAAGGCGTGACAATCAACCTGCGCAGCGGCATTAATGTCACTGCAGGTCCGATTGCAGCCACGGGTGCCACACTGAGCGGAGGTCTCTATAGTTTCGCGGACCTCACTGCAGGCCACTATACGGCAGAGGCTTTGAAAAGCGGGTACACGAATGCCTACTTTACTGTTATTTGTATCGGGGGTACCTCAACCGGCAATCAGCAGGGAACCATAACGCCGATTATTCAGGCCGGTCAAACACGCATTATCCTTTCATGGGGGGAAGAACCTTCCGATCTGGATTCGCACCTTACCGGACCGACCCCTGACAGCAGCAGGTTCCATATTTTCTTTTCTAACGAAACATATGCAGTGAACGACATCGTGTATGCGGATTTAGATCTGGACGATACTGATAGTGTCGGGCCGGAAACAACGACGATTTACCAGCAGATAAGCGGAGTGTACAGGTTCTCGGTGCATGATTATTCCAACAAGAGTTCATTAGAAAGCAACGCCCTCTCCACTTCCGGCGCTCAGGTAAAAGTGTACCGGGGGGATGGCCTCATTGCTACATTCAATGTCCCTGTGAATCAGGGAGGGACCTTATGGACGGTGTTTGAACTTAATGGGAATACCATTACTCCGATTAACGCGATGTCGTACGAAGCGAATTCGTTCAATATCCAGAGTCAGTCTGTGAAAAGGTTTATTGCAGACGATTCCAGGCTTCTGACAAATCTTCCGCTGAAAAAATAGCATTGGATAAGGATACAAGGGGCCGAGGATTCAAGGATTCGAGTGAACTTGAACCCTTCCTTTTTTAGCAACGAAATTGGATAAGAATCCAATGTATGAATAATCCTCGCTAACAGGGCACCCTTAGGCGCACCTACCGTCGCAAAGCCGGCAACCAGCATTGCCTCAATAATGTTTCTGCCAAAGTTGACAGGCTGTACAATTTTCAATAGACTAAACCAGTAAAAGAATATTGTGCATTGAGGTATGTATTGACAGGGCTCCTTACGAAGAGAAACATCTTTTATCTGAATATCGTCATCGGTATGCTGCTCATAGTGTCGGCGCTTATGCTCATCCGGGACGGCATTTCTATCTCTGTTGAAAAAAGAAAAATGCAAAAAGAGACGATACGTACAACTGCGGATTCGCCGCAGCCTGAAAGAACAGCCCAGCTTATGGAGTATGCCCCTATTCTGAAGAATAACCCTTTCGGCTTTGCTGCAGGCGAGATAAAACCATTGACCGTTGCAGCGAATCAGGGGAACCAGGCGGCGAATGTAACGCTGATCGGCACTGTAACAGGCGTAAGGGATCTCAGCTATGGCGTTTTTAAGGACAATACGGGGATACAGGAGATATTCAGGATCGGCGAGTCTGTCTTCGGCGTCGGGACGCTTCATGCGGTGAAAAAAGATAAAGCAGTTATCAAAAAAGATGCGCGGACAATAGAGATACCGCTTGAAGACGTGAGGGTGAAGGAGATTCATAAACAGGTATCGGGGACCACCTCTTCTTCAGTCTTTGCGCAGAAAATCGGGAGGGGGGCCTATGTTGTTGATCAGAGAAAATTGCAGCAGGCTATCGCAAATCCGGCCCAGATGATGACAGATGCAAGGCTCAGACCGAACAATGTCAGCGGAAGGGATGAGGGCTTTGTTCTGAGCGAGGTAAAGCCCGGCGGTATTTATCAGAGTCTCGGGCTCCAGGACGGCGACATATTGCTGAAGATCAATGATTACGACATCTCCAATCCCGAACGGGCGCTGCAGGCTTTTACGGCGCTCAGGGGACTCGACAGGGTCCAGATTGACCTTGTACGGTCGGGCGCAAGGATGACAATGACGTATCAGATACAGTAAGATAAACGCTGAACCTTATGACAGTATTCCTTATATTTGCTATAGTGAAAATGGATTAAGGGCATGAAAACCTGTAGAACTCTGATATATATCCTCACACTCATGATGGGTCTCATTTTTTGGGGACTGGATCTCTGCAGCGCTGTTCTCCCCGACATAAAGGCCGGGATGACGCCGTCCGGGAACAAGATATCCCGGGAAATGCCTAAGGAAAAGAGTCTTCAGGATCCCGACGAAAAAGAGGAAGCCAAAGCCAGGAAGGTCACCTTCAACTTTGTCGATGTCGACATCTCTGTTGTGGTGAAATTTATCAGTGAAGTAACCGGCAAGAATTTTGTATTTGACGACAAGGTCAAGGGCACTATCACGATTATTGCTCCATCCAGACTCTCGGTTGACGACGCATTCAGTCTCTTCACCTCTGTCCTCGAATTAAAAGGATTCACCATTGTCCCTTCTGGAAAGGTGTATAAGATTATTCCTGTCGCCCAGGCAAAACAATCGGGTACGGAAATGCTCACAGAAGGGGGGATGACCGTAAGCGACGCATATATTATACGACTCATTCCACTGACCTCGATATCCGCCGCGAAAGCAGTCGGTTTCCTCCAGCCCCTCATCTCAAAAGACGGACATATTTCTTCATTCGGCCCCGGCAACATGATCATGATTGTTGATACCTCAAACAATATCGAAAAGGTGCTCAAAATTCTCGATACCATCGATAGGCAGGGGGTAGAGGAGCCGGAACTCATCCTCCTCAAGTATGCAAGCGCTGAAGACGTCGTGAAGATTATTTCCGAGTCTCTCGCGTTAAGCACTAAAGGGCAGCCTGCTGCCGGCCGCGTGCCGAGGCCGGGCGAAATAGTAACGGCAGGTTCAGTTGAAGATGCAAGAGGGAGTGTTTTTGCCGACACCAGATTAAACGCACTAGTGCTGATTGCTGATAAACAGGAAAAGGATGCGATGAAGAGGATGATAGCCCTTCTTGATATTCCGCTGCCCGAGGCAACGAGCAAGATCAATGTCTATTTTCTTGAGTATGCGGATGCAACCGAACTCTCCAAAGTTCTGGAAACGATGATTACAGGGATCGCACCGTCTGCGAAGGCCGGACAGGCTCCCAAAAGTCCCTTTGAACTGGGGAGTAAGATAACAATTACTGCTGATAAGGCAACGAACGCTCTTGTTGTTATTGCTGCTCCAGCGGATTATCAGAGCCTCCTTCAGGTAATCAAACAGCTCGATAAGAGGAGAAGGCAGGTGTATGTTGAAGCGATGATTGTCGAGGCATCGATTAATAAGCTGAGAGAACTTGGGGCAAAATGGCGGCTGACGGCAGAGAAGGACGGCGATCCCATACTGGTTGGAGGCTTTGGAACAATCGACTCGTCCGCAGTACAGAATATTGTACAGGGGCTTTCCGGAATGTCGGTCGGCGGCCTGGGCAACTTCCTTGATATCCCCTTTACGACAACCGGCCCAGATGGAACCCCTACTACTTCAACCCTTACCATCCCGGGATTTGCCGCGGTGTTTAGCCTTAACGAGTTCAGAGGCTCGGTGAATGTTCTTTCTACCCCGCAGATTCTGACGTCTGATAATAAGGAAGCAGAGATTATCGTCGGTGAAAATGTCCCCTTTATATCATCAAGGGAAAGGGATGTCACGACAACAAATACCGTTCTGAACAATATCGAGCGGATGGACGTCGGCATTAAATTGAAGCTGACCCCTCAGATTACCGAGGGAGATTACGTGAAACTCGACCTTTATCAGGAGATCTCAGCGGTCATTCAGGAGTCAGCGATTATCACAATCACTGTCGGCCCCACCATAACAAAGCGTTCTACAAAGACTTCCGTTGTGGTGAAGGACAACCAGACCGTTGTCATCGGAGGACTCATGCAGGAAAAGGATGAGGAGAACGTGACGAAGGTGCCGTTTCTCGGTGATATCCCTGTTTTAGGATGGCTTTTCACGCAAAAAAGCATGTCCAAGAATAAGACAAACCTTATCGTTTTTCTGACCCCGCATATAATAAAGGGGGCCGAAGAAATCGAACGCCTGACGGAAGCCAAGAAAATAGAGTTCGCGAGGGTTGAGGATACGTACAAGCAGGGAGAATTGCTCGTTAAATTTACCGACGATACCAATGAAGCAAGGGCGGCAGAGATTATTTCAGCCGAAGGCGCATCGGTTAGCGCTCTCTTAAAACCGAAAGGGCTTTATCAAATACGACTGAAGACAGGACAGGACGTGAAAGAGGCCGCAAAGATATTCAGCAGTTATAAGGAAGTGGAGTATGCAGAGCCGAATTACATCATGAAGATGAAATGAAGAATGGACGTTATTGACGTTATAAAAGATGAAGATGTCGATATCTCACTCCTCAAGAACATTCCCCTTCCTTTTGTAAAAGGGAACCAGATTTTTCCTATCAGAAAGAGTGATTCCGAACTGATCGGCGCTGTTGCAGATGAAAGGGGTCTGCTTGCCCTTTCTGAAGCCTCGAAGATGCTCGGTCTGAAGCCGCATGCAGTTAGGGCAACCCCGGGTGTTATCCTCGATGCGATCAACCGGTTCTACGGACAGATGGGATCTGCCGAAGAGGTGATGGATACCATTAGCGGAGAAGACCTCTCGACTGTCGCAACGGAATTCGAGGCGCCGAGAGACCTCCTCGAACTGACAGAAGAGGCTCCGATCATCAGGCTCCTCAACGCACTGCTTCTTCAGGCAGTCAAAGAAAGGGCGAGCGATATCCACATCGAACCGTATGAAAAGGAACTCGATGTGAGACTGCGGATAGACGGGGTCCTTCATAAAGTTCTGACGCCTCCCAAGATTATCCAGGATGCCCTGATAAGCAGGATAAAAATTATGTCGAACCTGGATATCGCCGAAAAGCGGCTCCCCCAGGATGGCAGAATACGACTCCTGCTCGGCGGCAGAGACATCGACATCAGGGTATCGGTCATCCCGACATCACATGGGGAGAGAGCTGTGCTGAGACTCCTGGACAGAAAGCAGGGGCTTCTGGGCATGTGGGAGGTGGGATTCGATAGGGAGGACGCCCGGAAACTCGAAGAACACCTTCAGAAGCCCGACGGCATCATCCTTGTCACAGGCCCGACCGGGAGCGGCAAGACGACGACCCTCTATGCTGCCCTCAACAGAATTCATACCGAAGAAAAAAATATTATAACCGTTGAAGACCCTATTGAATATGAGCTGAAAGGAATCGGCCAGATACAGGTGAGCCCGAAAATAGGGCTAACCTTCGCCACAGGACTCAGATCGATCCTCAGGCAGGATCCGGATGTCATTATGGTCGGTGAGATAAGAGACCTTGAAACAGCTGAAATAGCGATGCAGGCATCCCTTACAGGGCACCTCGTTCTCAGCACTCTTCATACCAACGATGCACCGAGCGCGCTCGTGCGCCTCATCGACATGGGAATCGAACCATTCCTGGTTGCATCATCATTGACCGTTGTTGTTGCGCAGAGACTCGTAAGGACGATCTGTCCTCACTGCAAGGTTTCGTATAAGCCGTCTAAACTTGAAATGTCCTATTTCAGTAGTATCCCCGACGTTTTGTGTCGTGGCACAGGATGCGATAAATGCAAAAACAGGGGATACCTGGGGAGGACGGGAATTTTTGAGTTCCTTGTCATTAATAATGAAATACGTCCCATGATCACCGACAAAATCGATTCACAGAGCATAAAAAATTACGCAATCTCAAAAGGGATGAAGACCCTTCGTCAGGACGGCATCGGAAAAGTCGGGGGCGGGATCACCACCCTTGAAGAGGTCCTCAGGGTAACGCAGAAAGACTATGCCGATATTTCAGTATAACGGATATAATACCGACGGCTCTCAGGCAGCGGGGACCATAGAGGCGAACAGCGCAAAGGATGCGGCATTACGTCTCAGGGAATCCGGACTCTACCCGAAAAATGTACGGGAGGCTGTCTATCACAGACGGTTCGCCCTATTGCAAAGACCTGACGTTTCACTCCTTCCGTCGATAACGAGGCAGCTTTCCACGCTTCTTTCGTCAGGGGTGACCCTGATGGATGCCATTACTTCGATTGCAGAGGAACAGAGAGGATTCTGGAAGAATGTGCTGGTCAGTATTAAGGAAAAGCTTGCCTCGGGATCGAGCCTTTCGAAAGCATTTGAGGAATACCAGACGATTTTCCCGGAGTTTTATGTGCACATGGTTGCGGCAGGAGAGGCAAGCGGGAACCTCGACAACGTGCTAGGGAATATGGCGGATTTTCTCGAATCACAGGCAAGCCTCAGATCAAAGGTAAGGACATCGATGATCTATCCTGTTTTTATGGTCTGCGTCGGCTTTGTCGTTCTTTCTTTTTTGTTTGTCTTCGTCATCCCCAAGATAACAAGGATTTTCAAGGATACACAGAGCGCCCTTCCTTTTATCACCGTCGTACTGATCGCGGCGAGTGATATTGTTCAGCATTACTGGTGGCTTATCATAGGGGCGCTTGCAGGAGCGGTAGTCGGCTTCAAAAGACTGCGCGAGAAGAACAGATTGTTCATCGACCGGCTGATATTACGGCTGCCGGGAAATATCCCCCAGAGCCTTTATTTCGGACGTTTTGCAAGGACATTGGGTTTTTTGCTTGAAGGCGGGCTCCCGGTGCTGAGGGCCCTTGAACTCGGGGCCAAATCCATGGGGAATGAATCGCTCGAGAGAAGGGTGAATGAGGCGGGGAAACGCGTAGCAGAAGGGGCGCGTCTTTCGAGCTCCCTCGAAGGATTTCCTCCTGTGCTGCTTCAGCTCATCGCAACAGGTGAGCGTAGCGGACAGTTGGTCCCCATTCTGAAAAAGGCGGCGGCTTCGTATGAAGAAGAGTTTTCGCGACGGGTGCAGAAGGCGCTTTCGTATCTAGAGCCGACCATGATCCTTGTGATGGGTATCATTGTCGGACTCATCGTCCTTGCAGTGCTTCTGCCGATTTTCCAGTTGAACCAGTTGATAAAGTGAAGAATAGGGGGCAAGGATTCAAGGGGTCAAGGAGTCAAGTGAATTGCTCGAATCCTGGAACCCTTGAATCCTTAAACCCGTTCGAGATAATTTATATAGGAGGAATTGATGAAAAATAACAGAGGCTTTACCCTTCTCGAAATCATTGTCGTTGTCTTCATACTCAGCCTGCTGGCAGCGATTGTCGCGCCCAAAATCATAGGAAGGACGGACGATGCGCGCATTGCCGAGGCAAAGATACAGATAAAAAATTTTGAGACTGCGCTCAAACTGTTTAAACTCGATAACGCTTTTTATCCCTCTACGGAACAGGGACTCTCAGCTCTTGTGGAGCAGCCGGGGACCGGCCAGATCCCCACGAAATACCGGGAAGGCGGGTATCTTGAACAGAAGAGAATACCGGCTGACCCATGGAGTAATCCCTATATCTACATCTCTCCCGGATTGAACGGTGATTTCGATATTATCTCCTATGGCGCGGATGGCAAGGAAGGCGGGGAAGGGAAGGATGCGGATATCAAGAACTGGGATATCCAGTAGTCACGGCTTTTCCCTTCTCGAACTCATCGTCGCCCTTTTTATCGTCTCGCTTGTTATGGCCGTTGTCCTGCCGTCATTTAGCGGGTTCGGAGAAAATAAACTCAAATCAGAATCCCGGGAAATGGCTTCAATTTTGCGGTATATTTATGACAGCGCCTCTGCGAGGAAAGAGACGTTTTTTATGAAATTCAACCTTGATACCAACCAGGTTTCGTGGAAAGGACCCGAGGGGGAGAAAACAAGAACATTCGATGATTTGACCGGTGTCGCAACCCAGTCATCAGGACTATTGTCAAAAGGCGAGTTGATATTTTTTTTCGAGCCGCTCGGCACCCGGGAAAATCTCACTGTGCATATGAGCAAGGGAGAAAAAACGATGACGATCACCTTAAACCACCTGAGTGGAAAGGTAAAGATCAAAGATGAAGATCTCAAAATTTAAGTTACATCGATTAGAAAATCTCCCCTTGCCCCTCTTTGCCAAAGAGGGGGATAAATCCTCCCTTTGGTAAAGGTCTACGACTCGTAGAGGAGGTTAGGAGGGATTTTATAAATAATGTTGTCATTATTATGAGACCGTTGATAAGAAGGATGATGGATTGTAACAAAGGGTTTACCCTTCTTGAAGTCCTGATTGCCCTTGCGATTGTGGGCGGACTTCTTGTCACTCTCATTTATACGCTCAACTACCATCTGGGCCTTATTGAGAGACAGGAGACGATTACCGTTGCAACCCTTCTCGCCAAAGGTAAAATGATCGATCTGGAGAAAAATCCGGAAAGCAAAAAAGGCGAATTCGACGTTCCCTATAACAAATATGCATATGAGACCTTTGTCAAAGAATCGCCCTATCCCGGGATATCCGAGATCGGAGTCGTGGTAAAAGCAGAAAAAGAAGAGGTAAGGCTGAATGAGTTTGTTTTTCAATAAGGATGAATTAAGAAGGATAAGGGACCGGGAACAAGGCTTCACCCTCATAGAAATCCTTGTTGCCGTGGCAATACTATCTATTCTCCTCGCAGCGATCTACAGCACTTTTTTCTTAAGCCATAAGGCGATAGAGGGTATGGACGAATCCATGGTGAAATTGCAGGAAGCGAGAAGGGCGCTCGATATTCTCAAGCGGGAAATTGATTCTACTTTTTATGCTGTCGGTGACCAAAATACTTTTTTGAGGATCATTGACAGAGACGTTTACGGCAAGCAGGCGACACGGCTTGAATTCACTGCGTTTTCTCCCCAAAGGCCCGGGCTTTCGAGTGTCACCTATTTTATCGAAGACAAGGAAGGGAAATTGATTCTTTTCAAGAAAGTTGAGTCACCGTACAGGAAGGAAGAAACCGAAGAGGCGGATATCATTGAGGATATGGAAGCATTCAGCATTGAGGCAAAATACAATGGAACCTGGGTGAAGACGTGGAATACCAGCATTAACAAGGATATGCCGGAGGAGGTCAGGATAAATCTGGCGATTACCATTAAGGGCAGAACAGTAACCCTCTCCGACATATCAAGTCCTAAGATCGGAAGGACGATTTAACGTGTTTTGGACGAAAAAAGGACACAACCTTTTCGTTCATTCCCGGGTCCGGCATTCGGCGGCCCCTCCGGGGAGAATTCTTTCTTCGAAAGTATTCAAATCCGCTCAAATGTCGCTTCCTGTTTTGTCTTGCCGGTTCAATAATCAACAGGGCATCGCCTTAATCGTAACCCTGCTGGCCCTTGTCCTGATTACCGCCATGGTGGTTGAATTTTCCTATGGGGTCTATACAGGGACGAATAACCTTTACAATTGGAGGGATTCCCAGCGGCTTTCGATCATGGCGGCATCTGGTGTGAATGTGATAGCCCGCGTCATGCGGGACGGTGCAAATATTGAGGATTATAAGACGCAGAGCGAAATCGAAATGCCGGTGGCGAATCCGTTCGAAGATTTTGATGGAACGATAACAGTGCGGATAGAGGATGAAAATTCCAAGTTTAATATTAATTCCCTGGTTTTTTCAAACGGGGATGTGAATACGCATGTATATCATGCATTCCAAAGGTTACTTGAGACATTATCGGTGGACAAGAAAATTGCGGATAGGGTGGTAGATTGGATAGATCAGAACAACGAAGCGATGCTCCCCGATTCTGAAGCCCGTGCAAAAAACGCTGCTCTTCACAGTATTGATGAGCTGCTGCTCATTAATGGAATAAGCAGGAAGGATTATGATACATTACTGCCATATGTAACTGTCGATAAAGAAAGAGAACATCTTATTATCAATATTAACAGTGCGAAGAAGCCGATAATTATGTGTCTTGCGGACGGAATTGATGAAAGACTTGCTCAACAGGTAATTGCTCATAGAAAGATCAAGTCTTTTGAATCGGCAGGAGAACTTGATAGTCTTATAGGTACCGGGAAAATATCCGCACAAATTTCGATAACATTTAAAGGCACAATATTTTCCGTAAAATCTATAGCTTCCTCCGATGGCCTGAAAAGGATCGTCGAGATGGTTATCGATACGTATAATAAGAATATCCAATACTGGAAGGAATATTAATGAGCAGGGTCCTTTTTATCGATTTTAAAGAAAAAGAACTCACGGCGCATATTTTTCATATCAGAGGGAATGCCTGTGAGATCAAAGAAACCAGGAACTTCCCCATTACCGGCCAGCATGATTTTTCATTCGAGATGGGGACGGGTCAGATCGAAAGCGCCTATGTAAGTCTTCCTGCAGCATGGTTTAATTTCAGGATTATCGAACTGCCTTTTTCCGATAAGGATAAGATCAGAGAGACACTGCCGTTTGAACTTGATGGTGTGATATTGGGCGGGTCAAAAGCGGTGATTTTTGACGATGTCATCGTGGGAAAATCCGACAACGCGGTTCAGGTCCTCGCAATCTATATAGAGAAGGACCTCCTGAAAAAGGTTCTGGATGCACTACGTTCCCACGGCATAGACCCGGTTCATGTAACATGCCTTGAGCTAAGGAAAAAACTGACTGATTTCACGCTGCCGGAGCTTCTCACGCCTGTCCTGCTGGAGGAGAAGGAGAGAATCGCCCTGGCAGGTGAAGAGATAAAAAAACCGATCATTAATGTGCGGAGAGGCGAGTTCGCATACACCCGTGACATCGAGCGGACAAGAAAATCGTTAAGGGTAACAGCAGTGCTTCTGGTATTCATTGCGCTCGTTCTTTCGGCAGACGTGTTGTTGAAGATGGTATCTCTACGTCAGGAAAGCGCAGCCGTAAAGAATGAGATACGGAAACAGTATATGGAGCTGTTCCCGGGAGAGAAGAATATCGTCAATGAACTGTATCAGCTGAAATCGCACCTGAAGGAACTGCAGGAGAAAGAAGACGTCTTCATCGGCGTCGATGCGCTTGACCTGTTTTTGAACCTCTCGCAGCTCGAACGGGAGGGCGTCGTCTTCAATGAAATAATGGAAGACAAAAACGCGATTACCCTGAAGGGGGAAGCGGCTTCATTGAGCCTCATCCAGCAGTTCAAACAGAAACTGGACTCGCTCTATAACGATGTCACGATAGCGGATTCAAAATCTTCCGCGCGCGGGAACATGCTTTTTACCATTACCGCAAAGGGGAAAAGATGATGAGAGAGATGATGAAGGATAAGAAGATAATCCTCGGCATTTCAGGGCTTGTCATATTCGTTATTATGATCTCCGTTGCACTCACGATCCTTGCGAACGAGCGCAAGGACCTCCTTCAGTTGAAAGAGCAGAGGAAGGAAATGATCGTTCTCAAGGATGCTCTTTTGCTCCTCAGCCGGAAAGTCCGAAGTGTGGAGGCGAAGAAGGAATTATCCAATGTGCAGGGGACCGCACAGGCGGTTGAAGAAGTATTTTCTTCCGTGGGATTAAAGGACAGGGTAAAGACTGTGAAGTCGACCGGCAAACGGGAGACGAGGGACGGATTTGAAGAAGAGGCCGATGTTTCTATCGAGAAGGTGACCATGAATGAAATGATAAATATTTTTTATCGCATTAAGAATGCCCCAATGGTGCTGACAGTAAAAAAAGTTACGATTAAAAAGTCTTTTGAAAATCCGGAACTCCTGAACATTTCCCTGGTCCTCTCCTTTCTGAAGAGCAAGTGAAAAAAATTCTCATTGCCTTCATTGCGTTTGTTGTCATTCTCTGGGCCCCCTGGATAGTTTTTTCTTCCGCATCACTGCAATTCATTATTGAAGATTCTTTTTATAGCGAGAGGATACATGTGGAAATAACAGGACTTGAAAAGGGATTATTTTATACCCTGAGCGCCGAAAAGGTAATAATCAGAGGTCCCGGAGGAGAGCTTCTTGTATTCGATTCGGTCCGGAGCAGGATCGATCCGCTGAGCCTCATGATGTTGAAATTGCGGCTTACCGCTGCCGGAAACATTGGAGGCGGCACTTTTTCAGGGAATCTCCGTCTGGGAAAAGGCGCAGGGCAGATGCTGTTCGATGTGAAACAGGCTGACATCAGTAAGATCCCCTTGCTTCAAAAAATGGGGCTGCAGGGGACAGGGACTATTTCGGGAAGGGTCAGCCTTATGTATGATTCGGTCACCATTGTATTTGCAACGGAAAAAGTCAGCTTCGAACCGTCATTGGTTGCGGGCATTAAGCTGCCCCTCAATTTTTTTCACAAGGCAACTGGCTCATTGACCGCAAAAGACAATATAATAACTATAGAATCTGTTTCGCTTGAAGGTAAGGATGTTTTTGCGCGGCTCAAAGGGAGGATACAAAATTCCCTGACGGACATGACGATGGAATTAATGCCGGGCAGAACAGTTATTGAAAATCCACTGTTTCTCGCGGAGTTTGAACGGTACAAGGTTTCTCCCGGCTATTATGCGATTCCCGTGCGGGGAAATCTTTCGCTCTAAGGAGGGCATTGTGCGTTATATCATTTCCCTATGCATCATCCTGAGTATCATTGCATGTGGATCGGAATCCCCGCGAAAAACCTATTCAGCCTATAAAGACGGCGAGATACTCGTCAAGTTCAGCTCCGGAGAATATGAGACGCGGAAATCCGATACCCATAGACTGCTTGGCGCGGAAGTGATGAAGAGAATCGGACGGGGAGGGATTGAAAGGGTGAAGCTCCCGGAAGGCATGTCTGTGGAAATGGCGATTAAAACGTATGAGGCAACACCTGGTGTTGAATACGCCGAGCCGAACTATATGGTAAAAGCGACTGTTATCCCGGATGATGCGCGGTTCACCGAACAGTGGGGGCTGCATAACGCGGGCCAGACAGTAAAGGGGGTAACAGGGACAACCGGCGCTGATATCAAAGCTCCTGAAGCATGGGATATCACTCACGGCTCTTCGGGATTTATCGTCGCAGTGATCGATACAGGCGTTGACGAAAACCATCCTGATCTCACAGGCAACCTTATGGCAGGGCATGATTTTGTTGATAACGACAGCAAACCTGATGACCTTAGCGGACACGGCACGCATGTCGCGGGGATTATCGGCGCTTTTGGAAATAATGCAATCGGGGTTGCGGGCATAAACTGGTCTGTGAAGATTATGCCCTTGAAAGTGCTGGATCAAAACGGCGATGGGACCATTTTCGATGTGATAGAAGCCATCGACTATGCTGCGGCACATAACGCCAGGGTGGTGAACATGAGTTTAAGCGGTCCGGACTTTTCCCAGTCCCTTTACAGTTCGATCGGATCGTATCCGGATATTCTTTTTGTCGCTGCTGCCGGAAACGGCGGCGATGATCAAACAGGAGATAATAATGATTCGTCGTTGTTCGCCGAATATCCTGCAAGCTTTGACCTTCCCAATATCCTCTCTGTCGCTGCAACGGACCAGAATGATAATCTCGCGCGTTTTTCGAATTATGGGAGCACCTCCGTAGATGTGGCGGCGCCGGGAGTAGACATACTGAGCACTGTCCCTTCTTTTATCGCGGGCCTGACATATAGCGGGGCATATAAGGTGGTCTATTTTTCCTTCGGATTCGAAGGGATAAACGGAGTGAATATGAGGCGTGCTGTTATGAAGAGGGTGCTCGATTTTCACGGCATATCACAAAGCGATACCATTCTGCTCGTTGACGACGACGGAGGAGACACCTATGAAACATTCTTTATTCAGGCTCTTCAGAGCCTCGGATATTCTTTCGATTCCCACGTAGTCCCTCCCCGGGGAGATGGTCCGAATGCTGCCATCCTGAATCAATATAAACTTATTATATGGTTTACGGGTGATGAGTATGTGGATACGCTGAGACCGGGCGACCAGATAAATCTCCAGACGTATCTGAACAATGGCGGGCGGATTTTCATAACAGGGCAGGATATCGGGTACGATGTTGGATCAGACGGTTTTTACCAGAATTACCTCCATGCTTTGTACCTGACAGACGATGCAAACGGAGCGTTTTACACAGGTTTGAATTATTTTAACGGACTTTCCATAGAGTTTCCTGTGAACACCGGAGACGGCGCGAGAAACCAGATCGCGATCGATGCGGTCAATCCACTCGACAGCAGCGCTGCTTTTTATATCCATTACGATGACGCGTATCAGTTTTTCAGGGGCACTTCAATGGCTACGCCGATGGTTTCAGGCATTGCCGCTTTGGTTGGTTCATACCATGACGGTTTTAGCGCTGATCAGATAAAGGCCGCCCTTATGGTATCGGTCGATGCAAAACAATCCTTACAGGGGAAAATAGTAACGGGCGGGAGGATAAATGCCTTTAAGGCGCTGACATCTCTTATCGCGCCATCCGATCTTGTTGCGAAAGCGCAGTCAGAAAGAAATGTCATACTCACATGGAAGGACAATTCCAATGGAGAAAACGGTTTTTCTGTTGAAAGAAAAGAGTCGGGGAAACAATTCAGCGAAATTGCCTCTGTTTTGTCCAACCAGATGACCTATCCGGATAACAGTGTGAAGGCGGGCAGAACGTACACATACAGAGTGAGGGCGTTGTATTCTGCCAATTCATCCGGCTACTCGAATGAGGCAACAGTTACTTTGCCCGGACAGGTGGCCAGCGGAGGAGGAGGTGGCGGCGGCGGATGCACAGTCGGATCTGTGCAAAACGGTCAGACGGTGTTTATGGATACGATGGTTTTCTTTCTGCCTGCAATGGTTATCTGGATAATCAGAAGAGTGAAAAAAATAAGGATTCAAGGATTCGAGAGTCGGAGAGGTTAGGTATTTATTTTATATCACCACTAAAACCCTTGAATCCTCGACTCCTTGGACCCCGACCTCTATTAGTTTTGATATGCAATGTTCGCTAAAAAGTGAAATAGTGTTCCCGGCAGGATGTTATTCGTCTTCATGTACAGCCAGCCCATGACGAGCGACGGGAAAAAGGTGAGGAGCGACATGCAGTCTCCGAGAAGAAGTGCTTTCGGCACATGTGCAACTGTAAACAACAGGCTCACGAGCAACACAGCCCTGAAATTCCTGCCGATGGAATCCTGGAGAAAACCTCTGAAGAAGAATTCCTCGGGGAGCGATACGCCGAGGAGCTGAAACAGAACGGCATAGACCGTGATCGTTGTCATGTTTCCCCCGAAGATTATGTAGTAGGGTACGACAATGGTGAGCGATACGATGATCCCCAGCAGAAAATCCTTGATCGAAAACCGCAGCTTGACCCTGTGTCCAACCATAATAGGAAAGACCAGCATAAGAACGGGCAATAAGCT
>Ga0209253_10002856_pt1 | contig 15248 bp, 12 predicted proteins | sample FrelakmetBRP12BR_FD_187145 | JGI IMG/M metagenome (GOLD analysis project Ga0209253, IMG submission 187145) | Freshwater lake sediment microbial communities from the University of Notre Dame, USA, for methane emissions studies - BRP12 BR (SPAdes)... | ecosystem: Environmental > Aquatic >...
AAGTGCGTAGAATTCGCGCCGCGGCGGGCCTGTAGCACAGCGGTTAGTGCAGGGGACTCATAATCCCTTGGTCCTGGGTTCGAATCCCAGCGGGCCCACCACGATTTCATCCGTGAAGCTGCGCGCGGCAACGAGAATTGAATGCAGCGGCGAGCTGCCGGACTATGACGCCATGACCGCCCGCCATCGAAAGCCATCGCTGCGCCACTCCGGCTGGCTGAGTACGTGGCGCCATTGCCCGGGACGACACGCGGGCGGGCAGCCCGGATGAGTTCCTCGCCCCGCGTCGGCTGGCTCTTCGCTTACGACTGGGATCGAGAGGCGATGCGGCGACTCGGCGCGCCCGGTGGCCCGGTGCGCTGCGATCATGCCGGCTTCGACCTGTTCTCGTTCCCGAGCAATCTCCAGTTGCCGGCGTTCGACCTCGAATGCTTCGCGGCGCGGCAGGCGGCGCGCGGGCGGCGGCGCGGCTGGCAGGCTGTCCTTTCCCATCACGAGCAATTCGGCGCCCTGGCCGCGGCGCTGGTGGCCGAGCGGCTCGGGCTGCCTGGCGCGACGCCGGAAAGCATCCTCGCCGCGCAGCACAAGCTGCATGCGCGACGCGTGCTGGCGCAGGTTGCGCCCGATGCCAACCTGCATTTCACTGGCCTGGATAAGGGCGAAGACGCGCCCGGTCCCGGGGACCTCGACTACCCCGTGTTCGTAAAGCCGGTGAAAGGCGCGTTCTCGGTGCTCGCGCGCCGCATCGAGGAGCCCGATCAACTGCGCGCGCATACGCGTTTCGGCTGGTCCGAGCGCTGGCTCATCCACCAGCTGGTCGAGCCCTTCGAGCGCGTGCGCCGTACCCGGCTGCCGCAGGCGGGCAGCGCGTACCGGATGCTGCTCGAGGAGCCGGTGGCGCCGCAGACCGCGCAGTTCAACCTCGACGGCTGGGTGCAGGACGGCCGCGTGCATGCCCTGGGCGTGGTGGACGCGGTCATGTACCCCGGCACCCAGGCCTTCATGCGCTGGGAACACCCGAGCCGGCTCGCCGCGGCGGTACAGCGGCGCGCGCTTGAAGTGGCGCAGCGCTTTCTTGGCGCCATTGGCTACGCGCACGGCTTCTTCAACCTGGAGTTCTTCTACGACGATGACGACGACTGCCTCCGCGTGATCGAGTGTAATCCCCGGCTGGCCTCGCAGTTTTCCGACCTGTACGAGCGCGTGCACGGCGTCGACGCCCACGGCATGGCGTTGGCGCTGGCGCTGGGCACGGATCCGCAGTCGCTGCCGCTCCGTCGACCGACCGCAGGAGTAGCCGCCAGCCTCGTGTACCGGGCTTTCGGCTTAAATAGTGCCGTGCCGCCGGCACCCGCCGCGCCGCTGCGTGAGGCCCTGGCTCGCGGATTTCCCGATGCACTCTTGCTCAGTTTTGCCAAGAGGGGGCGCTCGCTCGCCCGCGACTTCCGCTGGACCGGCAGCCACCGCTACGGGATCGTGCACCTGGGCGGGAGCGATCGCGAGCACCTGCGCCAACGCTGTGAGGATGCCAGCGCGCTGCTCGGCTGGCCGGCGCCCTACCTCGACCATGACCCGCTGCCGGCGCGCGTGCACGCCGCGACGCCAAGCTTCTCCACGCTCGACGCGTCGTCGGCCGGGGCATCCGCGGCATGAGTGTGGCGCCGTCACGGCAGGGTCGTGCGACCTTGCCCGACGCGGCGGTCCGTGCCCGCTCGGAGCTGGCGTGCGCGCATCCGGGTGTCGGCCCATGACGGCCTATCGCCGAATCGCGGCGACGCTGCTCGCGCTGGTGTTGCTCAACTGCGTACTGAGCTTTCGCAACTGGTGGCCCACGCCGGGCATCCTTCCCGATCCGCGGCTGGCGCCCGGGTTCGTCTGGCTCTGGCTGATCCTGTTGCTCGTCGTCGCCTGGCGCGGTGCGTTGTCACGCCGCGCGGCAGGAGTGCTGGCCGGCGTCTACCTCCTGCTCGTCGTGCTGCGCTATGCCGACGTGACCGTGCCCGCGCTGTTCGGCCGTACCCTGAGTCTTTACTGGGACGTACCGCAGCTGCCGCGCTTTCTCTGGGTCGCGGCCACCGGGGGGGCGTGGCCGCAGGCGATCGCTGGCCTCACGGTGCTGGTGCTGCTCGGCTGGGGCCTGCACCGCTTGTTGCGCCTGTCCATCGAGGTTGTCGCGCGCGAGGCCGTGCCCTATGCGCTGCGTGCGCGCTGGACCTGGCCGGTGACGGCCGCCGCACTGGCACTGGTGCTGGCCAACTACGCCGGGGTGCGTGCCACCTGGCCGCTGGTGTCGAAGCCCGTGCTGCCGGCCTATTTGCACCAGCTCCGCCTGCTCGCCGCCGCGGCTTCACCGGAGCACATGGCCCGTGCCTTGCCGGCGACCTCGGTCGTGGACGGCGCGCTGGCGAGTGCGAATCCGCGCGCGCTCGACGGCCTGCATGGCCGGGACGTGTACCTCGTTTTCCTGGAGTCCGTCGGTGCCGTCGTCCATGACGACGAGCGCGCAGTGCGCGTGCTCGGGCCGGCGCGCGACCGCCTGGCTGCTGACATCGCGGCCGCGGGCCTGCAGGTGGTGTCGGCATTCGTGCGCTCGCCCACGATCGGCGGCGGCTCCGATCTCGCACATGTATCCCTGCTTTCGGGCATCGACCTCTCGGACCCGCGTCGCCACGACCTGCTGCTCACTACGACCCGCCCGACGCTGATCAGCGTCTTCCGCGCGCACGGCTACGAGACGTTCGGGTTCTATCCGTCGGTCTCGTGGGACTGGCCGGAACGCGCCTGGTACGGCTACGACCAGTACGTCGAGGGGCGTTCGCTCGACTACCGCGGGCCGACGTTCGACAACTGGTGGAAGATTCCCGACCAGTTCAGTTTTGCCCGCTTCGAACAGCTGTATCCGCGCGATGCCCGGACACCGCCGCGCTTCGTGTTCGCGGCGACGATCAGCACGCACGTGCCGTTCATCCGGGTGCCTCCGTACCAGCCGGACTGGCAACGCGTGCTGGGCGAGCAGCCCTTCGATGAGGCCGATGTGAAACGCGAAATGGCCCGTCCCGTGGACTGGATCGACATGATGCCGGTCTACGTGCGACTGGTGGACTACACCTACCGCTGGATCGGCGGCTACCTGCGTCAACCAAGGCCACGCGACACGGTGTACTTGCTGGTCGGCGACCATCAGCCGACGGCGAACGTCAGCGGCGAGGGCGTGTCCTGGGACGTTCCGGTGCACGTGATCTCGTCGGATCCGCAACTGCTGCAGCGCTTCGTCGAACAGGGATTCGTCGCGGGGCTGGAGCCGCCACGTACGCCGCTCGGCGGCATGCACGAGCTGACCGGAATGCTGCTGCGGGCCTTTGGACCGGTTGCCCCGCCCTGATCGGCGGCGCCCCCTTCATGGCCAGGCTCCCAGCGCAGTCCGATGTAATCCGGCAGCAGGGCGACCAATGTGCGGTCAGCTTCCGCCGTAAGGCTGATAACCTTGCCCGTTACCAGCAGGTTGAATCAGTTACCTGGCCCGCCTTTGCGTTGGACGGCGGGCCCACCACTTCTCTCCCAGTCCGGGGTTTCCATGTCCTTCGATCCGCAAGCTGCGACCGCCGCGTACATTGATTCACTCGGCGCGGATGCGCTGGCCAAGGCCGCGGCGTACACGGTCGGCAATCACTGGCTGCTGCTGTGGAACCTGCTGGTGTCGGCGCTCGTCGCGTGGCTGATCGTGCGCTCCGGCGTGCTCGATCGTGTCAACGCGAAGTTCGGCGCGCGTGGGGCCAATATCAAGGCGTTCGTGATTGCCGCGGCGTACTTCCTCGTTGCGAACCTGATCTCGCTGCCTTGGACGCTGTACCAGGAGTGGTGGCGCGAACTCGGTTACGGTCGCACCAGCCAGCCGATCGGCGACTTCCTCGGCCAGTCGGCCCTCAGCGTCGCCATTTTCGCCGTGCTCGTCGGTTTGTTCTTCGTCGGCGTGTACGCGCTGATGCGTCGGGCCGGCAGGTTCTGGTGGGTGTGGTCGGGCGGACTCACGGCGGTTGCGCTGTCGATCTTTCTGCTGGCGGGCCCGGTCTTCATCGAGCCGCTGTTCAACGACTACAAGTCCGTGCCTGCGGGTGAGGTGCGTGATGCGCTCGTCGTGATGGCGAAGCAGGCTGGCGTGCCCGAAGACCGTCTGTTCGTTTACGACGGTTCACGCCAGTCGAACAACTTCACCGCCAACGTCTCGGGCATTGCAGGCTCGGCACGCATCGCGATTTCCGACATTGCGTTCAAGGGCGCATCGCTCGACGAAGTGAAGGCCGTCACGGGTCACGAGATCGGGCACTACGTGCTCGGGCATGTCTGGCGCACGGTGATCCTGCTGTCGGTGCTGGCGGTGCTGTTCTTCTTCGTTGCGGACCGCACGTTTCCGTGGTTCGCGCGCGCGTTCGGCAGCAACGCCTCGATTGGCGACCCCACGGGGCTGCCGGTGCTGGTGTTCATGGTGTCGTTGTTGCTGCTGTTCGCGCAGCCGATCGTGAACGGCACGATCCGCAAGGGCGAGAACGAGGCTGACCAGTACTCGCTCGAGACAGTGAACCTGCCCGACGCGCTGGCGTCCGCGCTGGTGAAGACGGCCGAGTATCGTTACCCGCGGCCGAGCAGGCTGCAGGAAATGCTGTTCTACACGCACCCCTCCGTCGAGCGGCGAGTGCGACGCGCCATGGACTGGAAGGCTGCCCACCCGCAGTGACGGCGGCACCTCCGGGACCGGCAGGCTTGTGTTCGGGAGTTCGTTAGATCAGAATAAGAATCATTCGCATTTGAAGGAATGATTCGACATGACCTTCGACGCATCATCCCCCGCAGGGTCCGTCTCCCTCGATAGCCTCAAGAGCCGCGAGGGTCTCAGCGTCTGCGACCTGACGGGGGCCGAGCGCTTCCTCGTGTGGGCCATCCGCTGGGAGTCGTCGGTACATGACGATCCGGACTTCGGGCTCGATTGCCTGCAGGAGTCGTTCGATCGCGCCGGGCTGGGCACAGTGTCATCGGTGTTGCGCAGCTATGTCGCCATCGTCCATGGCGCACCGCTGCCGTCGTCACCGGCATCGCGAATGGGTTGCTGGCGCATCAACGCACTGGAAGCATCGACACTGCATGCCATCGCCTGTCTGCAGGCCGGCCTGTTCGGCGATGCGTGGCGGACCGTGTCGAGCCTCTGCACGCGCGCCTGCGCGACGCGCGCGCTGCTTGCGCTCGGCGAGCTGGCAGAAGAGCTCACGCTGATCGGCGGCCACATCCGGCCCTGGCCGGGACTGAAGGGTGCCAGCCGTCTCTAGGCGTCGCGCCGGGCCTGCAGGATTTCCAGCATGCGTATGCGGGCCGGACTCGAATGAATGAGCAGCACCAGCGCGTCCCCGGGGCGCGCCCACTCGAGCGCCATCAGCGCCGCATCGACTTCCGATGGACAGATCGGTACGGCGGCCAGCGGCATCCCGGTTTTCAACAGCGCGTTCTGGATGATCGCGGGCACCTCGCCCGGCTGCCGCCCGCGCAGGTGGCCTTCATCTTCTTTCACCACGATCAGGTCGGGACCGAACTCGGTCGCAACGAGAGCGAGTTCCTCGATGTCGGCGTCGAGCCGGTTGCCCGCGTGGCCGAGCAGCATGCCGATGCGTCCGTCACGTGCACGAAGTTGCTGCGCCACCCGCATCACGCCGCGCAAGCCGTCCGGATTGTGGGCGTAATCCAGGATGATCTTCACGCTGCCGATGTCGAAGCGCATGAGGCGTCCCGCGTTGTCGGCGAGGTCGCGACCGAATGTTGCGAACACCTGCGCGATGGTCGCTGGCGGCACGCCGAGTTTCGTTGCGACAAGCGCCGCGCCCGCGAGATTCTCGACGTTGTAGGTTGCGGTTCCATCGACCGTCAGCGGCATGTCGTTGACGGCGCCCAGGTCGTGTTCGCCGTTGCCCGACGACAGCCACAGGTGTCCGGCGCGCACACCCGCTGTCACACCTGGCAGGGCACGATGCTGCACGAGTGCCGGATGATCGTAACTGCGCGCAAACCAGCCGAGCGTCGGCTGCCAGCCCAGTCGTTGCCGCAGCACACCGCTCTTGGCGCAGAGCAGTGCGTCGTCCGCATTCAGGACCAGCAGCCCCTCGCGATCGAGCAGGTGGGCGATGCTCAGCTTTACGTCCGCGAGACCGTCGAGGTCGTCGATGCCGTACTCGCCGAAATGATCGGGACTGATGTTGGTGACGATGGCCACGTCCGCGTGGTCTGCAGCGAGTCCGCGGCGCAGGATTCCGCCGCGCGCCGTTTCGAGGACCGCTGCTTCGACGTTCGTGTTGCGAAGCACGAGGCGGGTTCCTGCCGGGCCGGAGTAATCGCCCGACGCCACCGCCGTGCGGTCGATGAAGACCCCATCCGTGCAATTGAAGCCGTCGCACCAGCCATTGGCGCGCGCGCAGGCAGCGACGAGTCGCACGGTGGTGGTCTTGCCGTTCGATCCGGTGATGGCCGCGGTCGGGATGCCGTGCAGTGACGCCCATGGCACCGTGTCGGTGGCAGGGAGCGCATCGAGCGCCCAGCTCCGGCAGCCCTTGCCGGCACCCAGCGTCAGGGTCGCTTCGTCGAGCAAGTGACTGACGCGCCGCGCGCAGGCGGCCTCGATCAGCGAGACGACGTCGGGTCGCCGTTCGCTTGCCGCGCGCACGGCCAGTCTGGACAGTGCGGCGTGTTCCTCCAGTACCGGTGGAATGACATCGGCCGGATCGTTGGCGTCCTCGAGGTAGTCCGCCAGCAGGTCGACGGTGACGTTGGCCCAGCGCACCGGATCGCGCTCGAACACCGTCGCGCACAGCGCCCATTCGTTCAATTCGGTCGCCGTGAAGAGCTGGTCCACCGGCGCCTGCAGCGCGAGCGACACACCCGTCGCGTGTCGTCGCGCGACGATGGCGGGTGCCAGTGGCGAACCCGGCGTGGACCGGTCCCAGCCCAGGTGCCGCCGGGCTCGTTCGACCCGCGCGCGCCAGCCGGACAGCAGCGCATCGTCGATCTCGACGCCGACCGTTTCCAGCACGGCGCCCGTGCCGGCGAAGAACAGGTTCCCGCCCATCAGTCGACGCGAATCGTCGAGGGGCAGTGGGTGTTCGGCGTTCAGTCTTCCGTCTCCGGCGCGATCCACACACCGCGTTCGTCACGGATCACGCCGGGCATGAGTTGCTCGGTGAGTTCGCCGGCTTCGTGCGTGCCGACGACGTCCATGGGTTCCGCGGCAGCGGGCCGCGGCGCCGGCTTGCGCACGGCCTCGCTCGTGGTGCGGGTCAGGTCCTGGATGTCAGGCATTGGCGCCGGACTGTCGACCGCCATGAAGCCGCCGATACCGGAGACTTCGCCCGCGCCCGGCGTGGCTTCGCCCGCCATCGTCAGCGCTGAACCCGCGGCCGGCGACGTGGCGGAACGAAACTTGGTGATCTGCTTCCACGACCGGATCAGCGCATCGGCGAAGATCAGCAACAGGTCGCCGGGCTGGCCCATGGCGAGCGCGGCGTCAATCGCTTCCTGTTCGTCGGGAATGATCGAGATCGCCGACGCCGGCACGCCACGCGACTGCAAGTGTGCGGCCTGCAGCTTCGGCACTTCGTCCGGCGCGCGGTCGCGCAGGCTGTCATCGCGCCGGCAGATATAGTGATCGAAGCGGCCAGCGACGGCATCGGCGATCGCGCGCAGATCTTCGTCGCGGCGGTCGCCCGGGCCGGCGAGCACGACGACGCGACGCCCAGTGACGTCCAGGCGCTGCGCGAGGTCGGCCATCGCGGCAACCGCGTGTGCGTTGTGACCGTAATCGAACAGCACCTTGAACGGGTGTTCGTTGAACACGTTCATGCGGCCCGGCACCTGGAAGAACGTCGAATCGAACGTGCGCAGGCCGTGGCGGATGGCATCGAGCTTGATGCCGAGCGAATACGCCATCGCCGCGGCGAACATCGCGTTCTGCACGTTGTGCATCGCGCGGCCTTCGAGCGTCGCCGGAATCAGGTGCGTCCACACCAGCGGAATGTGACTGCTGCGGTCGTACAGCGTGATCATCTGGCCGTTGACGCCGGCCTCGAGTGCGCAGGCGCGGCCCCCGGCACGGATGTGCTCGCGCACCAGTCCGTGCTGCGGGTTCACGGTGACGTAGCAGATGCTCCTGGCCTCGGTGTAACCCGACATCTTGAGCACGAGCGGATCGTCGGCGTTCAGCACCGCGCAATCCTTCGCCACTTCGATCACGACGCGCTTCACCTCGGCCAGCTGGTCGAGCGTGTCGATGCCCTTGAGGCCAAGGTGATCCGACTGCACGTTGAGCACGGCGCCGACGTTCACTTCGGGTACGCCCATGCCCGCACGCAGCAGTCCGCCACGCGCGGTTTCGAGGATCGCGATGTCGATCTGCGGATCGGCGAGCACCATGCGCGCAGACACCGGCCCGGTCATGTCGCCCTGCACCGTGCGCTGGCCGTCGATGTAGACGCCGTCGGTCGTGGTGAGTCCCGGCGTGTAGCCCGCCATCTTGGTGATGTGCGCGAGCATGCGCGCCGTGGTCGTCTTGCCGTTGGTGCCGGTAAGCGCCGCGATCGGCACCCGCGTCGGCGAGCCCGTCGGGAACAGCATGTCGATGACCGGGCCCGCGGCATCACGCGGCGTGCCTTCGCTCGGCGCCACGTGCATGCGGAAGCCCGGCGCTGCGTTCACTTCGCAGATGCCGCCACCGATCTTGCGATAGCTCTCGGTGATGTCCGTCGAAAGAAAGTCGACGCCGCCGACGTCGAGGCCCACCGCCTGCACGGCGCGCACCGCCATTTCGCGATTGTCCGGATGGATGACGTCGGTGACGTCCGTCGCCGTCCCGCCCGTCGACAGGTTCGCGGTGGAGCGCAGGAAGACGACCTGGCCCGGCTCCGGAATCGACTCCGGCGTCATGCCGGCCTTCTCCAGCATCTTGAGCGCCTGCGCGTCGAGCTCTAGGCGCGTCAGTACCTTCTCATGGCCGACGCCGCGGCGCGGATCCTGGTTCACGACATCGATCAGGTCGACGATGTTCCTGCTGCCGTCGCCGACGACGTGGCCCGGCGTGCGACGCGTGGCCGCGATGAGTTCGCCGTTCACGACCAGCAGGCGGTGGTCGTCGCCTTCGAGGTAGGTCTCGACGATCACGGAACGCGAATGCTCCTTCGCGATCCGGAACCCCTGCACGACTTCTTCTTCCGTCATGAGCTTGATCGAAATGCCGCGACCGTGGTTGCCGTTGTACGGCTTGGTCACGACCGGGTAGCCGATGCGCCGCGCAGCGCGAGCCGCCTGGCCCTCGGTCTGCACCAGTTCCTGCTGCGGCACCGGCAGGCCCAGCGTCGCGAGAATCTTGTTGGTCTCTTCCTTGTCGCTCGCGAGCTCGACCGCGATGTGCGACGTGCGGCCGGTGACGGTTGCCTGGATGCGCTGCTGGTAGCGACCATGCCCGAGCTGCACCAGGGACTGGTCATTCAGTCGCAGCCAGGGGATGCCGCGTGCTTCGGCGGCCCGCACTAGCGACGCCGTCGATGGGCCGAGCGCACGCCGTTGCGCGAAGCGGATGAACTCGTCGCGCGCTTCGGGCCAGTTCCAGCCTTCGGGTACGCTGTCTGCAGGGCGGATCGCGTCGGGCAGCAGGGAGCACAGCAGCCGCAGCGCGAGTTCGCCGGCGGCAATGCCCTCGTCACGTTGCGCGTATTCGTAGACGACTGTGTAGACGCCCGGCGCGCTGGCGCTGCGCGTCTTGCCGAAAGTGACGTTCTCACCCGCGATGTTCTGCAGTTCGATCGCGACGTGTTCGAGCACGTGGCCGAGCCAGGTGCCTTCGTCTTCGCGCATGCGGCGGAAGAAGCCGCCCGGCTCGCGATAAGAGCAGCCGTGTTCGGCGAGGCCGGGGAGCGCGCCCGCGAGTCCGTCGACGAAGGTGTTGCCGAGCCGGACCGTGGGCCAGTGCTCGAGTTCGCCCAGGTCGAGTTCGAGCCGGATGACGGGAAAATGTGCGTAAAGCGAAGGTCCGACGTAAACGGACCGGTCCAGGATGCGCATTCCCGGCTTCCTCCCTGTCGATGAAACCCTATTCTTTCGGAACGATGAGCGATCCAGCCTGCGCCAGCCGCGTGTGCAGGTTGAAGGTCGCGCCGGCGACGAGGATGTGCAGCTTGAGGCCCAGCAGGCACACCGGCTGTCCTTCGCTCACCGCATCCATCGACGAGAACGAGACGTCGCTCGCGTCGACGATCGTGACGCCACCGCTGCCTTCCACCTCGACGGTTTCGTCGGGGCCGATGAAAGCCGCCGTGTCCTCGTCGAGGCCGATGCCTACCGCGAACGGGTTGTAGGCCAGCGCCGTGAGCAGGCGGCCGAGCCGGTCGCGCTGACGGAAATGCTGGTCGATGATGAAGCGGTTGGTGAGCCCGAGGCCCGGGGCGAGCCGTACGCTGCCGGAGATCACCGAGGAGCCTTCGTCGCCGAAAGCGATCATGTGCTCGCTCAGGATGCTGGCGCCTGCACTGGTGCCGCCGACAGTCACGCCGTTGGCGTTGCGCAGGCGGATGAGCTTGGCGACGGGCGTGCCGCCGAGCAGCGTCGAAATGCGCAGCTGGTTGCCGCCGGTGAAGAAGATGCCGGTCGCCGCTTCGAGCCGCTGCAGGCGGCCAGGCTCATGGCAATCGCGGCGCGTATCGAAGTCCATCGACGTGACGCGAGCGGCGCCGAGGTTGCAAAACAGTTTCTCGTAGCGTGGCCCGGTCTCGGTGAGCCGGCTTGCGGTCGGGATCACGACGATGTCGGCGTCGCGGCCGCCCGACACGTGCACGAACCGCTCGAGGATGTGGCGGTCGTTCTCTTTGTTCTCGGCACCGCCGATCGGGATGATCCAGCCGCGGGTTCCGCCTTCGGGGACGATGCTCGGCAACGTTGCGCTCCTAGCGATTCTCGAACGTTCCCCGCCGGACGGCGTGACCGTCCCGGACGTGGATTTCCCCGCGAATAATGACCGTATGCGCGCCGCCTGTCGCGTCCAATGCAACGAGATCGGCATCGGCCCCCGTTTCGACCCGGCCCTTCCCGGCCAGGCGCAGCAGGCGGGCCGGATTCGCTGTGAGGGCGGGCAGGGCTGTCTCGAGCGGCATGCCGCCGTCCACCAGGACCCGCAGCGTGTCGAGCAGGGCACCCGAGTGGCCCACGTCCATGCTGCTGACACGACCCTCCGCGTCGAAGCAGGGCAGGCAGCCGCCGGCGTCGGAACTGATCGTGACCCGGTCCGCCGGAGCCCCGCTCGCCAGGTAGCGCTGCAGGCCCTCGGCTGCACTCCAGGCATCCTCGCCATCCTCGACCGGGAAGGCGGTCAGGTCGACGAAACAACCGTCCCTGGCCAGGGCGACGGCTTCGTCGAACAATGCCTTGCGACGGTTGACGTGGGTCGGGTTGAACACGCGCGCCGGGATTTCGCTCTCGCCCAGCGCACGACGCACGAAATCGAGACCACGAGGACCATCGCCCAGGTGCAGGTGCAGCACGCCGGCCTTGCCGGTCATGAGGCCGGACACGTGGGCATCGGCGGCGAGACGGAGAATTTCATCGAAGGTCGGCTGGCTAGAGCGGTGGTCGCTGATAGCAAGTTCACCGATCCCGAGCAACGGCTCGAGTAGCACCAGGTCGCCACGCACGCTGTCCGTCAGGGTCGCGAGGGGGACGTGATAGCCGCCGGCGTAGCCGAACGCGTTGAGGCCTTCCTCGCGCAGAGCATAAATCTGCGCGAGCAGGTCGCGCGGCCCGCGCGTCACGTCGTCCGTGCCGAGGAGTCCGACAACGGTCGTGACGCCGGCCAGCGTGTAGCGCGTCAGCGGCACCGCCGGTACCCGGGTCTTGAAGCCCGCTTCGCCGCCACCGCCCGTGACGTGTACGTGGCCGTCGATGAGGCCGGGAATCAGGCGCAGTCCCGCGAGATCGATTTCGGTCACGCCTGCGGCGAGCGCGGCAGGCAGAGCGGGGAGGTCCTTGCCGGGGCCCATCCAGAGCACGGTGCCGCCGCCGATCAGCAGGGACTGCAGCCCCAGGGGACGGGGCGAAAAGACGTCGGCGTTGCGGAGCAGCAGCACGCTGCGCAGGTTACCAGACGCCGCAGTGCAGCCGGCAACCGCCGGGATTCCGCGGATGGAAAAAGGGGCACCTGTTGTCGGGTGCCCCTTGCAATCACTTCTTCTTCGCCGCGGCCTTTTTTCTGGCCGGAGCTTTCTTTTTGGCGGCTGCCTTCTTCTTGGCTGCCTTCTTCGTCACCTCTGCCTTCGCGCTCTTGCGGATGTCCGCCGAGTGCGCGCGCTTGTAGGTCTGTATGTCCTTGAACGTGCCGTCGGCGGCGCGCACTGCGTAGAGCTTGGTGCCCTTCGAGCTGCGCAGCGTCGTGCGACGGATGGTCTTCTTCTTCGCGGCCTTCTTCTTTGCTGCCATGGTTCTCAATCCTTGTGATTTCGAGTCAGTCAGTCGGGTTAGTCGATGCGCAACCTAACCGCGACACGCGCGCAGGTCAACGTGCGCATGGTTCAGCACAAAGTCTTCCAGGGCGTCAGCCTGCACGCGGCGCCGCCGGTCCACCGGCCGCGCTGCATGCTTGCTAGACTCGCCGCATCGTTCGCCGAAGGTCTGCGCCTTTGAACAAGTTGCCGGAACTCTTTGCCAGCAACCGCCGCTGGGCCGCTGCCACGGAGCAGCGCCATCCGGGCTTCTTCGGCGAGCTCTCGTCGCAGCAGTCGCCGCGGTATCTCTGGATCGGTTGCTCCGACAGTCGCGTGCCCGCCAACGAGATCGTGGGTCTCGCGCCGGGTGAATTGTTCGTGCACCGCAACGTCGCGAACCTGGTGTTCCACAACGATTTCAGCTGCCTCTCGGTGCTGCAGTACGCGCTCGACGTGCTCGGCATCGAGCACGTCATCGTCTGCGGGCACTATGGCTGCGGTGGCGTGATTGCCGCCTACGAGCAGCGGCCGCTGGGTCTCGTCGACAACTGGCTGCTGCCGATCCGCGACATCGCCCGGGCGTACGCGCCGCAACTGGCGAAATTGCCTACCGACCTCGAACGCGCCGATCGGTTGTGCGAACTCAACGTGCTGTTCCAGGCCAACCGCGTGTGCCGCACGACGATCGTGCAACAGGCCTGGGAGCAGGGGCGACCGCTCACCGTGCACGCCTGGGTCTATCGGCTCAACGACGGGTTGCTGCGCGACCTGGGCTTCTGCGCCACTGACCTCGCGACCGCCGATGCCGACTTTGAACGCACGGTCGGAGCCGGTACGATCGCTCGCTAAGCAAAGAGGCAGCCCGGCCCGCGTGACCCGCAACCTCAACCTGTTCTCGACGCCGTGACCGGGCACGTCGCGCCTCCGGGCGGGGTGACGACGATGACTCCGGCGCGGCGACTCAAGAACATCCTTGGCGGCTCGGCCGGCAATTTCGTCGAGTGGTTCGACTGGTTCGCGTACTCGGCCTTCGCCATCTATTTTTCACGTGCGTTCTTCCCCGCAGGCGACCAGACGGCGCAATTGCTCGGCGCAGCGGCTATTTTTGCCGTCGGCTTCATCGCGCGACCGCTGGGTGCGCTGCTGTTCGGCAGCTATGCCGACCGCGCCGGTCGCCGCGCGGCGCTCACTCTGTCCGTGGCGATGATGTGCGGCGGATCTCTGATGATCACGCTGATCCCAACCGGGCTCGGCGTGTTGTCGCCGGCGTTGCTGCTCGTCGCGCGCCTGCTGCAGGGCCTGTCGGTGGGTGGTGAGTACGGTGCGTCTGCGACGTACATCAGCGAGATGGCGGAACGAACCCGGCGTGGCTTCTGGTCCGGGTTTCTCTACGTCACGCTCACGGGCGGCCAGCTGGCAGCGTTGCTGTTGCTGGTCCTGCTGCAGCGTATGCTCACGGAGCAGCAGTTGTACGAATGGGGCTGGCGGATTCCGTTCGCCGTCGGCGCGGCACTGGCAGTCATCGTGTGGTGGATCCGCCGGGGCATCCACGAGACCCGTTCGTTCACGCACGCGGCCGCGCCGGACGGGGAGCGAGGCCAGGCGTGGGCCCTGTTCACCCGGTACCCGAAGGAGACCCTCACGGTCATGGCGTTGACGGCCGCCGGCGGACTCGGCTTCTACACCTACACGGCCTACATGCAGAAGTTGCTGATCAACAGCGCGGGGTTCTCGAAGCCCGTGGCGTCCCAGGTAGTGACGCTGCTGCTGGCGACGTTCATGTTCCTGCCGCCGCTCGCCGGCTGGCTCGCCGACCGGGTCGGGCATCGGCGCACTCTGCTCGCGTCATATGCAGGACTTGCGCTCGTCAGCGTGCCGATCCTCAGCGCTATCTCGACCGCCAGCAGCGCCGTGACGGCGTACTTCCTGGGGCTGGTACCGCTGGTCCTGTTGTCGGGCTATTGCGGGCTGAGCGCCATCTTCAAGGCGGAACTCTATCCGGTGCACGTGCGCGCGCTGGGCGTCGCGGTGCCCTATGCAATCGCCCAGGCGATCTTTGGCGGCAACGCGGAGACGGCTGCGCTATACCTGAAGCAGATCGGGCACGAGACCGCATTCTTCTGGCTCGTGTCGGGAATGATGATCGTGGGAATAGTCGCGACCTTCCGGTTGCGAGATACGCGCGAGCACAGCCTGATCCACTCCGAGCAGCAGCCACCCGCCTGAGTCAGCCGTCGGCGTGGAAACGGAAGACCTCGTCGACCGGCCGCAGGAACACGCGTGCCAGCTTGAACGCCAGCTCCAGCGAGGGCGCGTACTTCTCCGCCTCGATGGCGATGATCGTCTGCCGCGTCGCTCCGACGCGTTCGCCGAGTTCCGCCTGCGTCATGGCCGCGGCCTCGCGCAGGCGACGCACGTTGTTGGTCACGCGCCCGCGCCCGACCGTCACCGGCGGTACTGCCAGAGCACGACCGCCTGCTTGACCGCCTCGGCCAGGAACAGCGTCGTCAGCAACGCAAAGATCAACGCCGTCGTGGAGCCGAGGTCCGGGAGCGGCACGCTCGGAGTACGGTCAGCGAACAAGCCGCGGGCGAGCAGGTGGACAACCAGCACGTTGATCGCGATCACCACCACGTAGCCTTCCCAGCGATCTCCCATTGCGTCGATCGCACGGTCGCGCTCGTCCTTCACCTGCCCTGCCGGATTCTTCGCGGCCATCACCGCCGGCACGATCGCTGCGACGATCCACAGCAC
>Ga0209253_10002857_pt1 | contig 15241 bp, 10 predicted proteins | sample FrelakmetBRP12BR_FD_187145 | JGI IMG/M metagenome (GOLD analysis project Ga0209253, IMG submission 187145) | Freshwater lake sediment microbial communities from the University of Notre Dame, USA, for methane emissions studies - BRP12 BR (SPAdes)... | ecosystem: Environmental > Aquatic >...
CGGGCAGCATCCCTGCGGAGAAGCCTCTGGCACTACCTCCGGGCTTCGCCATCAGCGTGTATGCCAGTGGGTTGAACGGTCCGCGCATGCTGGCGGTCGGCCCGGATGGCTATCTCTACGCTACCGAGCGCGGGGCGAAGCGCGTCGTGCGCTTGCCTGACCGGGATAGTGACGGTCAGGCGGATGGGATTGAAGAAGTTGCTGGTGATCTGGAATACCCCAGCGGGCTGGCGTTTTACCAGGACGGCTCCCTGTATGTCGCCGACCCCAGCCGCGTGACACGCCTGTTCAACCCGGATGAGAAGGGCAGGTTCACCAGCCGGGAAGTGATCATTGAGGATCTCGCGAGCGAAGGCCACAATTCCCGCACAATCATCTTCAGCCCAGACTGGTCGAAGATGTACCTATCGATAGGCTCGAGCTGCAATGTGTGTGAAGAGCAGGACCCGCGCCGAGCTGCCATCCTGCAGTTTAATCCGGATGGCAGTGGGGAAGCTCTTTATGCGAAGGGGCTGCGAAACGCGGTGGGTCTCACCTTTCGCCCGGGCACCGGCGAGCTGTGGGCTACCAATAATGGCACCGACATGATGGGCGATGATCTGCCTCCGGAGACGGTCAACCGGGTGGGGGCGGGAGATGACTTTGGCTGGCCGCGCTGCCATTCCGGGCGCATTGCCGATCCGAAGTTCGGCGGGCAGGGTGCATGCGACGGAGTCACAAAGCCTATGGTGGAGATGCAGGCTCACTCAGCGCCTTTGGGGCTGGCATTTTACTCTGGCGGCAAGTTCCCAGAAGAGTACCGCGGCGATCTTTTCGTGGCTTTCCACGGCTCGTGGAACCGCAGTGTCCCCACCGGCTACAAGATCGTGCGCATCCCCATGCAGGACGGCGTGCCCGGACCTGTGGAGGATTTTGCCACCGGCTGGCTCGCGGGTGACGGGAACGCTTTCGGCAGGCCGGTGGACGTGATCACCGGCCCAGATGGCAGCCTGTATGTGTCGGACGACTCAAGCGGGAAGGTCTACAGGATTTTTTATCCCTGAAAGGTACGCCGTTGGCTTAGCTCAGTCAAGAGTTGTGCACTGCATCTGGTTACGGAGGGCGGTAATTTCCAGTCCGGCTTCGGCAGGGATTTCCAGATCCCGGTCGATCTTCTCCCACAGCAGGCACAGACGCCTGGCGTACTTGGTGTCTTTGTCGAAAGCCCGGTTTGTCTGCCGGACAGCTTCCTGCCAGCGTCCCGCATGGGCGAATGCCTCGATTACGGGCAGCCTCTCGTGCGGATTCTTGGGCGTGTAACCCAGGCTCTGCGCCTCATCTGCCAATCGTACCACTTCCTGCCAATCCCCCATCTGCCGTGCCAGCTCCGCTTTTTGGAAATAATAGCACCAGGTGTGCGTGGGCTCTTTTCCGAATAGTTCGACGGGTGGATAACCAACTTGCAGCGACGAAGCCTCGATCCGGCTCAAATTAGAGATCGGGAGAACGTCTTCAGTCAGCGCGGGGATCTCGGGATTCGTCTCGTCCTCCGGGGAGAGCACCCACAGACATCGTCCCTCGTCAGGCTCATAGTAAATTGCCAGGCTGTCGAGGCTTGATCCGGTAAAAGAATAGTTACGGAAATTCATGGAGATCGCCTTACCCCCTACCAATTGCGGGATGCCTACTGGGCCAATGTCATGCGCCAGCTCGACAAACCAATACGCCAGGTTCGGAGAGCCGCGCGCCTGGGGGTAAGACAGGTTCAGGCTCATCGCTGTCGGGTTGCGGCCCACGTACAGGAATAATTCGTCGGCGGAGAGAAGCGCCGTGCCGGGCTTCAGATATGGAGCGCGCCAGGCGAGCTGCCAGTAAAATTGGTTCTGTTTGACCCATGAATTGATATAAGCATAGGCCGTGCGGTAATGGAAAGTGACTGCCAGGCCGACCAACGCCCCTACTAGAATGATCTTCGGCAGGCGTCTCGGGGTCAACCAATCCAGCAGACCAACCACCAGGACGCTCAACCCAAACATGGATGCCAGGCCGAAGCGAGCGCCTTGCAAGCCGGAGAGCACCTGGCGCTCCGTGAGCCAGACCGGCAGCGCTCCCAGCGCAAATGCCAACGCCCCCAATGTAATCGCCTGTCTGTGCCAACGCGGGTCGTTCGCAGGCAGCTCATCTTCTTCCGCATAAATGTGCAGCAGATAATATATCGCCAGGGCGGCGCTGAAGATTCCGATAGCGAGTGCGCTCAAATATAAACGGTCTGTTAAGCTGAATTCCAGGGGTGACAGGGCTGTGTACCACGAACCGAAGAGATCGATCAGCAGATCTTGCAGCGCAAACTGTAGCAATTGTAGAAAAGCTCCCAGGGGCTGGCTCACCATTGCATACAGCAAAGCGGGTCGGTTCGGATCATCACCGATCATCTCCATAAAGAATAGGCGCCAAATAACCACGCCGACGAATGCCAGCAAATATGGGAGCCAGCGGACGAGCACCGCTTTGATCCTCAGGCGTTTTAACGGCTCGCTTTCTGAAAGCAGCATCCACAGAACAAGTGGGCGCAGCAGCTCCAGGCCGGTAAAGTACTCCATGGTCATCATGTGGAGGAAAGCCGTGGAAAGCCCCAGGAGGGTATATACCCCATACCGGCGCGATGACCGCTGAGCAAGGATCATAGCTGCCAACGAGATAAAATACAGAGCGTAGCTGATCCAATGCTGGCTGAAGGCAACCGCCACTGGCTGCTGTGTAAACACCGGGTACACTGCAAAGAGCAGCGCCATCCATAAGACTTCTCTGCTGCGCCTGGGCCACAGCAGATGCAAGCCCCACCACATGGCATACACGGTGACCCAGCGCAGGGCAAGCGTGAACAGATGCCAGATAAGCTGGTTTGTACCCAATAACGGAGCGAATACTATGAATGTCCAGGCAGAAAAGGGGCGTTCTCCCCGGTAGAAATCCCAAAACGCGCTCAGATCCTGAGAGCGGATGGTCAGGATAGCCGGCCAGTCATCCCAGTAATATCCGAGCAGCGGGATTAACAAGCCGAAGGCCAGCCCGAGCAAGATCAACAGGGCTGGTCCCACGCTCCAGGTTTGGAATCTGATTTTCATCGAGCGAAATGACATGTCCGAACAGCTTCCTCAAGAAAGCCGGCAGGGGGATGGTGAAAGCAGGATTGAGTATGCGCTGGGCAGCTCGCACGGGTATTTCAGCCGATCAGCGACTATTCCCATCCTTATTGCACGAATATACGTTAAAATATGAGATTGAATGGCAAGTTTAATTATAAATGACCAGTGGGAGAATCGATGTCTCAAATCTTCATCCGCTACTCTCGCTCCGATAAATCCATCGTCGACGAATTTATCAACCAGTTAGAGTCCGCCGGGCATCCGGTCTGGGTCGACCGTGAGGGGATACGAGGGGGTGAACAGTGGCGGAGATCTGTACAGCACCGGGGTAGCAATACTGACAGGCGTCACGCTGAGCGCCAACTCGGCAGGCAGTTATGGTAGAGGATTGGACAATTGGGGCAAAGCTAAGAGCAAGCGCGCGAGGAGGCATACTTGTTGTAAAATAACGCCAGCGGATTCTTGAGCTGGCGATAAAATTAGATTTTATCCGCCAGTCATCTTCAAATTCACCAGCGAGGCGCACATTGGATATCGATGGCAAGTTCTATTTAGGGAAAGTGTTCGATCCCAAAACCGGCAAGACCACCGACCAGCCGCTGCTCTACGACCCAGAGGACCTGACCACGCATGCAGTGGTGGTAGGTATGACCGGCTCGGGCAAGACCGGTCTGTGCATCGATCTGCTGGAGGAGGCTGCCCTAGGCGGGGTGCCAGCCCTGATGATCGACCCGAAGGGCGACATCACCAACCTGCTGCTGCACTTCTCGGACCTTCTCCCGCAGGACTTCACGCCGTGGGTCAACCCCGACCAGGCCCGCAAAGAAGATAAGACTCTCGAGCAGGCGGGCGCGGAAGCGGCGGCACTCTGGAAAAAGGGATTAGCTGATTGGGGCATTACCCCGGATCGCGTGCGCACTCTGGGAGAGTCCGCTCACTTCGCCATCTTTACACCCGGCTCGGATGCGGGCATCCCGGTCAGCATCCTGGCCTCGTTAAAAGCGCCCCCCATCCCCTGGGATAGCAACCGCGAGCTGCTGCGCGAGAAGATCGCCGGCACGGTCACCGCCCTGCTGGGTTTGGTGGGCCTAAACGACATCGACCCGGTGCGCTCGCGCGAGCACATCCTGCTCTCCAACATTTTTGAGTACGCCTGGAGCCGGGGAAAGGATTTGGACCTGGGCGAGCTGATCTTGCAGACCCAGTCGCCGCCCTTCCCCAAGCTGGGCGTCTTCGACGTCAATACTTTCTTCCCGGAGAAGGACCGCTTCAGCCTGGCGATGCTGCTCAACAATATCCTGGCTGCGCCCGCATTCCAGACCTGGATCGAGGGGCAGCCGCTCGATATACCCAGCCTGCTTTACACGCCCGATAACCGCCCGCGCCACAGCGTCTTCTATATCGCCCACCTGACCGACGCCGAGCGCATGTTCTTCGTCACCCTGCTCTATTCGGCGGTGGAGGCCTGGATGCGCTCGCAGTCGGGCACGCCATCATTGCGGGCGATCATCTACTTCGACGAAATCTTCGGCTACATGCCGCCCATCGGAAACCCGCCATCCAAGCAGCCCATGCTGCGGATGCTCAAGCAAGCGCGCGCCTTCGGCGTAGGACAGGTCCTGGTGACCCAGAACCCGGTAGACCTGGACTATAAGGGGCTCTCCAATACGGGGACGTGGTTCATCGGCAAGCTGCAAACCGAGCAGGATAAGCAGCGCCTGTTGGACGGTCTGGAGGGCGCCGCCGCTTCACAGTCCGCCGGGATGGACCGCAGCGCCTACGACCGGATGATCTCGGGTCTGGGGAAGCGCGTTTTCCTGATGCAGAACGTGCATGCCAAAGGGCCGGTCCAGTTCCAGACGCGCTGGGCGATGAACTACCTGGCTGGGCCGCTGACCCGCACCCAGATCCCGGCGCTGAACCGGCTGGTCCAGGGCAGCGCAGAGGCGGTAGAAACAGCCGGTCCGGAGACGGTAGCCGCCGCCCCGGCTTCTAAGGAGACCCCGACCCGCCCGCGGGGTGAAGCAGTCGCGGCTGCAGCTGCGGCAGGGGCGGTCTCAGTCAAAGCCCCTCAAGCGGGTCCGTCCGGCATGGGCACCGCTACACGGCCCGCCGTCCCTTCCGGGATATCGGAAATATTCCTCCCCAACAGCCTGACGTTCACCCAATCGCTCCAGATGGCTGGCAAGGCGCAGGGGAAGCCCTACCCGCAGGAGGCTCACAGCTCCGGACTGCTCTACCGGCCCGCCATCCTGGCGCAGGCCAATGTGCGTTTCCTGAACCGGAAATACAACCTGGACACGGAGATGCTGCTCGCCAGCATGGTGCCGGACCCGGACCCGCGCGGGGTGGTGCGCTGGGAGAATTATCCGGCGCAGAGCGTGGCAAGCACTACTCTTGACGATCGCCCTATCCCGGAGGCGCGCTTTGCCGCCCTGGATCCCCCGCTGAACGATACCAAGATATTATCTTCTCTGCAGCGCGACTTTGAAGATTGGGCCTACCGGGAGGCAAAAGCCACCGTGCGCGCCAACGAGAAACTGGAGGTCTACGCTGGGCCGGATGTCTCCCAGGCCGATTTCCGCAAGCAGTGCAGCGAGGCTGCCCGAGCCGGTCGGGATGAAGAAGCGAAAAAGGTAGAAGCTACCTATGACTCCAAAATTAAGAGCTTGCAGGAAAAGCTGCAGCGCGAGCAGCGCGAGCTGGAACAGGACGAAGCTGAGCTTTCCGACCGCAAGCTGGAAGAGTTCAGCACCCATGCCGAGACCCTGCTAGGGCTGTTCGGGAAGCGTAAGCGGCGGCTCTCCTCCTCGCTCTCCAAGCGGCGCATGACCTCTCAGGCGGGCGCTGACGTGAAAGAGTCCAAGGAAGCTATCCAGGATTTCCAGGCGCAGATTACTGAGCTGGCGCAGGAGCGGGCGCAGGCGCTGGAAGAAGTTAACCGCAAATGGAGCGAGATCGCCGACGACGAGCAGGAGATCACCGTAACCCCGATGAAGAAGGACGTGCTCCTGGATATCTTCGGCGTCGCCTGGGTGCCTTATTATATTGTGCAGGTAGGAGAGGAAACTCTGGAGCTGCCGGGCTACGGGACGGCATAAATGGGTATCCTATAGGGTTGATCCGTCGAGGAGGTAGGCTATGCAAACGGTAGGACAGTATCTGCAAACCAAGGGACATCAGGTCTGGGCCACTCGCCCGGACGCAACCGTGTATGAGGCGCTGCAGCAGATGGCGGAGAAAGACATCGGTTCCCTGTTAGTGATGGAAGGGGAAACGCTGGTGGGCATCTTCTCGGAACGGGATTACGCCCGCAAGGTCATCCTGCACGGCAAATCTTCGAAGGAGACCCTGGTGAGCGAGATTATGACCTCCCGCGTGGCATACGTCCATCCGCAGCAGTCGATCGAAGACTGCATGGCTATCATGACCGAGCTTCACGTCCGTCACTTGCCGGTGCTGTCGGGCGAGCGGGTCGTCGGGGTGATCTCGATTGGCGACGTAGTCAAGTCGATCATCTCGGAGCAGAGCTTTGTGATCCAGCAGCTGGAGAACTACATCACCAGCGGACGATAAGCCTAGTGTTCCGTCAAACCAGGTTGTTTCGCTGGATTGGCAGCAGACGGAACACTTAAGCTTTGTCCAGGCATTAGAGCACTGATATCAAATTCAACCTTCAGCCTGGACAAAGCACGAGGAATTTCTGAATATGGGGAAGCAAAAAAGCCAGAGGAACGCGCCGGAGGCGGACAGCCGCTTTCCGACCGCCGATACCCTCAACGAGATCGGGGTGATCAAGCGCAGGGAGATCGAGGCGCGCATCCTGGCGCCGCTTCTGGCAGCCCTGGCGGAGGAGTTCGACCGCGAGCGCGTCCTGGAGATCGCCCGCAGGACCATCATCCAGATTGCCAGGGAGCAAGGATCTCAATTAGCCGTCCGCATGGGCGGAAACGGGCTGGCGCAGTTTGCCGGCACTCTGGAAGACTGGAAAAAGGGCGACGCGATGGAGATCGAAGTGCTCGAGCAGACTCCGCAGCGCTTCTCCTTCGACGTGACCCGTTGTGGCTATGCCGAGATGTACCGGGCGTTGGGCGTCCCGGAGCTGGGGGAGCTCCTATCCTGCAACCGCGATCTCTCCCTCATCTCCGGCTTCAACCCGGCTATTCGCTTGAGGCGCACCCAGACCATCATGCAGGGAGCGCCATTGTGCGACTTTCGCTTCATCCAGGAGGAGGTAGGGGTGAAAACGATATTAGTCTTGCGCCACGCCAAGTCCAGCTGGGACCAGGAGGATACCGCCGACCATGATCGCCCGCTGAACAAGCGCGGCCGGCACGATGCCCCGCGCATGGGCGACCTGCTGAAAACCGAGGGCCTGCTCCCGGATCTGATCATCAGCTCGACGGCGAAGCGCGCCCGCTCCACGGTCGAGCTGGTTGCCGGTGCGAGCGATTACGGCGGCGACGTCCGCTGGGAGGAGAGCCTCTACGCTACCGGGCCAGAGGCGCACATCGCCCTTCTGCGCACACTGCCCGCCGACGTGGGGAGGGTGATGGTGGTGGGTCACAACCCGGGCCTGGAAGAGCTGGTGGCGATGCTTACCGACGAATGGGTGAGCCTGCCCACCTCCGCCCTGGCTGAGGTCAATCTGAACATCTCCAATTGGGCCGATCTGGGGTATGAGCCGGTAGGCAAGCTGGCGCACGTCTGGCGGCCCAAGGAGCTGGCGGGATAGGCCAAACCTTTCTATGGTGGGCTGAATTAATGACCTATTCTCCCTGGATTATTTTCCTCTCAGTCGCCATATACGGACTGGTGCACACGCTGCTGGCCTCGCTGGAGCTGAAAGCCTGGGCGAACCAGCGCTTCGGTGAGTACGCCGTGCGCGGCTATCGCCTGTTTTACAACCTGTTTGCCGTGATCAGCCTGTTTCCGGTGCTGGCGCTGGTCGCCCTGCTGCCCGACCGGACTTTATATCGCATCCCTCTTCCCTGGGCGCTGCTCACCCTGGCAGGGCAGGGGTTGGCGCTGGCGGCGCTGGCTCTCGGCCTGATGCAGACCGGCGCAGCCTCCTTCCTGGGGATCGATGGGCTCTTCCAGCCAGCCCCGCAGCGAGAATCGACCATGGTGGTAGGCGGGCTGTACCGCTGGGTGCGCCACCCGCTGTATACTGCCGGGTTGGTATTTATCTGGCTGATCCCGGTCATGACTGCCAACCTGCTGGCGCTCAATATTGGCCTGACCGTTTATATCCTGGTGGGGATATATTTCGAGGAGCGCAAGCTGCTGAGCGAGTTCGGCCCCGCCTATGCCGATTACCAGCGCCGCACGCCGATGCTGGTGCCGGGGCTGAAGCCCGGCGCGCCGCCTACCCGTCCGGCGGCGAAGTCCGAGTAGGTGATTTTCTCGCGAGTCGAAAACGAATGCCTGCCCAGGCATTCTGGGGGGCGCGCCGGCAGGGAGACCGAGGAGAGTAGATGGACGGCGAGAGGATAGCCTTCATCAATAATACCCCTTAATGCTCAAAAAAAACAACGACCAGTGGGAGTCTGGGATTGAATGTTAAAGAAAACGGCCTCCCATTCGTTTTAGAAACGAATAGCAGTGGTGGGTTGAGCGCCGCTCAAGAGCGGCGCTCAACCCACCCTAAGGGCTAGGGGCCGGGAGCATAATGGCGGCAGGACTATGCATCCTGCCGCCTATTTATTTTCACGAAGACCTTTTCGGTTTATTCCTCAATCACTCCTGAGGAATGACCGGCAGGACGATATGGGAGGGATGATCGGCATCCCGGTACACGCTGATCGTGGGAGGGGGATCAATCTTCGGTGTGAGAGAATTATTCTGATTTGCGCCGGTAATGGTGACCCGGATGCGATGCCCAGCTCCAATAATATAGGATGTGGGTTGCAAGTCGAAGACAAGCTCGACCGGCTCTTTGGGGAGATCGATGACATCGGCAGCATAGCTGCGATGATAAGGCACACCCTGGGTATCATATGGCGCGTCGACAAGCGCCCGGTGAGACGCCCGGAGCTGCCCGTTGGTGACATAACGGGAGAATTGACCATCCACATCTTCTAAGAGCACAAAGAAATCACCGTCTTTAGCGCTCGAAGTGACCCACAAATGGATTACGGGGTGACCGGTCACCTCCACATCTGAAGCTAAGGGGGGCGTCGTATAGGTCAACCCTTTTTCATCGTTTTTCTGCTGGTTAGTGGAAACACTCGTTGTGTAATCAGTCATCCGTGTCCATTCACCGCTGCTGGTAGAATAATCCACAGTATATTCGTCCGCGACGGTTGCGTTGTCCGGCGGGTTGAGACTCAGCGCCCCGTCGTTGGCTGATTTTATGCTCCCCGATGGACCTTTATCCAAGTAATATTTCGTCGGCTGCTCGTTGGGCAGCGGCCACTGCTTGGCTTCGTGTAGGTCTTTTGTGTCCTCGCCCCCCATTGTAAGATAGTGAATGGGCGCCTCCTCCATGATCCCGTTGTCGATCCCCTTGAGCCAGTAGTCGAACCAGCGCAATAATTCAGTTGGAAATTCTTCTTCTGAGAGGTTGCTATCCCATGCACCCCAGGGACCCATGATGACTTTCTGGGGGCTGTCCATATTGTTGTATGCCACCAGAATATCCTTGGGCGCGCTGTCATACCAGCCAATCCAATGGTATATGGGTACCCCGGAATCCTGGATCTCATTCAGGTGATTCATCTGGCTGTTGGTGAGATAGATCTGTTGGCCTGACTGCTCATCCTTGCTATCACGGTAAGGCATCGCTGCGAGCACATCCTTTGGTTTTGGCTCAGTTTCATGCTGCTTTAGTGCAGCCGCCAGCATCGAGCCATCCTTGTCTTCATCCACTGGCGTACCTTTGAGCATGCCACCTGTTATCCAATCATCGCTCCAGGTAGCCAGGTAACCATCATATAAGATCCCCCCAGGGTAAAAGAAGTTATAGATATCAAATAGGTGGGTAAGGGTTGCGGAAATCGCTTTCAAATGGGGTGGCTTGGTCCGGGCAGTGAGGAATTCGTTGGACGCAAAGTAATGCACCCCGGACATACCGATGTTCCCATCCGACCAGGGTTGGGCTGCCAGCCATTCGGTGACATCATAAGCATCCTGGGCTTCTTGCTCTGTCAGTATTCCCGGATACGTCCCAAAGGAGGCATTGGTGCCACGGTCTTCGACAGATACGAGGACATACCCATGCTTGACCAGATCTGGGAGAGAGACTGATCCATCCCCTAAAATATCCCGGTAATAGGGCGATAGCATCCAGATCACGGGATGGGGAGTGTCCACCGGCTTGCCATCCTTGGCAGGGCGATAGAAATTTGCTGCCAGTTTGGTTCCATCCCGCACCGGGATGTACTGCGATGTTTTCACATACTCCTGGTAGAGGGGATCAGAATATCCCTTATACTCGCCGGGTTTGGAGATGCGCACGCCCGCAGTTGCGGTAGGTATAATCGCTGGGGTTGCAGTCACTTTGGGGGCGGTGAAAATGGTCGCGGTTGCTGGCTTAGCTTGGCCCTGGCAACTGCTCAATACCAGAATCAAGCATGCCACGAACATCAAGTTTCGGCTATTGGTGATCATGGCTTCCTCATTTCTACTCTGATCGTTTCTTGAATCGCAGGTTGAGCGGCGCGCTTGGGTGCTGCTCAACCCACCCTATTAACTGGTCGGCAAAATCGGGCATGCACATCTCGATGGACGTTTCACTTGCTCAGCTGCTCTGCCATTGCCTCGCCCATGATCTGATGAACCACGCGGGTTGGATGGATATCATCCCAGAAGTAGTATTGATCCGGCGATTCGCAGACCACAGTGCTTGTATCGTCTGCTACCATGCAATAATCTGTCAGATCCGTGAAGCCATATTCATTAGGATTACTCCAAATCTCATCACTTACCGTCATGGGATCGAAGATTGTAATCCTTACATGAGGTAGCTGTGCTAGTTTTTGCATTTCACCGGGTAGCCTGGAATTTATGTGCGATTGAAATTCCTTTGCATCCTCAACAAAACCATCACTAATAACAACGGGCAACTTTGATAAATCAATGGAGTTGACGATCATGAATTGACGTGCACCTGAGTCCACAAGTTGGGTAACTACCTTGATAATATTCTCGACCGATCGATCGGCTTGATTAATAGTGCTCTCTTTATCATGAGACGGATTTTTGTCGAGTAAAGCAAGGAAATCATTGATCGATATATGGATAAAGTAAAGAGCCTCAGGGTCGGCATTCTCCCCATTAAAATCGGATTTAAACTTCTCGACTTGTTTTAAAATTCCTGTGTTTTGTAAAGCATTCCAGTCAATATTATTGCTAACATCACTCTTTGCACCTCCTACGGCGTAGTCTGTCAGTCCAACATTGAGCTGGTTAGCCAGGACTTCTACAGCAGTTGGGCCATTTGAAATCCTGCCCTCCCAATAATACGTTTCAAACCACTTCTGAAACTCGGCGTCAAGTTCCCCTTCTGCGACCATTTCCTTTACCGCAATTGAGAAACCATTGCCGTTGTCAGAATAACTATCCCCGAAGGCATACAAATGGGTGAAGCGAGGAGCAGGAGTGTTGATTAGTAACAGTGGGGTATCCGTAGGCGGCAGAGGCGTGTCTGCTGGCGATGCTACTGGGGAAGGTTGAGCAAAAGCGCATCCCGCCAAATAGGTGCAGGCAAGCAGAAATAACCATGCTTTCTTCATCAACATCCTCCTAATGTACAAAATCCCTTATCAGCGATTCGGTATTTTGTTGGAAGGAATAGAACGTAATCGGATTCAGGACAAACAAATAGCGGGCAAACGATTCATAGAAAATTCCTCCCCATCCAGAAACAAAAAAACACCCCGCGAAGTCTACATACGGCGTGGAAGCGATTTCATTGCATATAAAGCCTAAAGATCTGGCTTTATACCGTGTATATTGTGAGCTATCTAGTCGGGACTTCGATCCTTTTAAGATTATCGCGCTTTTCTGTTTTGAGTCAACCGGGAATTTTTGTTTTCTAAAACTACACAATAAGCGAAATTAATACGGTTCCCTGCAAAGGCCAAAAGCCTCTCTCCGACTGCGGTATACTTGGCTTCTGAACACAATTGGAGGTGTACTCTTGAGCAAGCTGAAATTCAGCCAGCTGACTCCCTTTTGGGCCGTCCTGTGCGCGGCCGCCCTGCTAGCCGGCTGCCGGGGAGCGGCTACCGCCCCGGCGCAGACCCAGGCCCCGCAGGCTATCTTCACCGCTGCCGCCCAGACCGCCCAGGCGCGCATGACCGAGAATGCGGCGGTCACACCGACCCAACCAGCAACCCCCACCTTCACCCTCGAGCCGACCCAGGCAGTTACCATCACCGCAACTTCCCCCTTAACCGGAACTGTCACTGCCACGGGCACCCTGCAGGTGAGCGGCACGGATAAGCTCGAGTTCGTGCGGGACGTGACCGTGCCGGACGGCACACAGTTCAAGCCGGGCCAGGCTTTCGTCAAGACCTGGCAGCTGAAGAATACCGGCACATCCACCTGGACACCCCAGTACTCGCTGGTGTATTCCAGCGGGGAGCAGATGGGCGCGCCGGCCTCGATCCCGCTGAGCAGCACCACGCCACCCGGGGGTACGGCGGACATCTCCGCCAACCTGACCGCACCGCAGAATCCGGGCAGCTATTTCAGCTTCTGGATGCTGCGCGGGCCGAGCGGCAAGCTGTTCGGCGTTGGGGCCAACGGCGACCAGCCGTTCTACGTGCAGATCGTCGTCGGCGGAACGAGCGGGGGCGGCAGCACCACCCCCGGCCCCTCGGGAGATACAGTCTCGGACGTCACCATGGTGGTGGACAACGCAGCCGTGGAGGGGAGCTGCCCGCACACGTTCTACTTCGTCGGGCGCTTCGTGCTCAATAAGGCTGCCACGGTGACCTACAAGCTGGAGGCCGATACCGGCTTCGACTTGAATCTGCCGGCTCCCACCACTGCGCCATTGGATGCCGGTATCCACACCGTCACCTATACGCTGGAGTTCGCCGATTCGGTGGAAGGGACGGCGAGCTTCCACGTGGTCACACCGGACGACGTGCAGTCGGCGCCGGTTAATTTCACCCTGACGTGCGACTAGCGGACGGCCTGGCTCAGGCGATCAGAACCGAGGCGCGGCGGCTGGGCTTCGAGCTGGTGGGCATCACTACCCCCGACCCTCCGCCGCACGTCGATGTTTTCGAGGCCTGGCTGGGAGCAGGCCGCCACGGCGAGATGGCTTACCTGGACGGCGAGCGCTCCCGCCAGCGGCGCGCCGACCCGCGCTCAATTCTGCCGGAGTGCCGCTCGATCGTGGTGCTGGGGATGCGGTATACGTCACCAGGAGAGCTATCTGTTCCGGAAGCAAGGGATAAGGGAGTAGGGGATTGGGGAGCGGGAGATAGTGGGCCGTATGGTAGGGTCGCAGCGTATGCCTGGGGGACGGACTACCACGAGGTGTTCCCCGAGCGCCTGAAAGCCCTGGTGGCTTTCATCGAAGCGCGCGCAGGCGGCCTTGTGCCCAACCGCTGGTACACCGACACCGGCCCGCTGCTGGAGCGCGAGCTGGCGCAGCGCGCCGGATTAGGCTGGATCGGCAAGAACACCTGCCTGATAGCCCCGCAACACGGATCCTATTTCCTGCTGGCGGAGGTCCTGCTGGGCATCGAGCTGGAGACCGACCCGCCCGTGCGCGCCGACCACTGCGGCACCTGCACGCGCTGCATCGACGCCTGCCCGACGGGCTGCATCCTGCCCGACCGCACCCTGGAGGCGACCCGCTGCATCTCATACCTGACCATCGAGCTGAAAGGGTCGATCCCGGTTGATCTGCGACCGCAGATGGGCGATTGGGTCTTCGGCTGCGATGTGTGCCAGCAGGTCTGCCCGTGGAACTTGCGCTTCGCCAGGACCGGTGGCGACCCGGCTTTCGCTCCCCGCCCAGAGGTACCGGCCCCCGACCTGAGGGCGGAGCTGGACCGGACGGCAGAAGGCTTCAATCAAAAGTTCAAAGGCAGCCCGCTGCGGCGCGCCAAACGGCGCGGCTACCTGCGCAACGTTGCCGTGGCGCTGGGCAACTCGCACAGCCTCGCTGCCTTGCCGGGCCTGGCGTCGGCCCTGAGAAACGACCCCGAGCCTTTAGTGCGCGGGCACGCCGCCTGGGCGCTGGGTAGGATCGGGACACAGACTGCACAGCAGGCGCTCGCCTCAGCCCTGGAGAGCGAGCCGGACGCATTTGTTCAGGAAGAGATTCGCCTGGCTTTGCAAGAACAGGCAAAAACCGGGGAATACGATCTATAACCGCGGAGAAACAGAGAAAGCGGAGTACACTTTTTCTTTATGCATCGAGTTTTTATCCTCATCACCTTTCTCACCATATTTCTCAGCGCCTGCCGCCCGGGCATGCCCGCAGCAGCCGGTCCGGCAGCCCCGGGCGTGGCTGAAGCTGCCGGCGCCAGCACCCCCATCTACACAGCAGCCGCCCCGACGCCGGTAAAAGTATTAACCCCAACCACTGCCGCCTCGTCCACGGCAGCCTCTGCCGTCGTCCTGGCTTCACCCACCTCCCTTCCCCCCTCCGCGACGCCTTCTCTGACAGCCTCCCCGGCCCGTACCACCCTGCTCTTCACCGGCGTAATCGTGCCAGCGCGCTGCGTGCAGGCTGCCATCGACCAGCGCGGCGATCCGAACTACGTGTATGCCGAGGTCAAGGACATCATCCAGGAGGCCGACCTGGCGGTGGGCACCCTGAACGCCACCATTAGCGACATCCCCCCGCATACTGGATGCGTGCCCACTTATGTGCTGGTGGGCAGCCCGGGCAACGCGGATGCCGCCCGAGAGGCCGGCTTCGACGTGATGAGCGTGGCAACCAACCACATCAAGAACTGCGGGCTGGCGAACTGCGGCGACCGGGCCTTCTTCGACACGCTCGACAACCTGCGGCGGGGCGACACGCGGACGCACGACGGAGCGATGTGGGACCCCGCCACCTGGCCCCCGGAAGCGAAGGGCGTGGGGCTCACGGAAGCCCCGCGCGGCGCGCTGGCGCACTGGATCGTCATCAAGGACCGCAAGAT
>Ga0209253_10002859_pt1 | contig 15237 bp, 10 predicted proteins | sample FrelakmetBRP12BR_FD_187145 | JGI IMG/M metagenome (GOLD analysis project Ga0209253, IMG submission 187145) | Freshwater lake sediment microbial communities from the University of Notre Dame, USA, for methane emissions studies - BRP12 BR (SPAdes)... | ecosystem: Environmental > Aquatic >...
CTGATTAGCCCGATCGCGATGGATCAGGGGTTGCGGTTCGCGGTGCGCGAGGGCGGCAAAACCGTCGGCTCTGGGGTCGTCACCGAAATTCTGGCGTAAGGGAAAGGCGTTAACCGTCAAGCGTCAATCGGGAGAAAGGTTCCCGGAATCCACGAATGACGAATGACGAATTACGGAGAAAAAGATGCGAGAGATCATCGATTTGGCATGCACGATCTGCAAGCAGCGGAACTATTCCACCATGAAGAATAAGAAGAACGACCCGGATCGGCTGGAGCGGAATAAGTTCTGCAAGTTCTGCCGGAAACACAATGCCCATAAGGAAGTGAAGTAGGCTGGGCTGCCGGCACAATGGCTGGGCTGCCAGCCGTCGTAGGGGCATGGTGTCAATGGCTAGCACATCGGTCTCCAAAACCGAGAGTCTAGGTTCAAATCCTAGTGCCCCTGCCAAGCGCTGTGTAGCGGATGGGTCAGGCTCGATATTGGTGGCTGGATAGAGAGTAGGCCGGTAGTAGAAGCGGGGAAGTTGGGTGAGCTGAGGGGGTGAGTATGTTTACAAGGTTTACCAATTCCATTCGAGAGTTCTTCAGCGATGTAAGCGGGGAGTTGAAGAAAGTCTCGTTTCCGACCAGGGCCGAAACGATCGGGTCCACGACGGTGGTCATTGTTTTTTGCATCATCATGTCCCTGTATTTGTCGGCTGTCGATTCGGTTCTCGTATGGGTAGTGAGCAAGATTCTGTGAGTCAGATATCTGGAAGTGAGAGCCGCTGCACGGCGCATATCAACCGATGATCCGAGGGTAGGGCATGGCAAAAAATTGGTACGTCATTCATACCTACGCAGGCTTTGAGGGGCGGGTGAAGACCAGCTTGCTCGAACGGGCCAATCAGATGGGATTGGTCGAGAAGTTGGGACAGGTACTCGTGCCGACGGAGGATGTGATTGAGATCAAGGACGGCAAGCGCCGAACGTCTCGACGGAAGTTTTTCCCCGGATATGTGATTGTGGAGTTAGAGTCCCCGCTTATCGATGAGACCTTGCAGATGATCAAGGAGACGCCGAAGGTCACGGGATTTGTCGGTGGTGGCGCGCAACCCACACCCCTATCGATGGAGGAAGTCGAGTCGCTACTGAAGCAAGTCGATGCGGGAGCATCCGGGCCGCGCGAACAGGTCAAATTCATCAAGACGGATAATGTGCGGATTATCGATGGTCCGTTTCTTGGCTTTAACGGCGTGGTGGACGAGGTGGCTCAGGACCACAGCCGGCTTAAAGTTCTGGTCAGTATTTTTGGCCGTTCCACTCCTGTGGAGCTTGGGTTTTTGCAAGTGGAACGGATTTAACTTCCGAAATGGTCGAACGCGCGTAGGAGTGTAGGACATGGCGAAGGAAGTATCGGCACAGATTAAGTTGCAAATTCCGGCTGGGAAGGCCAATCCTGCGCCCCCGGTCGGGCCGTCGCTGGGACAGCACGGCGTCAACATCATGGAGTTTTGCAAGCAGTTCAACGCAAAAACACAGAAAGAGGGCGATAGCATCATTCCTGTCGTTATTACGGTCTATAAGGACCGGTCGTTTAGCTTCGTGATGAAAACTCCGCCGGCGTCCGATCTCTTGAAGAAGGCGGCGGGGATCATAAAGGGGTCAGGCGTTCCCCAGAAAGACAAGGTTGGGAAGATCACGAAGGTACAATTGCGTGAGATCGCGCAAAAGAAAATGACGGATCTCAATGCCGTTGATCTCGAGGGGGCGATCAAGATCATTGAAGGGACGGCGCGTAGCATGGGAGTGGTGGTTCAAGGGTGAGGCGGTAGGCCCTGGCAGTCCTGCCTAATCCAGAACTTGCGATGCTGTAGAAGGGGAACGGAAATGGGAAAGAAGATGAGAGCGGCGGTAGAAAAGCTTGAGCCTCGGGTCTACGCATTGCGCGACGCGGTCGACGCGGTGAAGCGGTCGGCCTACACGAAGTTCGATGAGTCCGTCGATTTGGCGCTTCGGTTAGGCGTTGATCCGAAGCGGGCGGATCAAATGGTGCGCGGTACGACCTCTCTGCCGCATGGCACAGGGAAAAAGATTCGCGTGTTGGTCTTTGCCAAGGGGGAGAAGGAGCAGGAGGCGCGGCAAGCCGGCGCCGATTATGTCGGGTCCGATGACCTGATGGAGAAGATCAAGGGCGGATGGCTGGACTTTGATTGCGCCATCTCGACGCCGGATCTCATGGCGGCCGTCGGGAAGCTCGGAAAGGCGCTGGGGCCTCGGGGCCTCATGCCGAATCCGAAGACCGGGACCGTTACCTTCGATGTCGGTAAGGCTGTGTCGGAGATTCGGAAGGGCCGTGTGGAGTACAAAGTTGAAAAAGCCGGAATCGTTCAAGTGCCTGTCGGCAAAGTGTCGTTTCAGCCTGAGCAGCTCTATGCTAACGCTTCGGCAGTTATTGAGGCGGTGATCAAGGCAAAGCCTGCCTCGTGCAAAGGGCGCTATCTGATGAGCGCGACTCTCTCGAGCACGATGGGGCCTGGCGTGAAGCTTGACGCCATTGCGTTAGCCAAGGAGTGGAGCTAGTGAGTAGGCGTCAATAGTCATTCGTCAATGGGAATGGCGGCATACGAGATTTCGTACTATTGACCAATGACCGATGACCAGTGACTCTTGTTGTGAAGGGGAGCAGCATGAACAAAGACGAGAAAGCGACAGCGGTCGTGGAGTTGACGGAGACATTCGGACGTGCACGGCTTGCCATTGTCACCGAAAGTGCGGGGCTCTCCGTCAACCAGGTCACGGAGCTGCGTAAGCAATTGCGAGGGGCCAAAGCCGAATATATGGTCGTCAAGAATACGTTGGCCGTCCGTGCCTCGGAGGGTACGATCCTTTCCGGGGTGAAGACGTATCTGAAGGGACCAACGGGGCTGGTCATCGGGTATGACGATCCGGTGCTCCCGGCCAAGATCCTTCGGGATTTTATTCTGGCAGAGAAGCGCGAACAGAAGATTAAGATCACTATCGGTGTGTTGGAGGGCAAGGTGGTGCAGCCGGCTGAATTGGCGGCTGTTGCCAAGTTGCCGAAGAAGGAAGTTCTTATTGCCATGTTATTGTCGGCCATGCAGGGGCCGGCGCGTGGACTCGTGTATACGCTCAGTGCGGTCTTGTCAAAATTCGTGAGAGTAATTGCAGCCATTGGGGATAAACGAAAAGGAGAAGGGGATATGTCAACAACAACGGCAAAATTGTCACAGGAAGAATTGATCAAGGCCATCGAGACGATGAGTGTGCTCGATTTGGCGGAACTCGTGAAGGGGCTGGAGACCCGGTTCGGGGTCACTGCCGCCGCTCCGGTCGCTGCCGCCGCTCCTGCTGGTGGCGGCGCAGCCGCTGCAGTAGAAGAGAAGACAGCGTTCGACGTCGTGCTCGTGTCTGCTCCGGCGGACAAGAAAATCCAAGTCATCAAGGTCGTTCGCGAGCTCACCAGCCTCGGTTTGAAGGAAGCGAAGGATCTGGTCGAAGGCGCCCCAAAGCCCGTGAAGACCGGAGTCACGAAGGAAGAATGCGACACCATGAAGAAAAAGCTTGAAGAAAGCGGCGCCAAGGTCGAGATCAAGTAGGAACGTCATTCGTCAACGGTCATTGGTCAATCGTCGGGAGCTGGTACCTGTGGTCCGTACCATTGACTAGTGACCGTTGGCCGTCGGCCCCTATTCACTGACCGACTAGCGTGGAGGAGAGCGAATGTCCGAAACGACTCTGCAAGAGTTTATCGAACGGAAAGATTACGGGCGCATTCTTAGCAGTATCGAGATTCCTGATCTTATCGAGATTCAAAAGCGCTCCTATGAAGAGTTCCTTCAGCGGGAGGTCGAGCCGGAACGTCGCAAGGATCATGGGCTCCAGGCGGCTCTCGCGAGCGTATTTCCTATTCCGGATTACAACAATACGGCCGTCTTGGAGTTTACGAGTTATACGCTCGGCACTCCCAAGTACGATGAGCGGGAATGCCTTGAACAGGGGATGACCTTTGCCGTTCCGCTGAAGCTTCGAGTGCGCTTAGTCGTGTTTGACAAGGAAGATAAGGGTTCCAAGAAGAAGGTACTCGATGTCCGTGAGCAGGAAGTCTATGTCGGCGAACTGCCCCTTATGACGGAGCGGGGAACCTTCATTGTCAACGGCACAGAGCGTGTGGTGGTGAGTCAGTTGCATCGTTCTCCCGGCGCATCCTTCACGCACGATAAGGGCCGGACGCACTCCAGCGGCAAGGTGCTGTATTCCGCCAGGATCATTCCCTATCGCGGCTCGTGGCTGGACTTCGAGTTCGACGCCCGCGATATTCTCTATGTGCGCATCGACCGTCGCCGGAAAATGCCGACGACCATTCTCTTGAAGGCGTTCGGATTTACAGGCGACGACTTGCTCAAGATGTATTACCCGGTCGAAGAGATTCGGGTCGTCAAGGGCAAGATGCTCCGAAAGCTCGACCCTGAAATTCATCATGGTCTGCGCTGTTCGGCGGAAGTCTTGGATAAGGGTGGTAAGGAGGCGCTGGTACGGGAAGGCGCCAAGCTGACGAAGGGGATCATTGCGAAGCTGAAGGCAGCCGGCGTGAAGGAAATCCCGCTTTCGCCGAGCGAGTTGGTCGGGCGTGCGTCCTTGACTGAACTGGTGGATTCAAAGAAAAACAAGATTGCCGAAAGAAATCAGCGGCTCACCGCTGAGATCATCGAGGCGCTGCTCGAGAGCGACATTGAAGAGTTCAAGGCAATCTATTTCGATACGGTCACGTCGACACCGGTGATCCTGGATACGCTTGAGATGGACAAGACCACCTCAAAAGAGGAAGCGATGGTCGAGATCTATCGCCGCTTACGGCCGGGAGAAACGCCCTCAGTCGATACGGCACGGGCGCTCTTCGACAATTTATTTACGAACTCCAAGCGGTACGATCTTTCGCCGGTTGGACGCCTGAAGTTGAACAAGAAGCTGGGTTTGGATCTGCCGTTGGAACAGCGGACGTTGACGGCGCAGGACATGGTCGAGGTCATCCGCTACCTCGTCAATTTAAAATTGGGCAAGGGCGAAATCGACGACATCGATCACCTGGGCAATCGTCGTGTCCGCTCGGTCGGCGAGTTGTTGGAAAACCAATTCCGGCTTGGTCTGGTCCGTATGGAGCGCAGCATCAAGGAGCGGATGAACCTGCTGGATATGGAGACGGTGTTGCCGCATGATTTGATCAATGCGAAACCCGTCGTCGCCGCAGTGAAAGAGTTCTTCAGCAGCAGCCAATTATCGCAGTTCATGGACCAAACGAATCCGCTGGCAGAGATTACGCACAAGCGGCGTCTTTCCGCGCTCGGTCCCGGCGGGTTGACCAGGGAGCGGGCGGGATTCGAAGTTCGCGACGTCCATCCTTCGCATTACAGCCGTATTTGTCCGATTGAAACGCCGGAAGGCCCGAACATCGGCTTGATCACGTCACTGGCGACCTATGCGCGCATCAATAAGTTCGGGTTTATCGAAGCGCCTTATCGCAAAGTGGTGAAGGGGCGTGTCACGGACGAGATCGAGTTTCTATCGGCGATCGAAGGTGACAAATACATCATTGCGCAGGCGAACTCGAAAGTGGATGCGTCCGGCCGCTTGTCGTCCGAAAACATCTCTGCGCGATCGGCCGGGGATTTCGTGACCGCCACCTCGGACAAGATCGAATACATGGACGTGTCGCCGAAGCAGGTGGTGAGCGTGGCCACGGCCTTGGTGCCGTTTTTGGAACACGACGATGCTAACCGTGCCTTGATGGGATCGAACATGCAGCGTCAAGCTGTGCCGCTGCTCACATCGGAGGCTCCGCTGGTCGGTACGGGAATGGAAACCGTAGTCGCGCGTGACTCGGGCTATGTCGTGCAGGCTAAGCGTGCCGGTGTAGTGGAAAGCGTGGATGCCAGAAGGATCGTCGTGCGCGCCGATTCGAGAGAAGGCCGGAAGCGGAACGATGCAGGCTTGGACGCGTACGATCTGATTAAGTTCCAACGGTCGAACCAGAGCACGACCATCACGCAGACACCGGTGGTGCGGCTTGGGCAGCCGGTGAAAGTGGGACAGGTCTTGGCCGATGGTCCCGCCATCGATCACGGTGAATTGGCATTAGGGAAGAATATTCTCGTCGCCTTCATGCCCTGGGGCGGTTACAACTTCGAAGACGCCATTCTCTTGAGTGAAAAATTGGTACGGGAGGATGCGTTTACCTCGATTCACATTGAGGAGTTCGAGGTGGAGGCCCGGGATACGAAGTTGGGGAAAGAGGACATTACGCGCGACATCCCGAACGTCGGAGAAGAAGCGCTTCGCGATCTCGATGAGAGCGGGATTATCCGTATCGGGGCTGAAGTAAAGCCTGGAAATATTCTGGTCGGGAAGGTGACGCCGAAAGGCGAAACGCAGCTGACGCCGGAAGAAAAACTGTTGCGGGCCATCTTCGGTGAGAAGGCGGGCGATGTGAAGGACACATCTCTTACGGTGCCGCCGGGCGTCGAAGGCATCGTCGTCGATGTGAAGATCTTCTCGCGCAAAGGTCTTGATAAGGACGAACGGTCCAGGAGTATCGAAAGCGACGATGTGATGAAGCTCCAGCGCGACCATCACGAGGAGCTCCGTATCATCGACGAAGAAAAAACGAAAAAGATCAGAAAGCTGCTGCTGGGGAAGGTGGTCGGCCGCGACTTGATGGATCCTGAGAGCGGCGATGTCATTCTGAAGAAGAAGGGCAAGCTGACGGTAGAGGTTCTCAGACGATTGCCGGATGAGACCGTCCGCTACATCATTCTGAGCGATCCGGACGAGCAAAAAGAGCTGGAAGACGTCGAGCGGCGGGCGAAGGAGCAGATCGAAATCCTTCAGACCTTGTACGACGAAAAGGTTGGGCGCCTGAAGCGGGGCGATGAACTTCCGCCCGGCGTGATCAAGCTGGTTAAGGTTTATGTGTCGATGAAGCGCAAGATTCAGGTCGGCGACAAGATGGCCGGGCGGCATGGAAACAAGGGCGTAGTTTCTCGGGTCTTGCCCGAGGAAGATATGCCCTGCTTGCCGGATGGGACGCCTGTAGAAATTGTACTGAATCCGCTCGGTGTGCCGTCACGTATGAATGTCGGTCAAATCTTAGAAACTCACCTGGGTTGGGCGGCTAAGGCATTGGGGATTAAGGTGGCGAGTCCGGTGTTCGATGGAGCATCGGAAACAGAGATCAAGGAACTGCTGAAAAAGGCGGGCTTGCCGACCAGCGGGCAAACGATGTTGATGGATGGCCGAACCGGAGAAATGTTCGGCAGCCCCGTCACGGTTGGCTATATGTATGTCTTGAAGCTCCACCACTTGGTCGATGACAAGATTCACGCGCGGTCGATCGGTCCCTATTCGCTCGTCACGCAGCAGCCGCTCGGCGGCAAGGCTCAATTCGGCGGCCAGCGGTTGGGAGAAATGGAAGTGTGGGCATTGCAGGCCTATGGCGCTGCTTCCACGCTGCAAGAGTTCTTGACGGTGAAATCTGACGATGTGCCGGGCCGCTCACGTATGTATGAAGCGATCGTCAAGGGTGAGCCGTTCCTGGAGCCTGGATTGCCAGAATCGTTTAATGTTTTGGTCAAAGAGCTTCAGAGTTTGGGACTCGACGTCGAACTGGTTAAGTCGCAAGACTAACCCATTTGTGTGCCGGCCATGACGGTCGGCATCAGAGGAGGTCACTACCGTGGAAGGCGTCTATACATTGTTTGAGAAACCGCGCGATGCGGTGTCGTTTGATTCGATGCGGATCCGGATCGCATCACCCGAAAAAATTCGGTCGTGGTCCTATGGCGAAGTGAAGAAACCGGAAACCATCAATTACCGGTCGTTTAAACCGGAAAAAGACGGACTGTTTTGCGCGAAAATTTTCGGCCCGATCAAGGATTGGGAGTGCAATTGCGGCAAGTACAAGCGCATGAAGCACCGCGGTATTGTCTGTGACAAGTGCGGTGTTGAGGTCATTCAGTCCAAGGTCCGCCGAGAGCGCATGGGCCATATCGAGCTCGCGGCGCCGGTTGCGCATATTTGGTTTCTTAAGGGCGTGCCGAGCCGGATCGGAACCTTGCTCGACATGAGTCTCAAGGGGCTGGAGCGGATTCTCTATTTCGAGAGCTATGTCTGTGTCGATCCAGGATCGACAGATTTGACGGAGAAAGAGCTGGTCTCGGAGGAAAAGCTTCGTGAGCTCCAATCCGCATACAACCCCGGCTCCTACAAAGTCGGTATCGGCGCCGATGCCATTCGGGAGTTGCTCCGTAAGATCGATATCAATGCCAAGTGGGATGAGATCAAGGCGAAGGCAAAGACGTCGGCATCCGCAGCATTGAAGAAGAAATACGCGAAACAACTGAAAGTCATCGAAGCCTTCCGCAAGTCTGGAAACATGCCTGAGTGGATGATCATGGATGTGATCCCGGTGCTGCCACCGGAGTTGCGCCCGCTTGTGCCGCTGGACGGCGGACGGTTTGCGACATCGGACTTGAACGACCTGTACCGCCGTGTCATCAATCGGAACAATCGGCTGAAACGGCTGATTGAACTGAAGGCGCCGGGTGTGATTATCCGAAACGAAATGCGAATGTTGCAGGAAGCGGTCGATGCGCTCTTCGATAACGGGCGTCGGGGTCGCGCGATTCGCGGGCCGAACAAGCGGCCGCTCAAATCGCTGAGCGATATGCTGAAGGGGAAACAGGGGCGTTTTCGCCAAAACCTGCTCGGTAAACGGGTCGATTACTCGGGCCGAACCGTCATTGTCGTGGGGCCGGAACTTCGGCTGCACCAATGCGGGTTACCCAAGAAGATGGCGCTCGAACTTTTCAAGCCCTTTATCTTCCACAAGTTGGAAGAGCGCGGTGCGGCGACCACCATCAAGAGCGCCAAACGATTGGTTGAAAAAGAACGTCCGGAAGTGTGGGACGTGCTTGACGAAGTGATTCGCGAACATCCCGTGCTATTGAACCGTGCGCCGACGTTGCACCGTCTTGGTATCCAGGCATTCGATCCTGTGCTGGTCGAAGGCAAGGCCATCCGGCTGCATCCGCTGGTCTGCGCCGCGTTCAACGCCGACTTCGACGGCGACCAGATGGCGGTCCACGTTCCGCTGTCGGTCGAGGCGCAGGTCGAGGCGCGCGTGTTGCTGATGTCGATCAATAACATTCTCTCGCCCGCCAACGGCAAGCCGATTGCTGTGCCGTCGCAAGACATGGTGCTCGGCTGCTATTGGCTGACCAAAGAGCGTGCCGGATGCAAGGGAGAAGGGAAAGTGTTCGGCTCGCCGGACGAAGTGCGAATTGCATACGATTCTCAAGCGTTGGACGTGCATGCGCGGATCAAGGTACGGATCGAGGGGAATCTCGTTCAGACCACCGTCGGGCGAGTCATCCTGTCCGACGTGCTCCCTCCGGGCTTGCCATTCGCCAACGCCAATAAGCTCATGACGAAGAAGGAGATGACCAAGCTCATCGATACTGTCTATCGCCAGTGCGGTCACCGTGAGACCGTTACGTTCCTCGATAAGGTCAAGGATACGGGGTTCGAGTATGCCACGCGTGCAGGCATCTCGATCTGCATCGACAACATGCATATTCCGACCAAGAAGCAAGAATTGCTGGGGAAGGCTCAGCATGAGGTCACAGAAATTGAACGGCAGTATGCCGAGGGGTTGATCACCAACGGCGAGCGTTATAACAAGGTGATCGACATCTGGGCTCATGTGACTGAACAGATTGCCAATGAAATGATGAAGGAGTTGGGTGCGGGTGGCGATCCGAACAAGGCGGAGTCCTTCAATCCAATCTTTATGATGGCGGACTCCGGTGCTCGAGGAAGCTCGCAGCAGATCCGCCAACTGGGCGGTATGCGCGGTTTGATGGCGAAGCCGTCCGGTGAAATCATCGAGACGCCGATTACCGCCAACTTCCGTGAAGGATTGACGGTGTTGCAGTACTTCATTTCGACGCACGGCGCCCGCAAGGGGTTGGCCGACACGGCGTTGAAGACGGCAAACTCCGGCTATCTCACGCGCCGTCTGGTGGATATCGCGCAGGATGTGATTATCAACGAAATCGATTGCGGGACCACCGATGGCATCATTGTGAGCGCATTGGTCGAAGGGGGAGAAATCATTCAGCCGATCGAAGAGCGGGTGTTAGGACGGTTGGCGGCGGAAGACATTCGCGATCCGGTCACGGGCGAGATCATTGTGTCGTTCAATGAGGAGATCGACGAGGAGCGAACCAAGGCGATCGTGGAAGCGGCGGTCGACCATGTCAAGATTCGCTCTGTGCTGACCTGTCAGTCGCGTCGTGGAGTCTGCCGATCCTGTTACGGGCGTGATTTGGCCCGCGGACGTTTGGTTGAAAAAGGCGAGCCTGTTGGTGTCATTGCGGCGCAGTCGATCGGTGAGCCGGGAACACAGCTGACCATGCGGACCTTCCACATCGGTGGAACGGCGAGCAAGGTGGTCGAGCAGACGGTGACTGAATCCAAACATGCCGGGACCATCAAGTTCATGAGCTTCGATGCCAAGAAAAATGCGGACTTCCCCAACCCGGGAATTGCAGTTAGGAATAAAGAGGGTGAATGGGTCGTCATGAATCGGAACGCCAAGATTTCCATTGTTGATGAGACGGGGCGTGAGCGCGAGAAGTACGGGGTCGTCTACGGAGCCAAGATCAAGATCGAAAATGGCGGCCGCGTTGCGGTGGGTCAGAAATTGGTCGAGTGGGATCCGTACTCACTGACCATCCTCACGGAAGTCGGCGGTAAGGTGGCCTATGGAGACATCATCGAAGGTATCTCTATGAAGGAAGAGTTCGATGAAGTTACCGGCCTCTCCCGTAAGGTGATCGTTGAGCATAGTGGCGCGACGTTGCGTCCACGTGTGTCGATCAAGGATGAGGGTGGGAAGACTGCCAAGGTTGCAGCGGCAGCAAACGTGGCTCGCTATCTGCTCCCGGTCGGAGCGCATATCTTTGTCGAAAAAGGGGCGGTGGTCACTCCTGGCGATGTGTTAGCCAAGATTCCGCGGGAAACGACCAAGACAAAAGATATCACCGGCGGTCTGCCTCGCGTGGCAGAGTTGTTTGAAGCCAGAAAGCCGAAGGAGACGGCGGTTATCAGCGAGATCGACGGTGAAGTGTCGTACGATGGTTTCGTGAAGGGTATGCGCAAAGTGCTGGTCAATAATAAGATGGGTGATGTGAAGGAATACTTCATACCCAAGGGCAAACACGTCAACGTGCATGAAGGTGATTGGGTCAGGGCCGGTGAGCCGTTGATGGATGGATCGGCTAATCCGCACGACATTCTCGATGTGCTGGGGCCGAACGAGTTGCAAAAGTATCTTGTCGACGAAGTGCAGGATGTGTATCGGCTGCAAGGTGTGACGATCAACGATAAGCATATCGAGATCATTGTGCGGCAGATGTTGCGCAAGGTCAGAATCGAAGACCCCGGCGATACGGAGTTCTTGCCAGGCAGTCAGGTCAGCAAGATGTTATTCGACGAAGAGAATGAGCGAGTGTTGGCGAGGGGTGGACAGCCGGGTCTTGGGAAGCCGGTATTGCTGGGTATTACCAAGGCGGCATTGACCACCGATAGCTTCATCTCGGCAGCCTCATTCCAGGAGACCACGCGCGTTTTGACGGAAGCCGCCATCAATGGGCGTGTTGATAACTTGTTGGGCCTGAAGGAAAACGTCATTGTCGGTCGTTTGATTCCAGCCGGAACCGGCTTCGAAGAATATCGAGACACCTTTGTCATTAGCCCCAAGCCTGAGCCAGTGATTGTTGGTCTGGGAGATGCTACGGCGCTTGTGCACGAAGGCGTGGCGACGGGATCATCGGTAGAGCCTGCTCGCTCGTGATGGTATAGGGTCTTGAAGAGGCTTGACAAGGCGAGCAATGGTCACTACAATCCACCGGCTCTGCCCTTGAAGGGTTGAGATGGAAAGTAGTCAAACTGTGCTGAAGATGAGAGTGATGAACTAATGCCGACGATCAATCAGCTAGTCAGAAAAGGACGCCAGCTGGCGCATGCGAAGACCAAGAGTCCCGCACTCAAGTCCTGTCCGCAGAAGCGTGGCGTCTGTCTTCGTGTCTATACCTCAACGCCGAAGAAACCGAATTCGGCGTTGCGTAAAGTTGCGCGTGTCCGCTTGACGAACGGAATGGAGGTCACGACATACATCCCTGGTGTCGGACACAACCTTCAAGAGCATTCCATCGTGCTTGTGCGCGGTGGTCGTGTGAAGGACTTGCCGGGTGTGCGTTATCACATCGTCAGAGGCGCCCTTGACGCCGTCGGTGTGGCGGATAGAAAGCAGAGTCGCTCGAAGTATGGAGCGAAGCGTCCCAAGTAAAACGAGTATCACAGCCGGTAACGAGAGAGTGAATGACTTATGCCAAGAACTAGATTTTTAGACCACCGCGATCCTCTTCCTGATGTGCGGTATCGGGACAAGCTCGTCGGGAAGTTTCTGAATATCCTGATGTCGGGTGGGAAGAAGAGTACCGCGGAGCGCATTTGCTACGGGGCTTTCGATGTCATTCAGGAGAAGACCGGCAACGATCCGCTCAAAGTGTTTCGGGCGGCGCTTGATAACGTGAAGCCGGTCGTTGAGGTGAAGTCTCGACGAGTGGGTGGCGCTTCCTATCAAGTACCGGTAGAAATTCGCCCGGCTCGCCGGATGTCGCTGGCGCTTCGATGGTTAGCGGAGTATTCGCGGACCCGCGGAGGCAAGAGCATGCGAGAGAAGCTCGCGGCTGAATTGTTGGACGCATCGAACAATACGGGGGCGGCGGTTAAGAAGCGGGAAGACGTGCATCGGATGGCGGAGGCCAATAAGGCGTTCGCGCACTATCGCTGGTAGCGTCGTTCTGTGCTGCAGCTGAGCCGTGCTGCGATCCGCTCATGCGGGTGTTTGTGAGTCGCAGCGTTTCGCCGGCTCGGGTTGCGGCATATATATTTTTTAGGGGAAGTACGTGGCGCGTCAATCACCGTTAGAACAGACTCGGAATATCGGCATCATGGCTCACATCGATGCGGGTAAGACGACAACCACTGAGCGCATCCTCTTCTACACCGGGATCTCGCACAAGATGGGTGAGGTTCATGAAGGCGCGGCGACGATGGATTGGATGGAGCAGGAGAGGGAGCGTGGCATCACGATTACGGCTGCTGCGACGACCTGTTTCTGGCGAGACCATCGCATCAATATCATCGATACTCCGGGGCACGTAGATTTTACGATTGAGGTCGAGCGCTCGCTTCGGGTGCTTGATGGAGCCGTAGCAGTGTTTGACTCAGTGCAGGGGGTTGAGCCCCAGTCTGAGACAGTGTGGCGGCAGGCGGATAAGTATAGTGTGCCGAGGATCGCGTTCATGAATAAGATGGACCGAGTCGGGGCAGATTTTTATGTCAGCGTCCAGACGATGATCGATCGGCTGGGGGCGAACCCCGTTCCAATTCAGATTCCTATCGGTCGAGAGTCGGAATTCAAGGGGTCGATCGATCTTGTGACCATGAAGGCCTATGTATATGACGACGAGACGCTCGGCGCCAAGTATGTCGTCAAAGAGATTCCTGCCGATCTGCTCGGTCGAGCCAAGGAGTACCGGGATAAAATGCTGGATGCGGTCGCCGAGTTCGACGAGCAGGCAATGGAGAAGTATCTCAATGGCCAGCCTTTGACGGAAGAAGAGATCCGCCGAGCCATTCGAGCCGGCGTGATTTCGATGAAGATGACGCCTATTCTGTGCGGATCGGCTTTCAAGAACAAGGGTGTCCAGCAGCTGTTGGATGGAGTTGTGGATTTTCTTCCATCCCCGCTTGATGTTGAATCAGTAACCGGGATCGATCCAAACACTGAGCAGGAAGTGAAGCGGCGTCCATCGGATAGCGAACCATTCGCGGCCTTAGCCTTTAAGATCATGACGGATCCGTTTGCCGGTCAACTCACCTTTCTACGGGTGTACTCTGGCACGTTGAAAACCGGAACGTCCGTTTCGAATGTGACGAAGGGGACGAGGGATCGCGTCGGGCGTCTGCTGAAGATGCATGCGAACAAACGTGAAGATATCGATGTGGCCTATGCGGGCGACATCGTTGCGGCCGTCGGACTAAAGGGTGCGACGACCGGAGATACGCTGGCGGATGAAAAGCAGCCCGTTCTGCTTGAGGTGATGAAGTTTCCTGAGCCGGTCATTGCCATGGCGATTGAGCCAAAAACCAAGCAAGATCAAGAGAAGATGGGCTTTGCGCTCCAGAAGCTGGCGCAAGAAGATCCATCGTTCAGGGTGAAGACAGATGAAGAGACCGCGCAGACCATCATTGCCGGGATGGGGGAGCTGCATCTGGAAATCATCGTCGATCGCATGTTGCGCGAATTCAAGGTGGAGGCCAATGTCGGAAAACCGGAGGTGGCCTTTCGGGAAACGATCCGTAAGAAGGCCGAAGCTGAGGCGAAGTATATTAAGCAGACCGGTGGCCGTGGCCAGTACGGGCATGTCGTGTTGACGGTCGAACCTACTGAATCGGGCAAAGGCTTGGAGTTCATCAATAAGACTGTCGGCGGTTCTATTCCAAAAGAATTCATCCCGGCAATCGAAAAGGGTGTGAAGGAACGGCTTGATTCCGGGGTCATCGCAGGGTATCCGCTTCGCGATGTACGGGTCACGGTCATTGACGGGTCGTTTCATGATGTCGATTCGAATGAAATGGCGTTTAAAATAGCCGGTTCGATGGCATTTCTCGATGCCTGCAAAAGAGCCGACCCGGTTTTGCTCGAGCCGATCATGAAGGTGGAAGTTGTGGTTCCTCAGGATTTTATGGGCGATGTGATAGGCAATTTGAATGGTCGTCGAGGGAAGATCCAGGGGATGAAGGCGAGGGCTGCTGCGCAGACCATCGATGCATCAGTACCGCTCAGTGAAATGTTCGGATATGCGACCGATCTTCGGTCTCGAACCCAGGGCCGGGCCACCTATAGTATGGAGTTCGACCGATATGAGCCGGTACCTCGGCAGATTTCAGAGACTATCATTGCCAAGTATCGGGGTGAGTAGTCGAATCGATTCTTGAGTGAGGACGAAAGGGAGTAAGGCATGGCGAAGGCGAAATATGAGCGGCGGAAGCCGCACGTGAATGTCGGGACGATCGGGCACGTGGACCATGGCAAGACGACGTTGAC
>Ga0209253_10002860_pt1 | contig 15225 bp, 12 predicted proteins | sample FrelakmetBRP12BR_FD_187145 | JGI IMG/M metagenome (GOLD analysis project Ga0209253, IMG submission 187145) | Freshwater lake sediment microbial communities from the University of Notre Dame, USA, for methane emissions studies - BRP12 BR (SPAdes)... | ecosystem: Environmental > Aquatic >...
GTGGTCGTGCTCAAGCCGAACATCGGGTGGGACCGTTCCCCGGAACAGGCGGCGAACACCCATCCGGAGTTCGTGGCCGCGGTGGCGGAGATGTGCCTCGCCGCGGGTGCGAAGTCGGTGCGCGTCTTCGACCGCACCTGCAACGAGCCCCGGCGATGCTACGTCACCAGCGGAATCCAGGACGCGGTGGAGCGTCTCGCGAAGGCGGGCCACGCCGAGGACGCGCTTCGCGTCTACCACGTCGAGGACCGGAAATTCGTCCGCACCGCCATCCCGAACGCCCTCGCCATCAAGGAGTGGGACCTCTACCGGGACGCCCTCGAGGCGGACCGGATCATCAACGTGCCGATCGCCAAGCATCATTCCCTGGCGGGCGTCACGGCGGGAATCAAGAACATGATGGGGGTCATGGGGGGGAACCGGGGGCAGATCCACTTCCGGCTCCCGGAGTGCCTGGTGGACCTCCACCGCCGCATCCCGGTGCGGCTGACGGTCATCGACGCGGGCCGTGTGCTGGTCCGGAACGGCCCATCCGGCGGGAACCTGGCCGACGTCAAGCCGTTCGGGAAGGCGTTCGCCTCCGCGGATGTCCTGGCGGCGGACATCGTCGCCGCGGAAGCCGTATTCGGCCTCAAGCCGTCCCAGGTCGCCCACTTCCAGAAGGCGGTGGAATCCGGCCTCTGGGTGACCTCCCCCGCGCAGCTCCGCCTGGTCGAGGGGTGAGGACGGTTTCCGCAGCCTTCTCCGCGCTCCTCCTGCTCGGGGCATGCATGGCGGGAGGGTGCGCGTCGGTCCCGGCCGCGTCCCGCCCGGCGGGGGATGCGCCGACGGTCGCCTATATCGAGAGGGACACGACCTGGACCGGCACGGTCCGCGTCGACGGGGTGGTGCACGTCCGGAAGGCGGCGACCCTGACGATCGCGCCGGGAACGCGGGTGGTCTTCGCGCGGAAATCCTTCCCCCCGCCGGACGTCCACGAGGGGTTTATCGCCCCCGGGATCCGGGTGGAGGGGAGGATCGTGGCCGTCGGAACGGACGGGGATCCGGTTCTCTTCACGAGCGAAGGTCCCCCGTCACCGGGTTCCTGGGACAAGCTCCTGTTCACCTTCAGCGAGGGGAACCGGTTCGAGCATTGCGGGTTCGAGGGGGCGCGGTACGCCTTCCACTCGCACTTCTCCGGGATCTCGATCCGCCGCTGCGTCTTCCGGGAGAACGAGGAGGGGGTGCGCCTGGGGACCTCCCGCGTCCTCATCGAGGATTCCGTGTTCACGAGGAACCTGGTTCGCGGGATCAACTTCCGGGAGTGCCGCAACGACATCCGGCGGAACCTGGTCTACGAGAACGGCGACGGGATCTTCCTGCACTCGAAGACCGCCGGGTCGGTTATCCGGGAAAACGCGGTCTACGGGAACCGCCACTTCAACCTGCGGCTGGGCGACCTCCACGCGGAGGACGCCGACGTGCGGGAAAACTGGTGGGGGACCGCGGTCGAGGCCAGGGTCCGCGAGACGATCCACGACGGGGCGAATACCCCGGGGACGGGCACGGCGCGGGTCGCCCCCCTTCTCGCGAGCCCGCCGGTGCGGGGAGCGTCGATCCGCGGGATCTTCGTCGCCGGTACGCTTCCGGTGGGAAAGGCGGAGGTCCGGGCGTATCTCTCGGTCGCCGAGGGGTTCTGGGGGGGTGATGTCGTCGACTCCACCTGGACGGACGAATCGGGGCTGTTCCGCATCGAGGTGCCCCCGGGCCGGTATTTCGTGGTCGGAAAGGGCGTCTCCGCGGGCGAGACCCTCTTCGCCTTCCCGGGGAAGAACCCGATCTCCGCAGGCCTCGGCGAGACGGCGGAGACGGGGCTGCCCGCCGTGACGCTTCCCGCGAACGGCGCCCCGGTCGGCTCCCCGGCCGCGCGCCCGTCGGTGACCGTGCGCGCGACCCTGAACGGCGCGGCCGTCCCCGGCGCCACCGTCCAGGCGTCCCGTCCCTCCGCGCCCGATTTCCGGGGCCCCGGAGAGGCGTCCGCGGTGACGGGGGACCGGGGCGTCGCGACGCTGTACCTTCCTCCGGGGAAATACCTGCTTTCCGCGAAGAAGCGGACGACCGGCGCCGCCATCGGAATGGTGGACGAGGGCGGGCTCTTCGGCGTCTACCCGGAATCCCCCGTCGAACTCCCTCCCGGGACCGCGGTTTCCGTGGAGATCCCCCTGTACGAGAAGCGCGGGCTTCTCGGCGGCGGGGTGGAGGGGGAGCCCGGGAATGCCCGGGAGACGAGGGCGGGGGGAACGGCAACCCTCGGCGGCCGACCGGCGGAAGGGCACATCGTCTTCTTCTACCGGCCCCCGGGCACGATCGGCAGGCCGGCGGCGCGCTCATCGGTCGTGTCTGGAAGCGGCGCCTTCACGGCGACCTTGCCGGGCCCCGGGGAGTATGTCGCCTTCCTGCGCAGGGCGATCCCGGGCGTGCCCGGGGGGGCGGAGGAGGAGCGGATCGGCCCCGTTCCCGTGCGGGTCACCGGGGATGGGATGTCGCCGGACAGGTTGCGGTTCGATCCTCCCCCGGAACGGGGGCGCCCCTGAGGTCCTTCATCCCGATCCCGCTCCTCCTCGCCCTGCTCCCGGGGCGCGCGCTGTCGCTGGAACCCCCTTCGGGAAAGACCGTCGGGGGAAAAATTTCCGGCGAGGTCGCGTGGTCCGGGCGGGTGCGGGTGACGGAAGACGTGCTCGTCCTGCCCGGCGCCACGCTCCGCCTCGAGCCCGGCACGGAGCTGCTCTTCGACAGGAGCGAGTCCACGAAGGTCGACCCGGAATCCTTCTTCGGCGGCACCGAGATCGTGGTGAGGGGAACGCTCCGCGCGGACGGGGCACGGCTGGCGTTCCCCGAGCGGACGGGGGGCGTCGTGATCGACGGGGGGCGGGCGGAGCTCCGGGACACGGTCATAACCGGCGCGGAGGCCGGTCTCGCCGCGATCGGCGCGGCGCAGATCCGCATCGAGGGACGGGTGGAGGTGCGGGACTGCCGGACCGGGATCGCCCTCTTCCCGGGGAGATGGGATATCCGGGAGGTCGGCGGCAAGCTGGTCGCGACGGGGAACGCGGTGGGCGTGGTCCGTTTTCCCGGCGCGCCCGACGCTCCCCCGGGGCTCGCCGCGGAGGGAAGCGAGGAGTCGGACCGGATCGCATGGGATGAGGGTGGGGACGCCTCGCCGGCACCCGCCCCGGCCCCTTCCCTCGCGGCGCGAAGGCTTGGGGACACCTTCGTGGAATCCGACCGGTCCCTCGAGGGGGACGTGATCGTCGACGGCATCGTCCGCGTCGCCCCCGGGGCGACCCTCACGCTTCTCCCCGGCACGCGCATCTTCTTCACCTTCCGGGATACGGACGGCGACGGGATCGGGGAGAACGGGCTCTTCTTCCAGGGGAACCTCCTTGCGAAGGGCACCGCGGGCCGTCCCATCGGGTTCTACCCGGCCGAAGGGGACGCGCGTCCGGGCCGGTGGGACTCGGTGAATTTCATGGCGAGCGACCGGGGGGAGAACGTCCTGGAGAACGTCGAAATCCTCGGCGCCTACCGCGGTCTCCACGCCCACTTCAGCCGCCTCTCGGGGAAGGGCGTCCGGATCGCGCGCTGTTTCCGGGGAGTGCAGTTCCAGGAGTCGGAGGTGTCCCTCGCCGACCTGCGGATTTCCTCTTCCGCGAGCGCCCTCCGGTGCCGGGACTCCAACGTGCGGATCGAGGGGATCCGGGTGGAGGACACGGCATCCGGCGCGAACTTCTTCCGCAGCGTCGTGGCCCTGTCCCGCGTCTCGACCGACCGCACGGGGTGGTACGGGTTCCGGTTCCGGGACAGCCGCGTGGCGTTCACGGGCGGGGAGATCGCGAGGGCCTTTACGGGGTATTCCGTGCAGGAGGGGGAGGTGCGGGTGGACGGGGTGCGGGTCTCCCGTTCCGGGCTCGCCGGCGCGGCCGTGCAGGAAGGGAATGTTACAATGACCGGATGCCGGATCACGGGGGGAGCCCTGGACGGCCTGAGCGCCGCGAAGGGGTCGGTGTCCGCTTCGGGGGGCGAGATCGCCGGGTTCGGGAGGCACGCGGTGAAGATGACGGGGCCCGCGGAGGTGACGTTGCGGAAAGTGGCGATGCCGGATACGGGCGGCGGCGGCGCGGCGCTTTTCCTCGACGGGAGGATCGTCCCGGGACTGGGGGTCGTCCGCGTTGAGTAGGCTTTCCCGCGCCGCGTTCGTCCTCCTGCTGCTGGGGACCGCGGCCGTACTCCTGAAAGGGGTCCTCCGGCCCCCGAAGACGCCGCTGCGGGTGGCCTTCCAGGTGTGCAACTCCATCGAGGAGAACCGGGAGCGGTTCGACCCGCTGACCGCCTACCTGGAGAAGAAGCTCGGCAGGAAGGTGATCGCATCCCACGTCAACACCTTCGACTTCGTCGAGATGGCGCAGCGGAAGGAGTTCGACGTCCTGCAGTCGAACGGCTACATCTACGTCAACATCAAGGAGAAGGTGGGGGCGACCCTGCTGGCGCGGGAACTGAAGACCGACACGGGGAAGGAGACCGGGGGACTGATCGTCGTCCGCGCCGACTCCCCGATCCGGACCCTGGCGGACCTCCGGGGGAAGAGGATGGCATTCGGCCCCGTGCTCTCCCCGGGAGGGTACCTAACCCAATACCACACGATGCTCTCCGCAGGGCTGGACCCCGAGAAGGTGCTCGCCGGCTACACGTTCCTCCCCGGGGCGTGGCAGCACGAGAAGGTGGTCTACTCGATATTGTACGGCGCGGTGGACGCGGGGGCGGTCAAGGTGGGGGACATCGAGCGGATGGATTCGGAGGGGAAGGTGCGCAAATCAGACTTCCGGGTGATCGCCGCCTCGGAGCCCGTGCCGAACTGCACCTTCTTCGCCCTCCCCCACGTGGACGCCGGGACGGCGGGGCAGGTCCGGGAGGCGCTGCTGCGGCTGTCCAATCAGGATTTTGTTGCAGTAGACGGGGAGCGGTTGAACGTATTAAAGAGGGACGGCACGAAGGGATACACCCCGGCGAACGACGCGGAGTTCGAGATCCTCCGGAAAATGGCCCGGGCGGCGAACCTTCCTCCGTATGAAAAATACTGAAAGGGAAGGGATTTTGGGTAATCCGACCGGAAGGCGTCTGACCTGCCTCGCAATCGTCCTTGCCGGGGCGTCCCTCGCGGGTGCCCTACGGCTGGCGGTGTCCGGGGACTTCCGGACGCCGGCGCAGGAACCTCCCGGGGGGGGCGCCGGGATCGCGTCGGACCGCGGGGGGGCGTCGGCGGAGGTGGCCCTCGCGAGAAACGCGGAGGCTGGGGGAGACGTGGCTTCGGCCCTCTCCCACTACCGGGCGGCGGCCGCGCGGAATCCCCGCATCGTGGACCCCCGGTCGCCCGAGTTCCTCGGGCCCTCGTTCGAGGCGCGGCTGAAGGGGTGGATCCGGGGGCTGAAGGCGGGCGAGGTCCCGGGAGGCGGGAAGGCCCTCTCCGACGCCGCGTTCCTGTTCCGCCGCATGTACGGGGGGTGCGGGTGAGCTGGCGGAGGATCGCATACCCCGAATCCGCGGGGGCTCTCGCGGCGACGGGCGCGCTGCTGGGCGCCCTGGCCGTCGGTCTCACGGCGCTCGGCAACCCTGCGTCGACGGGGCTTTGCGCTTCGTGCTTTCTGGTCAACGTGGCGGGGGCGCTGGGCCTTCACGCCCGGGAATCGCAGAGCTACATGCGCCCCGAGATCCTCGGGATCGTGCTGGGGGCCTTCTTCGCCTCCTACTCGGCACGCGAGTTCCGGGTTCGCGGCGGCGGTTCGCCGGTCGCGCACTTCGCCGGCGGGGCGTTCCTTCTCCTGGGGTGCGAGGTGTTCATCGGCTGCCCGATCAAGGTGCTCCTCCGGACCGCGGGGGGGGGGATCGCGGGTGCGGTCGGGCTCGCCGGCCTCGTCGCCGGTGTCCTGACCGCGACGCTGTACCTTCGGGATGGATTTTTCCTGCAGGACCCGAAGGAACTCCCGGAGGGGACCGGGTTCGTCCTTCCGGCGGCGGCGTTCCTCCTGCTGCTCCTGGCTTCCGGGGTCCCGGAGGCGTTCGCGGCCTGGACGCTCCCCGCGGGGGCCCACCACGCCCCCTTCGCCGCGTCCGCGGCGGCGGGGCTCCTCTTCGGCGCGGCGGGGCAGCGCTCCCGGTTCTGCGTGACGGGGAGCATCCGCACGGGTCTGCTTGCCCGGGATTTCCGGGAGGCGGCGGGCACGCTCGCGTTTCTCGTCGCCGCGCTGGCCCTGAACCTGGCGCAAGGGGCGTTTTCGCCGTCCCTCGCGTTCGAGCCCGGGGCGCACACCGACCTGTTCTGGGCCTTCCTGGCGCTCGCCATGGTGGGGTTCGGCGCGATCCTGGTCGCCGGGTGCCCGTTCCGGCAGCTCGTTCGGGCCTCCTCGGGGGACCTGGACGCCGCCGCCGCCATCGCGGGGATGCTGCTGGCCGCGGGGCTCTCCGTGCGGTGGGGGATCGGCTCCTCGCCCGCGGGGGTCACCTCCGCGGGGAAGGTGGCGGTGCTTCTCGGGTGCGCCTTCTTCCTCGCCCTCGCGGCGTGGAAGCGGAAGGGGGAGTGACCGTGGTTCCGGAAGCGTTGGCCATCGGGAAGGATTTCCTGGAGGAGGTGTGGCACGTCCTGCCGTACTTCTTCCTCGGCGTGTTCCTCGGCGCGGTCATCCGCACCTGGCGGCTCCACGTCCGCATGCGCGACTCCCTCGGGAAGTTCGGGTCGTGGGCGATCCCGGCGGCCGTGCTGGTGGGGACGATCAGCCCGCTCTGCTCCTGCGGGTCGATCCCGCTGTTCGTGTCGCTGGTCTCCTCCGGCGTCCCGCTGGCGCCCGCCCTGACGCTGCTGCTGGTGTCGCCCCTCATGAGCCCCAGCGGCTACACGATCACCGCGTGGGAGCTGGGCCCCGCGTGGGCGAACCTCAAGGTCTTTTCCGCCCTCTTCATGGGGTTCTTCGCCGGCGGGATCACCTTCCTGCTGGAGCGGCGCGGATTCTTCGGGAACCCGGGCGTGCTGCGGAAGGAGTACGGGGCGGTGGACATCCACGCGGCGGACTGCCCCGGCGAGCTTTCCTGCCACTGCGGCGACCAGTGGAGCAACCGCCTCGGGCGGCAGGGGTACGGGACGGCCGTCGTGTTTCTCGCCAAGGCGTGGGAGCTCACCGTCAAGACGGGGAAATACACGCTGATCGGGGTCGCCGCGGCGGTGCTCGCCGAGCGGTACATCCCGCGGGAGTGGATCGCCGGGCACCTGGGCTCCGGCTCGTTCGGGAACATCCTCGCGGTGGCGGTCTTCTCCGTGCCGCTCCACGTGAACGAGATCACCGCCGCCGCGATCCTGTACAGCCTGCTCGGGCTGGGGCTCGCGAAGGGGCCGGCGTTGGCGTTCCTCGTCGGCGGCCCCGTGACCTCGATCCCCGCGATGTCGGTGCTCCTCACCATGTGCCGCCGCCGCGTGGTGGCGACGTTCCTTCTGCTGTGCCTCTCGGGAACGCTGATCCTGTCGATGTCGTTCCAGGCCGCGGTGAACCGGTTCCCCGCGTTCTCCGCGCTCTTCGACTACGTGAAGTAGGGAGAACGTCGATGATCGTCCCGAAACGGAACCCCGAGGTGGTCTGGCGGCTGGAGAAGGGGATCCACGCCATGGCGTGGGACAAGGCGCGCAGGGAGGAGGATTTCGAGGACCTCGGAGTCCTCACCCTGATGGTCAAGGGGGGGATCCACCAGCTGAACCTCGTGGGGGCCGAGATCTGGACCCGCGTCAACGGGATCAACACCGTGGAGAAGATCTCCGGGGAGGTGGCCGCGCTGTTCGGGTGGGAGGCGGAGGAGACGGAAGAGGCGGTCCTCGGGTTCCTCGAGGGGATCGGGGAGAAGGGGTGGGTGACCCTGGGGGAGGGGAGCGGATGACCACGTACCTCTCCTCGCCCGTCACCGTCAACTGGGGGATCACGGCGCGCTGCAACTTCGTGTGCAGCCACTGCTTCTCCCGACTCGACCCTTCCCCGGAGCTCGCCCCGGAAGAGGCGCGCAGGGTGGTGGACATCCTCGCGGAGCAGTCCGTGATGTTCCTGAACTACGGCACGGGGGAGCCGCTGCTCCGGCGGGACCTCTTCGAGCTCACGGAGTACGCCGTGTCGAAGGGGCTCAAGGTGACGATGAACAGCAACGGGTCGCTGATCGACGCGGCCGCGGCGCGCCGGATCCGCGAGGCCGGCTTCCACTCGGTCGGCATCAGCATCGACTCCGCGGCCCCGGCGATCCACGACGCCTTCCGGAGGATGCCGGGGAGTTTCGACAAGGCGGTCCGCGCGGCGCGGCTGTTGCGGGAGGAAGGCGTTCCGCTGACCGTCTCCTCGGTGATCTGCAAGGTGAACCACCGGGACTTCCCTGCGCTGGTCTCGCTCGCGAAGGAGCTCGGCGCACACACGATCGACCTGCACAACTTCAAGTGTTCCGGCATGGGGGGGCTCAACAAGGAGGCCCTCGACCTGTCTCCGGAGGAGTGGCGGACGTTCTACGAGGCGGCGGTCCCGATGCGGGACGCTTCGATGGGGATCGAGATCGCCTTCGACGACCCGATCCTGTCGCTGCTCGGATCGGAAGAAAAGGGGAAGCTCGTGGCCGGCTCGGTGTGCGGGAAGCTCTCCCTCTACATCAAGCCGAACGGCGAGATCACCCCGTGCGGGTTCATCCCCGTCACGGTCGGTCACATCCTGCGGGACGACTTCTCGCAGGTGTGGCACGGATCGAAGGTGCTCGGGCACCTTCGGGACAAGGAGGCGACGGGGAAATGCTCGGGGTGCGCGAAATTTTCCGCGTGCCTCGGCGGCTGCACGGCCCGCGCATACGCCGTCTACGGGACGTACGACGCCCCCGACCCCCACTGCTGGAAGGAGTAGGGCAGCTTGGAGTTTTCGGTACCCATACGAATCCGGTGGGACGTCGATTTCCTGGAGCGGTCCGGGCGCGTGAAGCGGCTCGCCCGCAAGGTCGCCGAAGCCGCGCCGCTGTTCGTGGAGCTCCACATCGCGGGATCGCGGGGGCTTTCGGAGCTGTCCGGCATCCTCGCGGAGCTGCAGAAGGCGGGGCCGCGCGTCTCCGTGCACCTCGGGCTGTTCCCCGGGGCCGCCGAGGTCTTTCGCCGCGGCTACCCGGTGGATTTCGTCTGGGACGTCGGGAAGGCGGCGGGCTTCCTGCCGAGGCTACCGCAAGGCGCTAAGGCGATCTCCTTCGTGCCGGACGCGGACACGCTCGAGGAACTTCCCGAGGTTCTGGCCGAATTCGCGGAAAGCCACCTGGTCGATCTTCATCTCCCGAACGTGAACGCCGTCCGGTCCCTGGCCCTTGGGGGAGGCGTGCCCATCCCGGAGATCGACCGGTTGCGGGAGGCGACCGGAAAAGCGGCTTCCCTGCCTCTCTCCCTCGAGGGGAAGCGAATCGTCGCCCACGACTATTTTCTCTGGAAATCCCTGTCGGCCGCGTTTCCCGGGGCCGCCGGCGACCGCCTGGAGTTCTCCGGGTGCCAGGCCGGGGACGCGCTCGCATACCTCGACTGGGAGGGAAACGTCTACCCCTGCGACTCCCTTCCGATCCGGCTCGGCTCCCTCGACGAAGTTTCCCTCGAGGAGCTTTGGGCTTTCCCTGCCCGGGAGCGGGTCGTCGCCGCCGTCCGGGCCACCCCCGGGGCGTGCGACGGGTGCGGGCAGTATCGCGGCTGCCACGGGGGATGCCGCGGGATGGCGTACCTCGCCGCGGACACCTTCGACGCGCCGGACCCGGCCTGCCCGGAAGGACCTGTCCGCCCGGCGCCCGGGAGAAGGGACGCCGGGCGGTGAACCCGCGCGGCTCGGTCCCGCCCGGGACGCGCGTTGAATCCCCCTGCCCGGGTGTGGTGTAATCGCCCGGATGCCCCTCGACGACGACTCCAAACTTGCGCGCGATGCCCAACGCGGGGACCGTCAGGCGTTCGAAGTCATCCTCTCCCGGTACCAGAAGCCCATTTTCTCCTTCATCTACCACTTCTTCCAGGACCCGGCGCTCTGCGAGGACCTGACCCAGGAAACGTTCCTGCGGGCGTACCGGTTCATCCAGTCCTTCCGTCTCGCGGAGAAGTTCTCCACGTGGCTCTTCTCCATCGCGAGGAATCTCTGCATCGACGAGCTCCGGCGGATGCAGAAGGGGGCCACGGTTCCCATCGATGCCGTCGACCCGGAGATTCTCGTCCACGAAGGGGATTCGGCCGGCAACCCGGCGCAAAGCTTCATCCGGGGGGAGGAGGGGGAGCTGCTGCACCGCGCCATCGCGCGGCTTCCGGAGAAATACCGATCGTGCATCATCCTGTTCTATTTCCAGGAGATGAGCTACGAGGAGATCTCCCGGGTGATGAAAATATCCCAGAGCAACACGAAGATCCTTCTGTTCCGTGGAAAGAAGATGCTGTACGAGCTGTACCGGAAGGATGGGGGGGAAAAGGTGTAACTTCCTGGTTTCCGGGGTTGTATAAGTTGTTAGCCCGGACATGCGGGCGGGGACGGGTTATGAAGAGCTGCCGGAAATTCGAGGACCTGCAGGCGCGCTACCTCCACGGCGGGGTGCTCCTTCAGGAGAAGGAGTCCCTGGAAAAGCACCTGGCCGCGTGTCCGGAGTGCGAGCGTCTCTATCTGGAGGTGGGGGAGGTCGATCACCTTCTCCGCGAATTCCCCGGAAAGGTCGTCGAGCCCCCGGCCTGGCTGCGCGCGAGGATCCTGTCGAACCTCCCGGATCCGGAGGCGCTCCCGTTCCGGCGCCGCGCGTTCGCCTGGATCGCCGCATCCGGAGTCGCCGCGGCGTGCGTCCTGGCGCTGGCGGTGGGCCTCTATCGCGATACCGCGGATCGGGAAATCCGCGTCGCCTCGGCCCCGCCGCCGTCCGCGTCCCGGGTCGCTCCCGCGCCGCCGGCGCCCGTCGCGGCTACCCCATCCTCCCCGTCTTCGCATAAACCGGCAGGTCGTTCCCCGGCGATCTCCTCCGTGCATCGTCCCGGGGGCGGGACCGAGGCCGGTCCGGCCCCCGTCTCCCCCCGCGTGGAGGTCATCAAGGAAGTGAAGATCTTTTTCTACTACCCCCCCGCGGGCAAGGTCGCGGTCACCGGGGATTTCAACGGGTGGAGCGTCGAGGGGGTGCCCATGCACGCCGCCGGGAAGCCCGGGCTGTGGACCACCGACCTGCGCGTCCCGCCCGGCGTGTACTCCTATAACTTCATCGTGGACGGCGAGCTTCTCCTCCCCGACCCCGACGCTCCGAACCAGATGCCGGACGGGTACGGGGGCACCAACTCGATCCTCATGGTGGAAGGGGAAAAGGAGATATGACCCTCCGGAGAGCGGGGCGCGCCCTTCTCTCCCTCCTCCTGCTTGCCGCGACGGCGTCGCCTGCGCTCGCCCAGAAGACCGTGGACGAGCTTTGCCGTCTGCACGGGATCGAGGGGGCCGACGACCTGCGGGGCATCGAGCGCGCATACGTCGCGGCGGTCCAGGCGGGGATCTCCGAGGACGAGCTCCTTCCGTTCCTCGAGGACATCCTCCGCCACAAGCTGGATTGCGGCCAGATGGTGAAGGTCCTCTCCGCGACGACGGAGCTGCGCAGGCTGGACCTCCCGTATTTCGTGGTGTTCAGCAAGGTCCGGGAGGGGGTCGCCAAGGACGCCCCGCCCGTCCGGGTGGTCGAGGCGGCGGAGTCGAAATTTAAATCTTTAACTGAGTCCCGCGATGTTTTACTATTGCTCGCGTCGCACGGATACGGTATCAGGGATTTCCAGTTCGCTGCGGTGATCGTGTCGTCCTACATCGACAAGGGGTACGCACCGGGCGAGATCGTTTCGCAGATCCGGAACAAGGGGATCCAGGGGGCGGGGTTCGCGGCATTGTCCGGGGTGGTGGAAAAACCATTGAAGAGGAAAGAACGCTGACCTTGTCTCGGATCCGGCGCCGCTACCTCATCCTGGCGACATTCGTCGCCGCGGGCATCGCGGTCCTGTGCCTCTCGTCGGGGGTCCAGGGCGGGATCATCGGCAGCCCGCACGATTTCTCCCCCTCCAGCCTCCTTACCAGGTACTCGTCGGCCCCGATCGCGCCCCAGGGGGCCTGCTCCATCTGCCACATCCCCCACAACGCCCTGTACGGCGCCTTGTGGCCGCGGGACCTCCTGTCCACATACGACAACGCCCTGGGGATGAACGGGGGCGCGGGTTCCACGGACAAGCCGACCTACAAGCGCTCCGTGACCGTGCAGTGTTACGACTGCCACGACGCGCACGTCCCGCCGCAGAGGGTCAACGACGACCCGCCCTTCACGCTGTTCGACACGAGCCACAAGCCGCAGAACATCGCGTTCGGCTACACCAAGCAATCGGGGGGCGACGCGGGCTCCACGATGAAGGAAGACGCCCCGGCGGGGAGCATTTCGGGGTACTACGAAAACAACCCGCCGTACCCGGTGTCCCCCTCGCAATATTACGGCGCGGACAGCAGCACCGGCTCCCCGTTCAAGCGCCCCCTCGACAACGCCACCCTGTTCAAGACGGGCGGCCACTACTTCAAGACCCAGGATCCCTCACCGGGGAGCGTCTACAAGGGGGACAAGCTTCCGTGCAGCGACTGCCACGACCCGCACGCGTGGGATTCGCTGAACAAGGATTGGCAGGCGTTCTTCCGCCCCCGGAAGCTGTACGGGTACCCTTCCCGCTACCCGCGGTGGACCCAGATCTTCGGCAGCGCGAGGCCTGTCGCCAGCACGTACATGGCCAACCCCACGCTCCCCACCAGCCCCCAGCCGCGCAGCGACGTGAACAGCCGGCTGATGTGCATCCTGTGCCACGGTGTGTCCACCAACGAATATGATGCCGTGACGTTCAACGAGGTCAACCCGGACTACAGCAACCAGGCGAAGATCGTCCGCCCGCCCGTGTCGATCGGGGAGCACGCGTACGCATCCCAGGTCGCCTGCGTCTCCTGCCACAACCACAACGCCATCGGCTCCAACTGCAACCAGTGCCACGGCTTCCCGCCGAGCAGCACGGCGAGCCCGGCCTATCCGCTGTCCCCCAACCGGTTCGTGCCGTCCCCCCTGCCGACCGCCGAAGACTCCCACGCGAAGCATTACGGGGCCCGGGCGGGCGAGGCGCGCGGCACCACCCCCGGATTCGTGTATGCGATCGAGTGCAACATCTGCCATTTCGGATCCGCCCTCGGGACCGACCCCACCCTCCTGCACCACCAGAACGCCCTCGTGTCGGTGGTCATCGCCGGAGGGTGGACCAAGGCGCCGAACGGCCCGGGGGGGGCGTACGACAACACGAATTACTACAACCCCGGGAACGGTTTCCCACCGACTGTCACCGGACAGCTGGACAACACAACCGGTCCTTCAGGCTGGGGCACAGGGTCACGCTACGGCGGCAACAACTGCCGGAACGTCTACTGCCACTCCATCGGCCGGAACCAGTCCTCGATGACCTTGGGGGACAACACCCACTACCGGCAGGACGTGAGGTGGAACAGCGGGCCCCAGTTCTGCAACGATTGCCACGGGCGCGGCACGGACAACGTCGCCAGCGGCGGCATCAACTACGGGATGCCGAACTACATCGGCGGGACGGTGGGGAACGAAGGGGCGAACACCCACGACGCCCACGTGGTCCGCAACCGGTACGAGTGTTCGGTCTGCCATTTCGTGACGGTGACGGGCACCGGCGCCAACCGCGCCATCCGGACCGACATCGTCCCGTCGAACCACGTGGACAACGTCCGGCAGGTCGTCTTCGACGGGACGAACGCGACCGGGACGTACGGCGACACCCCCGCCACGAAGACGTGCGTCGTCAGCTGCCACGGGAACAACCCCGTCCGGTGGGGCGGCCCGGTGCAGAGCTGCGACAAATGCCACCTCCGCGCCGGCGACGTGGACGACTTCGGGACGGGGACGGCGGCGTCGTTCCGGAACGGGATCACCGCGGGGATCGACAACAACGAGTGGAGCTGGTCGGGGCACGGGAAACCTTCGGGGACGTACGACGTGTCGCTCCACCCGGCGGCGGCATTCGGCGGGGCGAACCCTTGCCTGTATTGCCACGACGACACGGTCGCGCACGACAACACGTCGAACATCTTCCGGCTGAAGGCCCAGACGGGGGTGTCGGGGTACTCGGCGGACTCCTGGAACGCGACGTGCCTCATCTGCCACAGCAAGTCGTCGCCGGTTCCGCCGGGGTACAACTATCCGGGCGGGCCGGGTGCGAAGAACTCCACCGACAACGGGACGCGCGTGGACTCTGCGCACTTCGGCGCGAAGCACGGCGGCGCGAACGACAACGGCGGCGCCTTCTGCTTCGACTGCCACGACCCGCACGGGGACCGGAGCAGCGCGGGGGTGGGGAACATCTTCATGATCGGGAAGCGGGTGTCGCGGAGCACGGACAATGCGCTGGGGATCCCGATCGGGGGGAACGACAACACGCGCCGCCCGACCGTGACGTTCACCGGGAACACGACGGGGGCCAACTACGCGGACAACACGGCGCGCCAGGGGGTCTGCCAGGTGTGCCACACGGCGGGCGCGGTTTCCCACTGGACGTCGACGACCAGCGACGGGCACAACGCGGCCACCAAGTGCACCAGCTGCCACCTCCACGACAGCGGGTTCCAGGGGGCCGGCGGGCCCGACGTGGGCCAATATTTCGACCGGAAGCTCGTCGCCCCGGGTCCTCAGAATTATGCGGACAACTCCAGCCATCCCCTGCGGGGGCTCACGACGGCGGACAGCGCGCTGCTGTACGGGGGGCAGAACTGCCTGAGTTGCCACTATTCGTCGGGTCCGTCCAGGACGAGCGACGAGTGCCTGAAGTGCCACTTCGAGCTCCAGCCCAACGCCCCCGCCGGGAACCACATGGACCGGACGCTCCAGCTGGCGGCGGTGAGCGGGAACAGCCTCCCGACGGCCCAGTTCGCGATCGCCACGATCCAGGATTACGACGCCTGGTGCCTCCAGTGCCACAAGCCGGGGTCGACGACGAGCCTGGGAGGCGTCACGCCCTCGGTCGGCGCGAGGACGATCATCGACGACACCGGTTTCGCAACCGGGCGGCACCGCGCGCAGAGCCCGCCCGTGGGGTGCATTTACTGCCACCAGCCGCACGGGCGCGCG
>Ga0209253_10002861_pt1 | contig 15223 bp, 12 predicted proteins | sample FrelakmetBRP12BR_FD_187145 | JGI IMG/M metagenome (GOLD analysis project Ga0209253, IMG submission 187145) | Freshwater lake sediment microbial communities from the University of Notre Dame, USA, for methane emissions studies - BRP12 BR (SPAdes)... | ecosystem: Environmental > Aquatic >...
CATGCCGCCCTTGTTGACGACGAGGTCCTGGATCTTGCGCTCGATCTGCCGGATGTTGTCGACCTCGGTGCGCACGCTGTCGCACAGCTTCTCGACCTGCCGCGCGGCGAAGCGGATCTGCATCAGCTCGGCCTGCACCTTCTTCTGCAGTTCCAGGTACTTCGGGGCCTTGTGGCCCTCCTTCTGCAGGACGGCGAGCATCCGCGTGTAGTGCCGGCGGATCGCCGCGAAGCGCGCGAGCGCGGCGACCTTCAGCCGCTCGAGGTTCTCCGCGGCGATGGCGCCGGCGTCGCCTTCGTCCTCGCCCACCTCGACGTCCTCGTCGACCTCCTCCAGCGCGTCGAGTGCCTCGTTGAAGTCCATCAGGCCGTCGACGAGGTCGTCGATCTTGAGCTCGTCCTTCTCGATCTTGGCCGCGAGGTCGAGGATCTGCGCGACCGTCATCGGGCACGCCGAGATCGCCATGATCATGTGCTTCAGGCCTTCCTCGATCCGCTTGGCGATCTCGATCTCGCCTTCACGGGTGAGGAGCTCGACCGAGCCCATCTCGCGCATGTACATGCGCACCGGGTCGGTCGTCCGCCCGAACTCGGAGTCGAGCGTGGACACCGCGGCCTCGGCGGCCTCCTCGACGTCTTCGGCCGGCGCGGTGGGCGCGGCGTCGGACATCAGCAGCGTTTCGGCGTCCGGGGCCTCGTCGTAGACCTGGATCCCCATGTCGCCGATCATGTTGACGATGCCCTCGATCTGTTCGGCGTCGAGGACGTCATCCGGCAGGTGATCGTTGATTTCCGCGAAGGTGAGGTAGCCGCGCTCCTTGCCGAGCACGATCAGCGTCTTGAGGCGCCGCTTGCGGGCCTCGACGTCAGCCGGCGTCAGGACGCGCGGCGCGATCTCGGCGTGCCGGCCGTTGCGGCCCTTCTTGGTGGCTGCGTCCTCGGCGCGCTTGCCGGCGATCTTGGCGGCGATTTCGCCCGCGGTCGGCTTGTGCCCTTGCACCGGCGCCGGCGCGGCCTTGGCACCTGCACCCTTGGCCGCCGGGATCGCCGCCGCCGGGGGCTGCGCGACCGGTTTGACCGCGCCCGGCTTTCCGGCGACGGGCTTGGCGGGCTTGACGGGAACGCTCGCGGCCTTGGCGACCGGCTTCGCCACCACCTTGACCTTGGGCAGCGGCTTCCTTGCGTGCGCCTTCTGCGCGGATTTCGGGGCGACCTTCGCCTTTGTCCGCGGTTTTGCGGCCTTCGGCTTGGCGACCCGCGTCCTGGCGGCGGCCTTCTTCCGGACGGCCGGCTTCCCCGCCTTCGCCTTGACGCCGGACGGTTTCGCCGCCGGGCGCGCCTTCTTCTTCGTCGCCGGACGCGCCACCTTCTTCTTCGCCGCCGGACCTGTCGACTTCCTGGTCGCGGGGCGTGCGCTCCTCTTCGGCGCCGCCTTCCCCGGGGCGGGGCGGCGCGCGCTCGCCTTCGCCGGCGTTCTGGCCCCGGGTTTCCGGGACTTCGGTTTGGCGGGCGACTTGCGGGCGGGCTTCGCGGGCTTCTTGGCCATGATCATCCTAACGATTCAGGTTCCGAGCAGCGTACGTGGGGGCGATCGGAAAAACCTCAAATTATATCATTCGGTTACCCGTAGTGGCGGCAAATTGTCCGAGATCGGGGGCCGAAGGACGCCGGGACGTCCGGACGGTCGGTGCCGCGCTGCCTCCGAGCCGCCCCGGCGCTCTCCTCGCCAGCCGCTCATGACCGGTCCCCGGTCGCGCCCGATCCGTTCCCCGGCACGGCGCGGCGGACCATTTCCAGCTGGCGCAGCCGTTCCGCTTCCTCGGGAGTCGCCGGGATTCCCGTGTCGGGGCCGCCCGGCCGGCCGGCGCGCAGCGCCTGCTGCCAGTAGCGGGCGACCCCCGCCCTCAGGTGTTCGGCGGCGTGCTCCGCGGTGATCCCGTGGTCCTCCGCGCTGGCGAGCGCCGAGGCCAGGACGGGTTCGTGCGGCGAGTCGACAAAGTGTTGCATGACCCCAGCGGTTGTGAGTGGGCACTCGCTCGTGCTGCAAAACACAACCAGAGCCCCCAACGCCGCGCCTTCGGGCGTCCCGTCAGCCGGCTGTGGCAGCGCGCTCGAACGCACCAGTTCTGGTTGGAGCAGCAACGCCTGGATCAGTTCACGGACCAGCGACGGGGCGCGCCGCTGCCCGGCCTTGCCGAAGCCAGTCCTGCGCGGCGCACGGTCGTCGCCGCGCGCGGGCGCCCCGTGGCGTTCGGGTGCCGCGTCGTGCCGGGCGTCGGCGGGCGCCGCGACTCCCACGAGGGCCCGCAGCTCGGATTCGGGCAATCCGGTGAGCTCGGCCAGGCGCCGGCGCAGGAGCGCGACAAGTACGGGTGCGGACATCTCCACGAGGAAGGGCCGGGCGGCAGCCACCAGCGCGGCGCGCCCCTCGGCGCTCGTCGGCGGGTGCCGGGCGGACAACTCGGCGAGCAGGAATTCCGACGCCGGCGTGGCGTGCTCCTGCAGCGCCTCGAAGGCCGCCTTGCCGCGCTTGCGGACGAAGTCGTCCGGGTCCTCGCCTTCGGGCAGGAACAGGAACCCCGCGTTCTTGCCGTCGGCCAGGACCGGCAGCGTGTTCTCGAGTGCCCGCCACGCCGCCTTGCGCCCCGCCGCGTCGCCGTCGAAGCAGAAGACGACGCGGTCGCTTTGCCGGAAGAGCTTCTGCACGTGCACAGGCGTGGTCGCCGTCCCCAGTGTGGCGACCGCGTATTCGACGCCGTGCTGCGCGAGCGCGACGACGTCCATGTATCCCTCGACGACGACGACGGTACCGGCGGCGCGAATCGACTGTCGCGCGAGAAAGAGCCCGTAGAGCTCGCGACCCTTCGAGAAGAGCGGCGTTTCCGGCGAGTTGAGGTACTTGGGCTCGCCCTGTCCCAGCACGCGGCCGCCGAAGCCGACCACGCGCCCCCGGCTGTCATGGATCGGGAACATGATCCGGTCGCGGAAGCGGTCGTAGCGCTTGCCCCCGTCGCCGGCGATGACGAGCCCGGCGGTCTCCAGCGCCGGGTCGTCGTACCGGTCGAACGCCGCGGCCAGCGGCTGCCACGCGTCGGGCGCATAGCCGATCCCGAATCTCGCCGCGATCGCCCCGGTGAGCCCGCGCTCCTTCAGGTAGTCGATCGCGCGCGGCGATTCCTTGAGCTGCGCCCGGTAGAACTTCGCGGCGTCCAGCATCAGCTGCGACAGATCGCCCGCCTGCTCGCGCCGCTCGGCGTCAACGGGCCGCTCTGCGCGCGGGACTTCGAGGCCGGCGTCGCGGGCAAGCTCCTCGACGGCATCGGGAAACGCCTTGCCGCCGTACTCCATCAGGAAGCCGATCGCGGTGCCGTGGGCGCCGCAGCCGAAGCAGTGGTAGAACTGCTTGGTCGGGCTCACGGTGAACGATGGCGATTTTTCGCTGTGGAACGGGCAGCAGGCGCTGTAGTTCGCGCCGGCCTTCTTCAGCGGAACATACCGGTCGATGACATCGACGATGTCGACCCGGGACAGCAGCGTCTGAATGAAATCGTTTGGAATCATGGGCTTGACGCTGCGCCCGGCGACGCAACCGCGGCCGGAGAGCCCCGCTTCGGGCCTCCCGGCAGCGTGAAAGGGCAGGGAACGCTTTTATTATAGGCGCCCCGCGCCGCCGCGAAAGGGTGAATCGGGGCGTCGGCGCCCAAGGGTGCGACGCGCCCCGGCGCCGCGCCGGGGCTAGCCCGCCAGCTTCGCCTTGATGCGGGCGGAAACGGCACCCATGTCCGCGCGCCCCGCTAGCCTGGGTTTGAGCGCCGCCATCACCTTGCCCATGCCGGCCATTCCCGATGCGCCGGTCGACGCGATCGCCTCGGCGATCAGGCGGTCGATTTCGCCGTCCGCGAGCCGCTCGGGCATGTAGGCCGACAGCACCGCCACCTCGGCGCGCTCGATCGCGGCGAGATCCTCGCGCTTGCCGGCCTCGAACTGCGCGATCGAATCGCGGCGCTGCTTGATCATCTTCTCGATGACCGTCAGCACGTCGCCGTCGGCGAGCTCGATCCGCTCGTCGACCTCGCGCTGCTTGATCGCGGCGAGCAGCATGCGGATCGCGGATAGCCGTGGCGCGTCCTTCGCGCGCATCGCCGTCTTCATGTCTTCGGTGATCCGTTCCTTGAGCGCCATCGGCGGCCTCCAACGAAAAAGGGGCGAATTGCTTCGCCCCTCGTTACGCAATGCGCTTCCCGTCAGAACAGCTTGGGCGGCAGCTGCTGGCTGCGCAGGCGCTTGTAGTGGCGCTTGACCGCGGCGGCGAGCTTGCGCTTGCGCTCGGCGGTCGGCTTCTCGTAGAACTCGCGGGCCCGGAGCTCGGTGAGGAGGCCGGTCTTCTCGATCGTGCGCTTGAAGCGGCGCAGTGCCACCTCGAATGGTTCGTTGTCGCGGACGCGAACGCTGGTCATGAAAGCTTTATCCTTTGTGAGCAGGGACTTGCAGCAACCGCTCACTATAGCAGGAGACCTGCCGCGGCGCAACTCCGTCTGCCCGGCTGCGCCAGGACGGGCAAGGGGCGGCCCGGCGGAGGGCCGCCGGAACCGTGTATCGTGACCCCGGACTCCCGCGTCCGGCACCGCTTATGCTCGTCCTCGGCATCGAAACCTCCTGCGACGAAACCGGCCTGGCTCTCTACGACAGCGGCCGCGGGCTCGTCGCCCACGCGTTGCACTCGCAGGTCGCGATGCACGGCGTCTACGGCGGCGTGGTGCCGGAGCTCGCGTCGCGCGATCACGTCCGGCGGGTCGTCCCCCTCGCGCAGCGCGTTCTGCGTGAAGGTGCGGCAACGCTCGCCGAGCTCGACGGCATCGCCTACACGCAGGGGCCGGGCCTCGCGGGGGCGCTGCTCGTCGGCGCCAGCATTGCGAGCGCGCTCTCCTACGCGCTCGGCAAGCCCGCGATCGGCGTCCACCACATGGAAGGCCATCTGCTCTCGCCGCTGCTGGCCGATCCGAAGCCGGCGTTCCCGTTCGTAGCGCTGCTCGTTTCCGGGGGCCACAGCCAGCTGTTCGAGGTCGCGGGCGTCGGCCGTTACCGGCTGCTCGGCGACACCAAGGACGACGCCGCGGGCGAGGCCTTCGACAAGACCGCGAAGCTCCTCGGCCTGGGCTATCCCGGCGGTCCGGCGCTGGCGCGGCTGGCGGAGAGTGGGCGCGACGGCGCCGTCGCGCTGCCGCGGCCGATGCTGGAGAGCGGCGACCTCGACATGAGCTTCAGCGGCCTGAAGACCGCCGCGCTCACCCTCGTGCGCCGCGAGGCGGCCGCCGGCCGGCTCGATGAAGCGCGCAAGGCCGACATCGCGCGCGAGTTCCAGCACGCGGTCGTCGACGTGCTGGTCGCGAAGGCGCTCGCGGCGCTCGGCGCGACGGGGCACGCGCGGCTCGTCGTCGCCGGCGGCGTGGGCGCCAATCGCGAGTTGCGCTCGCGGCTCGTCGCCGCGGCCGGCAAGCGCGGCGGGCAGGTCTTCTTCCCGGACCTCGAGTTCTGCACCGACAACGGCGCGATGATCGCGCTCGTCGGCGCGCTGCGCCTGCCCCGGGCTGCGTGTTCCGATGGCGGGTTTTCGGTGAAACCGCGCTGGGATCTCGCGACGCTGCCCGCGCTCTGAGCGTGCGGGGGTCGCGGCGGCGCGGCTCACCGCCCGATCGTGCGCTCCCTGCCTTCGAACAGCTGCCGGATGTTGGACCGGTGCCGCCAGATCAGGAGCAGCGCAACGGCAAGCATCGCCCACGCGACCAGCGTGTTCCCGAACGCGTAGAAGGCTCCGACCGGGAGCAGGGCAGCGGTGGTCACCGCGGCCAGCGAGCTGATCTTGAAGCCGAGCGCCATCACGAGCCACAGCGCGCCCAACGCGAGCCCGAGCGGCCAGTTGAGCGCCAGCACGATGCCGGCGGCGGTTGCCACGCCCTTGCCCCCGGTGAAACGGTGGAAGACCGGAAACAGGTGGCCGAGGAACACCGCCAGCGCGACGGCGGGCACCGTCCACGCCGCGACACCGAACGACGGGCCGAGATGCTGCGCGAGGAACACGGCAAGCCAGCCTTTCGCGCCGTCGCCGACGAGCGTCAGCGCCGCCGCCGCCTTGCGTCCGGTGCGCAGCACGTTGGTCGCGCCCGGATTCCCCGAGCCGTAGGTGCGCGGGTCGGGCAGTCCGAACAGGCGGCTCGTCACGACCGCGAACGAAACGGAACCGGCGAGATAGGCGGCGCCGACAAAGATGAGCGAGGCGAGCATCGGACGGGGCGTCGGTTAGAATGCGCGGACACGCCTTCGCGCCAGTCCCGGACGGGAATTCGCGGAGGAACGCGCCGATTCTAGCAAAGCCGATGAATTCGATTTTCATACACGACCTCCGCGTCGAGACGCGCATCGGCATCTACGACTGGGAGCAGCACCTGGCGCAGACGCTGCGGCTCGACCTCGAGCTCGGCCTGCCGTCGGACAGGGTGTTCCGCAGCGGCGACTTCGCCGACGCGCTCGACTACGCGGCCATCGTCAAGCGCCTGCAGGCCTTCGCCGCGGACCATCCGCACAAGCTTATGGAGTGCTTCGCGCAGGCGATCGCCGACCTGCTGCTGGACGATTTCGGCGCGCCGTGGGTGAAGGTGCGCGTGGCCAAGCTGGCGCCGATTCCGGGCGTGAAGGAGCTCGGTGTGGCGATCGAGCGCGGGCGGGCGTAGGGCGCCGGCGCGAGCGGCCGCCGAATCCCGACGCCTCGGCACGCCGGACTTCGGCGGGAACACATCAGTCGCCCTTCGCGATCGCGACGTCGACGAGCGTCGGTTTCAGCACGCGAACCAGATCGGCGGGCACCATCCCCACGAGGTAGCCGCGCTTGCCGCCGTTGATGTACAGGCGGGGCAGCTTCGCGATGCTGCGCTCCAGGTAGACAGGCATTGCGCGGCGGGTGCCGAAGGGGCTCGTGCCGCCCACCTGGTAACCCGAGTGCCGATCGGCGACCGCAGGCGCGCACGGCACGACCGACTTGGCGCCCAGAAAGCGCGCGAGATTCTTCGTCGACACCTCGCGGTCGCCGTGCATCAGCACCACGAGCGGATGCCCGTGGTCGTCCTCCATCACCAGCGTCTTGATCACCGCGTTCTCGGGGACGCCCAGCTCGCGCGCCGACACCTCGGTGCCCCCGCGCTCGACGTACTCGTAGGGGTGGTGCGTGAACGCGACGCCGTGCTCGCGCAGCACGCGCACCGCGGCGGTGACGGGATGCCTGTCCTTCGTCATGGGCGGCGGGCGGCGGGTGTTTCTCAGCCGCGCGGATGGTGCTCCTTGTGCAGGCGCTTCAGGCGCTCGCGCGCGACGTGTGTGTAGATCGTCGTCGTCGTGATGTCGGCGTGCCCGAGCAAGAGCTGCACGACCCGCAGGTCGGCGCCGTGGTTCAGCAGATGCGTCGCGAACGCGTGGCGCAGCACGTGCGGCGAGAGGCTCGCCACGGGAATCCCGGCCTTCACGGCGAGGCGCTTAAGCAGAGCCCAGAACGCCTGCCGCGTGAGCGGGCCGCGGCGCGCAGTGACGAAGATCGCGGCGCTCTTGCCGTCGCCGACGAGCTGCGGGCGCCCGTCGGCAAGGTAGCGCTTCAGCCAGCCGATCGACTCCTCGCCGAGCGGGACGAGCCGCTCCTTGCTGCCCTTGCCGAGGACGCGCACGACGCCCATGTCGAGCGACACCTGCGCGAGCGTGAGGCCGACAAGCTCGGAGACCCGCAGCCCCGTCGCATACAGCGTCTCCAGCATGGCCCGGTCGCGCAGGCCGAGCGTGGTCTGCGTGTCGGGCGCCGCGAGCAGCATCTCGACCTGCGCCTCGGTGATGTTCTTCGGCAGCCGTCGCGGCAGCTTCGGCGCGCGCACGCGCAGCGTCGGATCCGCACGCAGCGTGCCCTGCAGCACCTGCAGCGCGTAGAAGCGGCGCAGCGACGAGAGCCGGCGCGCGATCGACGTCGCCTTCGCCTTCGCGCGGAACTGGTCGCCGAGAAACGCCTCGACCTCGGTGCGCTGCGCGGCGAGGAGCGCCTTGCCGCGCCGGTCGAGCCAGGCGGCCCAGGCCGTCAGGTCGCGGCGATAGCTCGCGAGCGACGCGGGCGCGAGGCCGTCCTGCAGCCAGACCTGGTCGCAGAAGGCGTCGATCAACTCGGCGGATGTCGGCATGTTCGTCGCCCCGGTGCGCTGCCCGCCACCGTCAGCGGCCGAAGCGGTAGCCCTCGTGCGCGAGCAGCCAGCGCTTGACCGCGATCGGGTCGCCGTCGGCGGCGTTCATGAAGCCGCCGAGCGAGCCCCGGCTTCCGACGACGCGATGGCAGGGAACGACGAGCGCGATCGGATTCGCGCCGCATGCGCCGCCGACCGCGCGCGGCGCGGTGTGCAGCTGCCGCGCGAGCTCGGCGTACGTCCGCGATTCGCCGACCGGAATCCGTGAGATCGCGTCCCACACGCACCGGCGGAACGGCGTGCCCGCCGGCGCGAGCGGCAGCGTGAACCTGAAATGGGGATCGGCGAGGTAGCGCTCGATCTGCCGCACCGCCTCCTCGGCGAGCGCGCTGTCGGGCGCCCGCGCCCGCTCCGTCGTCGGCAGGTATTCGACGCCCGTGATCGCGCCCGCGGCCGTGCGGATGCCCAGCACGGCGAACGACGCGCGCATCCTGGCCGAGTGGACGGGACGGGCATCCATGCGCACGCTCCTTCGTTCCTTTAGCCCATCTTCATCTGCTGCGGAAGGTACGTGATGATCTGCGGGAAGAGCCAGACCAGCAGCACCGCGACGATCATCAGCCAGAACATCGGCAGGGCCTGCTTCGCGATCCACGTGATCTGCTTCTTCGTCATCCCCTGCAGCACGAACAGGTTGAAGCCCACCGGCGGCGTGATCTGCGCCATCTCCACGACGAGCACCAGGAAGATCCCGAACCAGAGGAGGTCGATCCCGGCCGCCTCGATGGTCGGCAGGATCACGCCCATCGTGAGCACCACCATCGAGATGCCGTCGAGGAAGCACCCGAGGACGATGTAGAAGACCATCAGCGCGACGACGAGCGCGAACGGTGTGAGCCCCAGCCCGCCGATCCACTCGGCGAGGTGCCGCGGCAGCCCGATGTAGCCCATCGCGAGCGTCAGGAACGACGCGCCGGCCAGGATCAGCGCGATCATGCAGTACAGACGCGTTGCCCCCATGATGCTCGAGCCGAACGTGGAGCGCGTCAGCGAGCCCTGCACCGCGGAGATCGCGAGCGAGCCGACGACGCCGAAGGCGGCCGCCTCGGTGGCGGTCGCGACGCCCACGTAGATCGAGCCCAGCACCAGCCCGATCAGCAGCACGACCGGAATCAGGTGGCGCGACGCGTGGAGCTTCTGCGCGATCGTCGTCGTCGTCGTCGCAGCCGGGATGCGCTCCGGATTCCGCAATGCCCAGACGACGATGTAGCCCGAAAAGAGCAGCGCCAGCATGATGCCGGGGATCACGCCGGCAATGAACAGCTGCGCGATCGACACGTTGGCCATGACGCCGTAGACGATCATGATGATCGACGGCGGGATCAGCAGGCCGAGCGTGCCGGCGCCGGCGAGCGTGCCGATCGTCATGTCCTCGGGATAGCCGCGCGCCTTCAGTTCCGGCAGCGTCATCTTGCCGATGGTCGCGCAGGTGGCGGCCGACGATCCGGAGACGGCGGCGAAGATCGTGCAGCCGATGATGTTGGTGTGCAGCAGCCGTCCGGGCAACCGTTCCAGCCACGGCGCGAGGCCGCGGAACATGTCCTCGGACAGCCGCGTGCGGAACAGGATCTCGCCCATCCAGACGAAGAGGGGCAGCGCGGTCAGCGTCCACGACGACGACGAGCCCCAGATCGTCACCGCCATCGCGTCGCCGGCGGGCCGCGACGAGAAGAGCTCCATGCCGATCCACGCGACGCCGGCCAGCGCGAGACCGATCCAGACCCCGCTGCCCAGCAGGACGAACAGCGCGACGACGAGCAGCGCCGTGATCAGCGCGTCCATGCGCGCACCGGCGCCTCCTCACTCATGATGCAGCGCCCCGTCGGGCTTCGCGCGCACGCGCCGATCCGTCCACTCGAGGACGAGCTCGTCGACGAACGCGATCAGCAGGACCAGCGTGCCGGCGGCCATCGCGAGCTGCGGAATCCACAGCGGCGTCGCGTCGTTGCCGGTGGAGACGTCGTTGAACTGCCATGACTGGAACGCGAGGCGGATGCTGTAGAACGCGAACAGCGCGGCCAGCAGCGTGGCCGCCGCGAGCGACGCGCGCTCGAGCGCGCGCTGCGCCCGCGGGCCGAGGTGCTCGAGCACGAGCGTGACGCGGATGTGCTCGCCGCGCTTCAGCGTGTGCGCGAGGGCGAGAAAGCCGCAGGCCGCCATGCAGTAGCCCGCGTACGAATCGGTGCCGGGCACGTGAAAACCGAAATACCTCCCGGCGATCCCGGTCAGCACCATCGCGAGGGTCCCCGCCAGGAACAACGCCGCCAGATATCCGGCGGCGTCGAACAGGGCATCGAGCTTCCGGCGCATCACATCGCGCGGTACGCGTCGATCACCTTGCGGCCGTCGTCGCCCGCCTTGCGCAGCCACTCGGCGAGCATGAAGTTGCCGACCTTGCGCAGGTCGGCGGTGAGCTGCTCCGACGGCTTCAGGATGCTCATCCCTTTCGCCTTCAGCTGGTCGAGGTACCAGCCGTTCTTCTCCTCGGAGACCTTCCAGCCGCGTGTCTCGGCGTCCGCTGCGGCCTTGAGCACGGCGGCCTGCGTCGCCTTGTCGAGCGCGTCGAACGCCTTCTGGTTGACGATGATCGCGTTCTTGGGAAGCCAGGCCTGCGTGTCGTAGAAGTTCTTGATGTGCTCGTAGGTCTTCGAGTCGAACCCGGTTGCGCCGGACGACATGTACGAGTCGATGACGCCGGTGGCGAGCGCCTGCGAGACTTCGGCGGCCTGCACGGTGGTGGGCTGCGCGCCGACGAGCTCTGCGATCTTCGACGTGGCCGGGCTGTACGCGCGCCACTTCAGGCCCTTCATGTCGCCCACCGAGCCGAGCGTGCGCTTCGTGTAGATCCCCTGCGGCGGCCAGGGCACCGCGTAGAGGAGCTTCATCCCCTGTTTCGCGAGCCGGTCGTCGAGGGCCTTCTTCGACGCCTTGTAGAGCTTCAGCGATTCGCCGTACGACGCCGCGAGGAACGGGATGCCGTCGAGGCCGTAGAGCGGATCCTCGTTCTCGAAGTTGACGAGCAGGATCTCGCCCAGCTGGGCCTGCCCGCCCTGCACGGCGCGCTTGATCTCGGGCGCCTTGAACAGCGACGCGTTGGCGTGGACGGTGACCTTCAGCTTGCCGCCGGTGGCGCGGTCGACGTCGTTGGCGAACTGCTGGATGTTCTCGGTGTGGAAATTGTTCGCGGGATACGCCGTCGGCATGTCCCACTTGGTCTGGGCAGCCGCGGGCAGCGCGAGCGCCAGGGCGAGCACCATGGCGTAGGCAGGGAATCGCTTCATTTCGGAGCTCCTGGATCGGGGCAAGCGGTGCGCGGGAACAGGCGATGACGATCGCCGATCGCGGCCAACCGCGCCGTTTTACCACAAATCCTGCGGGCCATGGTGCATGGCGAATGGCGCGCGTGCAGGGCGAAGCGGACCGATGGCGGCGCCCGGCGTACGGGCGCGTCGAGCCTATAATGAAGCGCCTCCGCCGGCGCCTTTCCTGCCGTTGTCCTTTCGTGCGACACCGATGACCGTCACGCCTTTCTCCACCGCGCCCTCGGGCTGGGAATTCTGGGTCGACCGTGGCGGGACGTTCACGGACATCGTCGCGCGGCGGCCGGACGGCTCGCTCGTCACGCACAAGCTGCTGTCGGAGAACCCCGAGCGCTACCGCGATGCCGCCGTGCACGGGATCCGCGAGCTGCTGGGTGTTGCGGCCGACGCGCCGATCCCCGCCGGCATGATCGGCGCGGTGAAGATGGGCACGACGGTCGCGACCAATGCGCTGCTCGAGCGCAAGGGCGAGCGTACGGCACTCGTCATCACGAAGGGATTCGCCGACGCGCTGCGGATCGCATACCAGAATCGTCCCCGGCTCTTCGTGCGCAGGATCGAGCTGCCGGCGCTGCTCTACGAGCGCGTCGTCGAGGCCGACGAGCGCATCGGGGCGCGGGGCGAGATCGTGCGGCCGCTCGACCTCGCGTCCGCGCGGCGCGAGCTCGCCGTCGCCCGCGAGGCCGGCATCGCCGCGGTGGCCATCGTCCTGATGCACGGTTACCGCTTTCCGCAGCACGAGCGGGCGCTCGCGGCGCTCGCGCGCGAACTGGGCTTCGCGCAGGTGTCGGTCTCGCACGAGGTCTGCCCGCTGATGAAGCTCGTCTCGCGCGGCGACACGACGGTCGTCGACGCGTACCTCTCGCCGATCCTGCGGCGCTATGTGCAGCAGGTCGAGCGGGAGCTTGCCGGATCGGCCGAGGCCAACCACCCAGACGCGCGATATCGTCCGCGGCTGCAATTCATGCAGTCCTCGGGGGGGTTGACCGACGCGCACCGGTTCCAGGGCAAGGATGCGATCCTGTCGGGACCGGCCGGCGGCGTCGTCGGTGCCGTCGAGGTGTCGCGGCTCGCGGGATTCGACCGGATCATCGGCTTCGACATGGGCGGCACGTCGACCGACGTCACCCACTTCGCGGGCGAGTACGAGCGGGCCTTCGTCACCGAGGTCGCCGGCGTGCGGCTCGCCGCGCCGATGATGCGGATCCACACGGTCGCCGCCGGCGGCGGCTCGATCTGCGCATTCGACGGCGCGCGCTTTCGCGTGGGGCCGGAATCGGCCGGCGCGAATCCGGGGCCGGCGTCGTATCGCCGGGGAGGGCCGTTGACGGTGACCGACTGCAACGTGATGGTCGGCAAGCTCGACCCGGCGCTGTTCCCGCGGGTGTTCGGGCCTGACGGCGGGGAGCCGCTCGACGCGGCGGCCGTGCGCGCGAAGTTCGCGGCGCTTGCGGCCGACGTCGCCGCGAAGGCGGGACACGCGCGCACGCCGGAGGAGGTCGCGGCCGGCTTCCTCGAGATCGCCGTCGCGAACATGGCGAACGCGATCAAGCACATCTCGGTCGAGCGCGGCTACGACGTGACCGAGTACACGCTCTGCTGCTTCGGCGGCGCCGGCGGGCAGCACGCCTGCCTCGTCGCCGATGCGCTGGGCATGACGCGCGTGCTGCTGCATCCCCTTGCCGGCGTCCTGTCGGCCTACGGCATGGGGCTCGCCGACGTGCGCGCGCTGAAACAGCAGGCGGTCGAGGTGCGGCTGTCCGACGCCGCGCTGGCGGAGGCGGCGCCGACGCTCGCGGCGCTCGAAGGCGGAGCCCGGCGCGAGGTCGAGGCGCAGGGCATCGCTGCGGCAGCCATCCGCGTTCGGCGCACGCTGCACGTCAAGTACGAGGGCACCGACACGACGCTCGAGACCGGCATCGACACGGCCGCGGGCGTCGTCGGCGAATTCGAGCGCCGGTACCGCCAGCAGTACGGTTTCCTGATGCCCGGCAAGCCGCTCGTGGTCGAGGCGGTGGCCGTCGAGGCCATCGGCCGGGCGCACGCGGTCGGCGACGTCGCCCCGGTCTTCGCGCCGCGCGGGCAACCGCTGGCGCCGATCAGGACGAACCGGATCTACACCGAAGGCGCGTTCCGCGACGCCGCCGTCTACGATCGCGACCACCTGCGGCAGGGCGACACGATCGCGGGCCCCGCGGTGATTCGCGAGGACAACGCGACGACGGTCGTCGAGCCGGGCTGGCGCGCAACCTTCACGGAGCGCGGCGATCTCGTGCTCGACCGGGTGGAGGCGGCGCGGCGCGCGCATGCGATCGGCACCACCGCGGACCCCGTGCTGCTCGAGGTCTTCAACAACCTGTTCATGGCGATCGCCGAGCAGATGGGCGTGACGCTCGCCAACACCGCGTACTCGGTCAACATCAAGGAGCGGCTCGACTTCTCGTGCGCGCTGTTCGACGGCGATGGCAACCTGATCGCCAACGCGCCGCACATGCCCGTGCACCTGGGCTCGATGGGCGAGAGCGTGAAGACGATCATCGACCGGCGCCGCGGCGCGATGCGCCACGGCGACGTGTTCGTGCTGAACGCGCCGTACAACGGCGGCACGCACCTGCCGGACGTGACGGTGATCGCGCCGGTCTTTCTCGGGGACCCGGCTTCCCGGCCGGAGTTCTATGTCGCGTCGAGAGGCCACCACGCGGACATCGGCGGCATCACGCCGGGATCGATGCCGCCCGATTCGACGCACGTCGACGAGGAGGGGGTGCTGCTCGACAACGTGCAGCTGGTCGCCGAGGGTCGGTTCCTCGAGGCGGAGCTGCGCGCGATCCTCGCCTCGGGCCCGTACCCGTCGCGCAACGTCGACCAGAACCTGGCCGACCTCCGCGCGCAGGTCGCCGCCTGCGCGAAAGGGGGAGAGGAGCTCGCGAAGATGGTCGCGCACTTCGGACTGCCGGTGGTGCGCGCGTACATGCAGCACGTGCAGGACAACGCCGAGGAGGCCGTGCGCCGCGTGCTCGACGTGCTGAAGGACGGCCACTTCGAGTACGAGATGGACAGCGGCGCGAGGATCGTCGTGACGATCGCGATCGACAAGGCGAAGCGCGAGGCGACGATCGACTTCACCGGCACGAGTCCGCAGCAGCCAACCAATTTCAACGCGCCCTCGGCGGTGTGCAAGGCGGCCGTGCTCTACGTCTTCCGCACGCTCGTCGACGACGAGATCCCGATGAACGCCGGGTGCCTGAAGCCGCTCCATGTGGTCATCCCCGAGGGATCGATGCTGGCGCCGCGCTATCCGGCGGCGGTCGTCGCCGGCAACGTCGAGACGTCGCAGGCGATCACCGACACCCTCTACGGCGCGCTGGGTGTCCTCGCCGCGTCGCAGGGGACGATGAACAACTTCACGTTCGGCAACGCGACGTACCAGTACTACGAGACGATTTCCGGCGGCTCGGGCGCGGGGCCGGATTTCGACGGCGCCAGCGTCGTGCAGACGCACATGACGAACTCGCGGCTGACCGATCCGGAAGTGCTCGAATGGCGTTTCCCGGTGCGGCTCGAGTCCTATGCGATCCGGCACGGGAGCGGCGGCGCCGGACGCCACCGTGGCGGCGACGGCGGGGAGCGGCGGGGG
>Ga0209253_10002862_pt1 | contig 15219 bp, 10 predicted proteins | sample FrelakmetBRP12BR_FD_187145 | JGI IMG/M metagenome (GOLD analysis project Ga0209253, IMG submission 187145) | Freshwater lake sediment microbial communities from the University of Notre Dame, USA, for methane emissions studies - BRP12 BR (SPAdes)... | ecosystem: Environmental > Aquatic >...
CGAGATGTGCCCTTGACCCAGTGTCGCCCGCCGCGCGTCGCGCGGAGTCGAGGCGCCCCACAGCGCGCTCGGCGCGCAGGGGACTACATCGCACGCAACGCCCGGGATAGCCAAACCAAGCGGCCGCGCGCCTACTGGCTCTGCGACAGCACGTTCGACAGCAGCTTCGCCGTGATGTCGACGATCGGGATCACCCGCTCGTACGCCATACGCGTGGGGCCGATGACGCCGAGCGTGCCGATCACCTTGCCGTCGACCGTGTACGGCGCGACCACCATGCTCAGGTCGTCGACGGGCACGAGCGTCGACTCGCCGCCGATGTAGATCTGCACGCCGTGCGCGTTGATCGCCGTGTCGAGCAGTTGCATCAGCCGGCTGCGGTGGTCGAACAGGTCGAACATGCGGCGCAGCTTGTCCATGTCGGTGGCGAGATCAGTGACCCCGAGCAGGTTGCGCTCGCCGGAGATCACCAGCGGCTCGGACTCCTCGGCCGCCTGGCTGCCCGCCTGCAGCGCCGACTCCATCAGGCGCGAGATGTCTTCGCGCAGGATGCGGAGGTCGCCGTGCAGCCGCTCGCGCACCTCGCCGAACGAGCGGCCCGCGAACTGCTCGTTCAGGATGTTGGCGGCCTCGACCAGCTGCGACGGCGTGTACGGCGCTTCCGTCATCAGCACGCGGTTCTGCACGTCGCCCTCGGGCGTCACGATGATCAGCAGCACCCGCCGGTCCGACAGCCGCACGAATTCGACCTGCCGGAACGCCGAGGTGCGCCGCGGCGTCAGCACAACGCCGGCGAACTGCGACAGTCGCGACAGCAGTTGTGCCGCGCTCTGGATGGCGCGGCTGGGATCGGCGACCTGCAGTTGCCCCTGCATCAGGTCGGTCTGCTGCTGTTCCAGCGGCTGCACGGTCAGCAGGCTGTCGACGAAGAGGCGGTAGCCACGCGGCGTCGGCACCCGGCCGGCCGACGTGTGCGGGCTGGAGACGAACCCCATGTCCTCGAGGTCCGCCATCACGTTCCGGATGGTCGCCGGCGACAACTCGAGCCCCGAGATGCGCGCCAGCGCGCGCGAACCGACCGGCTGGCCTTCGGCGATGTAACGCTCGATCAGGGTCTTGAGCAGTTGTCTGGATCGATCGTCGAGCATGGGAACCATTATGACCGCAAGCAGGGCCCTGCAGCGCTGTCGCGCGTTCGAGACGGGCGCGGCAGGAGGGTTCCTGCATAATCGTCCGCATGGCCCAGGCGTTCACCCACGTCGCCGTCTTCGGGAAGCCGCGCGCGGAAGGCATCCGCGAGCCGCTGCTCGAGATCGCCCGTGTCGTTGAAAGCGCCGGCGGCCAGGTGATGTTCGACCTCGCCACGGCCGAGAACATCGGCTCGGGGGAGCGCGCGGGCTACACGGTGCACGCGATCGGCAAGCAGGCCGACGTCGCCATCGTGCTCGGCGGCGACGGCACGATGCTCGGCATCGCGCGCGAACTGGCACCCTTCCGGGTGCCGCTGATCGGCATCAACCACGGCCGGCTCGGCTTCATGACCGACATCGCGCTCGACCAGGTGGCCGAGGTGCTGGTGCCGATGCTGCGCGGCGCCTACGAGACCGACCGGCGCATGCTGCTGGACGCCGAAGTGCGACGCCAGGGCCGGGTGGCCCATCACGCGGTCGCGCTCAACGACGTGGTGATCTCGCGCGGCGTGGCGGGCGGGATGGTCGAGTACACGGTGCGGGTGGACGGCGTCACGATGTACAACCAGCGCGCCGACGGCGTGATCGTCTCGACGCCCACCGGCTCCACCGCCTACGCACTGTCGGCCAACGGGCCGATCCTGTATCCGTCGCTGGCCGGCCTGCTGCTGGTGCCGGTCGCCCCGCAGACGCTGTCGAACCGCCCCATCGTGCTGGCCGACGACGTCGTGGTCGAGATCGAGATCACCGACGTGCGCGACGCCAGCGCGCACTTCGACATGCAGACGTATTCGCACCTCTCGCCCGGCGACGTGGTGCGGGTGAAGCGCGGGGCCGACGCCGTCACGCTGCTGCATCCCGTCGGCTACAACTTCTTCGCCACGCTGCGGCAGAAGCTGCACTGGAGCGTGATGCCGAGCGGAGCGCGCAGCTAGCCGATTCACCGATGCTGCTGTCGCTGGCTATCCGCAACTTCGTCATCGTCGAGTCGCTCGAACTCGACTTCGCGCCCGGTTTCACGGTGCTCACCGGCGAGACCGGCGCCGGCAAGTCCATCCTCATCGACGCCCTGCTGCTCGCGCTCGGCGAGCGCGGCGACGCCGACGTGGTGCGCGAAGGCGCGCCGCGCGCCGAGATCAGCGCAGAGTTCCGCGCCGGGGCCGCGGTGGTCGAATGGATGCAGTCGCAGGACGTCGGGGACGCGGACGAGGCGAGCGTGCTGGTGCGCCGGACCATCGACTCCGGCGGCCGCAGCAAGTCGTACATCAACGGTTCCCCGGTGACGCTGGCGCAGCTGCGCGAACTCGGCGAGCTCCTGCTCGACGTGCACGGCCAGCACGCGCACCAGTCGCTGCTGAAGAGCGCCGCCCAGCTTGCGCTGCTGGACGAGCACGGCGGACTCGCCGGCGAGCGCCGCGAACTGGGGAAGGCGTGGGCCGACTGGAAGCGCGAGCAGCGCGCGCGCGAAGAAGCCGAGGCGATGGCGGCGAGCGCGCTCGCCGAACAGGACCGCGTGCGCTGGATCGTCGAGGAGCTCGATGCCCTGGCGCCGCAGCCGGGCGAGTGGGACACCGTGCAGGCCGAGCACAAGCGGCTGTCGCACGCGGCCGGCCTGCTCGAGGGCGTGCAGGCGGCGGTCGAAGCGCTGGCCGAGTCCGATGGCTCGGCGCTGGCGCAGGTCGGCAACGTCAGCGGCCGGATCACCCACCTGGTTCCGTACGACGAGCGCCTGCAGCCCGCCGTCGAACTGATCGATGCCGCGCAGATCCAGCTCGATGAAGCCGTGGCGGTCCTGCGACGCTATCTCGACAAGACGGACCTCGACGCCTCCCGGCTGGCCGAGGTCGACGTGCGGCTGTCGGCGCTGCACGGCGCGGCGCGCAAGTTCAGGACGACGCCGGAGCAGATCGCCGAACTCCTCGCCACGTCGCGTGCGCGGCTGGACGCGCTCGCTTCGGCCGGCGACCTGGACGCGCTGCGCGCCCGCGAGTCCGCGCTGCGCGACGCCTGGGCGAAGCAGGCGAAGGCGCTGTCGAAGAAACGCGCGGCCGCCGCGAAGCGCATGGGCCAGGAAGTCACGCGCGCGATGCAGGACCTGAACATGGAAGGCGGCCGCTTCGAGGTCGCGCTCGTCGAGGGAGAGCCGGCCGCGTCCGGGACCGATCGCGTCGAGTTCCTGGTCGCGGGACACGCGGGCGTGCAGCCGAAGCCGCTCGCCAGGGTGGCCTCGGGCGGCGAACTCGCGCGGATCAGCCTGGCGATCTCCGTCATCGCGGCGACCGCCACGCCGGTCGCGACCCTGATCTTCGACGAGGTTGACGCGGGAATCGGCGGCGCCGTCGCCGACACGGTCGGGCGCCTGTTGAAGCGGCTGGGACAGAACCGCCAGGTGCTGGCGGTCACGCACCTGCCGCAGGTCGCCGCGCACGGCGACCAGCACTACGTCGTGCTGAAGGAAAGCGACGACGCCGGGCGACCGGTCTCCCGCCTGCGGCAACTCGACCGCAAGACGCGCATCGAGGAAGTCGCGCGGATGCTGGGCGGCCAGGAGATCACCGAAACCACGCGCAAGCACGCGCGGGAGATGCTGGCTTCCTAGGGCCCGTCAACGCTTGGCTCGCGCATGCGCCGGGCCTAGCGCCAACAGCCCCTAACCGCCGTCGGCGCCCGCGTTCTGCAACAGCAGGCGCGCCGCCGCCAGGTCCTCCACCGCCGTGCCGACCGACTTGAAGAGCGTGATCTGCGATGCCGCCGTACGGCCCGGCACCTCGCCTGTCACGAGCTGGGCCAGTTCTCCCAGCACGTCGGCCCGGCCGATGACTCCGCGCTCGAGCGGCTCGACGATGTCCGCCGCTTCCGCCAGCGCGCCCGCGAACGTGTCGACGTAGACCCGCGAACGGCCCACGGCCGCGTCGTCGGCTTCACGCATGCTGCGGCGAAAGCCGCCGACGAGGTCGAGATGGCAACCCGGCCGCAGCCACGCGCCGTGGACGATCGGCGCCGTCGCCGTGGTGGCGCAGCTGACGATGTCCGCCTCGCGGACGGCGAGCTCGAGATCGTCCACCGCCTGCGCGGGCAGTCCTTCGTCGCGCAGCATCTGCGCCATCGTCTGCGCGCCGACGCCGTTGCGCCCCCAGATCCGCAATCGCGACACGTTGCGGCCATGGCAGTGAGCGCGCGCCATGTACGGCGCCAGGTGGCCCGTGCCGACGACCAGCACGTTTTCAGCGTCGGGACGCGCGAGGTAGCGTGCCGCGAGCAAGGAAGCGGCAGCGGTGCGACAGAGGGTGAGCGCCTCGCCGTCGATGACCGCCAGCGGCGCGCCGCTGTCGCGCTCGAGCAGGATGTAGATGGCGTTGACGGTGGCGCGGTCGCGTTCGCGGTTGCCAGGCATCACGGTGACGAGCTTCACGCCGAGCGCGCCCTGCGCGCCGTCACACCACGCCGGCATCAGCAGCAGCGAGTCGGTCGAGGACAGCGCATGCGCATGCCGCAAAGGAGCGACCGGATTCGACCGCAGCATGTCCGCGATCGCGTCCGCGAGGGCGTCGAAACCCAGGGCGCGGTGAACCTGCTCGGCATCGAAGAATCGCATCAACGTACCCCGGGCTGCGGTCAGGCCGCGACCCAGCTGCCCGACTTGCCGCCGTGCTTCTCGAGCAGGCGCACGCCGCCGATTTCCATCCCGCGGTCGACGGCCTTGCACATGTCGTAGATGGTCAGCAGGCCGATCTGCACGGCCGTCAGCGCTTCCATTTCGACGCCGGTCTGCCCGCTCGTGTGGACCTCGGCGCGGCACTCGACGGCGTGGGCGGCCGCGTCGAGCGAGAAGTCGACGCCGATCTTCGTGATCGCGAGCGGGTGGCACAGCGGGATCAGTTCGGACGTCCGTTTCGCCGCCTGGATCGCCGCGATCCGCGCAACACCCAGCACATCGCCCTTCTTCGACGTGCCGCCCGCGACCAGGTCGAACGTCGCCGGTTGCATGGCGATGCGGCCGGCGGCCACCGCCACGCGGTGCGTCACCGGCTTGCCGCCGACGTCGACCATGTGGGCCTGGCCGCTGGAATCAAAGTGGGTCAATGAGCTCATGGGGTCCCTGGGCAGCGTGCGACAGCGCACACGGCGGCCCGACGAAGCGGAACGAAATGCGCATCTGGCTATCATACAAAGCCGAGGGCTACCGCATCGAACCGGGCCCGTTGCAGGGTCGTGGGCAGGTCCCTGGCTGCTATTGTGAAGCGCTCTTGAAGGTCCTCCGTCTCCTCGTCGTCGCGCTCGTTTCCTTCGCGCTGAACGCGCCGCTCGCGCGTGCCCAGTCGCCGGACCTGCCGTCCCTCGGCGAAGCAGGCGCCGAAGATCTGCCACCGGCGATCGAGCGCAGGCTCGGTGAGCAGATCATGCTGCAGGTCCGCCGCGACCCGAGCTACCTCGCCGACCCGGAATCGACCGAGTACCTGAACGACCTCGGCTATCGCCTGGTCTCGGTCAGTCCTTCCCGGTCGCTGGACTTCGTGTTCTTCATCATCCGCGACCCGATGCTCAACGCGTTCGCGCTGCCCGGCGGCTTCATCGGCGTGCACACCGGCCTCGTCATCACGTCCCAGAGCGAATCGGAGCTCGCGAGCGTGCTGGGCCACGAGATCGGCCACGTCACCCAGCGCCACATCGCACGGATGATCGCGAAACAGAAGGAGAGCACCGCGATGGCGATCGGCGCGCTGCTGCTCGCCATCCTCGCCGCGCGCGCGGGCGGCTCGTCGAGCGGCGACCTGACGCAGGCGGCAATCCTCGGCAGCCAGGCAGCGATCGTGCAGCAGCAGCTCAACTTCTCGCGCGAGGCGGAGCGCGAGGCGGATCGAGTGGGCTTCCAGACGCTGGTGGAGGCCGGGTTCGACGGCCGCGGCATGGAGGGCTTCTTCGCCCGCATGCAGGCAGGCACGCGGATCTACGAGGGCACGGCGCCGGCCTACCTGCGCACGCACCCGATGACCGTCGAGCGCATCTCCGACATGCAGAACCGCACGCGCAGCCTGCCGTTCAAGCAGCGCGCCGACAGCCTCGAGTTCCAGTTGATCCGGGCGCGCCTGCGGGTGCTGCAGGAGACCACGACGCAGGGCTGGCGCGACGCGCTGGAGTACTTCAACGGGCAGATCAACAACCGCACGACCCACGCCGAGTACGCGGCGCGCTACGGGGCCGCGGTCGCGGCGCTGAAGCTCAACCTCGCCGAGGTCGCCCTGCAGAACGCGCTCGCCGCCAGGCGCCTCGCGCCGGGCTCGTCCGTCATCCTGGACAAGGTTGTGGTGGAGGCCCGCTTCGCGGCGGCACGCGACGACGCCGCGCGCGACGAGGCGATCAAGCTCGCCCAGGAAAACGCGGCGCGCCACCCGCTGTCCGGCATGGCGGCCCACCACTACGTCGACCTGCTGCTGAAGACCAACCGGCACCAGGAAGCGATCACCTTCCTCCGCAACCAGGACGCGATCTCGCGCAGCCAGCCCGCCTACCACGCGCTGCTGGGCCGTGCCTACGAAGCCCTGAACCGCCGCACGCTGCACCACCAGGCCGTCGGCGAGATGTACGCGTTGTTCGGCGCCGTGGCGCCCGCGATCCAGCAACTCGAGATGGCGCGGCAGGCAAACGACGGCGACTTCTACACGATGTCGGAGATCGACGCGCGCCTGCGCGACCTGCGGGCCCAGTTCAAGCGCGAGCAGGAGTTGCTGAGGGAGTCGGGCCGGGCATCGCCGGACCAGGGCAAGTCCGGCCGCTGAGCCGCCCGGCCACCGGCGGCAATCCCTCGCGATCCGAAGGGTCGGGCGGGACTCCTTACAATCCCGGCTTTGCCGAACCGGACGGCACGCGATCGAAACCCTCCGCGCCGTCGCCGCAATGAACCTCGCAGAACATCCCACTCAGACGCCGCCCGACGCGGCCATCGCCCCGATCGAGACGGACGCCGTGATCGTCGGCGCCGGCCCCGTCGGCCTGTTCCAGGTCTTCGAACTCGGCCTCCTCGAGATCAAGGCGCACGTCATCGACTCGCTGAAGGAAGTCGGCGGCCAGTGCATCGAGCTCTACCCGGACAAGCCGATCTACGACATCCCGGCGATCCCGGTGTGCACCGGCAAGGAACTGACCGAGAACCTGCTCAAGCAGATCGAGCCGTTCGGCGCCACCTTCCATCTCGGCCAGGAAGTCAGCGTGGTCCGCAAGGAGGACGACGGGCGTTTCTACGTCGAGACGAGCGGCGGCACGCGGTTCCTCACCAAGGTCATCATCATCGCGGCCGGCGTCGGCTCGTTCCAGCCGCGCGCGCTCAAGGTGCCTGAGATCGAGAAGTTCACCGGGACGCAGTTGTTCTACCGCGTGCGCGACCCGTCGCGTTTCCACGGAAAGAACCTCGTGATCGTCGGCGGCGGCGACTCCGCACTCGACTGGACGCTCGACCTCGTCGGCAAGGCCGAGAGCGTGGTGCTGGTGCACCGCCGTGACGGCTTCCGCGCGGCGCCGGCCTCCGTCGCGAAAATGAGGGAGTCGTGCGACCAGTTGCAGATGCAGTTCCTCGTCGGCCAGGTCACCGGATTCGAGGAACAGGACGGTCGCATGACGGAAGTGCGCGTCACCTCGCTCGACGGGCTGACGCGCCGGGTGCCGCTCGACGTGCTGCTGGTGTTCTTCGGCCTGTCGCCGAAGCTCGGCCCGATCGCCGAATGGGGCCTCGATCTCGAGCGCAAGCAGGTCCTGGTCGACACGGAGAAGTTCGAGACCAACGTCCCGGGAATCTTCGCCGTCGGCGACATCAACACCTACCCGGGCAAGAAGAAGCTGATCCTCTCCGGCTTCCACGAAGCGGCCCTCGCCGCGTTCGGCTCGACGCGCTACATCTTCCCCGAGCGGAAGGTGCATCTGCAGTACACGACCACCAGCCCGAAGCTGCACAAGATCCTCGGAGTCGAGAGCCCGGTGTTCGACTGACGGCGAACCGGCCTGCTTGCGATTCACTTCGTGGATGCGCGGCCGGCGGGAAGCGGCGGGCGGGCCTGCGGTGGCGGTCAGCGCTGCGCGCTGACTCCGCTCCGCTGCTCACCGAGGGGCGCCCGGCGGAACTCGCTACGCGCGCTGCGCGCGCTCCGCTCGAACGCGCCGCCGGGAGTCAGAAGACGAGCGCGCTGACGCGCGCCGCCCCTCGGCTCCGCTGCTCGCCGCCGCCGAAGGCGCGCCCGCCGGGTACCGCCCGCCGTCCGGCACTGTCGCCGCTCAGCAGGCGATGTGTACAACGTCTCGAGGAGTGGCCGGTGGCGCTGCCCGCGTGCCTTCGGAGGCGCCGAGCAGCGCAGGCGAGGCCGGGGCTTTCGGCCAACGAGTGCCGTGTGTTGGCCCTCGTTGGCCGCCGGCCTCGTCGAGCAGCGCAGGGGAGTCGGCGCGCAAGCGCCGACCGCCTCCGCAGGCGCGCGGGCAGCGCCACCGGCCACTCCCCGCGACCACATCAGGCGCCCGAAAAGCTGATCGTGCCTTCCTTCCTTCAGGGAGGCTTAAGCCCGCCTCCGGAGAGCACGATCCGCATCAGGTCGGCCACCGTGCTGGCGTTCACCTTGTCCATGATGTTGGCGCGGTGAGCCTCGACCGTCTTGATGGAGATGCCGAGGTCGTCGGCGATCTGCTTGTTGAGCCGCCCGGCGGCGATGCGCTCGAGCACCTGCTCCTCGCGCGGCGTGAGCTTGGCGAGCAACGCCTCGCTCAGCTTCTGCCGCTCGTTGGCCGCCGCGCCCTCGCGTGCCGCGACCAGCAACCGGTCGACGAGCGCCTTCAGCGCCGCCTGGTCGAACGGCTTCTCGATGAAGTCGACGGCACCCTTCTTCATCGTGTTCACCGCCATCGGCACGTCGCCGTGGCCGGTGATGAAGATGATCGGGAAGGTCGCCTTGCGGGCGATCAGCTCCTCCTGCAGCTCGAGCCCGCTCATGCCCGGCATGCGGACGTCGAGAATCGCCACCGCGATGGCGGCGGGGTCGTAGCCGGCGAGGAATTTCTCGGCGCTCTCGAATCCGAAGACTCGGTAGCGGCTTGCTTCGAGCAGCCACTGCAGCGAGTCGCGCACTGCGTCGTCGTCATCGACGACGTACACCACACCCAGCGATTCAGCGTTGTCAGTCACGTTCGGCTCCAGTTCAGGCGGGCGGATTGTCGTTGACCGCCTGCTCACGGGCAAGCGGAAGCGTGAAGCGGAAGATCGAGCCACCCTCGGGGTTTTCCTCTACGGTGAGGCGGCCGTGGTGGAACTCGACGATCGAGCGGCAGATGTTGAGGCCCATGCCCATGCCTTCCGACTTCGTGCTGAAGAAGGGCTGGAACAAGCTGGCGCGCTGCGCTTCGGGAATGCCCGTGCCGTGGTCGATCACCGAGAACTCGGCCATGTCGTCCACGCGCCGCACGACCAGGTCGATCACCCGCACCTTCGCGCCTTCCATCGCCTCGACGGCGTTCTTCAGCAGGTTGAGCAGCAACTGTTCGATCAGGATCGGATCGACGTCCAGCGGCGGCATGTTCGGCGGCAGCTGCGTGCGGATCGCGATGCCGCGCTTGGTCGCCTCGATCTCGGCGAAGCTGATGCTGTCCTCGACCACGCGCGCCGCCGGGGTCGGCCGTCGCCGCGGCTCGGAGCGCTTCACGAACTCGCGGATGCGGCGAATGATGTTCCCGGCCCGCTGCGCCTGTCCGGCGGCCTTCTCCAGCGCCGGCAGGACGTCGTCGACCGACGCGCCGCCGTCCTTGATGCGCGACACGGTGCCGAGGCTGTAGTTGCTGATCGCCGTCAGCGGCTGGTTCAGCTCGTGGGCGAGCGACGAGGCCATCTCGCCCATCGTCATCAGGCGCGACGTCAGCTGCACCTTCTCCTGCTGCTGGCGCACGATGTCCTCGGTGGCCTTGCGTTCCGTGATGTCGGTGGCAATCTGCAGCCGCACGTCGCGGCCGTCGACCCAGCGCACTTCGCGCGTCCGCACGTCGAGCCAGCGCTGCGTCTCGCCGTCGAACACCTCGCCCGCGGTCGAGGTGCCGAGCGCGCCCTGCAGCCGCCGGTGGCCGGCCGCGTCGGCCGCGTACAGGTCGCGGTAGCTGCGGTTGGCGAACAGCAGCTCCGCGCCGCCGGGCCCGGCCACCACCGACACCGCGGCGTCGAGCGACTCCAGCACCGTGGTGAAGCGCTCGTGCGCAAGCGCGAGCTGCTCGCTGATGCGCTTCGGCTCGGTGATGTCGGCCATCGCCGACATCCAGCCCAGCTGCTCGCCGTCGTCGGCCAGCAGCGGCGAGACGTACATCCGCGCGTCGAACAGCGTGCCGTCCTTGCGCTGGACCTTGAGCTCGAAGCCGCTCGGAGCCGCCTTGCCCGCAAGGGTGGCGGCGAGCTGGCTGTGATGCGCGGCGTGCTGGCCGGCCGGCCAGTAGGGGAAGGGCGGTCCGCGACCGACGAGCTCACTCGCGGACCATCCGGTCATCTGGCAGAAGGCCGGGTTGACGTGGCGGATGACGCCCTCGCGGTCGATCACTTCCATGCCCGTGGCCAGCGAGTCCTCCATCGCGCGCCGGAACGCCGTCTCCGCGCGCAGCACGCGCTCGACGCGCGCCTGCCGCACGTCGCGCCGCGCGAGCGCGACCAGCGTCGCCATGACGACCAGCGAAAGGCCGCCGACGAGCCAGGCGAGCGCGTTGCCGAGCAGCGGCGAACGCTGCTTGAAGGCCGACGCCTCGATCGCGAGCCCGTCGGGCAGCAACGCGATCGGCACCGCGTAGCGCGCGGCGTCCGGCGGCGCCTCGCTCAGCGTCGACGTCGCCAGCACCTTGCCGGCGTCGTCGATCAGGGAGATCCGGTAGTTGCGCGCCAGCTCGAGGTTCACCGTGGCGCGCAGCAGCTGCGGCAGCGAGACGCGCGCGAGGATCGCCCCGAGATAGACCTCGTCGCGGAACACGGGCACGACGAGGTCCGTGAACGGGCTGCCGTTGTCGCCGCCCGCCGGCCCCGACACGTCCTCGTAGGGCGGCGAGAAGAACGCCGAGTGCGACTTCTGCGCGTGCGCGATTGCCGCGCGCAGCGCGTCGCCGCCGATCTCGCTGTCGGGCGGCCGGGTGGTGTCGCCGAGCGGGCCCGGCGATGCCACCGACCAGCGGACGCGCCGCTCGGCGTCGACGAAGGCCATGTGCATCAGCTCCTGCTTCTGGAGCATCAGTTCGCGGGACGCCGAGGTGAACCGGCGCTCGTTGTAGTCCGCGTCGGCGACGTTCAGCGCGATCTTGGTCGCCGCCTCGCCCATCGTCTCCAGCCTGAGCGATATCGACTGCACGAGCGTGTCGACGTCGCGGTTGAGCGCGTCGCGCTGCAGTTCGCGGTCTTCGTTGACGATCAGGTACGCGAGCCCGGCGAGCAGCGCGGCGAGCAGCGCAATGGCGATCGGGTAGGCGTAGCGGCTGAGCTCGGGCCGCCGGCTCTTCGCGCGCGCCATCCGGTCGAAGGCGAGCAGGACCGAATCGGGAGCGGGGGGCGGAATATTGTCCATCGGCGTGCGAGGCGCCCGCCGCCCGGTGGCGGAAGGCTGGGCATATTATCGGTAGCCGTCCCTCGCCACTTCCCTCCCGGCCTCCTCGTTATCCCGCATTGAGAAATTGAACGCCACTATTTGAAAGAACGGGGAGGGGCTGTTATCGTCCGTTTTTCACTTCCGCACCGGGCGCCAACGTAGCGCTCCGGGCGGGGCCGGCATCGGTCGGCATCAAACAAGGAGACAGCAATGTCCGCCATTCCACACATCGCGGCGAACGACGACGACACGTCCGAAACCCGCGAGTGGCTCGACGCCCTCGAAGGGGTGCTCGAGCGCGAGGGCCCCGAGCGCGCGCACTTCCTGCTCGAGGCGCTGATCGACAAGGCGCGCCGCGAAGGCGCGCACATCCCGTATTCGGCGAACACGGCCTACCTGAACACGATCCCGCCGCACCAGGAAGAGCCGCTTCCGGGGGATGCCGCGATCGAGGAGCGGATCCGCTCCTACATCCGCTGGAACGCGATGGCGATGGTCGTCCGGGCCAACCGCGGCGAGGGCGACCTCGGCGGCCACATCGCCAGCTACGCGTCGGTCAACACGCTGATGGAGATCGGGTTCAACCACTTCTGGCGAGCGCCGACCGCGGACTTCGGCGGCGACCTGATCTACTTCCAGGGCCACTGCGCGCCGGGCGTGTACGCGCGCGCGTTCATGGAGGGCCGCCTCACCGAGGACCAGCTGAACAACTTCCGGCGCGACGTCGACGGCAAGGGCGTCACGTCGTACCCGCACCCGAAGCTGATGCCGGAGTTCTGGCAGTTCCCGACGGTGTCGATGGGCCTCGGGCCGATCCAGGCCATCTACATGGCGCGCTACCTGAAGTACCTGCACGCGCGCGGCATCGCGAACACCGAAGGCCGCAAGGTGTGGGTGTTCTGCGGCGACGGCGAGATGGACGAGCCGGAATCGCTCGGCGCGATCGGGATGGCGTCGCGCGAGAAGCTCGACAACCTGATCTTCGTCGTCAACTGCAACCTGCAGCGCCTCGACGGACCGGTGCGCGGCAACGGCAAGATCATCCAGGAGCTCGAAGGCAGCTTCCGCGGCGACGGGTGGAAGGTCTTCAAGGTGATCTGGGGCTCGTACTGGGATCCGCTGCTCGCGCGGGACCACGACGGGCGGCTGCTGCGCGTGATGGAAGACACCGTCGATGGCGAGTACCAGAACTTCAAGGCCAACGACGGTGCGTTCGTGCGCAAGCACTTCTTCGGCAAGGACCCGAAGCTGCTCGAGATGGTGTCGCGCATGTCCGACGACGACATCTGGCGGCTCAACCGCGGCGGCCACGATCCGTACAAGATCTACGCGGCGTACGCCGCGGCCATGAAGGTCGAAGGCCGCCCGACGGTCATCCTGGCGAAGACCGTCAAGGGCTACGGCATGGGCAAGGTCGGCGAGGGCAAGAACCCCACGCACCAGCTGAAGAAGCTCGACACCGCGGCGATCCGCGAATTCCGCGACCGCTTCGCCATCCCGATCGCGGACGACGACCTCGAGGAAGTGCCGTACTACAAGCCGGCCGAGGATTCGCCCGAGATGAAGTACCTGCACGACCACCGGCGTGCGCTGGGCGGTTACCTGCCGCAGCGGCGCCGCAAGGCCGACGAGAAGCTCGCCGCGCCGGCGCTCGACGCGTTCCAGGCCGTGCTGGAGCCGACCACCGAGGGCCGCGAGATCTCGACGACCCAGGCGTTCGTGCGGTCGCTGACGCAGCTGGTGCGCGACAAGACGATCGGGCCGCGCGTGGTGCCGATCATCCCGGACGAGGCACGCACGTTCGGCATGGAAGGCATGTTCCGGCAGCTCGGCATCTACGCCGCGCAGGGCCAGCTGTACGAGCCGGTCGACAAGGACCAGGTGATGTACTACCGCGAGGACAAGGCGGGCCAGATCCTGGAGGAAGGCATCAACGAAGCGGGCGCGATGAGTTCGTGGATCGCCGCGGCGACGTCGTACTCGCACACGAACCGCATCTCGATTCCCTTCTACATCTTCTATTCGATGTTCGGGTTCCAGCGGATCGGCGACCTCGCGTGGGCGGCGGGCGACTGCCAGACGCGCGGCTTCCTGCTCGGCGCCACCGCGGGCCGCACGACGCTGAACGGCGAGGGCCTGCAGCACCAGGACGGCCACTCGCACCTGATGAGCCTGACGATCCCGAACTGCGTCAGCTACGACCCGACGTTCGCGCACGAAGTGGCCGTGATCCTGCAGGCCGGACTCAAGCGGATGATCGAGGACCAGGAGAACGTCTGGTACTACGTGACGCTGATGAACGAGAACTACCCGCAGCCCGGCCTGACGAAGGGCCAGGAGGCGGGGATCCTGAAGGGGATGTACCGGCTGCAGGAAGGCCCGGCGGGCAGCGGCCTGGGCCGGTCGATTCCGCGCGTGCAGTTGCTCGGCAGCGGAACGATCCTGCGCGAGGCCATCGCCGCGGCGGACCTGCTGTGGAACGACTGGGGCGTGGCGGGCGACGTCTGGAGCGTCACGAGCTTCACCGAACTGCGGCGCGAGGGCATCGACGTCGAGCGCTGGAACCTGCTGCACCCCGGCGACAAGCCGCGCAAGGCGTACGTCACGGAGCAGCTCGAGAAGACCGTGGGCCCGATCGTCGCCACCAGCGACTACAAGCGGCTCTTCGCCGACCAGATCCGGCCGTTCCTGCCCCGAGGCCGCGACTACCGCGTGCTGGGCACCGACGGCTTCGGCCGGTCCGACACCCGCGCCAAGCTGCGCGAGTTCTTCGAGGTCGACCGGCACTACGTCGTGCTGTCGGCGCTGCGGGCGCTGGCCGACGAGGGCATGGTGCCGGCGTCCAAGGTCGGTGAAGCGATCAGGAAATACGGCATCGACCCGAACAAGCCGAACCCGGCGACTGTCTAGGCACGGCACGGCGACACCCGCGCCGACGACGACGCGGGAACAACGGACAAGAAAGGGCCGAGGAGATGGGCCAACTGGTCGAAGTGAAGGTGCCGGACATCGGCGACTTCAAGGAGGTCGAAGTCATCGAGGTGCTCGTGAAGCCCGGCGACACGGTGGCGAAGGAGCAGTCCCTGGTCACCGTCGAGAGCGACAAGGCGTCGATGGAGATACCGTCCTCGGCCGCCGGCGTCGTGAAGGAACTGAAGATCAAGCTCGGCGACAAGGTCTCGGAGGGCGCGCTGCTGCTGTTGCTCGACGCCGCCGCGGGCGCGTCCGCTCCGGCCGCCGCGGTGGCTGTGCCCGCCCCGGCGCCTGCGCCCGTCGCGCAGAGCGCGGCCGCCGTGGTCGAACGCGCCAGCGAATTCCACACCGAGATGGGCGCGCGCCCGGCGCCGATCGAACTAGGCGCGCCGGGCGCGAAGCCGCATGCGTCACCGTCGGTGCGCAAGTTCGCGCGCGAGCTCGGCGTCGACCTGCAGTACGTGGCAGGCAGCGGGACG
>Ga0209253_10002863_pt1 | contig 15218 bp, 12 predicted proteins | sample FrelakmetBRP12BR_FD_187145 | JGI IMG/M metagenome (GOLD analysis project Ga0209253, IMG submission 187145) | Freshwater lake sediment microbial communities from the University of Notre Dame, USA, for methane emissions studies - BRP12 BR (SPAdes)... | ecosystem: Environmental > Aquatic >...
GATACTCGGAAGCCATTTGAATGGCTGCTTTAGACAGAAAGTTGATGGTACCAAAATTATCTGGCATTTCGCCGTACTTTGCCAACTGTAGCTGCAGCTCTTCAATTTGTGCAATCTGTCCCAACCCTGGCCTGGATTGGCTGTGTAGATCCAATTCTTGCCGGCGCAGCACCTGCAGACGTTCAGAATCAACTTCGTGCAGGGCAGCCAAATTTTCCTTAAGTGGCTGGATGAACTGCACATAGATGTCACCACTGGCTGTGTCCTCGGGCCATTCCAGGCGAGCATACAGGTCCGGATTAGCCTCCGAAATAAAACTACCCATTTCCTGTATAAACTGTTGGAAATCATCCAGGGCAGAGTATTGTCGGTCCTTGGTTATTCTATCGCTCTCCAGGAATTGACTGTTGCCCCAATCGATGACCGTTAAGGAGACGCCAAACGGATCCCAATAGAGATGCTCCGGTTTGACATCGTTCCAGAGCACGCCGGAATGTACGACCTGTTCGTTACGGATTTCGGTGGTATGGATAGTCTCAAGAAGATTAAGGACATCCAACAGGATACGGACCAACAACGGCTCTGGAAATTCCAGAAACTGAGACCATTGTTGGAAAAAGGATGTAGATTCTGGGTTCGTAGGTAGATTCGCGATGCTGGTTGCCCCGAAGCGGATGACCTGGCTGAGTAGCTTCAAGTCCAATCCGCTGGCCTGTTCGATGATGATAAAAGTTTGCTCGCCCAACCCGTATTCCGGCGCATTCTGATCTATCAAGGTAGGGATGGTTAGGTGGAGACTCTGATTTGGGAACGCAGCTCTTGCCAGCCCGCGCAAGATACTGCCTTCTGTTCTGATCTGGCTTGCCTGGCGTAGGATGTCGCTGAAGAAGGAGCCTCTCCGGGGTCGTTTTAAGATTGCGGGTTGGTTATTGGATAAAGACTCAACCAGGTAGATTTCACCGGCATCTCCTTCCCCTAATTTCTTAATCAGGTTCCAGCTTTGCCGCTGACCCTGGATAGCTTCGTTTGTTTCAGTTAGCATTTTCCTTCATCTCGACCGGGGATGAGCATGCAGCCGCATCCCGGTATTTGAACTTATCGGTGTTATGTTACGAAGTATACAAGAATTTAGTTCAGGAATTATTAGCGAAAAATTAGGGTATTGTTCATTTCCGCACAGAATAATGCCAAAATGCCTTAAAACAGGGCATTTTGTTTACCCAGGATTCATTTGGCCGCCTCAATTGGTATTGCTCGCTGCCAATAATACTCGAATAGTTCCTGGTATATATCCAATGCTCCCGGAGCCTCAGTCATAATATTAACCATTTAATCCGTTTTCTGAAATCGAGCTGTTGTGGAAGTTCTGGCTGCCAATGATGGGCAATTGATGGTCGATCAAAACGGACTTTATGAGCAAACGTCCATTAAAGAAACGAATCTCTCGATAATTCTCCAGACCTCGTCTCATTAATTCATCCTGTAGAATCTGGATGCCAACTTGATTCTCCATACCATTCATATTTTCCTTCTCAACGAGTAATCGCATGTGCGCCTTATTCTGCTCAACAGCATCCACCAACGAATGCGTATACGGGAATGCGTTTTCGCCGGAGCACAATCTGGATAACTCACCGTCGATTGGTTTGTCAGGCTCAGCCAATGCCAATCGATACCAGTGATTGAATCAGCTGATGCGGATGGTACCACCTGTCTCAGGTAACTACAAGCAGCATGACCCCGAGAATTACCAACAATATGACTGATTTGATTTTGTATTCATCAGAGTATGCTTCTTTCCCGTACATGCCTTAGGGGGTAGACTCTGACATTTCAGTGGGCACGGTACGCCGTCACCGCAGCCCGCACTGAAGGATAAATGTTACCCTCACCAATCTTGGTTGTTAACCCTGTCAACTGCAGGAGGTCACGCAACGGGGCATTTGCCCGGGCGATCCATAATTCGACCCCGCGCCGTTCCAGATCCGCATCCAGCGTCTCCAGTGCCTCCGCGGCTGTCGAATCGAAATCGCTGATCGCTTCTGCATCGAGCACAACGCATTTGAGCCCTTCGCCAGCATTGGCGATAAGATCTTCCAGGCGTTCGGTAAAAAAAGCCGCATTCGCAAACACCAGCGGAGCATCAAAACGGTAGACGATCAAACCTGGCTCGGTCAGCGCGGTCTCTTTGTCGTTGACACCTCGATAAACCGTGCCACCCATCGCATCCATATCGTCCAGCAACGCATCGTGAGGTCGCGAGATGTGATAAATCACGTTGATCAAGGACAGCACCACTGCCAGGAGAATACCCGCTAGGATACCAACGGTGAGAACGCCAAAGGCTGTCACTACCGCCAGCCAAAACTCGGTACGCCGCACCTTCCGTAAAAAGCGAAACGCTGCTAAGTCGATCAACCCGAGCGAAGCAACGATGATGATCGCCCCCAGGGCAACAGTGGGCAGTGGTGCCAGTAATGGTGTAAAAAAAAGCAGGAAGATGATGGTGAGTGCGGTGGCAAAAAGTCCGACCCACTGCGTTTTTCCGCCCATCTGATCGTTGACAGCCGTGCGTGAGGCACTCAGTGCAGCCGGAAACCCGGTCAGGAAACCAGCACCGATATTGGCCATACCAATAGCAACGAATTCCTGGTTGGCATCCATCTTTTGACTGTGCTTCGCAGCAAAGACCCGGGCGGTTAAGATTTCATCAGCATAGATCAGGATCGTGATAGCCAGAGCGGCAGGCAGCAACGCCAGGATATCCTGAAGGCTGACAGCTGGGATCGCTAGCTTTGGTAGTCCGGCTGGCACCGCACCAACAATTGCCACGCCCTTGGTCTGCCAGTCGAGCACGGCAGACAGGATGATGGTAACGACGACAACAATGAGAGGGCCAGGCAGGGCGCGATTAATACGGCGCATGATGAACAAGGCTGCCATGCAGATGATGCCGATCACGAAGGTGAGTAGGTTTGTTTCGCCCAGTCGGCTGATCAATTCAGCGACCTGCCTGAAGAACTGGTCGCTCTCAAGCTTGATCCCAAACATCTTACCCAGTTGGCTACCGATCACAATCAGTGTCACGCCAAAGATGTAGCCAACCAGGATTGGCTTGGATAGGAAGTCGGTGATGAATCCCAGGCGTGCCACGCGGGCGAGCAGGGCAATGACGCCTACGAGTAGCGCAGTCATTGCTGCCAGGGCAGCATACCTCACAGGGTCACCGGCAGCCAGGGGCGCAACCGCTGAAGCGGTCATGATGGCTGTCGTCGCCTCGGGTCCCATAATGACCTGCCTGGAGGTACCAAACAGGGCGTACATTACCATGGCTCCCAACGCAACATACAATCCTGCCACGGGCGTGACCCCAGCCAGATCGCCGTAGGCCATTGCCGATGGTACAAGCACCGCAAAGACCGTGATCGCCACAATAAAATCGGTACGTAGCAACGTGGTTGTCACGCCTTGAAAGAGGGCGAGACCAGGAACAAATTGTTTAACCCCTGCTGAGGTTGGCGGCTGATCCTTAATGAGTCACCTCCTGTCCATCCTGCTCGGGTTTGATCCCCTGGCTAATATTATCTGCAATTGCGCTCAACCCTGCCCGACGGTCGACAGGGGCAGTGGCGAGGCTGGCCTGAATCAGGCTGTGAACCTCATTTGCCCCAGATACCAGTAATTCCTGGATACCCACATCGTCGTATTGGGATGAGAGATAATCCAATACTGCTTCACCAGGGTTTGCAAAAACATCCTGAGGTTTTATCTGATCCATCACATCCGCCAGCTCGAGCATCTGCCTGACAGGCATGATCATGCGCGTTAGCATAAAACGCACGTTTCGACTGTGTAGCTCTTCGTTTAGCTCCCCTAACATATCTGCACTGGGTACATCCAGGTCGGTCGTCGCACCCAGGTCGAATAACACAGCTTTGACCGGGTCATTGGCGGAGGTCATCTCAGTAACAATTGCCTCATGAATCCCAGCCGCGTTGGCAAAGAACAGCCCATTTTCTGGGCGTACGATCAGCAATCCAGGTATGGTTTTATTTTCCGGATGTCGATGGATGTCGGTGAATTCCAGGCGGTCAGGCACACGTCCCAGCACAGCTAGTTTCGCTTGGCTGGCACGCAATACCAGGGCAAACAGGGAAACAATTACCGAAATCAGCAGCGCTTCGAGTGTCTCAAAGGTCAGAACAGCCAGCAGCGCCACCACCGCCAGAACGAAATCGGAGCGGCGCACGCGGTATAGGTGCTTCAGCTTGGCTACCTTGATCATCCCCGATACGGCCACGATGACGATCGCACCCAACGTCGCTTCAGGTAAGGCGTAAAACCACTGGGTAAAAAACAACGCCACGAGGATGGTGACGGCTGCAGCAATGATAGCCGACATCTGGCTGTGTGCCCCAGCCCGGTCGTTGGCTGCTGATTTGGACAGGCTCGAGCCGATGGGGAAGCCCTGGAATAACCCGGCACCGAAGTTCGCTGCACCGAGTCCAATCAATTCCTGGTTTGTGTCGACCTTATATTTATGTGCAGAGGCAAAGCTGCGAACCGGACCGATGGCTTCAGCAAAGTTGACCAATGCCAAACCGAGCGCACCCGGGAATAAAAGCCACCAATTTTGCAGCCCAACCGCTGGCCATTGTGGTGGTGCCAGACCGGCCGGAATCTCGCCCACAATCTCCACGCCGCGCCCTTCCAGCCCCAACACGACTGAAATGAGGATTCCGAATACCAACGCCACCAGTGCAGCGGGAATTTTATGGAAAAAGTGCTCCAGCGCGATCATCAGGATCAGGCACACCACCCCTACGATCAAAGTTGTTAAATGCGTTTCAGGCAAGTGGATAATGACATCGTAGAGGCGCTCCCAAAAGTTGCCACTCCCGCCTTCAATGCCAAGAAGCTTGGGCAGCTGTTTAACGACAATCACAAGTGCCAATCCGCTGATAAAACCTACCATCACCGACTCGGAGAAGAACTGCGCCACCCGTCCTAATTTTAGAAACCCGGCAAGAATCGAGATCAGCCCGGCTAATACGGCCAGGGCTGCGGTCATGAGGATGAATTCGGGAGTGTTTGGAGCCACAATCAGACTGACCGTGGCAAACGACATCGTGGCGATAATCGCGGAAACTGCCACTACAAGCTGGCGCGAGGTGCCAAAAATGGCAAAAGCCAGCAAGCCGATCGGGGCAGCATAGAAGGCGGTCTGGGGCGGCATCCCGGCAATCTGCGCGTATGCCATGCCCTCCGGTATAAGTAAAGCTACGACCGTCAATCCAGCGATCAGATCGGTGCGTAGCCAGGTGCGTTCATATTGGGGCAACCAGCCTAAGATAGGCAGGTAGCGCGTCAGAAGGTTTTGTCGAGGTGCTAAATTATTTTCCACGCTCATATTCGATTCCTTTGCTTCATTCGAGATCGAGGGAGTAGACTAGGTAATTATACATTTAATTCAGGTACCTGGCTCGCTGCGTGCACCCATGCGTTTTGCGATCGGTAAAAGGATCAGCAGCATAAGGACAGTCCCTACCAGCACAAACGGGAGGGCGTCCATCCCGGAGAAGTTCTGGGTGGCCACCAGCAGGGCAGCTGCACCATTACGGTAGGCTGTGCTGAGTTTCATGGCTCTGCGGAGGCCCGGATCACGCCAAGCCAACAGCTGATCGATCTCAACTGGGTTCAGGGGCTCACGTAATGGGCTGCTGAAAGGATCACGGCCAACTGAGCCAACGGTCTACAATCCAAAGGTATATTTATGCTCAGGTTTGGGTATATACAAGGCATGCTCCCTACTGATTAGAACTTTTTTGATCATGGATTTTTTTAATCTGTTTGATGATTATCGGATAGATCATAATTATGATGAACCATAATGCCTTCGAAACCCTGGTCGGAGTGGAAGATCTGCGCTGAATAGACGATTCCCGTCAACTATTGTTTATTTTGGCTAAGCCTTTTAAATTGTAGTTTCTCAGGCGGTATAATCGAGCTATCAAGGAGGTGGATATGGTTAAAATGGTTGAACCAGAATGGGGAATATTGACCGGAAATGAGCCACTCACAGACGCTGAAATCGAAATAAAAATTCAGGAAATAATGGCACAAATGACTTTGCGTGAGAAGATCAAGCAAATGTCTGGCGATATTTCATATTTCTCTGGCGGAATCAAAATGGCACGTGCCTATAACACCGAGCCGATCCCGGCTGGAGAAAACCTGCGCCTGGGAATTCCTGGGATCCGGTTCAGTGACGGGCCGCGCGGCGTAGTGATGTACCATTCAACCTGCTTCCCAGTATCGATGGCGCGCGGTGCCTCCTGGGATACCCATCTGGAGGAACGGATTGGGGATGCCATTGGGGTGGAAGCTCGAACTCAGGGTGCAAATTACTTCGGTGGAGTTTGCATAAACCTGCTGCGGCACCCAGCCTGGGGTCGGGCACAGGAGACTTATGGTGAGGATCCCCACCACCTGGGAGAGATGGGAGCTGCCTTGGTACGGGGTGTCCAACGTCATATCATGGCCTGCATCAAGCATTATGCCTGCAATAGCATTGAACGTTCGCGTTTCAAGGTAAATGTCAAAGCTGAAGAACGAACCCTGCGTGAAGTATATCTCCCGCATTTTAAACGCTGTATTGAAGCAGGCGCTGCCTCGGTCATGAGCGCATATAACAAGGTCAATGGTGAGTATTGCAGTCACAACCACCAATTACTGACCCGCATTCTCAAAGAGGAGTGGGGCTTTAATGGTTTTGTGGTCTCTGATTTTGTCTATGCAGTTCGAGATGGAAAGGCTGCTGTTCTGGCTGGCTTGGATATCGAAATGCCCTTCACGGTGCACTTCGGACGTAAGCTCGAGCGACTTGTCCGCAGAGGTGATGTGCCAGAAGTGGCTATAAATAACGCGGTCCAGCGTATATTACGCCAGAAAATCCGTTTTTCACGCATCGGTGAGCCTGAAAGATATCGTAGGGAAGATGTCGCCGGTCAAACTCACCGCGCCTTGGCATGCGAAGCTGCAGTGAAATCTGCTGTCCTGCTTAAAAACGAGTCGCTCAACGGTATTCCGCTTCTGCCAATGAGGCCACAGGTACGCAAGATCGCTATACTTGGCAGGCTGGCTGATACAGAAAACACTGGCGATGGCGGCAGCAGCATGGTGCGTCCACCGCACGTTATTACCCCACTTGAAGGAATTCGAAGGCGTTTTCCGAACCTGGAGATCGCCTATATGGATGGGAGCGATCTGGCAAAATCTGTTGAAACAGCTCGAAGCGCAGACCTGGTTATTGTAGTTGTCGGCCTCACCCATGAAAACGAGGGTGAATATGTCAGTGCGGTGCCGTGGATCGCCAAGCAGAAAGGAGGTGACCGGTTTTCTTTGAAATTGGATTTAAAAGACGAGACTTTGATCTTGAACGCGGTGTCTGCCAATCCCCAGACGGTTGTCGTCCTGGAAGGCGGGTCTGCGATTATCACCGAAAACTGGCGTGAGAAGGTTCCAGCCATTTTGATGATCTGGTATCCCGGGATGGAGGGTGGTGTAGCGTTAGCAAATCTGCTTTCGGGAGATGCCAATCCATCGGGCAAGTTGCCATGTGTGTTTCCAAAATCCCCCGATCAGTTACCTTTCTTCGATGCAAATGCAGATGAAATCGAGTATGACCTGTATCATGGCTATCGCCTGATGCATAAACAAGGGCAGGATCCAGCCTTTCACTTTGGTTATGGATTATCCTATACTACCTTTGAGCTTGGTTGTATAAGGCTGGGAAGGTCAACGATTGGAAGGGATGACGCCTTGCAGATTAAAGTTGATATTCGCAATACCGGGCTGCATGCTGGCGAAGAGGTAGTACAGGTGTATGTTGGCAGCACCGAGTCAGCTTACGACCGACCCATCAAGGAGCTCAAAGCCTTCCAAAAAATAGCCCTCCAATCTGGGGAGGAACGGGAACTAAACTTTAATATACCAGCCAATAAATTGGCTGTCTGGGATCAAGGGTGGAAGGTTGAGTGCCTTGTTTACCGGTTATGGGTGGGGACGTCCTCTCGACAGGAAGACCTGCAAGAAGCATCTTTCCAGATAGAATGAACTTCTATCAGCAATAGATCTGGACGACCTTTTTTATTGCATTTTGAGAATATATATCTGCGATGGAATAAACAGCCTCCTGCTGCCCGTAGGAGGCTTGACAGGAGGCATCCAGGCTGGAGAACGTTAAGATATCAAATTACACATTTCACTTTACCCGGCATGATATATTTTTTGAAGTTCCCTTAGACTACAAACTTCCGCCAATCACAGCTCGGATTACTTTATAGCCTTCCTTATCGAAAGCCGAGGCGATGGTGTCCTGGAGTTTTTCCCCGGGTGTTAGAGCAACCATATAGCCACCCCTGCCTCCACCTGTGACCTTTGCTCCCCATGCTCCTTTTTCGAGTGCCAACTTGCACAGGTAGTCCAAAATTTCGTGGGAAAATTGCATATCCACCAGGACTTTGTGATTGTTCGTCATGATCTTCCCCACGTTTTCCAGGTTACCAGCAGCAAGTGCCGCTTTCATATCATAAGCCTGGGCTGTGATGGTCTTGAGACGTGAGGTAAAAAGATTCAGGTCATCTTTCTTTTGCTGTTCGGTAACCTCATCTAAAAGTGCCGTATTTGCAGTGATACCGCTGTTGGCTAAAACGATTTCAAAAGATTTAGGAGTTTGGATTCTTTCGAAATGCTGTTCACCGTTGATCAATTGGAAAAGAAGCAATCCGCCATAGGTTGAGGCGGTATTGTCAACCCCACTTGCCACTCCATGATATGGAAATTCACCCTGCCAGGCAACCCGGTTGATCTCTTCAATCGAATAGCCCAAATTAAATTCTGCATTCAATGCCCTGGCAAGCGAAACACAGCTGGCGGCGCTGGCCCCGACCCCGCTTCCAGCCAACAATGTTCCCCCAAAGCTGATCTTTATGGGATGTTTTTGAACATCGATGTTCATCACCTCAAGGATTCTGTCTATGGAGCGCACCTGCTGCTCCTTTTTCTTTTCCTTATATCCAGGCACTTCGATGCGGTTGTCTTCCAGTGTCCAGCCAGTGCCCGTCGTCTTTTCCACGCTTGCCACTGTTTCGTAGGAAATTGCCGAGACGATCGCCGGCACTTCCTCCAGGACGAATTGATCACCAATCAAGATCGTTTTTCCAAAACCTGTTCCTTTAGCCATTTGATTTCCTTTCGATAATAAGTTCCATTTCCTCGATCAATTTTGCTTCTTTTCCAATCGCCACCGTGGTGGCAGCCGTCAGGCTGTGGCATGCATCCGAAAAGCCTCCAAGCTTGCTCGTTGCTTCGGGTAGCAATATATTGAGTCCCATCGCCCTGGATGCCCTGATCTCTCCTTCCATATCTGGAGAAACTCGCATGGAGACCTTCACATCGTTAAATGTGATCGGGCCGAACCCCGGGATTTCATCGGGGATGATCTGAAAACCTGCGATATATTTCTTGGGATCGATCAGGTTCGAGTCTTTAATCGCATCACAGAATGCCCCAATCATTTTTACCCCCATAGGGAAAAATCGCTTTTCGACATTAAACCACTGGATGTGAGGCGCCTGTATTAATTCACCCGATTGAAGCCTCCGGATCTCTTCGTTAAATAACCTGGTCCTGACAATCTTTAATTCTTCCAGCATCTGGTCTGATTCAGGTGAAAGCCCTTCCAGGCAGACCCTGATCCCCATATCCGGTCCTCCCTGGTAATAACCCACTCCCCCTAATAAATCAAGATAGTCACCGAATTCAATACAGTTAATTTGACCTTTAGCGCTCGTTAAAAAGTACTGCTCTCCGGTTTCGTGTTTCCTGATCTCAATCTTGCCCTGTTTGACAGCTTCGAGGGTAACATCACGGTTCTGACTCACCAGCTGTCCGTCCACAAAAAAACCATCGCCAACTGCCCCAATGGCTGCGGTATGAGCCATATCACGATTGACTTCATCCAGGGTTAGCGCAAAAAGATAACATGTCGTCGATGCGGAAATATCTCGGTCCCCTTTCAATCCAAATAGATCAGGGTCAAGGTTGAGAACCCGTTTGTCGGTCGAGGCTTCAGCGACATGGTGATCCAGGATAAGCGTCAGATTCCTGCCCCGGTTCAATTCGGATAGTAACGGTGCGATCCTGCCCGCAAAATCAGCAAAGATTAAGATTTTTCCTTCCTGTTCGTATACCTTTCTTAGCACTGCGGGATAAGGCTTTTCCAGGCAGAAGCGCTTGACCGTGTATCCCTGTCTTTCAAATGCACGGGTGAGAATGGCACCTGAACTAAGCCCATCGGAATCATTGTGGTGGAAGAGCTGAACAGTATTTTCAGGCCATCCCTTGATTTCCTGAATAGCATGTTCCATCGCCTCAATTAAGTTGTCCAATATTATTCTCCTTAATTAAATATCGCCGCAGAATCATAACACAACGAAAATAAAAATCAAGACGATTAAAATCATGATATTCTTGGGTGTCATCAGAAAGCGTATCTTCGCAGGCCTTTACTGCATTTATGGCAGGGCTGTTTTATACCTGTAGGTTAGCCCCTATCCATGATTCTGCCGCAGTGCCTATCCTGGTAAGTGGTAAAATTTTATCGCAAGTCAACCCCGGTCGTTTCTCAGGATCTCCTGATAAACTCAGTGACTTGGTAAACGAGAGCGAAAGAAAGGGTGTGCATTTACACTGGATCTAAATATGAATGGCATCGAGAAATTGAGCAAGGTGCGCGGATTCCTGCTGGACATGGATGGCACCTTTTACCTGGATGACCGGCTGCTTGAGGGTGCATTACGATTCATCGACCTGCTGCGCAGGCAAAAGAAAGCCTTCCTCTTCCTTACCAATAATTCTTCCAAACATCGCCGCCAGTATGCGGAGAAGATCAGCCACCTTGGGCTCCCCATTGCTGAAGAATTGGTGCTGACTTCAGGCGAGGCTACCGCCCTCTACCTGAAAGAACGGCATCCCGGGGCCGATATTTATTTAGTTGGCACCCCATCCCTGGAGGATGAATTCTGCCAGCACGGTTTCCATCTCGTACAGCAGGAACCACAACTCCTGGTGCTTGGTTTTGATACGACCCTGACTTATCAAAAGTTGTGGATGTTATGCGATTTTGTACGGGAGGGTGTTCCTTACATCGCTACACATCCGGATTTTAACTGTCCCACTGAAAAAGGCTTTATGCCGGATGTCGGCGCAATGCTCGCCTTCGTCAAGGCTGCAACGGGCAGGGAACCCGACCTGATCGTGGGCAAGCCTAACCGTCTCATTGTGGATGCCGCGGCGCTCAAAATGAACCTTCAGGTCAACCAGCTGGCCATGATTGGCGACCGGTTGTACACGGACATTGCGCTTGGTCAGACCAGCGGAATAACCACAGTCCTGGTCCTCAGTGGCGAAACAAACCTTGAAGATTTGAAAGATTCTCAATTTATACCGGACTATATTTTCCAGAACCTGGCTGGAGTGGCAGATTGGCTGGAGGATAATGGCTAGTTGGTGGATGTGATAAAATTGTGCCACATTTCTGACAGGAGAAGATTAATGATAGACCAGCCTCAAGAAGAAGAAAAGCCTGACCAAGCTGAAGAAGAACAGCCTGCTTTAGTTGAAGAAAAAAAACCAGCCTTAACTGTGGTCATTCAATCCTGGTGGACTCCAGCCCTGGCATTGCTCGCATTGGTGGTTGGATTGTTGCTGGGGTATTTTGGTCGCCCACTGCTGAATAAAAGTACGGATGCTGACGGTGATGTCGCTGCAGTAACCACGCCGATTGTAACTGACTCGGCTAATCAGCCACTCCTACCAACAGCTGAAGTTGACCCGACCATGGCAGCCATCAACAGCCAAGAACAGCTGATGGCTTACCTTGTGAGCAACACCACCCATTTTAAAGGTAACCCGAACGCCGCAGTTACGATCATTGAATTTAGCGATTATCAATGACCCTACTGCGGGCGCTTTGCCGCTGACGCGGGTCGTCAGATCGATACAACATACGTAGATACTGGTAAAGTTCGTGTTGGTTATTTCAACTTTGCTTTCCTGGGCGATGAATCCGTTTGGTCAGCAGAAGCCGCTGAATGCGCAGGTGACCAGGATGCCTATTGGGAATATCATGACTACCTTTTTTCACATCAAAATGGTGAAAATAATGGAGCATTCAGCAAGGATAACCTGAAAGCTTTTGCAGCTGAACTAGATTTGGATACTGAAGCTTTTAATACCTGCATGGACTCAGGGAAATATACCGAATTTGTTACACAACAAACCAATGTTGCCCGTCAATTGGGCGTGCAATCAACCCCCACATTTGCCGTGAATGGGCAAGCCGTGGTTGGCGCACAGTCATTTGACACCTTTAAACAAACCATAGAATCATTACTAACCCCATAATACAAAATTCATTGATATCCAGCGGGCAGATGTGATTCATCTGCTCGCTGTTGATTTATTGGTATACTCTATTGTATTGGTTAGAATTTCCTGATAATAAATACATGCCATCCATTAATGATCCCACCATTGGCTTGAATGAGATTGTCCGCCCCACCCTCGTGGAGGTGGACCTTAGAAAGCTTGAGAATAACTTTCGAGCGATTCAACAACAGGTCGCCCCAGCAAAGATGATGCCTGTTCTCAAAGCCAATGCCTATGGACATGGCTTATTGCGCACCGCACAGCTCATGGAATCCTTAGGCGCGGATTATATCGGTGTTGCTGTCCTTGAGGAAGGTATCCTGTTGCGCCAAAATGACATCCGCATACCCATCCTGGTCTTGGGAGGCATCCTGGGGAATCAGGTTCCGGGTTTCCTTAAGCATGATTTAACGATCACAGCCTCATCCATCGACAAGCTGAACCAGGTGAATGAGATTGCTGAACAGCTGGGGGTAAAGGCAAAAGTACACATAAAGATAGATACAGGCATGGAACGGATTGGGGTGCATTATTACAATGCGGAGGCTTTTCTGGAAAACGCCTTGAATTGTAAATCGATTATTTTCGAAGGAATTTATTCTCACTTTGCCAACGCTGAATTGCCAGACCTGGAGGATGCACACCGGCAGCTCGAGCGGTTCCTTGAAGTGCTACACTTTTTCGAAAAACACAGCCTGCCTCCACCTCCCCTGCGGCATATGGCAAACTCGCCTGCCATCCTGCAGCTGCCTGAAGCTTATTTTGACTTGGTTCGTCCGGGAATTCTGCTCTATGGGGTCTATCCTTCTCCCCAAATACTGCATACCATACGCGTTCACCCCGCATTGAGCTGGAAATCCCGCATAGTATATTTCAAGGTCATCCTACCAGGCCACCCTGTGGGGTATGGCTCCACCTGGCAAACTGACCATATGATACGGGCAGTCACCGTGCCAGTGGGATACGGAGATGGTTACTTCCGCAGCATGTCTAATAAAGCCCATGTTCTCCTGCGGGACAAAAAATATCCCGTAGTTGGGCGTATTTCCATGGACCAAATCGTGGTTAACATCGAATGGGATAGCGCATACAACGATGACGAGGTGATCCTGATCGGGGAATCCGGAAGTGAGTCCATCACCTGCGAAGACCTGGCGGGATGGGCGGGGACCATACCCTATGAAATCCTGACCAATATCAACACCCGCGTTCCTCGGGTCTACATAGGTGAATAAGAAAAAGAACAGGTACTTGATCTAGTCTGGCTGGGTTTGAGATTTCTCTGTGGAAAGTACTACCAGTCCAACGAAAATCAATAAAATTCCAAAGAGAGCCAATGTGGTTAATGGCTCATGTAGGAAAAACACGCCTAATAATCCCGCGGTTAATGGTTCACCAAGCGTGAGCGTAGCAGCGGTCGCCACTGGTATCAGTTGTAAGCCTCGGGCAAATAAGGTATATGACAGTGCTGCAGTGATCACACCCAAATGCAGGATGACCAGGATTCCCGACGGCTGTGCGAGCCAGTGTAAATCAGCACCGATAAGTAGTGGAAGGACAAACAGTGAGCCCAGGCAGAATGAAACAGCCATAACTGCCTCAGGAGTGTGGTCATCCATTAATCCTTTGGTGAAGGTCGTGAAGAATGCATAGGATCCTCCTGCACAGATCGCCAGGAAAATACCCAGCGGGTCAATATTGATTTTTTCGCCGGCAGCGATCAGAAGCACACAACCAAGGATTCCCAGGCATGTTGCCACGCCCCATCTCCGGGTGGGTCGCTCACCGCGCACAAAGTAACCAATCGGACCTGCCAGGATAGGTGTGCTGCCGATGCCAACAATGGTCCCAACTGCTACACCCGTGCGTGCTACCCCAGAAAAGAAAAATATCTGGTAAGCTGCCATGCATAATGCGGCAATTAAAGTTGGAAATACTGCCCAACGCTTACCATCATGTAATGCACCCCGTATCGCTGCATATGCCAGTAAAACCAAACCACCCAATGCAATACGCAAAGTACCGATGATAATAGGTTGGGCACCTTCCGGGGCGAGTGCTTGGGCGGTGCCATTGGTACCCCACATACAGGCCGCGATTAAAACAAGCCAATAACCGCGTGATTTCATCGACTTGCTAAATCCTCCATGAATTTGGCTTCATCAGAGTTATGCTTATTCATACTTAGGAAAGGACGGGGCATATTCCAATTCGACTCATTGCTGGAGATTCTGACCGTTCCTAAATCTTCGGATGCCACAACACCCAGCCTGCCATTGGATTTCCGCCATGTGCCAAGAAAGGTCGTACAAATGGTTGAGATAAGGCTTTATCATTATTGGCAATGCCCACACAAACGATTATTTCATCTCCTTGTATACTGCAAGCCATGTTGCCATGCAGGACAAATCCCACACCACCGAACATTTTCTTTTGTATAATGCTGGTATGATCTTCCAATATGCTACGGATACCCTCAACCAGGATTTTGTGATACGGCAAGGTAGCTTTCAGACCGATGAAGGATGCGGAGAATTCTACACCAGATTTCTCATTTTGTTGTCAATTAAGCAATTTCCAGTTTAAATGAAACTGGCAGCTTCCATGGAACTCACTTCCCCGGGCTGCCAGTGCGATTTCAAGAAAATATCGTATCATCTCAATAAATTGGGGAAAACTAAAAGAAACTGAAGCCTATTAAATTTTGGCATAAGCTGTTAAAATTT